>Ga0163150_10009506_pt1 | contig 10741 bp, 13 predicted proteins | sample OliLakLV19P2IB_FD_148628 | JGI IMG/M metagenome (GOLD analysis project Ga0163150, IMG submission 148628) | Freshwater microbial mat bacterial communities from Lake Vanda, McMurdo Dry Valleys, Antarctica - Oligotrophic Lake LV.19.P2.IB | ecosystem: Environmental > Aquatic > Freshwater > Lake >...
GCCGACAGACCGCACGGTCGGCGAGAGGAAGGAGACCCTCCCGAAACTATGCTTTTGGAATGATGGCTTCTTCATGCATGAATACACTTGCCCACGGACGCGGGTCTTCAGTAACGATGCCCGTCCCCCGCACGACTGCGGTCAACGGGTCCGCCGCCACATGCACCGGTACGCCGAGCATCTTCGCGAGCAACTCCGGAAGGCCGCGAAGCAGCGCGCCTCCTCCGAACACCGTGACGCCACGCTGCAAGACTCTGAGAGGAGTTCCGGCGGCGTGTTCTCGATCACTTCCTTCATCGCCTCCATTAGGGGTATCCATAGACGGCTCGAGTGCCTCGCGCACGTGCGAATCGGTCAGCAGCACTTCGCGCGGGAGCCCGGTCGCGAGATCGCGTCCGCGAATCGGCTTAGAGAGTTTCGTATCAAGCGGAAGCACCGCGCCGATCGCTATCTTCACGTCCTCTGCCGTGCGCTCGCCGATAGCTAATTGGAACTCGCTGCGGACGTAGTCGATGATGTTCTCGTTGAAGCGATCGCCTGCGACATGCGAACTCTTGCTCGCGACGGTTCCGCCGAGCGAAAGCACGGCGATATCGGTCGTACCGCCTCCGATGTCGAGCACCATAGTGCCGACCGGCTCCGTGATCGGGAGTTTCGCACCGATCGCTCCTGCCATCGGCTCTTCCATGATGTATACCTCGCGAGCGCCTGAGGAAAGCGCTGCATCGCGAACCGCGCGACTCTCGACGTTGGTGACACCGGTCGGCACGCCGATGACGACACGAGGGCCGAAGAGGCGCGTGCGATCTCCTTGCGCTTTGCGTATGAGATAGGCGAGCAGCTCCTGTGTGACTTCGAAATCAGAGATGACTCCGTGAGAGAGCGGACGCACCGCGCGCACGTGCGGCGGCGTCTTACCGAGCATCGCCTTGGCTTCCTTCCCGATGGCGACCACCTGCCCGGTCTTCTCGTTGGTCGTGACGACTGACGGCTCTGCGATCACGATGCCGCGTCCGCGCACATAGACCAGCGTGTTAGCCGTTCCGAGATCGATGCCGATGTCGCTTGAGAAGAGAGATGCCCTCGTGAGTTTCTTCTTCATAGTTAGAGGGCGAGTACGGCTTCGCGGGTCATCTTCTTCACTTCGCCGCTTGCGCGCGATACGACTTCCACTTCCCCGCTCTTGATCGTCTCCTTGCCGACGATGAGGCGCGTCGGAATGCCCATCAGGTCGCTGTCGTTAAGCTTCTCCCCAGCGCGCATGTCGCGATCGTCATAGAGGACCGTCGCGCCTTTCTTCGTGAGGTCAGCATAGAGAGCATCGGCGAACGCGACGGCCTCGGCATCATTGGAGGACATAGAAATCAGGTGGAACGTGAACGGTGCGACTGACTCCGGCCATATCATTCCCTTGTCGTCCGAAAGAGTCTCTACGATCGTGCCCATGAGACGCGTCGTGCCGATGCCGTAACAGCCCATGATCGGGAGCTGCTCGTTTCCGTCCTTATCCTTATAGGAGTAGCCCAGTTCGCGAGGATACTTCTGACCGAGGTCAAAGACGTTCCCTACTTCCGATGCCTTAGCAATCGCAAGCGTGCCCTTGGAACACTTCCCGCAGACATCGCCCTCCTTCTGGGTCGCCACCTCGACGTTGGCGCAATGCGTGCAGTCAGAGCAATACAGGATGTCGTCTTCTCCTGCATCGGTAAGCACCATGAATTCGTATGAAAGTTTCTCCGTAAACGCACCTCCGGACGCCTCCGTGACCCTTGCCGTAAGCCCGCAACGGCTGAAGATCCTCAAGTACGCCTCCTTAGCGATAGCGTAGAAGCGATCGAAGTCCTCTTGATCGATATGGAAGGAGTACATATCCTTCATGCCGAACTCGCGTCCGCGCATGATGCCGGACTTCGCGCGCAGCTCGTCGCGGTACTTCTGCCCTATCTGGTACACCGAGAGCGGCAGGTCTTTGTACGAGAGCGCATAGTCGCCAACGAGCGGCGCGACGATTTCCTCTTCGCTTTGTCCGAGCGCGTATTCCTTTTCCGTTCGGCTCTGGATCTTGAAGAGCACAACCACGTTGTCCCATGCGCCGGTCTTCTTCCATGGTTCGGAAGGATGCAGGGTCGCCATCTGGATCTCCTGCCCGCCGATGCCGTCCATCTCCTCGCGGATGATGGTCTCGATCTTGGTGAGGGTGCGGAGCCCGAGCGGCAGGTAGGAATAGACGCCCGCCATCTCCTTGTGCACGAATCCTGCGCGGATGAGCAGCTGAGCGTTTTTGGCCACCTCATCCTTAGGTGCCTCGCGCCTGGTCTTCGTGAAGAGATGTGACTGCCGCATAGTCAGGACAGTATAAGCCGCCTAGCACATTGCCGCAAAACGGCTTATGCGAGCCTGGCACCAAGCAGAGCCTCCTGGTCCGGGACTGCCAGCACGACCGCCCCGTCTTCGCGGTAGAACCCCGTGGTAAGCACTTCGGATACGAACGAGCCGATGTTGCGCGGCGGGAAGTTAGTCACGCAGATGACCTGCCTGCCGAGTAGTTCTTCTTTGGTGTAGAGCGTGGTTATCTGCGCGCTCGAGGACTTGATACCGAATTCTCCGAAATCGATGCGCAGTTTGTACGCAGACTTACGCGCTTCAGGGAATGCTTCTGCTTCTACAATCTTCCCGACGCGCAATTCCACTTTCACGAAGTCTTCGATGCTCGCGGACATACTACGCAGCGAAGAGCTTGAAGATGTCGCTTGCCGTGATGACGAACATGAGGAGGATGAGGAACAGGAAGCCGACCGTGTTCACCGCAGCCGCAACACCCTTAGGTATCGGGCGACGGATGATCGATTCGATGATCACGAACAGGAGCCGTCCGCCATCGAGAGCTGGAATCGGGAGCAGGTTGATGAGCGCGAGATTGATGGAAATGATGGCAGTAAGCGAAAGCAGGGACGCGAAGCCGTTCTCGCTCGCCGTTCCCACTGCTCCGGCGATGCCGACAGGACCTGAGACCTGCGACAGGTCTGCGGTGAGGGTGAAGATGCTTCCAAAGAATGCACCGAGGCCTACAGCCGTCTGCTTGGTGATTTCCCAGGTGATCCGCGCGCCTTCGATCGGGGCTTCCAGCAGCGATACAGGTACCGTGCCCACAGCTGCGACTCCAACGCCGAGCGCGAAGCGCGAAGGATCCGAGAGCGCGACCTCCTGGCGCGGGATCGCTGTGACGACGATCTCCTCTCCGTTTCTCAAGAGCGTGAGGTCTATCGGCTCGCTTTCGGTATCTTGCGCGATAAACGCAGTGAAGGCTTCAGGGTTCGGAGTCGTGAACGAATCCCCGCCAACGTCTGCCGAGAGGATCGCATCTCCTGCCTTGATGCCGGCTTCTGCAGCTGGAGAACCCGGAAGCACGCTTGCGACCGTGATGACGGCATCCTCTGCAATGAGCGCTTCTTCTGGAGACAACGCGCGCGGAACGCCGAGCCCTAAGGTGATCGAGAGGAGCACCCAAGCGAACACGAGGTTCATCGCGATGCCCGCGATAAGCACGAGGGCCTGGACGATGCGAGGCTTGCTCACGAACGAACGCGACGTCTTCTTATCTGCGCCAAGCGTCTCTTCGCTCTCATCTTCTCCGAAAATCTTCACGAACCCGCCGAACGGGAACCAGTTGAGGGTGTATTCCGTGTCGCCTTTCTTAGCGACCGTGAGCGCTTTAGGCGGATACCCGATGCCGAACTCGTCTACCCGCATGCCAGCCATCTTGGCTGCGAAGAAGTGTCCCAATTCGTGCACGACGATGAGCACGACCAGAACGAGTATGAATATGACGATCGACATGCCCTAGCTGCTTATCTCGTCTTGCTTCTTCTTGAACAGGGCCTCAAGAGACGCCATGCCTGCGTCGATCATCTTCTGTACTTCCTCTTTGTATCGCTTCACGTCGTCTTGGCCCATTCCGCCGTCTTTCTCTGCCGCATCGATCTCCCTGATGGTGTCGCTGCGATGCCCGCGAAGCGTGATGCGCGCATCTTCAAGCTTCTCCCCGGCTAGCTTGATGAGGAGCTGACGGCGCTCTGCCGTAAGTTCCGGGAACGAGACGCGGAGCCCCTGATCATCGGTTGAGGAAGAGACGCCGAGATCTGCTTCTGCGATCGCTTTCTCTATCGCCTTCCCGTTGTCCTTGTCCCAGGGAATGATGCGGATGGTACGAGCGTCCTCGACGGAAAGAGAGGCCACCTGCTGGATTGGCGTGCGGGCGCCGTACACTTCCGGCTTGATGGAGTCTAGGAGCGCGACCGAGGCGCGACCCGTGCGGATGCCCGAGAACTCGCGGCCGAGCCACTCCTCCGTCTCCTTTATATGATTCTTAAGTTTGCTGAAGTCGTATGCCATTCCCGTTATCTTACCAAATCCTTGGGCATTGTGATAAGGAGGTGCTCGAATATAGGTTTCAACGGCGCTGCCCGATCGTGGAGTATAGGAATGAAGCGATTGAGGTCCTCGAGGAATGCATGCAGTTCTGGGCTCTCCTTTTTCTGGTTGGCCGCGTACGCAGCCCGCACCAACCCTTCTCCCAAAGCCAGTACGTCACGCCTTCCTTGTTCCTTCTCCGCCTCCTTGTCTGATTTAGTCCGTTCGAGCATCTTCGCGACGATCTTCTCGCGCTCAGCCTTCCCTGCTGCTAGGAAGGTATCGGCGATGCTTTCCTGTCGTATGCTCGCGCCTTTCGGAAGTGGTGCCATGCGGGAACGCAGGGTCGGAAGGATGAGTCCTTCTGACGGAAGGACGAGGAAGAGATACGTTCCTTCGGGCGGTTCCTCGAAGATCTTAAGTAGCGCGTTCTGTGCTTCATGGAAGAAGCGATCGGCAGACAATACGATCGCTTTTTTATTTCCCGTCACCGATGACTGACGAGCGAAGTCTCCGATGGTGCGTGCGTCATCGACTGAGAGGAGCCCGAACCGCATGACAGCAACATCCGGGTTCCCGGCGCGAGGGAGCCCGAGCTCGGTTTCTATGAATGCGAGCGACTGCTCTACCCCCTCTTCCGTGTTGCCTCCGAAAAAATACGCGTGGCTCATCGCTTGGAAAGGATGCTCTTCTTATAGGTATCGAGGTGCCGTAGCGCGATACCGGTGCCGCGCGCGACACAGAAGTACGCGTCTTGCGCCAACTTCGCTCCAACGCCCGTGCGGCGGAACACGAGTTCCGGCATCTGGCGCAACTGGGAGGTTCCTCCGGTCAAGATGATGCCGTTGTCGATGATGTCGCTCGCGAGTTCCGGAGGCGTCTCCTGCAGCACCTTACGGATCGCGTTCATCATGTCGCGCAATTCGCGGCTCATCGCCTGCACGATCTCATTGCTGCGGAGCTCGACGGTACGAGGGAGGCCTGAGACCAAGTCGCGGCCTTTGACCGCCATGGAGAGTTCCTCATCAAGAGGCACTGCGGCGCCGATCTTTATCTTCACCTCCTCAGCCGTCTTGTCGCCTATCGCGAGGTTGTACTGCTTCTTCAGGTAGTCGACGATCGAGCGATCAATCGCATTCCCGGACACCTTGACCGAGGTCGAGGCGACGATGCCGCCGAGCGAAATCACTGCCACGTCGATCGTTCCCCCTCCCATATCCGCGACCATGCGGCCCATCGGCTCTTGTATAGAAATGCCTGCGCCGATTGCTGCCAAGATTGGTTCTTTGACGACGTAGGCGTCAGCGGCCCCGGCTTTTACAGCTGCTTCGATCACTGCGCGCTTCTCGGTTGAGGTCACACCGGCTGGAACGGAGACGAGAACGGTCGGCTTCCAGATGTTCCAACGTCCGAGCGCTTTGCGCATGAAATAGCGGAGCATCGCTTCGGTCACGCGATAGTCGGCGATGACGCCGTCTTTCATCGGGCGATACGCCTGGATGGAGTCAGGGGTACGGCCGATCATCTGCTTTGCTTCCGTACCAATCGCGAGCACCTTGTTGTTCTCTACCGAGACGGCGACGACCGAGGGCTCATTGAGCACTACCCCTTTGCCGGGCACGAACACGAGCACATTGGTAGTGCCCAAATCGATGCCAAGTTTCGGAGAAAAGAATGCCATTCACGACATTCTACCCCGAGGAGGGTGAGACTCAAAAAGGCCTAGCTGTCTGGGACGATGCTGGTACCTTCCATGTCATGAATAAATACTATCACGTGCTGACTGTCTAGGATTCGAACCCCCCAAATGCTACTATCCCCTCAATGCCCAAAGAGGAGATCAGCTTCGTCGTTGAGGGAGGGAAACAGCTCAAGGGGTCCGTCCTCACCAACCGTTCTAAAAACGGCGCCGTAGCACTACTCGCCGCTTCCCTCCTAAATAAAGGAACGACTACCCTTCTGAACGTTCCCAAGATCGAGGAAGTGAATCGCTTGGTCGAGGTCCTCGAATCAATCGGCGTGAGCGTCGTCTGGAATGATCACACCCTGACGATCACTCCGCCTGACGTGCTCGACCTTGATGCGATCGACCGCCCTGCTGCCACCCGCACCCGCAGCATCCTCATGTTCATCGGTCCGTTGCTGCATCATTTCAAATCGTTTGACCTTCCTCAGTCAGGCGGCTGCACGCTCGGACTTCGTAGCGTTCGCTCGCATCTCTGGGCGCTCGAACGTTTCGGCGTCTCTATCGAAGCACAGACTGACCGCTATCGCGTAAGCCATACGGACCTCGCGCCTGCGACGGTGGTGCTCTACGAGTCGAGCGATAGCGCGACCATCAATTCCCTCCTGGCTGCAGCCCGCATCAATGGCACGAGCGTCATCAAATACGCTTCGGCCAACTATCAGGTGCAGGAAGTATGCGGCTTCCTGAAAATGCTCGGAGTGGGTATCGAGGGAATCGGCACCACGACTTTGACGGTTGCCGGGCTCCCCGACATCTGCGCCGACGTTTCGTACTCCGTCGCTGAAGACCCGACTGACGCGATGTTCTTCATCGCTGCAGCCGTCGTGACGCGCTCGAAGTTCACCGTCGAGCGCGCGCCTATCGACTTCCTCGAAGTCGAGCTAGCCGTTCTCGAGAAGATGGGCCTACAGTTTTCAGTGACACCGGTGGGCATGTCTGAAAACGGCATCACGCGTCTCGTCGATATTTCCATAGAACCATCGGACCTCGTCGCCTTCCCTGAAAAGATCCACGCGCGACCGTATCCGGGACTCAACATCGATAACCTTCCGTTCTTCGCCGTCATCGCTACGCAAGCCGAAGGCACGACCATGATCCATGACTGGGTCTATGAAAAGCGCGCCATCTATTACACAGAACTCGACCGACTCGGCGCTGATACACAGCTGCTTGATCCCCATCGCCTCAATGTCACCGGCATCCGACGCCTGCGCGGCGCAGAGCTGATCTGCCCTCCCGCGCTTCGACCTGCGACCATTCTGCTTATCGGCATGCTTGCCGCCGAAGGCCGTTCGACCCTCAGGAACGTCTACAGCATCAACCGAGGCTACGAGGATATAGCGACACGACTGAACCTTGCCGGAGCCTCAGTCGAGACGTTCGGGGGCTAATTAGCGGCTCCTTCGGTTTCCTGATATCGTGTCCAAATGAAAAAGAGTCCTTCCTCATTCCTGAAGCGCTGGTGGCTACTTATCGCGATTGTCGTGATCATCGTCGCCATCATGGGCTTCAATATGGCCGGGTTCCGCCTGGGCCCAGGCCTCTCTATCGTCCGCGTGGGTACGCTCGTCATCGAGGACCTGCCGACTGACGCCTCCATATATGTAGATGAGATCTACAACCGCAGGACCGCAGGAGGCGAGGCGCGCATCACGCTGCTCCCGGGAAGCCACACCATCATCGTGAGCCTCGATGGCCATCAGCCTTGGAACGAGCTCGTCTCGGTCGAATCAGACCTTGAGACACGGGTATCGCCTATCATCGTTCCGGTGAAATTCGCCGGGCGCATCCTCGCGGCAGATGAAGTAGCGGCAGGCCGCGCATTAATCCAGCAGGCCGTCCTTCCGACGGCGGCAAAACCGCTCGCGCTTGAAGGAGGCTGCGCGCTGGTTTCCGTTAACGGCAACCGCATCATCGCAAGCGCCGCGACCACCGATTCTTGCACGCCTCCTCCGTATCTCTGCACCGAGGATGCCTGCGGACCTACCGTCATCTTCACGCCGGTCGAGAAGATATACTCGGTCATCCAGTATCCTGGCCGCGAGGACACGCTGGTCGTTTCAGTCGGCAACACGCTATTCATCCTCGAGCTAGATCCGCGCGAGCCTGAGTTCTTCGCACCGATCCTGTCCCGCAATTCAGCTCCGAAGGCTGCCGCCTGGTCTGAGAGCTCGATTGTCGTGCAGTCTGGTACCGATTTCTTCGAAGTACGGTTATGAAGCACATACGCGACCTGATATCTCTTCCCGAGAAATCGAAGTCGCGTAAGACCGAACGAGGCGAGCTCATGCGGTTCTTTACGCGACATCTGAACCTCTCTCGCGCTGCTGACGGGCTCCCCCCGCTTTCCATGCCTCGTATGGGGAAGATTCTGGAAGGCATCCCGACCATGGACCTGTATCATCTGCAGAAGGTCTGCATGCGCGCTAAGAACTTCTCGAAGAAATTCTGGTGGGAAGTAGATCCGAAGAAGCATCAAGAAGCGAACCCTTTCTAACCATGGCAACAGATATCGTACAAAACGGCGAGCCGGTCCTGCGCGAGAAAGCGAAAGAGGTATCCAAGGACATGTTCGGTACGCCCGAACTCGCACAGATGCTCAACGACATGGAGGTAGCGCTCGATGGCGAGCCTGACGGCGTTGCGCTTGCCGCTCCGCAGATCGGCCTTCCCTATCGCATCTTCATCGTGCGCTACGATCGCATGCTTCCTCAAAACGATGAGAGCCCGCAGGAGCCCGAAATCGGCGTGTTCATCAATCCCTCGATCATCCGATCCTCTAGACGCAAAGTGGCGGTCGACGAAGGCTGCCTCTCGGTCCGCGGCGTCTACGGCAAGACCAAGCGGCATGAACGTACGAGCGTACGCGCGCTTGATGCTGAAGGAAAAGTGTTCGAACGAGGAGGCGGAGGCATCCTCGCGCAGGCGTACCAGCACGAGATCGACCACCTCGAGGGCGTCCTTTTCATAGACCATGCGACTGATCTGCGCACGATGGAGACCGCGTCCGATATCGAGCACGAGCCCTTCGTGTATTTCGGCACTCCCTACGTGGCTGCAGATACGCTCGAGATCCTCTACTTCCGAGGCATCACGCCAGCTCTCATCGTTACCTCTGCAGACGCTGCGCGCGGCCGAGGCATGAAGATGCAGCCGTCGGAGACGAAGGAATGGGCGATCGCGCACAACGTACCGGTCATCGCTCCGGAAGAGATAGACGAGGAAGTGATGCAGACGATTAAGGCGTACGGCGCTTCCTATGGCATTGCCGTGGCGTTCGGAAAGATACTCCCCGAAGAGTTGATCTCGTCTTTCCCGAAGGGAGTGCTGAATATCCACTACTCGCTTCTCCCCGCATACCGTGGAGCGTCTCCTGTGGAAGGCGCGCTCTTGGCCGGAGACACGGAGACCGGTGTCACCATCCAGCAGATGGCATATGAGCCGGACGCGGGCGATATCATCGCCGCTAAGAAGGTCGCCATAGAACCGCACGAAACGACCTTCGAGTTACGCGCTCGCCTTATCGAGGACGGAGCGAATCTCCTGGCTGGTATCCTCGCCCTGTTCGAAGCAGGACAGATCGAACCTGTTCCTCAGGATCATTCGAAGGCTACGTATTCAGGAAAATTCACCAAAGAAGACGGCCTGCTCACCTTGTCTGGTGACGCAACCGCGAATCTCAACAAATATCGGGCGTATGCGGAGTCCCCTGGCACGTATTTCTTCGCAGAGAAGGTTGGGAAGAAGGTTAGGGTGAAGATAAAGAGCGCAGCATATGGAGACGGGAAATTCGTACCCGTACGTGTCATCCCCGAAGGAAAGAAGGAGATGGACTATGCGGACATGGTCCGCGGAGGCTACGCGCCGCTTTAGATATCGATATCGAAGACCTTCTGCGGGGAACGGTGCCCCGAGACGAGTTTCACTTTCTGCACGATTACGCCGAAATGCGCGGCGACCATCTCCCGTACGCGATTATTCGCTAGGTTACGCTCTGCAGGCTCTCTGACCGAAGCGGAGAATGATTTCCCGTCCGTCTCGATGAAGGACTCTCGTTTCGCGCCAGGAGTCACGCGCACGCGCACGTACGTCATGTGATGCGACCTATCAGGTACGACACGATGGCGTCAGATTCATACATCTCGGTGTTCGTCTCCGTGTCGATGAGATACGGAGTCTCTCGCTTCCCTCCTTTAGTTAGGAGTTCTTTCTCTGCCGTTTCGTCCGCAATGTCGCGGATTTCGAATTCGACCCCCATCTGCTCCCCCGCTTTTATGACCTTGGCGGAGAATGGGCAGCGTTCCTGGGTGTAGAGGATCAACATGGTCTGCCGAGTATACCAGAGTGGGTACATTGCCGAATCGGGATTTTCGGCTAGAATGCCCAAGTATTCCGCGGTAGCTCAATGGTAGAGCAGCTCCCTGTTAAGGAGTTGGTTGTAGGTTCGAGTCCTACCCGCGGAGCCCTAGTGACGAAACCTCACAATTTGTGGGGTTTTGTCTTTTATTGCTTGATACTTTGGAGGTTCTAACCTTCTCTAATTCGTCTTCAACCGCCTGACGACTTTTTATGAGCGTCTTAATG
>Ga0163150_10009507_pt1 | contig 10741 bp, 6 predicted proteins | sample OliLakLV19P2IB_FD_148628 | JGI IMG/M metagenome (GOLD analysis project Ga0163150, IMG submission 148628) | Freshwater microbial mat bacterial communities from Lake Vanda, McMurdo Dry Valleys, Antarctica - Oligotrophic Lake LV.19.P2.IB | ecosystem: Environmental > Aquatic > Freshwater > Lake >...
AGCCTTTTGGAATCATACACTTCGTGTACTGACCCCCGGCTTCCTGGCGCTCTCGACGGGCGGTCGCATCGGTGCGTCCAATCGCGCACAGGCGGCTCCGCGAAGCCTCTGCGACGCCTCTGCCAGTCATCCTTTTCTGCTTGCGAATTTCATTTGTCCGCTATGATTGCCGCAAATATGCGCTCTGCCGACCTTTGGCCGCTGCTGACAGCCTGCCATGCGAAGTCTCTGACAGTTTGACGGCAAAGTAAGAATGTCCTATTTGAGCAAAGTAGAAATGTCCTATTGACAGCCCCACGTTAGGGGGATGCAAAAAGGACAACTGCTGATGACCCAAGCCGATCGAGATCGGCTGGTGACGTTGAAGAAAGCGAAGAAGAAGCTGATTACGCAGCGTGAGGCCGCCGAGGAACTCGGAATGAGTGAACGGCAGGTGAGGAGGCTGTTGTGGGCGTTGAAGAAGCACGGCGACAAGGCGGTGATCCACGGCCTACGGGGCAAGCCATCGAAGCGGCGGATCGAAGAAGAGGCGGAGAAGGAAGCGGTACGGATTCTGTCGGCGGAGGTGTACCGGGGATTCGGTCCGACTTTGGCGGCGGAGTATTTGGGCAAAAAGCACGGGATCGAAGCGAGCAGGGAAACGGTCCGGCAATGGATGATGCGGGCGAAGTTATGGCACGGCAAGACCGAGAAGGTGAAGGCGGTACACCTGTGGCGGCCGCGGCGGAGCCGGTTTGGGGAACTGGTGCAGTGGGACACCAGCGAACACGACTGGTTGGAAGGCCGGGGAGAGAAGCTGTATCTAATCGCGATGATCGACGACGCGACCAGCCGTCTGTATGCGCGCTTCGTGCGGCACGACTCGACGGAAGAGAATATGAAGCTGGTGTGGAGTTACGTGGCGAAGTTCGGCCGCCCGCTGGCTTTCTATACCGACAAGGCGAGCCTTTTTCAGACCGCCGGGAAGCGCAAACGCGATGAGCCTGGGGTGGACAAAGATGCGGTGGAAATGCCGCCGACGCAGATCGGGCGGGCATTGCGGGAACTGGGGATCACATGGATTGCGGCGCATTCTCCGCAAGCCAAAGGGCGGGTGGAGAGGAATTTCGGGACGGCCCAAGACCGGTTGGTGAAGGGGATGCGGGTAGCCGGGGTGAAGACGATCGAACAAGCCAACGGATATCTGGAAGAGGAGTATCTGGTGTGGTGGGAGCGGGAACTGACGGTGGAGGCGGCCAACAGCGACGACGCGCACCGCCAACTGGATAAGAGCCACAATCTGGCGGCATCGCTGAGCCATGTGGAGACGCGCCAGGTGCGCAACGATTACACGATACGAATCGACAGCGAGTTCTATCAGATCGAGCACTCGTCCATCGTCGCCGGGTTGCGTAAGGCGAACGTACGGGTGGAAAAGCGGATCGACGGATCGGTCGCCGTGCGCTATCGAGAGCGCTACTTGGCGGTGAGACTCTGCGAGGAAAAACCTTCGCCGGCGCCGGTGGAAGCTCAGGCCAAGCCGCGCCGGCCGACCAAGCGTGGCAGTGATTGGAACAAAAACTTCGATTTGAAGGATGCGCCTCCAATCTGGCGGGCGGCAAAGAGTTCAGGCCGCAAACGGGACGAAAACGACTGAGGCCGCCGGGTCGCCGGAAGGTCATCCTGGCTATAGCTATAGCTATACCCGGGCTGGGGAGGGGCGTGAAGCCGAAAGGCGCCCATAACAGGGAAACTCACCGCGCGTCCGGCTGGTCGGCCGGGATCTTGTCTTGCTCTGGCGAGTTTGCGCCGATTTCTTCTCCGCCTGACTCCCTTCGCCAACCCAGGCCAGCCTGAGGACATCAGGTTGCGTTTTTGAGGAATGCGGAATCTATCCGTCCGATGTCGAGTGTGAATCCAAGCCTGGGCTGAAGCAACGGCCTCCCGTCCATGGACTCCAACCCACGCTCGAGAACGCGCCAGGAGGAACACGTTCTGCCCATCGTCCGGATGAGTTCCGACCGGCTATTCCTTGATCGGGTTGGTCGCCACCAGAGCCCGTCTCCGCTTCACCGGCAGGCCCAGACTAACATGCACTTCTCTGAAGCCCTGAAAAATAGGACATTTCTACTTTGCCGGAGAATAGGACATTTCTACTTTGCTGCGACAGTTTATTTGCTTTGCTTGACAGGATGGCTGAGCGCGGGTTAGAATCCGCGCATACTATCGCTCCTGAGAGGTAGCAGTGACACGGTCTTTGATCTTGCTGCAATTCGTTCTTGGCTACGGTTCCCCGATGTGGGGCCAATCTACATTCGGTTCGATCCTCGGAGTCGTTCGCGACCCTGGTGGTAGCGTCATGCCGGGGGTAAGGGTCGTAGTCACAAACGAAGGCAGCGGCGTGTCGAAGGAAGTGTCCTCCGATGCTGCCGGCAACCATGAGGTCACCCACCTAAATCCTGGCTATTACCGGATCACGGCGGAGTCGGCGGGGTTCCAGAGGTTTGTCAACGAACACGTGCCGCTCGAAACCAACCAGGTTCTACGGATCGATCTCACGATGCAGGTAGGGCAGGTCACCGATACGATCACGGTGACCTCGCAGGCTCCTGTGATTGAGAGCGAGACAGGCACCATCAGCGATGTCCGGACCGGCCGCCAGATGCAGCAATTGCCGCTGAACTTCGTCCGGGGCGACGCGTTCGGCGGCGGCATCTTCAAGTACATGAGCTTGTCCCCCGGCTCGTTCCGGTATGAGGGCGCTTCCTCCCATTCCTTCGGCGGCTCCCGCAGCTTCCAGAACAGCTTTCTCATGGACGGAATTTCCCTTGGCGACCAGGGTGGCGGCCAGATTACCCCGATGCAGCCGAGCTTCGAGTCCGTGCAGGAGATGAAGTTGACGATGGTCAATAACAGCGCGGAATATGGGGCCGTCGCCACCGTCACTGTGACCTCGAAGAGCGGGACTAACGATCCGCACGGCAGCGCTTTCCAGCAATATTCGAGCGGCGGTCTGAACGCACGGAATTTCTTTCAAAGTGCCCGCCCTTCCCGCGTTTACCACCAATTCGGCGGCAGTGCCGGTGGCCCCGTGATCGCACCGGGGTATGACGGACGCAACCGCTCCTTCTTTTTCTTCGCCATTGAGGGCAACCGCAACAGCACGCAAAGCATTTTCAACTCAAGCGTTCCGTCGCTGGCTCTGCGGCGAGGGGACTTCTCTGAAGTGCGCAACGCGGCGGGCAATCCGATCGCGGTCCGTGATCCGGCCACGGGGCAGCCGTTTGCCGGAAATATCATTCCGTCGTCCCGCTTCAGCGCCGTGTCCAGGCGGGCCCAGGATCGCTTCTTCCCGCCGCCCAACTTTGGCGCGCCTAATGTGTTGAATCAGAACCTGCGCGACGCGGTGGGCAACAAGCCATCCTGGAATCACTTCGACGCGCGCATGGATCACCGTCTCTCCGCCCGCAATTCTTTTTTCGGGCGCTTTTCCTGGCGCAATATGCCGACACCCGTCCCCGAGGGGGAGTTGCCCAACATCGGGCTCCGCGACCAACTGCGCAAGGTCCGCAACTTCTCCTTCACAGACACGCACCTGTTTTCGGGACGCGTCGTAAACGAATTTCGAGCCGGCTTCTCATGGCATGAGAACCGCTTTGCGGGTCCTTTGAGCGGCCTTGAGGTCGTCCGCGATCTGGGAATTCGGGGGGTCACCGATCTGGATGTTCCCGGAGTGCCCAACTTCGTGATCACCGGCTTCTCGGGGATCACACAGATTGCCGGCGAACGCTCGCAGGACATGATTTACGACATTGTCGAAAACGTCACGTTTGTCACCGGGCGCCACTCTCTAAAGATAGGTACGAACCTGAAGCGGCAGCAGGCATCGCGCAATCCCATTCCCATTACCACCTTTGGCCGATACGATTTCACCGGCGGCATCACCGGCTTCGCCTACTCGGATTTCTTCCTGGGTATTCCTCAAGTCACCCAGCGGTTTACTCCGCGTGGCCGTACCTATGGGCGGAACCAGGTGTACGCGTTTTATCTCCAGGATGATTTCCGCATCCACCCGAGGCTGACGCTGAATTTGGGTCTGCGCTACGAATGGATGAATCCGTTCGCCGACAAGTTCGGCCGCATGTTCAATTTCGATCCGGCGACCGGTGCGCTGGTGGTGCCGGACGATACGGTACGCCGGCGGGACGTGAGCCCGATCTTCCCTGCGCAGATCCCCATCCTGACGGCGGGCGAAGCGGGATTCCCCGCGCGGGGTCTGCGGACGGCTGACGGCAACAACATAGATCCGCGCGTGGGTTTAGCGTGGCGCCCGTTCGGGCACGCGAGAACAGTGGTGCGAGCCGCCGCCGGTGTGTTCCGCAACAGCTTGTCCAGCAGTACCTTCAGCAGCCTCACGACCGGACCGTTCGTGTCGAATGAAACCTTTAATAACAGCATCGTTGGCGGTGTGCCGCTGTTTCAGTTTCCGGAGCCCTTTCTTGCGGTCGGCTCGCTCGGCGCGCAGGACGTCAATGCCGTGGACCGCGATCTGTTCAACCCGTACACCGTGCAGTCGAACTTCACGATCGAACAAGAGGTGGCCCAAACCGGCTTGCGGCTGTCCTATATTGGCACTCGCTCGGTGAATCTGCTCTACCGGCGCAACTTGAATCAGCCCTTGCCGAGTACTCAGGCGTTCTCGAATGACCGGCGGCCGTATCCGGTCTACCGGAACATCACGCTCACCGCCAACGGCGGCAACTCCATGTATCACGCGCTGCAGTTCGAGGCCGAAAGGAAGTTTTCCCGCGGTCTGGCGTTCCAGGCGGGGTGGACTTGGGCGAAGCAACTCGCAAACGGCATCGACGCAGGCGAGCAAGGCGCCACCATCCAGAACACCTACGACCGCGCCGCCGATCGTGGCGACGACCTCTTTCTGATGCGGCACCGCTTTATCGGCAGCTCGATTTGGGAACTGCCATTCGGCCCCAAATGGCGCTATATGAATCAGGTTCACCCCGTGCTTGGCCATATCTTCGGCGGCTGGCAGATCACGGGCGTTCTGCTGTTGCAGACCGGGCAGCGGTTCACACCGTCGTTCACCGGAATCGATCCTTCAAACACACAGAACGTGGGCGGGCGTCCCGATCGAATCGGGAACGGGAATTTGCCAAAGGATGAACGGACTCTTGCCCGATGGTTCGATGCATCGGCGTTCGCAGCTCCCCGGGTCAACGCCGGACGCTTTGGCAATAGCGCCATCGGGGTACTCGAAGGCCCCGGCACGCAGAGCGTGAGCCTTGGACTCTTCAAGAATATCTACATCCGCGAGCGAGTTCGGGTTGAGTTCAACTTCTCGGCTACCAACGCGTTCAACCATTCGAACTTCCGGAACCCGAACGCGAACATCTCCGCTCCGAACGCGGTAGGACGGATCACGGAGCAACAGGGCCAGGACGAGAGCGGTCCCCGTACAGTGATCCTCGGGACGCGGATCGAATTTTGATATGCGCTTGACCGGCATCCTGTTGCCGACGGTAGCTAATCGGGGCGAGACTCGACTGGTAATGCCCACAATCATTGCGAAAGAAGCCACTGGCCATGCAAGTTAAATCGCGTATCCCCATCTTATCCATCTTGGCGGCCACCGCCTGCCTGGCCCTCGATGTGGATCGCGCCGCCGCCGAGTGGGTCATTCACATGGGTGGAAACTGTTGTGCTTAAGGGTAGTCCCGCCCATATCTCCGACATCAACAGGCTCCCTGCTTCCGACTTCGAAATTCGCTCCATCAATCTCACCCAGGGGATAGTGGGTCCGCTGGAGTTGCACCGTATTGGTAGTCTGCAAGGGCTGAAGGAGCTCTACCTTTCCGGTCGAACCTGGCATAACGTGCCCGTCAAGGTGACGGCGGAAAGCTTGAAGCAATTGGCAGGTCTTACCAATCTGGAACGCTTCATCATCACGCTGCCGGTACAGGCGGAAATCCCAATAGAAGATGGCGCGGTGGCTAATATGGCGCCGCTGATTCATCTCCGCGAGTTGCGCCTGGCCCAGACCCTAATCAAAAGCCGGACCCTCGGCGCGTTCCGGGAGATGCGTAGCCTGGATCTGACGAACACCCGCCTGGATGACGACGGCATTCGATCACTGGAACAGATGACGCAACTGGAGAAGCTCTAGCACATGACGCCCTGATTACCGATGAGGGACTTCGCTACTTGCGAAATCTTCGCAACCTAATCGAATTGGACTTCTACGCAGGGAGAGTCAGCGATGCGGGGTTGGTTCATCTAAAGAACCTCACCAAGCTTCGCAAGCTGAACCTGCTGGGTTCCACAGTGACCGACGCCGGCCTGGATCATCTGGTTGGGCTCACGCAACTAGAGGAGTTGAACCTTTATAGAACCGGTATAACGAATGCCGGCCTTGAGAAGCTGAAAGCCCACCCCGGCCTGCGGCAACTCGAAATCAAAAGGGGAGATTGGAAAACTCGGAGCGCTGCGGCCAGGCTTACTGAGCAAACAAGTGCGAAAGACCAAGACCATTTACGGGGCGTACTGGCACCTGAGCTACACCCATCGGGGGCAGGGGCACAACACAGTACATTCGCGATGCATTCGTACCCCAGGTGAAGACCGAGGTCTCGACTTTCAAACGCTTCAAAAAGGTCATCGACCGATTGATCGCTCTCGATTGAACGATCTCAACTCAGGATGAAAACGGAAAAAAAGCAGTGAAAGGAGGAGGGGCGGGTTAGTGAGAACTCGGTAGTCTTGGGTGATTTAGACGTGCTGGATCCATTCGGCTGGTTTGGGCTTACAACCCCGTTAGGGCGACACGTTGCGGCGACACACGTTACGGCGAGCCCTTGACGCCAGTCCAACTGCCCATCTATATTATCGGCATAAGCGAAAGCGCGTAAAAAGGGAGAAATGGTCATGCTCTGCCGCCTTTCTGTCGTTGTATTTTTCTGTCCCCTCATTCTGCCCGGTCAAGCCACTTTTGGCAGCCTTACGGGATCCATGACCGATGCATCCGGTGCATTGATGCCTAATGTCACCGTTGAAGTGATCAATGAAGGAACCAACTCGTCACGCACTGTGACCACTAGCACCTCGGGCACTTATGAAGTTCCCAACCTCAATGCCGGTCGATATCGAGTCACTTCCAAATACCGTGGATTCAAGACATCGATCGTGGAACATGTGGATGTTGGCGCGTTGCGCGTTGTTCGTGTGGACGTTCGCATGGAGGTTGGAGAGGTGGGTTCGGAGGTCACGGTCCAGGGCTCGGCACCGGTAATCGAGACAGACACGGCCTCTATTTCCTCGGTGCGCACCAGCAAGGATCTCAACGATCTTCCGTTGAACATTCGCTCTACGGTCAGCGGCACAGGCGATTCAGGGTTATACCGATACGTTTTTCTCACGCCCACAGGCGGTCAGGGTGGTGGCTCGCGATTCTCCCTTGGCGGTGCGCGCGGGAGCCAGAATTACTTTAATGTTGATGGAATCAGTTCCAATTCGCCCGCGTTCGGCAATTCCATCGGACCGGCTGAGCCGAGCTTCGAATCTATCCAGGAAGTCCGCTTTGAAATCGTTAACAACAAAGCCGAGTTCGGAGAAGTCGCCAACATCACTGCGATCACCAAAAGCGGCACCAACGCACTGCACGGCGCACTGTTCTGGTACCACGAGAATGCGGCGTTGAATGCCCGTCCCTTCTTCGCGACAACAAGGGGTCAGAACATCCGCAACAACTTTGGCGTGTCCGCCGGGGGGCCCATAAAGCACAATAAGCTGTTCTTCTTTGGCACCTTTGAGGGAGAGCGTCAACGCCAGCCAGCCATTATTACTCCCAATGTACCGACAATCGGAATGCGTACCGGTGATTTCTCCGCCTTTTCCGCACCAATACGCAATCCGCTCGCGGGCGGAGCGCCGTTCCCGGGAAACGTCATTCCCACCAATCTGCTGAACCAGGGCGCGCTCCGCTGGCAGAATCGCTTCTACCCTCTTCCCAACTTCGGCGCGGCGAATCTGACTAACGCCAACTACAGAGATGCCGTACCGCAGCAGATCCGGCATGATCAGTTCGATGTCCGGGTTGACTATTCGGTGACGTCGAACAATAACCTGTATGCCCGCTTCAGCTACAAACGTTCCGAACCGAAGGTGCTCGACAGCGGTTTACCCGCCGATTTGACGGGTTATCGCGTCCAGGTCCGAATGGCGCGCCAAGTGGCCATCTCTGACACTTGGACTATCACCCCGACCGTAATCAATGAGTTCAAGGCCGGATTTTCTCGCAACTTCAATCCGCGGCAGGGAACTCTCCTGGGCCAGGATCTTGTTACTGATTTAGGCATCCAGGGGCTGGAACCCGCACCGGGCGTTGCGAATGTTCCCAATCTCACAATGATCGGATTCCAGGCGATGTCACAGATTGCCAAAGCCGCCCCTGCTGAGAACACGTTCCAGTTCGTGGACCAAGTCACGCACGTTCGCGGTGCCCATACGCTCAAGGCCGGCTTGGAATTCCGGCCACAGCAGTACAACGATTTTGTAAGACCCCAGTTCGGTACTTACAACTTTACCGGCTTTGCCAGTGGCAATGCGTGGGCAGATTTTCTCCTCGGCATTCCCCAAACTACCAGCCGGAATTATGTGCGGCCCCCACGCTATGCACGGTTCTATTTCCTGAGCGGGTTTATGCAGGATGATTGGAAAGTCAGCCAGACGTTCACGCTGAACTTCGGCCTGCGTTGGGATTACAACCAACCGGCGCGTGACAAATTCGATACCATCTTCAACGTCGACGCCCAGAACGGGCGGCTTGTCGTTCCAAACCAGGGCATCAATGACCAGTTCGTGAATCCGCTCTTCCCCAAGTCAATTCCAATTGTGACGGCCGCCGCCGCGGGCTTCCCGGAACGCACTCTTCGCAAGAGCGATTTTAACAATTTCCAACCTCGCATCGGGTTCGCCTGGCGTCCATTCGGCGGCACGAAAACAGTGCTACGAGGCGGTTACGGAATGTTCAACGATGACTTCACGGCAGACATCTTCTCCTCCTCCTACGGCGGGCCCTTCGCGTTAACGGAGAGTTTTGTCAACGCAATTAACAATAATGTCCCCTTACTGACTCTGCAGCGCCCGTTTCTGGGCACTGGCACGACTGGCAACGTGGATGTCACGGGCATTGATGTTAACCTGCGCAATGCATACGTCCAGCAGTGGAATTTCACGGTGGAGCGGGACCTGGGCGCCGCCATCGGACTGCGGCTGTCCTACGTCGGGACAAAGTCGACTTCTTTGGTCTATGGGCGCAACGTCAACATGCCGGCGCTCAGCAGCGTGCCTTTCGCACAGAGCCGCCGGCCGTTTCCGCTCTTCCGCAACATTATCATGCGGGAGAACGGCGGCAGTCATACTTACAATGCGCTCACCACGCAGATCGAGCGCAAGTGGCAGCGAGGGTTGTCTTTCATGGGTGCCTACACTTGGGCCAAGTCCTTGACTGATGTGGACGAAATCGGCGGCGTCGAGGGCGGCACCACGATTGAAAATGCTTTTAACCGTTCTCGCGAGCGGGGCGACGCCCAATACTCCCCACGTCATCGCGTAATCTCTACCATCATTTGGGAACTGCCGATCGGTACTGGCAAGCGTCTGCTTTCGAACGGGGGGCCTTTAGCCTTCGTAGTGGGAGGGTGGCAATTGAGCGGCTCCTTCATTGGCCAGACGGGCGAGTTCCTCACTCCAAGTTTCGCCGGCTCCGATCCGTCCAACACGCAAACAGTCGGCGGGATTCCGGACCGGATCGGCAACGGGAATCTGCCTCCAGATCAGCGGACTATCGACCGCTGGTTCGACGCATCCGCCTTCGCCGTTCCTCCCGCCAACTCGGGACGATTCGGCAACTCCGGACGCGGCATTCTTATCGGTCCTGGACGACAGACGACGAGCGGCGCACTCTTCAAGTCGTTCCCGGTTCGCGAACGTATGTTTCTGCGGGTTCAGATCAGCTTCACGAACCTGCTCAACAAATCCAACTTCAATATTCCTGCTTTGAACATCTCCGCCCCGAACGCGGTCGGAACGATACGGGCAATCCAGGCGCGCGACTTGGCTGGTCCTCGCAACGCGCTAATCGGGGCGCGACTCGACTGGTAATGCCCAAAATCGTTGCGAAAGAAGCCACTGGCCATGCAAGTTAAATCGCGCATCCCCCTCTTATCCATCCTGGCGGCCACCGCCTGCCTGGCCCTTGATGTGGATCGCGCCGCCGCCGAGTGGGTGATTCACATGGGTGGAACTGTCGTGCTTACGGGTAGTCCCGCCCATATCTCCGACATCAACAGGCTCCCTGCTTCCGGCTTCGAAATTCGCTCCATCAATCTCACCCAGGGGATAGTGGGTCCGCTGGAGTTGCACCGTATTGGTAGTCTGCAGGGGCTGAAGGAGCTATACCTTTCCGGTCGAACCTGGCATAACGTGCCAGTCAAGGTGACGGCGGAAAGCTTGAAGCAATTGGCAGGTCTTACCAACCTGGAACGCTTCATCATCACGCTGCCGGTACAGTCGGAAATCCCAATAGAAGATGGCGCGGTGGCTAATATGGCGCCGCTGATTCATCTCCGCGAGTTGCGCCTGGCCCAGACCCGAATCAAAGGCCGGACCCTCGGGGCCTTCCGGGAGATGCGTAGCCTGGATCTGACGAACACCCGCCTGGATGACGACGGCATGCGATCGCTAGAAC
>Ga0163150_10009510_pt1 | contig 10738 bp, 8 predicted proteins | sample OliLakLV19P2IB_FD_148628 | JGI IMG/M metagenome (GOLD analysis project Ga0163150, IMG submission 148628) | Freshwater microbial mat bacterial communities from Lake Vanda, McMurdo Dry Valleys, Antarctica - Oligotrophic Lake LV.19.P2.IB | ecosystem: Environmental > Aquatic > Freshwater > Lake >...
AAACGAAGCCAGGGAAGCAGTCAAGCTGCCGCCAAACTCTCCCCAACGCAATGAGACCGAAGCGCAACTGGAACAGCGCCAAACGGCACTTCGTACCAAAGCAAGGCAGCAGGAAACGGATCTGCTGACCGAAGAAGCCCGGGTCTATTTCCAGACCTGGAGCAAACTTCAGCAGGTCATCACCGATGTGGCCAGCTTCAACAAAATTTCGCTCGTTCTTCGCTACGACAGCGCGTCGATCGATCCCGAAAACCGGAATGATGTGATCAAAGGCGTGAACCGTTCGGTGATTTACCACGACCGGCTCGATATCACCGATCTGGTGATCAACAAGATGGGACCATCCACAGCAAGTACGGCAACTCCCCCTGGAACCCAGCGGTAACCGGCAATGCAAAACTGCCGGTATCTGGCGACTGGCTCAATGCTGATCGAAAATAAACCGGACCGAAATGTCAAAACAGGAAAGAGAGGCGGGCAATGATGCCTGCCTCTTTTCTTTTTTGTGGACCGCTCCCCTGCCCTGCTCTGCCGAAACCTGTCGATATTTGCCAGGATATGCCGGCAGTAATCGTCCGGGCGACTGTTGGCAACCCAGCCCGGTTCCGCTTCAATCCGGTCAGCTTCACCTCCTGAATTGCTGATGAACATTCTGGTTTTTGAAGACGAACAGGTGAACGACCTGTATCCGGTCACAACCGGACGGGTTGCCTTTGCGATTACTGTCGCTTCGTGGCGTCTGCTGGACTGGCTGGAAATTCTGGGTGGGCACCTGTCGGCAGTCGTTCGTCCCCATTTGCGGGAAATGCTGCATGCCGATTTTCCGTCGGTAAACCGGAGTTCCGATCCGGCCCGGAAAATGACGCTGGCCGTCAACGCCCGCTGTGTCCCTGGCCAGACGACACTGGCGGAACTGAAACGGCTTGCGAACAGCGTTGAATCCTGTTTGGCAATTGGATCGGATGGATCGGTTGCTGCCGCTGTCCTGCCGACCGCCGACGCGATTCGCGTTTTCGCGGAACCCTCCTGTCTGTCGAGTGTGATCCTCGAGGCGTTGTCGAACCTTCCGCCAACCGGCAAAGCGATCCCGGTTCTGGAATACCCTCACGACCTGGTCCGGCACAATCTGGCACACTTTCCCGGCAACCTCGAACATCGGCTCGCAACGGGAGACTATCGCGAAATATCGGATGGAGTGTTTGTGACTGGCGAAGTGGCCATCAGCGATTTTGTGGTCACCAACACACTCGGCGGACCGATTCTGATCGGAGAGGGAACTGTGATCGGGCCGTTCTGTTTCCTGCGTGGTCCGCTGTACATCGGTGCTGGATCCCGGATCAACGAGTATTCATCGATCAAGGATTCGGTTTCCATCGGTCACACCTGCAAGATCGGAGGCGAAGTCGAAGGATCGGTGATTGAGTCGTTTACCAACAAACAGCATCACGGTTTTCTGGGTCACAGTTATTTGGGAAGCTGGATCAACCTCGGCGCCGGAACCTGCAACAGCGACCTGAAAAACACTTACGGTGAAGTCAAGATCGATTACCGCGGTGAACGAGTCGCGACGGGCATGCAGTTCATTGGCTGCATCATGGGTGATTACTCGAAAACGGCGATCAACACCAGTATTTTCACCGGCAAGACGATTGGTGTTTGCAGCATGCTGTACGGTTTTGTGACCACCAATGTTCCCAGCTTTTCCAATTACGCCCGCACGTTCAGCCAGGTAACCGAATCGCCACCGGGCGTGATGGAATTGACCCAGAAAAGAATGTTCGCCCGCCGCAACGTCCAGCAGCGCCGGCTGGACATCGACCTGCTCCACGCCATGTACGACCTGACCCGCCACGAGCGCCAGCTCAGCGAAGAACCGCTGAATCTTTAGTTTTGGATTGCGGCGATACTCATTTGGCAGCCGATCCCGATTCGGTTTCTGATCCAAAACCGCCTTTTCGATGTTACAATCAAATTGATCGCAGTAGATCAAGACTGGATTTACTTTTTTTCCAGACATATTTCTTTGGCCACAATTGATTCGCATCTCGACTGAATTTCCGTTTTCCCCATGAACATAAAAACCGAAATTCCGCAACAATGGCTTGAGGAGTTCGAGGCTGCTTCAAGGCGTTCCCTCGAAATGCGGTGGAAATACGCATTTATCAAAACGTACAAGCCCGTGATGGACGACGCCGAATACCGTTCATGGGAATCGACGGCCGAGTATCGAAAATGGTGCCAGGACAACCTACCCGACTGGTTGGGCTATGGGCGCGTTTGAATATCGACAGGCCACAGAAATCCGCGATGCCTTTGAATCGCACGGCGTGCGCTACATGTTTCTTGGCAAATCGGGAGCCATACTTCTGGGATTTCCTGACACCACCCAGGACGCGGATTTGTTTGTCGAAAAGTCCGAGTCAAACGGGAAAGCCATTGTCCTGGCGCTGGGAAAGTTGGGATTCGAAATCAATGCAAACCAGGGAGCGGAGATCGAGCGTGGAAAGGATTTTGTGCAAATCAAGTCCGGGCCATTTGATGTGGACCTGATTTTTGCTCCCGACGGAATTGAATCCTTTTCCGATGCCTGGGAACGTCATGTCGTTGTCGATGGATTTCATGTATGTCATCCCGACGACATTATTGCCAGCAAAAAGGCGGCGGGCCGCACAAAGGACCTGGAGTCATTGCCACGCCTGATCTCATTCCGTGAATACTGGATTCGACATTTGGGAACCCAGGATTGAAATCCACCCCGCAAAAAAACGTTCCAGGAAACTCACAAATCAGATGATCGAAATCCGGACGATGACCACGGATCAGTGGCCCGACGTTGCACGGCTGATTCACGATTCGACCAATGCCTGGTATTTGAATCATGGCATGCCGGCCTGTTTCGCCCATGGACCGGAAAGCACGTTACTGTTTTGCCAGGTCTACGAGTCGCTTGACCCGGGTTGTTGTTTTGTGGCAGTGGATCCGGATTCCGGCCAGATCGTCGGGAGCTGTTTTTGGCATCCGCGACCAACCCATATCTCACTGGGGATCATGAATGTTCATCCCGAAAACTTCGGCCGAAAAATCGCAACGCGAATGTTGCAGGCGATTACCGAAATAGCCGACCAGCAAAAACTGCCGGTGCGGCTGGTTTCCAGCGCCATGAACCTCGACTCGTTCTCCCTGTACAACCGCGCAGGATTTGTGCCCGAGACAGTCTTTCAGGATATGCTGATCCGGATCGACGACCGCGTCATCAAGATGGGCGGCGAGGTGGTGGACGGAAGTGTCCGTCCGGCGGCGGATTCAGACATCGACGGGATTGTCCGGCTGGAACAGGAACTGCTGGGCGTTCGTCGCGAAAAGGACATCCGGATGTTTGTCCGGAACGTATCGGGAATCTGGCATACGCTCGTTCATGAAACCCCCAATGCCGAACTGGATGGATATCTGGTTGCCGTCCGGCACCCGGCCAGCAACATGATTGGACCTGGTGCAGCCCGGTCGGAATCCACTATGCTGGCGATGACCGGCCAAATGCTTTCCTTTCATCGCGACAATACTGCGGTGATGCTGGTGTCTGCTTCGGCCCGGCTGCTTTCCCGGTCTCTCGGACAATGGGGAGCCAGGAATTGCGACTTGCACCTCTCGCAGGTTCGTGGAAAGACGGCTTTGCCTGCGGGGATCATTATTCCTTCGTTTATGCCCGAGACGGGCTGAGCAACCGGTCTGGAGCGATGCCCCCAGCTTTGGAGCCCGTGACTTGCCACCGAATTTCACCCTCAGCGGAGTTTGCCCGGCCCGGACCAGTCAGTCATAATACCCGAAGCGTGGTTTGGCATTTTTATCCGAATGAAATCTCTGAAGGAGCACTTCCCGTGAGCGGAATGGCCGGGACACCACTGTGCGTGATTTGTGAAAAAGCAAAAATCCGGATCCCGGCGAACCGGACTTGTGACGATTTTCACTGTCGCCAGGAATACCAACGATGGCTTCAGGCCAAGAAGCCTGTTTGTGCCATTTGCGGCAAACTGCTTCGAATACAGGCCAGTGCCAATCCCGTTTGCGATTCCGACACATGCTCCATGCAATGGACCGGACTGACCCGTGCAGGACCTGGCATCGCGATGGCCCGCTGCCAAGTTTGCGGCGTCTTTACGATCCGGAGAAATGCCGAAGAATGCATGTGCCGCGATTCGGCCTGCGCGATGATTCAGAATCTGGTCCTTCGCGAGGAGCGGCAGCGGATCGAAGCAGAGAAGTATCAAAAACTGGTCGCCGACGCCGAAACGCTTCGTGACCGGCTGGTCAGTGAAAAAGCCAGCGGTGCAAACGCAAACCACTATGCGGTGATTGTCCCGCATACTTCCGCGAAAATGGGGCCCCCCAACCAGGAATCGGTCCGGCAGTTCCGGCATCGTCTGGCCGAAATGGTCGCGACCGCAATTCACGAACCGGAACAGGATTCGGACTGGCCACGTCGACCGGAAGACATGCCGGACCCGGCTTCGCCTTCCGAACTGCCGGTATTCACCCAGGCCTGCACGGGCTGTCGGGGCAATTGTTGCCATATGGGTGCGGATCATGCCTTTTTGAGTATCGGGATCATGCGTCGATACATCCGCCAGCATCCCGAAATGAGCGCCGACCAGGTAGTCGATGTCTACTCCAGCCATCTGCCCAAGGCGTCGTTGGAGGATTCCTGCATCTTTCACACTGATCGCGGGTGCAATTTGCCCCGCGAGATGCGAAGTGACCTGTGCAACCAGTTTATCTGCAAATCACTTCGCGAAATCCGGAATGAAATCGGCACGGGGACCAGAGGATTTTTCCTGGTTCCGGAAGAGGATGGTGAATTCTTCGATTCCTGTTTCGTGGACACGCCTTCTTCCGGTAACGGGTAAGGAACAAGCTCAACGGTCCCTTTAACAAACGACCAGTTGGTCCGGGAACCTTCGCCATTCAGAAACCGGTGAGAATACACGTTGCCTGGCCCGCTCCGATCCGGTCGTCTTTGAAGAAATTGATGTAGTGGAATAGCACGGGCGCCACCAGCAGCAGACTGTCGAACCGGTCCATTAATCCCCCATGACCCGGAATGGTTGCGGCCATATCCTTGATGCCAACATCCCGTTTAATCGTGACGCAGCGCCTCGATCGGGTCCAGCCTGGCAGCGCGGATCGCCGGATAGATTCCAAAGACTATCCCGACAGTGACCGCGATCAGGAAAGCGATCGGGATCGATATCGGAACGATGGTCGGCTCGAATTCACGAACGCTGTCTGGCAAGGTACTCATCAGTCCTGGAGTAGTGGTTTCCAGCAGGCTTCTGGCCGCGCTTACGAACCACGGACAGAGCAGACCTCCCAGAATCCCGGTCAGCCCGCCCACCACGCTCATCACAACCGTTTCGGCCAGAAATTGGCGGATAATGGCCCGGCGGTTCGCCCCCAGCGCCCGGCGAATTCCAATTTCCCGGGTCCGCTCGGTTACGGTCGCAAGCATGATGTTCATGATTCCGATTCCACCGACGATCAGCGAGATAGCGGCGATCAAACCCATGAAGGCCATGAACATCAACCGGGTCACCCGCGCCTGTTCCAGCAATTCGAGTGGCGTCACGATTACCCAATCCGCTTTTTCATGCCTGCGGGTCATCGTGGCAGCAATCGCGCGGGACGTTTCCAGCACCTGATTCATGTTTCGGACGCGAAACGTCATCTGGCTGATTTCCACGACTTCATTGCGTCGGGTTCCGGCGCTCCGTTCCATCGTCCAGTCCCCAATTCGCCGCCAGAACGTGGTCAGGGGAATATAGACGTCGTCAGAAAAATCCTGGGCTTCCAGCGAACTCCCGATCGCCGCCATTGCCCCCCGCTTTTTCATCACCCCGATCACGCGATAGGGTGTCGACCGGACCGAAACGACAATCCCCAACGCCGAATCAAGCGGACACAGCGCCCGGGCAAGTTCATAGGACAAAACGCAAACGTTATCTTCGTTTTTCAGATCCGCTTCCGCCAGAAACCGCCCTTCCATCACCTTCATCCGCATGACATCGTTGTAATCCGGTGTACAGCCGATGCAGTGCACATTCAAATCGGTGGACCCGTAATACAACTCGCGGCGGGCATCGCGAATCCTCAGCACCCGATCGACTGTCGGTATGGTTTCGACCAGTTCCTGGTAGTCGTCCCGTGTAACGCCGTAAATGGCCATGCTGGAATCAACGTCAGACGCCGATGACGACGGTGGAATCACACTGCGAACAATTATGTTGTTCGTGCCCAGTTCCTCGATCTGCTGCTGGACCCGTTTGCTGAACCCTTCCCCAATCGCCAACAGCCAGATCACGCTGGCGATACCAATGAAAATCCCGAGAATGGTCAGACCCGACCGGAGGGGGTGCAGGGAAAGGCTCTTGAGCCCCATTTTCCAGACGGAAAGGTTCATGCCCAGGTTTCCCGTTTACGGTTTGATGGCAACGGGAAATTCCACCTGGTCCCTGTAGCTTTCCGGGTCGATCAGCACTTCTTCGCCCGCTTCAACACCACTTTCGATAATTACGAACCGGTCATTGTTGGACCCGGTTTGAATCGCCCGGGCTTCGATCGTCCCCTTTTTCCGAACAAATACAAACCGCTCTTCAGCATGTGGAATCACCGCCGAAATGGGCGCCTGGCGGACCGAGGGAATAATCTGCGTAAGGATTTCGATCTTGGCCCGCAATCCGGTCCGGACATCTGTACCGGGATTGACCAGGGCAACAATCACTTCGTATTCGATCGGCGCGTCAAACCAGCGGCGGGGCAAGGGATAGGCCGCCACGGTCCGGACTTTGCCTTCGAATACCTTGCCGGGCGCAGAATCGAGGCTGATTTTTACGTCCTGTCCCGGATCAACACTGCCGATTTTCGACTCGTTGACCGTAGCCCGAACCTGCATCCGGCTGGTGTCCGGCAGATAGAAAATCGGCTGGCCATCCCTCAGGTTTGACCCTTCTTCAATTACAAATGAAGCATCACCTCGCCGGTCAACTTCGTTGGCATAGATCACGGTCCCTGTGGATGGAGCCGTAATCCGGCAGTTGTCCACCTGTTGCTCGAACTCGGACTCCCGCTGCTGGCTGAGTTTCAGGGTGTAGTTCGCCGCATCGAGATTGGCTTCCTGTTTGGCAATCTCCAGCTTGAATCCTTCGATCGTTCTCTGGTGGGTATATTTCTCGTAGACGTCCAGCTTCAGGATGGCCAGATCCAGTGCCTGCCTGGCCTTTTCCACCGCAAACTCGTCGGCTTCCAGCTGCGTCCGGGTGATGAACCCCTTCCGGTTCAGTGTCTGGCTGTGGGTCAGGTATTCGCTCGCACGCTTCGCCCCTTCTTCCGCCAGAGCCAATTCGGCTTTCAATGCGGCCAGCTCCTGGGCGGCCACTCCTTTTTCAAATTCATTCAGCATCCCCCTGGCCGTAGCCAGATCGGATTGAGACTGGATGACTGCCGCCTGGTCGCGGGCCACCTGGATTTGCTGTTCCACTTGCTGGTTGCGCAACAGGGAATCGTCCAGCTGACACAAAAAATCACCGGACTTCACGACCGTTCCTTCCGGAACCACGGACAGGATCGTTGTCCCTTCCCGGCCCTGGGATTTTACCCGGCACTTGATTTCGATATTGCTGCTGCTTTCGATTTCGCCCGATTCATTGACCGACGAAATGAACTCCGACTCAACGACCTGCACGGTCACGGCACCGGCGAATCTGTCTGAGGCCGCACCCAGCGATTGCTGCCAGACATAGATTCCGCCTCCACCGGCGCACAACAACCCCGACACCAACAAGGTCGCCCGAATAAATCCTCTGCGTTGCATCAATAAGGGTCCGTCAGGTTCAGTATGGAAACGTCCTTTGTGTCCGATCTTCCCGTTATTCCTGCTTCAATTACACCCGTCGAAAGCCAAATCTGATCTTAACCAACCGGCGTCCGACAGTAAAAGTTTCGGCCGCAGGGCACTCCCGATCCAGTTTGGGCACGGTATTAGCACAGTTCCTGGCCGATTTGGATCACTTTGGGCAGTCTGTACCAATCCTCGGGGAATCAACAATTTCCGTTTTCTCGATCCTGGCCCGGCTTCCCCACCCTGGCCGGAAGGGCAAATAACGGGATCAGAAAGCAGATCACTTCGAAATGTCATGGATTACATGATTTAACTGTCCTCAAAGCCCACTTCGTTACGAAGGCCGGGGTGCCCGCCGGGGCTCCGCTCGTCGACTCTAACCACCGGATTTTGTATCATTTTGAACATGAACGACGAACCTGCCAAAACGACAGCAGCCAGGATTCTGGTGGTTGACAACGACACTGACCTCGCCCGGGCCATGACCGAAAGTCTGGAACGTGTCGGGTTCCAGGTCACCACCGCGACCAGCGGATCCGAAGGGGTAAGGCTGATTCACCGGGAGACGTTTGACCTGGTCGTCACCGACCTGATGATGAATGACGTGGACGGAATGCAGGTTCTCCGCCAGGCCCGCGAGTCCCTGCCGGATGCCGAAGTCATCCTGGTGACCGGTCATGCCACGGTTCCCCGCGCGGTCGAAGCGATGCGGGAAGGCGCCTACAACTTTCTCGAAAAACCGATTACCCCCAAGCGGCTTCAGGCCGTCGCAGTCAAGGCATCGGAATCGGTCAAACTCCGCAGACAGAACCAGGAACTGCACGTTCGGCTGGATGAAAAGTTTGGCTTCGAAAACCTGATCTACGCCAGCACCAACATGAAAAATGTGGTCGAACGGCTGAAACGGATCGCACCCACCGACGCGGGCGTACTGATCACCGGCGAGACTGGCACGGGCAAAGACGTTGTCGCCCAGGCGATTCACCAGAACAGCCCCCGCAAAAAGAAACCGTTCGTAGCCATCAATACCGCCGCCGTCGCCGAACATCTGGTCGAAAGCGAACTATTCGGACACGTCAAAGGCTCGTTTACCGACGCCATTTCTGACCGCCAGGGAAAATTCGAATACGCCGATGGCGGAACGTTGTTTCTGGATGAAGTCGGCGACATGCCGATGGCGACGCAGATCAAATTGCTGCGCGTACTCGAAGAGCGCGAAATCACCCGGGTTGGTGACAACAAACCAATCAGTGTCAACGTGCGGGTCATCGCCGCAACGAACAAGGATCTTGAAAAGGAAATTGAGGCGGGACGGTTCCGGAACGACCTGTATTTCCGGTTAAAGATCGTGTCCGTGCACCTCGACCCCCTTTCCAAGCGCCGGGATGACATTCTTCCGCTCGCCGATTTCTTTCGAAAGCAGGCGGCCAAGAAAAACAGCAAAAACACTCGCGGTTTTTCGCCTCCCCTGCGGCAATGGCTACTCGATTACCAGTGGAGAGGCAATGTGCGCCAGTTGAAAAATGTTGTCGAAAGCCTTGTGGTCATGGACCTCGATGGGACGCTGGATATCGACGACCTTTCACCCGATTTGCTCGCGGAAATGCCTGCACCTGCCGGTTCGACTCCCGTTCTTCCGGACCATGTCGCAGAAAACAGCCCCGACTCCGGCCCTTCGCCATCGGGCAACGGTTTCTCTTCCCATCTGGTTGGACAAACCATGCGCGACATTGAACGCTGGGCCGTGGAACAAACCCTCCAGCTGACCGGGGGCAACCGCGAAGAGACTGCGCGAATCCTCGGGATCAGCGAACGCAATCTGTACCGCAAACTGAACGAATACGGATTGAGAAATGCCAACTGACACCAGCACGGAACGCCCCCATCCGATCCGCCGGTTAAGCGCTGCGGTGGTCAACAAGATCGCTGCGGGAGAAGTCATCGAGCGGCCGGCGAGCGTCGTCAAGGAACTGCTGGAAAACTCGATTGACGCAGGGGCAACACACGTCGAGGTCTCCATCCGCAATGGAGGACTGGATTCGATCCGAATCACCGACAATGGATCCGGAATTCCGCCAGACGAGTTGGAGCTGGCTGTCTGCAGTCACGCCACCAGCAAAATCCGGGATGCAGACGATCTGTTTAGCGTTCACACTTTTGGTTTTCGCGGTGAAGCACTGGCGTCGATCGCCGAAGTCAGCCAGTTTTCGATTCGCAGCCGCACCGCCGATTGCGATTCCGGCCACGAACTGGCCATTGCTGGTGGCGTGGCCAATGAAATCGAACCGTGCGGCATGCCGGTTGGAACAACGGTCACCGTCGATGAACTTTTTTTCAACACACCCGTTCGCCGGAAATTCCTGCGCACCAGCCAGACCGAAATCGGCCACATTGCCGAAGCCTTTACGCGCGTGGCCCTGGGCAATCCCGGTTGCCAGCTGAGCCTGATTCACAATGGCCGGGCACTGCATGAACTGGCCCCCTGCACGGACTGGCGGGACCGGATCCACGATTTTTTCGGCCCGGAAACCGGTGAAGCCCTGATTCCGATCGACAGCGAACTCGACCGGATCCGCCTGCAGGGATTTGTTGTCGATCCGTCCGTCAACCGTTCCCATAACCGGATGCAATACCTGTTTCTGAACGGCCGGTACATTCGCGACCGGTCGCTGCAGCATGCACTCAGCGAAGCCTATCGCGGATTGCTGATGACAGGCCGGTTCCCGATCTGTTTTCTTCGTCTGGATATTCCCCACGACCAGGTCGATGTGAACGTGCATCCGGCCAAGCTGGAAGTTCGATTCCAGGATGGCGGGCGAATCTACAGCCATATGCTGGGTTCCATTCGAA
>Ga0163150_10009511_pt1 | contig 10737 bp, 8 predicted proteins | sample OliLakLV19P2IB_FD_148628 | JGI IMG/M metagenome (GOLD analysis project Ga0163150, IMG submission 148628) | Freshwater microbial mat bacterial communities from Lake Vanda, McMurdo Dry Valleys, Antarctica - Oligotrophic Lake LV.19.P2.IB | ecosystem: Environmental > Aquatic > Freshwater > Lake >...
TGGGTAAGTCCATAAAGAGAAATTATCTTTGAAGTGATTTACGAACATGAAGAGCCGTGTGAGGTGAGAGTCTCAAGCACGGTTCCGTGAGAACGTGAGGGTGAAATTCCCTTGCGTGACTCGATTACCGGAAACCCTATGACGACAGTGCTAACATTAAACTGACAGACATGAAACCAAATATTTGTGACAACATAAGCCAGCAACTGACCAGCCAACGCAAAGAAGTTTTATTTTTTGCCAACGCAGATTTTTTGTTTTTTAATTTGGTAGCCAACGCACATTGGACACATTTGCCTTTGCTTGCCGACACACGATCCCACCCAAAAGCAAAGTCAAAAGAGTGCAATCGCCAACACTTTAATTTCTACATTTGAAGTGTATATAATTTAACAATATGAATTCAATCTTTTCAGCAAACGAACCAAACCTTGGCTACCTGTATCAGGTGAGATATGGTTTGTTGCTTATTGTTTCAGAACAAAATCAAGACGCAAAACTTTTGATTGAAAAGATTGACGACATCAGCATTGAGACACTTGACTCACTTGATGTTTACCAAACCAAACTGCACATAAACTCTGTTGCAAACCTGACAAACGCAAGCAGCGACCTTTGGAAAACCATCAGAGTTTGGAGTGTGGGAATAGCAAGTGGACAAATTGACCCAGACAATTGCTTATTTAATTTAATAACAACAGCAGAAGCATCAGTAGATACAATCCCTTTCAAACTCAAACAAGGAACAAGTGAAACAAGAAAAATAGATGAACTTCTAAAATCGCTTTTGGAAGTTACGATAACTTCCAAAAGCGAAAAAAATAAAGCCGCTTACGATGCTTTTAGTGCTTTGAGTAACGACCAACAAAAAAAATTGATTAAAAATATTTCGGTTGTTGATTCTTCTGTTGACTTGAATGAAGCAAAGACCAACATTAAAAAATGTTTGTGCTATTCCACACCACCCGACAAGATTGAAGCTTTGTATCACAGGTTAGAAGGTTGGTTTATTGGTGAGGTAATTTTGCAATTGCAAAATCAAAGAGCCGAGATTACAGGCAAACATGTTCAAGATAAAATTCTTGACATTTCCGACAGTTTGAAAGCGGATAATTTACCAGCGGATTTTACAGTTTCCATTGCATCAGACGAAGGACAACTTTCACCATACCGAAACAAAAAATTTGTAAAGCAATTGGATGCAGTTGGTGTAAACTCCAAACTCATCAATCATGCTATAAGTGACTATCACAGAGCCTATAGCCAAAAATCAAAATGGTTGAGAGATGGATTGATTAATCCGACAGATGAAATGCAGTATGATGAAAAACTGATTGATGATTGGGAAAGAAAGTTTGCAATACTTGAAGATATTGCAAGCACAGATGATGCAACAAAAAAAACAGAAGGCAAAAAGTTTTATGAAAGCCATTATGTAAAATCACAACCAAGCATTCATATAAAGGAGAGATTCAAAGAACAATATATGGTAACAGGTAGCTGCCAAATTCTTTCAGATAAAAAGAAAGTTGGTTGGCATCCTGATTTCAAAACGAAAATATAATATGCTACCTAACTGGGAAAATAGACCTGAAATAACGGCTCACTTAATTAATCCTGCATTTTGCGGTGAGATCATGAGGGTGTGTGCATCTGCATACAAAGAAGAATCAAAAAATAATTTGCCGTTTGCACTTTCCGTTTTAGTTCTTCCATTGATTTTGAATAATGGAATTAGAGAAAGACTACCTAAAAATAAATCTAACACAATTCACGGATGGATAAACGAGAATGAAGACTTAAAAATTGGTTTAGCAAACAGTATCACAAGTTTTATCCCTTTTACAAGAGAAACAGTAATGTTCGCTATTGCTCACAATTCTTTGAGTATTGACGAAAACGGAAACATTGATATAAAACCGAGAAAGAAAAAATTCAAAACAGAAGACGAGGAAATAAATAGCTGCTTAAAAAAAGCACAAGTGATTGGAAAAGTTTTTTCCAAATCAGGCAGCCCTTTAACTATCTATTCTATTTTAGGAATAAAACCATAGCGACAAATCATGCAAATAAAATCTCTGATATTCTACAACAAGAAAGGTGACAAAAGAATTTTGCCGTTTGAAATTGGCAAAGTCAATATCATCACAGGCGAATCAAAGACTGGCAAGACTGCAATCATTGATGTAATCAATTATTGCTTAGGCAGCGAGGATTGTAGAGTTTCAGAAGGTGTAATCCGTCAAACTGTTGAGTGGTTTGCAATTCTGTTGCAGTACGAGAAAGAGGAAGTTTTTGTTGCAAGGCAAAATCCAAACAGTTTAGGACAAGCAACTACTCAACACATTTATTTTGCAAATGCTGATAAAGTTGCAATTCCTGAATTTGACAAACTCCAAAACAATTCTGACACATCAACACTAAAAGATTTTTTTACTAAAAAACTATTCATTGCTGAATTCACGAACACACCCACGACAGGAACAAGAGAACCTCTTGCGGTAAATTTTAAGCACAGCAGATTTTATTCCTATCAGCCACAAGATTTAATTGCACAAAGAAATTTTTTATTTTACAATCAATCTGAACTTTATGTTGCACAAGCTATTAAAGACACACTCCCCTATTTTTTAGGAGCAGTCCGAGAAGATTCAATGAAAGTTGAACAAGAAATTGCAAACAAGAAGCGTGAATTAAGCAGATATGAAAAGGATTTGAAAGAATATGAGAGAATAAAGAATGACGGTTCGCAAAAGATTTTTGAATTAGTAAACGAAGCCAAACAACTCAATCTTATTCCAGCAGAAAGGGTAGCTGATGATGCAACGCAAGCACTCGATGCTTTGAAGGAAGCCTTCGCATGGGAACAAAAAGAAAATGAAACAGTACAAGGAGAAAATGAAAACCTAAAAAAATTATTAGAAGAAAAATCAGAATTTGAAAAAGAGTTAAGCAGAAAAAGGGATGATGTAAACGCAGTAAATACTTTTATCAAACAAACCTCTGATTATTCAACAGAAGTAACACAACAGAAAGCCAGGTTAGAATCAATAAAACTTTTCGGTGAAACGGAAGCGGAACTCCACAGTTGTCCTTTGTGCAGTCAACACATTGAAACAGAAATTCCTTCTATTGCTGCAATCAATAAATCACTTGCAGACCTTTCAGAAAATCTAACAACGACAATTGCAGAAAGACCAAAGTTGGGGCAGTATGTTCAGCGATTGAGTTTGGAGCAAGACAATTTGAAAAAGCAAATTGAGATTCGCCAAAACGGAATCAAAACAATTTACATTGAGCAAGAACAAGCACTAAAACAAAAAGATTTAAACCTTAGGCGAGGAAAGACAATTGGAAAGATTTCTTTGTTCTTAGAAAGTTTCAAAGCAGTTGAAGAAGATAAAGCTTTGAAAACAAAAATTGATTTGTTGCTGATTGAAATTGCAGCACTTGAAAAAATTGTTGGTTCAGATGAAAAGGAAGAAAGGTTGAATTCAATTTTGAATCAGATAAATATTCAAATGACAAACTGGTCAGAAAATTTAGATCTTGAACATCAAGATGCACCAATTCGTTTTGACATTAAGAAGCTCACAATTTTTGCCGACACTCCAACCAAATCGATCCCATTGAATCAAATGGGAAGCGGGGCAAATTGGGTTGCTTATCATTTGCTGATTCATTTTGCATTGCACAAACATTTTGTAAAAGCAAACAGACCGGTTCCGAGATTTCTAATTTTAGACCAGCCTTCACAGGCGTATTATCCACCTGACAAAGACACAGAGTTGAAAGGAAAACTTGCCACTAGTTCAGATGAAACGGCCGTGAAGCAGATGTATGACTTTATTCTTTCTGCAACAAAAGAACTTGCACCACACTTTCAAGTAATCATTACCGACCATGCAAAACTCAACTATACAGAGTTTACCGAGTGCATAACGGAAGAATGGAGAAACGGAGAAAAATTGATTCCTTTGGAGTGGTATAATTAATATAACATGAAAATAAATTTCAAAACAAGATTCAATATCTTTTTAAAAAGAGATTGGATTCAAAAAGATGAAGGAAAACTGACCTATGTTCAGTTGTTCGGTTTCATTTTAATTGCACTTGGTGTAATTTATTTTTCTTCATTTCTTTTACCAAGTGGCATTATAGATATTTTCCCTTTTCTTAAACTTGATAATCACCCTGAATCAAGTGAAGTTCCTATCGCATTTTTTACAATTATGTTGGGAATTTCGTTTGCATTTCCTGATATGCTAAAAGGGCAAACAAAAGATATAAGCACAATGCGAATAATTGTTTTCATGTTTGCTAATGTGATTTGTATGTTGCTCCTTAAAATTGGTTGGGATAAAGATTCATTGAGTAAGATTGGTTTAGACGGCTACTGGATGGGAGTAATTGCTTTTCTATTTGGAGCAAAAGCAACTCAATCATATTTTGAGAATGCAAACAAAATAATTTCAACTCAGCAACAAAATAACAGTAGTGATAATAACAATTTCGAATTAAGTCAAATAGCAATTGCACAGTTGGCAAAAGTTCAAAATGAGAGTATGTTACAGTCCAAATTTCCAAATATAGTATCGGTTAGCGATACCTTATTAAAAGGTAAAAGCTGTCTTACTTTATATCTTGAAGACAATAACGAGAAAAACATTCCTGATTTTGTTACGGCAGAAATAAATGAAAAAACAAAAATTCAAGTAAGAATCGAAGTAATTGCCGATTCACCTGCCGCAACAACTCATACTGGTCAAGCAACAGATGAATTGAGTGATTCTGCTAACCCAGAAGGGTTTGCTTCATTTTGTGTTTTACTTTCTAATACAGATAATCCAGATTTAAGATTTTTAGCAACAGCAGGTCACAATTTTACCAAAGGTAACTTCAAGAGCATGGGTGGCTTTGTTTATGATAATGAACAAAGAGATGTACTTATAAACGGGGCAGCCAAAGGTTTTTTATTTTATCAACGAATGCACTTTACACAAGATTTGGCAATTGTAAAATTAACGCAGTCAGATAGTTTACTAGAGAATTATATTTCTTTCAAAAGTGGTTACAAAGAATTAAGTATTGACGATGTTAAGACTAAGGTACCAAACGTCACCATTGCATCAAGAAAAAATTATCATAGAAATGGTTCTAATATTCGCGATGCATTTGTACTTGATATTAATATCCCTTTTGATGTCATGTATAATGGTGAAAAGAGGCGTTTTCAAAACTTGATTTTAATAGGAGACAACAATGAACTGGACAAATCTAAAGAAGTTTCCATGCGTGGTGATTCTGGAAGTTGTGTTTATTGCAACCAAACTAAAAAACTTATTGGTATTTTGATTGGAGGGAATGGAAAATTCTCCTTTGTCTTACCACTTAAAGATGTACTAGAAATAAACAATTTTAAATTGATATAAAAAATGAAAATTTTACTCACAACAATTTTACTTGCAACAGCAAGTTATGCCTTCTCTCAAACTGAGCAGGAAATTTACCTTAAATGGGATAATAACCAATTAAAGATTGAACGCGGAGATACATCAAGTATTGTCCTTCCCTTTACTCTTAGATTTAAAGAAGCAAATTTTAAACAGAGGGAACTCAAATGGAAAAATGGCAATATTGTAATCCCCGGAACTACAAAAAAATTCGGGAGTGATATTAAATTAACCGCTGAAGATAGTGGATATTACAAGGTTACTTTGGAAGTTAATGAAGAAAAAGTTGTATCGAACATCCTTGGTGAAATTTCACTTCCAAAAAATTCAGTTACGCTAGAAATTTCAGGTGAAACAATCACATTGCATTATAAAATGATTAATGAAAAGGAGGAGCAATATACTGCAGGATATATATACTACGATGCTTTGAAATTGGCAGACTCAGAAACTCCCCCCGAAAAGAAATTAGAGATACTCCGAGCATATAAAGTTAATCTTGATAGCTCTGACTTAAATCCATTTCTTAAAGACTTTATTAAAGACTCTATTAAAAAAATAAAAACTGATGCACAAGTGGGTGGCAAAGGAGGTGCGGCTTCTTTTCTTACAAATCTCGGCAACACTGATGTAACCAATTTCGCAGCAGGTTTAGCAAGGTTTCTTGCTGAGAGAACAAAGGATGAATTAAACGAAGCATTCTTTAGTAAGATGAAAGAGCAACTGAATGCTTATCCTGAATTGAAAACAGCATTTCCCAAAACTGTTTCTTATATGGATAAAATAGAAACATACGCTTATGCTTCAATTCTAAATGCCTTGAAGGATGCCTTTGAAATGGACATGCAAAACCTACCTGAAAATTTATATGAAATAAAAAATATGAATAAGGGCAGTTGTAACACTATTGATGTTTGTGATTGCGGAAAAAATGAAAATTGTAAGAAAAATCCTGCCAAAACATGTACAGGTTGTAAGAAATGTAAATGTGAGAATAGGATGCAAAAATTAGCGGATTTTTTTGCAACACAAGATGGACATTGGTTGGCTTTAGGCATGTATTCCGTTAAAGAAGGAATTCAGTCAACCAACCCCGCTGAGTTATTAAAATCTATTGTTTCATCAACAGAATTTGATACTCTTAAAACTGCTTCTAAAAGGTTGCACTTTTATGGTGATTGTAACATTACTTCTGCCATTGAACTGAGTAATCTTATTTCACAAAGTCTAGTTAGTAGAGACGATAAGCAGATTTGGATTTCTACAAGTGAATTGAATTCGTTATTGAATTCCAAAACTGCGTTAAAAATTTATTTTGGTCTTTTACTATCGAAGGAACTAAGTGCAGAAAACAAAACTGTTATTAATTTTTATAAATCTGACAGTACAACAATTACTTTTGGTGAAATATTAATAAAGGCACATGAAGAATACACAAAGTATGAACCCCAATTGAGCAGTTTGATTAAAAACACTTATGCAGCATATAACTCAACAAATAATGCTGTTAAGAAAATGATTGCGGCATCTGAAAAATCGGTTGAAACAGACCCACAAGCTCTTTATGATTATTACAGAACGCTAACTTCTTCGCTAAAACCAGTTACTCATAATCAATTACTGATTGCGCTTGTAGGCAAAGACATTGGAGCTTCATACGACAAAGTAGAAAAGTTCTTAAACCCTTCTGTTGATATGGCCTATCATATTTCTACAAAAAAATATTCTGCTGCAATTTATGATGCTTCAATTTTACTTAGTGTTTTAAATGACTATAAAATAGCAGCTACCGATAAAAAGGGAAATATAGAAAAAGATACAGAGGGAAAACCAATAAAAGTGAATTATGATGGGTTTAAACCCATTACAAAATCGTTTCTAAAATATGGAACACTAATTTCAACCGTTGCAAATGCTCAATCATCAGATGAAGTAAAGAACGCCATTGAAGCATCTGTATTGCCAGTAGGCAGTTCTTCAATAAAAAGAAATTCCGCTTGGAGTATTTCTCTAAATGGATATGTTGGCGGGTATTGGAGTTACCGGTCTAATCAAAATCAGATTCCCATCTTGGGACTTAGTGCACCAATCGGTGTAAATTTTTCAAAAGGAGGTTTGAACAAGTGGTTCAAAGGATTTTCCAGTTCAGGGAATTGGGGTGGACTTAGCGCAAATATCCAAATTATTGATCTTGGTGCATTAGTAAATTATTATTTACTAAAAGGTGATACAGCATCTATTCCAAATGATTTCACAGTTAGGTTGTCAAACATTTTTGCGCCCGGTTTTAATTTGTGTTATAACTTTCCTAAGACACCTTTATCAATAGCATGGGGTGGACAATATATTCCGACATTATACAAATACGAACAAATCAATGGAACAAATCAGTTAACTCCAACAAATGCTTTTCGTATGCAATTTTCCGTATTAGTAGATATTCCAATGTATAATTTAAAAGTATGGGATTTCAAAAAATAACAAATCAAGCTAAACCAAAAATTGAAGCAAAAATGAATAAGCAATCTATTTACGGAGTAATTTTATTGTTTTTCTTCGCAGTCGCGACTAACTGCGTGTATTCCCAGAATGATGGAAGAAATATTAAACTAATTAGAGGCAACTTTGAATCAAAAAAAGTAAAAGTAGTTACAATTGAAAATGCAGACCATGCTTTGCGTATTGCAACCTATCTATTCAATTCAAAAGAATTTCAAGATTCTATTTCCAAAAGAGATTTTAGCTACCACAACATTTGTAATGGTTGCGATTCTAATAAGGAAAAGGACAAACCAAGAATCTCTGGTAAGGAAGTTTTAGATAAGTTATTTCAAAAACAAGAGGCTTCACTAACATTAATTCTTTTAAAAGTCGGCAAGCCGCCCATGTTCGGTAAGTGCTTTGGATTGGGTTACACTTGCCCAAATACTGATAAAATAACCTCATATTACAAAAATATAAATTGTAATATGTCAGAAATACCATTTGACTATGCATATGGAGTACATCTTTGTCATGAATATATGCACAACATAGGATATTGCCATACCGACCACATTGATGATGTTGCAGAAGCAACAGGCTGGATTGCCTTTCATTTCATAAATAAGTGGTATCAAGCAGGAACAAGAATACCTTAATTTTTAATCAAACTAAAATGAGCCATACACCTCCAATTTTCATTAATCAAGGTAAAAACACAGTTGGATATTTTACCACTTCTAATCCAGAAAAACTGATAATATTTGTTCACGGTTTTAATGGCAGTGCAACAGATACTTGGGATGAATTTCCAGCACTGATAAAGGAAAATAATGAATACGCAAATTCTGATGTTGTATTTTATGGATATGAAAGTTTAAAAGGACAAGTGAATAATAACGCATTAAGGTTCTATAATTTTCTAAAAATAATAGCAGAAGGAAATTCAAAGAGGCTAGGTTATTCAAGAAATAATTTAGCCCCTAATTTTACTTATTCTAAAATTTTGATTGTTGCTCATTCCTTAGGTTCTATTGTTGTCAGGAGAGCTTTGTTAAACGCAAAAGCTGAGAATAAAACTTGGCTTTTAAATACAAGAATGATATTGTTTGCCCCTGCACATCGTGGTGCAAGAATTCAAAATCTAATTTCCGAAAGTCTCCCAACTTTAGGAAGAATATTTGCAGGTTTAGGATTTATCACAATTCCAGTTTTAGATGATTTACGACCTAACTCACAAACTATTCTTAATCTAATTCAAGAGACAGAACAATTGATTCAACAGAATCAGGGGGATTTCACTATTTCACATACAGTTGTGTGGGCAAATAACGAAATTGTTGTACACAATGAACGGTTCTGCCAAGACCCAATTGCTGTATTATTTGACAATAAATCACATACAAAAGTGTGCAAACCAATAAGACCAAATTTTCTAACTCCGTTTGAAATTGTAACAGAAGCACTCTAATTCTATAACTATGAGCAGACAAAAATTTAACCTTGACATAATATCTAAACAGTATCGTAGAAAAGGTGCTGCCGCAAAGGCATTTAAAAGCCTTTCAGTATTAATTTCTTCAAATGACACAAGAAATTTAGAAAACATATTGCGTGACCATAAAGATGAACCAATTTGGGAAAACTACTTGGTTGATGAGAGGGATAATATTGATTTTCTAATTGACTACTATTCAATTTTAGAAATTGGCATAATTGCAAACTATTTCCCATATAATTTGCCTTCTAAATTAAAAGATGAAGTGAATAATATTCTTGGTAACGATTACGTAAGTAAATACTATTCAAAATATTATCCGCTTATCCTTCCTCAATTGCTTTTAAAACATATTTCATTTTCTAATGTCCATTCTAGCATTGATGCTTCAACTCCAATTCAAAGCAATTTATTTGAAAAATTCTTGGTATTGAATCAAACTATAAAATCAGATGGTGATGTTGACCAGTTTTTATGGTTTTTAGATGGTGGCATTACTGAAGGTTATTCAATTAATGACTTATTGAACGTATTGTCAAACAGAGAAACTATAAGATATAAACTTGGCCGAAGTAATACGCACCCTTTAAACAGTTCTTTGTTCGGTTTCATAAAATATATTCAATTTATAAAAGACTATGCTGATTTGCTAAGGCAAACAAGTGAATTCAAATTATTGCAATCATCATTTTGGCATTATCAATCATATTGGTTTGACCACATGAAAGTACAACTTGGGGACATAATAAAAGTAGCTCTAAACAATATTAGAAAGACAATGAATGATACTACTCAAACCGAGTTAGTAAACGACAACAACTCTTATATAAACAATTCGGAGGACTTTGATAAATGGAAATCTTCAACAGAACAATTTGGAGGAATTGAGGAGGACATAAAGTTTTTGCTTAATCCAAAGATGGGAGACCCTTTGACACAGCTTCTTAATCAAAATTAATAAATATAGGAATGAAAAGCCATCCCACAAAAAATACACTCTTGCAATTCGCACAGGCAACGCTACAACCAAAAATTGCAAGAGAGTATTTTTTCTCCACCACAAGAAAAATTAAAAAAACTCAACGCTTCAAAAAAATAAAACATCTCCAACGCACAGTGCAAACAATAAACGACAGCTCCACAAATTTAAATCGCTACGGAAAAAGTATCAGCGGTCTTGAAACTTCAACACTTCGGACAGACAGAAGGGCATCCGGTAACAGCACCTACAAGAAATTGGCGGTTCAGTGGTTAAATGAAGCTTTGTGCTTCGTATCAAGATTTGTGGTGGCAGACAGTTTAGTG
>Ga0163150_10009512_pt1 | contig 10737 bp, 7 predicted proteins | sample OliLakLV19P2IB_FD_148628 | JGI IMG/M metagenome (GOLD analysis project Ga0163150, IMG submission 148628) | Freshwater microbial mat bacterial communities from Lake Vanda, McMurdo Dry Valleys, Antarctica - Oligotrophic Lake LV.19.P2.IB | ecosystem: Environmental > Aquatic > Freshwater > Lake >...
GGGCAGTTCACCCGGCGCATGAAATAGACGAAAAAGATCAGAAAGCCCCAGACTCCGATAAACTCAAAGTTTCGCGCCTTGCGAGCCTGATCGTAGCCTGCGGCAGGCTGATGACATCCCGAGCGTGTTGGTCCCGGTGGGAACCCACTCAACTCCAGCAGAAGTATTCCCTTGAGGTTAAAGTTTATGGGAATCCGTCGAGTTGCTTGGAGCGGTCGGCCTTTCCCGGCTCGGCAGATGGTTATCGGTCAACTTTCGCGTGCCCGCGGATACAGCAGTCATGGCGGCGCTGGCCCACCTGCTGCTGGGCCACCGAGCATGCGACGTTTTTGAGCAGCCAGCTCCCACTGAGGTCCATTCAAGAGTTATTTCAAATCAGTTCCGAAGGAGGCTGGCACCGCCATTCGCCCCTGGGCAGCGTTTTGGCCAGAGCCACCTCGGACAATGTCTTGCTCGATCCTAGAACCGTCGATTAGCAGAAATAGTGCAGGCGCACTCCATCATCCGTCCACAATTTAACTACAACGTTTTCTTGTGACGCGATGGCCATTCCACTGTTTAAGTGCAATATTCTCCCAGACATGCCCAAATCCACGCTTAAAGAACAACGCGACAACTCGTTCTAGCGTTGGAACGATTACCACGTAAGACCCACTCGGCGCACCAGATCGGTGAAGCGCGCTTCCCCACGCAATGCATCGAGCCGGGGATCGACCTTGAGTTTCGTCATCCACGGGGAGCGTTCATGAAACGCCCGTCCCAGCGCTTCCAGCGCCTGATAGTTCTCTCCGAGACCGGCGTAGATCAGAGCCCTGTCGTAATTTGATACGTAACGCTTTTTGGCGAGTTCCTCAAGCTGCTGGAGCGCCTTGCGCGCGTCAGTTAGATGCCCGGAAACGGCATAGGCAGGGCCTAAGTCGGCGACGTGTCCAGGAGCCCCGCCGGACAACTCAACTGATTTCAGCAATTCTGCTATTGCTTCCGGATACATCCGATTCGCTTCGTAAACCTGACCAAGGTAGCGATGACCGTAAGTGAAATCCGGATTGAATTCGAGGACCTTCCGTATTGGTGCGATGGCCTCGGAATACCGCCGCGCGTCATACAGCCTGGTTCCCATATCTACCGCAGCGACCAGGTAGGCGGGATCGAGAGCATGCGCTCGAGCGGTCTCGGCAAGGCATTCCTGGAAACGCCCAAGGTTACATAGATATTGCCCATGCCACTGCCGCGCAGTTGCGTAACTGGGGCTCAACTCGATTGCGCGCTGAAATTCCGTCTCCGCCCCCCCGCCAATCCCATTCATAGGTATGCCGGACCATTGCGAGCGCGGTGTGAGCCTCGGCACTAAATGCATCCAACTGCACAGCCCTCTCCGCATCCGACCTGGCTTTTGACAAGGCCTCTTCCGGCGGGATGGCTTCCATCGCCCAGCCACCCAGAACGATGTAAGCGTCGGCCCGCCCTGCATACGCTTCCGCGTAACGAGGGTCTTTTTCAATTGCCTGGGTGAAGTATCGGATTGCTTCCTCCAGCGCCCGCTGCGTGCGCCGATTCCACAGGTATCGGCCTTGCAGATAGGCCTCGTGTGCCGCGGGGTCAATCGGATTGCCGCTGAAACGGCGCTGTTCCTGGGGATTGAGCTTGCCTCGGAGTTGCTCCGCGATGGTCCTGGCAATCTCATTTTCCAGGAGCAGAATATCCCGCGAATTGCGGTCGTAGCGATCAGCCCAGATATGCCGATCCGTGGTTGCTTCGATCAGTTGCACATTAAGCCGTACTCTGTCCCCGGAGCGCGCCAGGGTACCTTCCACCACAGCATCGACGCCAAGTTCGCGGGCAATTTGCGGCAGGGGCTTGGTATGCACGCCCTTGTACGGCATTACGGACGTCCGGGAAATCACTTTCACCGAATTCATTTTTGCCAATGTGGTGATCAGCTCATCCGTGACGCCATCGGCGAAATACTCCTGTGCGGGTTCGCCTGACAGGTTCTCGAACGGCAAGACCGCGAGAGATTTGATCTGAACAGCCGCAGGCTTTCCACGAAAGCGGCTGACGATGAAAGTACCCGCTCCCGTCAGGACTATAAGAAAAGCCAGTGCGAGTAGTGCGATTTTCCAGCGATCTCTGCGCACTGCCGGGGGCGGGACCGCTTGCGTAGGCGGAACCGGCTGGGGAGTGGTTTCTGCCACGACCCCGATAAACCGATAACCCCGGCGCGGGAGAGTCTCGATATAGCGTGGTTTGTCGGCGGTGTCGCCCAGGACGGCGCGAAGGCGGGCAACGGCATTTCTAGTTCCGTGGTCGAAGTCGACGAAGGTATTGGGCGGCCAGAGCTCCGTCCGCAATTGTTCGGTCGTAACTAGCTCGCCTGCATTTCTGAGAAGCACAGCCAGCATCTGCAAGGGACGCCCCTGAACCGGTAAGCGGATTCCTGAACGGCGCAGCTCTCCGGCTTTGAGATCCAATTCGAAGGTGGCGAAGCGGACGGTCTGATCAGAATCCTGCGTCGGCATCTGTGCGAAGTTCCGATGCAGTAAGCCTACCAAGCAAGGATGCCGACCTGCAACTATCGCCCTTTCAAAAGGTTACTCGTGGACACTGATTTGTTGATTAAAAGTAAAGGCCGGCATTGTTCTTGGTGCGCTATAGGCTTACGCTTTACTGGTGTATCCATTTAAAAAATCCCGTAAAGCAGAAATCGCCGCACTAACAGTTCTATTAGTCGTGCTGCATTCCAATCTTGCCGAAGGGCAGACCCCGCCCACGACCATTCTAACGATCGACATCACAGACGTGGTTGATTACCAGGCCGATCTCTCGGATCCAGCGAAACTTGCGACCAATCCGAACGCCACGCCTGCAGTCACGCCAAAGAATTTCTTTGCTGTCACGCTGCTGGGCGACATTGCGACCGTGAATGGCCAGCCTGTGAAGGGTATATACGCTGGCCGATCACGGCCGATTATCACGAGCCCTGCTCCCGATCCGGGGCGCGGAATCGCCGACGTCGTGCGAACCGCCATGCGAGAGACCATTCTTGAGATCCTGAATCCCGACGGTACGCCGATCGGGACGATCATGGGTTTGGGATTTTCCGGGGGAACGGCTCCCCCTGGACTCTCTTCGGCCAATAGAGGCAACTGGGCGATTGTGGGGGGAACGGGAGCGTTTCTCGGGGCGCGCGGACAGTTCGTCCAGCGGGCCCAAGCTTTAGAACGCGTTATTCCTCGGGCGGCATCAATGGCTGAGGACCCCGCGAACCGGCGTATACATGGAGGAGGGATGATCCGGTTATACGTGTACATCATTCCGATGTCGGTTCCGCAAATCTTAACGGCAGGAACGGGACCGGCCTTGACGCATTCCAGCGACTTCTCTCTCGTTACATCATCGAAGCCGGCTGCGGCGGGCGAAGTCTTATCTCTGTTTGCTACCGGGCTTGGCCCTACCGTGCCTGCCGTTGACCCGGGGCAGCCGTTTCCATCCACTCCGGCAGCCACGGTCAATTCACCGGTTGAGGTGAAAGTGAACGGGAGATCGGCCGAGGTGCTTGGAGCAGTCGGCTTCCCCGGCGCGGTAGATGGTTATCAGGTGAACTTTCGAGTCCCTCAGGATACAGCAAAAGGAGTGGCCACCATTCAGGTGAGTGCTGCGTGGATTGCGGGTGCGCAAGTAAGCATCCCCGTACAATGAGTTATCAGATCGCAAGATGTAGTTTGCACCGATTCGTGAGCTTATTGTTGTCCGGCAGCGCTGGCTAGGACTTGGCTGAGGGCACTGTTTATTGAGGAGGGGACGGATGCAATTTACGCGCAAGGCTACCGATCCGTGCCTTAAATCGAATGTCGCTTTTTCGAGGTGATGTATGGGGACAACATATGACGAATAGCGTTGCCCCTTCGATTCGCGCAGGTCTTCTCGTCGGAATGTTCGCGGCTGGCGCGGACCCGACGCAGGCGCAAAACCTCACGTTCTTCCGCGAGTACAACATCCCGCCGCCGGGTACGGGTATGGGCTCTGCTGGATCGCTTCGGACGGTAGAGGTGCTCTGTATGCATTAATCGGCGACACCCTCCGCAAGTACGATTCCGGAGGGTCCGAGCTGTGGGCCAAACAGATCGGAATCGGCCCATCCCTTGGCGCAGTGAGTGGCTTGGCTGCCAACGCCGGTGGCGTGTTCGTGGCGGGCAGGACGTCATCTGGTAGTATACTTCCCTGCCAGACCGCGATTGTCTTGCAAGTGGGGGATCAAGCCAGCAGCGCAGCCGTGTGAATCGCGGTGACAAATTGAGGAGCTCATGATAAAATCAGTTCACGTTGGAGCAATCATGATTCGACAGACGTGTTTTTTTGCGCTGATTGCTGTTGGGTTGGCGATTTGCAACCCGGCTCAAGGGCAAACGATGTCCTTTTTCCGCCAGTACAGCGCTCCGGTCACTGACGTACATAGTACGGCGGTGACGGCGGACAGGTCGGGCATTTACGTATTCGGAAACGCTGGTGTGGGCAAGTACGACTCTCGCGGAAACGAACTGTGGAATCGGGCATTCAGCGCTCCTGCAAACGTAAGAGCCGCGGCAGTGGACGCAAGCGGAGTCTACGGGCTCGGGCTGAGTGGAATTGGCGACCAGTCTTTCTTGCGCAAGTACAGTTCGGAAGGCAGCGGTTTGTGGACCCGCCAGTTGGAGCGCTCGGCGGCGGGTTTGGCGGCCGACTCCACTGGCGTGTACGTAGGCGGCGGAGACTTTTCTGCCAGTAGTACCTTGTCCTATTTGCGCAAGTTCAGTCCCGACGGTGGCGAGTTATGGACCCGCCGCTTCGATGGTTCGCTCGGCGGTGTGGTGGGTGTGGCCGTGGATGCCACAGGCGTCTACGTACTGAGTAGGCACGGGGATGCAGGTCCCCCTGTGCGCACAGTGCGGGCGTGATTGTGCGCAAGTGGGACGCTGAGGGCAACCAGTCGTTGACCCGCGAGCTGAACCCGTCCGACGTCCCCAGTTTGTTCATAGCGGCCGACCCCAGCGGTTTCTACCTGGTCGCGGCTGACGCTTGGGGATCAGGGCGCTACCTGCGGAAGTACGATTCTCGTGGCGATGAATTGTGGAGCCGTAAACTCGACCCGAACGTCGGCAGTAGCATTGCGGCGGATGCCACGGGCGTTTACCTGGCTGGGCCAATGCCCGTAGCGTATCAGCCATACCGGCCGTACACCGTCTTGCCCGGACAATGCAGGTCCGGGTCCGGCGGCGACTCCTTTGTGCGCAAATTCGACCCCGATGGCGAGGAGGTCTGGACGCGCCAGTTCGGGACGTCCCAAGCAACTGTCGCTATAGGAGTGGCGTTGGATTCGAGTGGCGTTTATGTAGCCGGCGCGGTGATCCCCGATGCTTTTAGGGGCGATTGGGAGCTTGCTCCGGCAGAAATCCTGCAAACCCTTGAGCCGAGGACGACCTTCTTAGCGAAGTTCGACAAATCGCCGGCGGTGGTCACAGGCCCAGGTCCGCGCATCTTGCCGGAATGCGTGGTCAACGCGGCCAGCTACGTTGGCGGAGGCGTTACACCCGGCGAGATTGTGACCATCTTCGGCTCGGCTATGGGGCCATCGGAATTAGTCCAACAACGTCTGACTCCCACGGGTACGCTACCAACCAACTTGGCGGACACGCGCATCTTGTTCAACGGCGTGCCGGCGCCGCTCTTGTATGTGTCCAGTAAACAGAGCAGCGCGATCGTCCCGTATGCCGTGGCTGGCCGGACCTCGGTGGACGTTCAGGTGGAGTATCAAGGCGTCCGGTCAGACGCGATGACCGTACCGGTGCTGCCCTCGCGTCCGGGGATTTTCACCCTGGATGGCTCCGGTCAGGGCCAAGGCGCGATTCTGAATGAGGATGAGAGTATCAACTCGCCGTCGAATCCTGCTCAGCGGGGCTCGGCTGTTATGCTATACGCGACCGGAGGTAGTGAGGCGGCCCCGGGGGTGTCGGACGGCCAGATCCTCAGCACCGTTCTGCCCCGAACCAGTTTGCCCGTGTCGGTATATTTTGACCTCGGTAACAATGAATATCAGGTGCAAGCCAAAAAGGCCGAGGTGCTATACGCCGGAGGAGTTCCAGGTTCAGTCACGGGCCTTCTCCAAATCAATGTGCGCGTGCCTTCGAACGCTGTGACCACCGGTGCTGCGGTCCCCTTCGCGCTGTTCATCGGTCCCCATTGGACGGTGTTTCAGGTGACGATTGCGCTGCGGTAAGCCGTAAGGAGGAAATTGTCCATGAATATCGGGTCAATGCCCAAGGAGGGCTGGCATATGTTCACGATCCTTGAGTCCACCATATTCCCCCTGTGCAGGATTGTTCTTTGTATTGTCGTTGGCCACGCCTTGATGGCAATGGCGCAATCCCCGGGCAAGTTCACCGCGACCGGCAACATGATGACACAGCGCGCGGGGCACGTTGCGACGCTGCTCCTCAACGGCAAAGTCCTGATCGTCGGTGGGTATAAGGATATCTTCTTAGACGATCCCCCTCTCCACAGCCCCGAACTGTACGATCCCTCGACAGGGGCGTTCACCGCGACCGGCGACATGGCCGGGGATTACGTTGTCACAGCAACACTGCTTCCCGACGGCCGCGTCTTGATCATCGGCGTGACTACCCCTTTTGGCGCTGAGATCTACGACCCGTCGACCGGGACCTTTACCGCCACCGGAAAAGTGGCCGCTAAACCGTACCCTTCCCTAAGAGGCTCCCCCTTGCTTCAGGACGGCCGAGTCTTCGTCGCCGGGTATCCGACCGCCCAACTCTATGACCCCGTCCGCGGCACATTCGCTCCCACCGGGCCTTACGCCGCTCCAGCGCCCGGTGTCATGGGAAGTTCCACCTTACTAGCAGACGGCCGAGTCTTGCTGACTGGGGCCGTCAACATCTGCTTCTCGCCACTGTGCAGGGACCCTGGCACGGGATGGACGGAACTCTTTGATCCCAAAACCGGCACGTTCAGTCTCGCCGACAGTATGAAAGGGTGGAACAACGTATACACTGCGACCTTGCTCCCGAGCGGCAAAGTCCTATTCGTAGGCAACGATACCTACAATGGAATTTCTCCCTCAGCCGAGGTCTTCGACCCCTCGACTGGAACATTCACCACCATTGCGAGCCCGTCCGCGAGCCACCAATACGGCGCGGCTACGCTTCTGCCCGAAGGGACAGTCCTGATCACCGGTGGCCTGACTCCCGGTGGTGCTGCGCAGGTTATCTCAGAACTCTACATCCGGGAGAATAGTATATTCTCTACCGCCGATAACATGCGCACGGCCCGCTTGCAGCACACGTCTACCTTGCTTTCCGATGGCACGGTCCTGATTGCCGGCGGCATGGGGTTTCTTACACCTTCTGGGACTCTGGGCTCTGCTGGGAATTCAATACTCCGCACCGCGGAGATCTACAATCCACGCTCCATAACGTCCGCGACCGTCTTACTTTCTCTTTCGGGCGACGGGAAGGGACCCGGCGCGATCTTGCATGCTGCCACACAACAGGTGGTCTCATCGACCAACCCTGCCGTTGAAGGAGAGGCGCTGGAGATTTATGGCACGGGACTGATCGACGGAAGCGTGATTCCTCCGCAGGTGGCGATCGGTGGGCGGATGGCCGAGGTTCTGTTCTTTGGCAAAGCTCCGGGATATGCCGGGCTGAATCAAATTAACGTTCGTGTACCGAATAGCGTTGCATCGGGGCCTGCCATTTCGACACGTCTGAACTACCTCGGCCGTCCGAGCAATGAAGTAACGGTCGCCATTCAGTGAACTTTGGAGCCCGCATATGAACCTCAGATTTCTCGTTGCAATTGTCTTTTCGTCGCTTTACGTGAGTGCTCAGTCCGTCAGCAGCTTTGCCTCGACTGGTCATATGACAATCCCACGCGCTGGACATACGGCGACGCTGCTTGCTAACGGCAGAGTTCTGGTTGCCGGTGGATACCAGGTTCAAGGTTCCATGACTGTCGGGCTGAAGAGCGCCGAAATCTATGATCCATCTTCCGGAGGTTTCACCGCCACTGGAGATATGAGCGTGCCCCGTAGTGGAAATACAGCCACTGTGCTCCCGAACGGCCGCATCCTGATCGCCGGAGGCAACTCGGCTGACATCTACGATCCTGCAACCGGCAAATTCACCCCTGCAGGAAAAATGAATACCGGCGGCAAGGCTGCGACGCTGCTGAATAATGGCAAGGTCCTGCTCGCCGGTGGCAGGACCAGTGACCCGAGTAGTTGTTCGAATGGGGCGGAATTGTATGACCCGGCAACGAACACGTTCCAGCTTACCGGCAATATGACAAGCGGCCGCTGCACTCCCAGGTCTACGCTCCTGACCGATGGCAGGGTGCTCGTCGTCCCCGGCGATGAGGGTGACGATCCCGGCATCGCGGACATCTACGATCCCGGCACGGGGTCATTCGGGGGCGCCGATTGGCAGAACATCTATAACATGATCGCAGCCACATCGAACCTCCTCGTGAACGGAAACGTGCTGGTTTCGCTTGCTGTGCAGGAGTGCGATTTTCTGAGCACAAAGGCGGCGATATACGACACCGCGTTGGGTCTTCGTACCACCGGCAACATGGCGAGCGGAATCTGCCGGCCCACAGGCACGCTGCTCTCGGATGGTACCGTCCTGATTGCGGGCGGTTGGTTCACCGGCACAGTCGCGCAGGTCTATGATCCCGCAAGCGGCTCTTTCTCTCCCGCCGGGAAAATGACCAGTTATCGCCAAGTATATGCCGCGACCCTACTCAATGATGGGACCGTTCTGATGACGGGCGGCGATTACCCGACCGGCAATCCGTTGGATCTAAGCAGCTATGGATTTGCCACGTCCGACACGGCGGAACTCTATCATCCCAGAAATGTACGTTCCGCGCCGGCGTTGCTCTCGCTGGGCGCTTCCGAACAGGGCGCAGTGTTGCACTCCGGCACCAGCCGGGTGGTGTCGGCAACCGATCCGGCATCGGTAGGAGAAGCGATCGAAATCTATGGAACCGGGTTGATCGATGGCGGCGTCGTTCCTCCTCAAGTAGCAGTGGAAGGTCGATTGGCGGAAGTATTGTACTTCGGCAACGCTCCAGGATTGGTCGGAGTGAATCAAATCAACATTCGTGTGCCGAATGGCATTGCCCCGGGCGTGGCCGTGCCGGTGCGCTTGACATACATCAGCCGCGCGAGCAACGAAGTCACTATCGGTGTACGGTGAATGTTGCGCTTGCTCGTCTCAAATGACTTCGGTACACAGCAGTTGGCCGGATTTCAACCGGAATTCGTTGGTCCGTTCGCAGTGCAATTAAGGGTTCGTCGGATCGTGCCAGGATGATCCAATTCGGAAACTATGCCACCGGAACCGTCGTTCCTAAAGATTGCCCGTGAAGCTTCTCATTATTGACGTGAAAACCAACACTGATGATTCCGAGTCCTCAAATGCCATCACCAGCAGTCGGCGAAGCTACTATCAGTACAACTATAGGTAGAAGACTATAGGAAGGTGGGACCGTTTCACCGCGATTTGAGCGCTGAGGTAGGACCGTTTCACCTTGTCAGGGTAGGACCGTTTCACCGTGGATAACTTCCCGAATCCCAAGGTTTGTCCACAGGTAGGGCCGCAAGACCTACCAGCCGGTATTGCTGTGTCGAAGGATCAGCAGCGAGCAATCGAGGTTTGATCGCCCGTTCAGGGGCCTTGAATAGTAACTGAGTACTGCGGGAAAGCGTACATGAAGGGATGGTATGCGCGATACGCCCAGTGGACGGGGTGGTCGGAGACGTGCGGGGCGAGCAAGGCTGGTGCGGGCGCAAGAAGACTGAAAGAGAGAAGAGCACCAAGAAGGTATCTGGCTCGCATCGCTTCGATTGTAGACGATCACCTTGTTTGAAGCAGACGGCGGATGTTCTTTGGTGCAACTGCGGGACGGCTGGTCGGGAGAACAACGATGCCGCCCATTGCATCGCGGAGCTTCAAGAACGGGTAGACGGTTTCAATCTTACGAAGGGCAGCCTTGGCCTTTCGCTTGAAGTCCAAGTGGCTTGCGTAGTCAGATCCGAATTGAGCTGCGAGGCTAATCCAGGGGATGAACTGCTCTCTCCCCTTCCGTGCTACTGAGTTCGATTTGTGCGTAGCCCAAGCGTAGAGGTCCAGCGCAAGGGGGGAACGCTTCAGGGCCTTTAATGCCCTCATATCGAGGGGAACCGGCGACGCTATTACTGCCGTAAAGAACTCAGGACTAAGTTCCACCCAACTGTCCCAGAGGTTCACTTGGTCGGGCCGCTTGGGGTCCCACCAGAGAAGCGATTTGCTGGCGATGCTCATTTGCATTCGGGCTTCTCCGTTCATCTGCTCCCCGTGATGGTCCCCTTGATAACTCTGGATGAAGGAGATGCGAGAGGTGAACAGCCTTCGCGTTTGGTTGCGAACCCGTAGGGCATCGCCGCGCTTTCCTCCTCCGGTGTTTGGATCGAGTCCGAGGTCACGCAGGAAGCTACCGTAAGTTCTCCCGAGTTCTAACCGTGGGCTTCCCGTACGAAGGGCTTCGGTCGTCAGCCAAAAGAGAATCAGCCGAGGGATGCTCCCATAGGGATAGCCAACGAGTTTGCCTGTCTGGGGATCGTAGTCGGAAACGATAGAGAGGGTTAGATTCCCGTTGGTCCTCTTCCAGAACGGAACCTGACCTGGGTCGCTGTGGGGCAAG
>Ga0163150_10009514_pt1 | contig 10736 bp, 10 predicted proteins | sample OliLakLV19P2IB_FD_148628 | JGI IMG/M metagenome (GOLD analysis project Ga0163150, IMG submission 148628) | Freshwater microbial mat bacterial communities from Lake Vanda, McMurdo Dry Valleys, Antarctica - Oligotrophic Lake LV.19.P2.IB | ecosystem: Environmental > Aquatic > Freshwater > Lake >...
ATTCCGATCAGAGCACCCACGATCCAGATCCATGACGTGATGGTGGTCCAGCCAACAGGCATCTTTCCGGGCGATGGTTTCGGCGCGGGGATCGTTGCCGGTAACGGTGTGGAGGCTGGGACCGTGGCCAATGCCTGTTCCGATTCGAAGCCGATTTCGACAGGCACTGCCGAAAACAGTTTCGATGACTCCAATGGAGATATCAGGTTGGCCAACCCGGTCTCGCCGAGTTCATCCAACGCTGGTCGAACCAGTTCAGGTTCTACCCGCTGGCTCGAACCAATCGAGATCCAGGAGAATGGACTGGACGGACTGCTCCAGACCGGCGGAGTCAAAACCTTGATCAGGACCAACAGCCACAGGGCATGGGCCAGATGGGGGCGGTTCCTGGCTGTAGTCCGAACCAGCAACCATACAACCATTGCCACGGCGGCGATTTGCCAGGTTTGTGTAACGAGGACCGAAAACAGGCCAGGATCGTTCATGGCTGGCTCCCTTCCTGTTCAAGCCGGTCGATCAGCTGCCGAAGTTCTGCCAGCCCTTTTTCGTCGATCCCCCGTTCTTCGATCAAATGCCTTGCCAGCGGGAGGGTCTCGCCGGCGAACAGACGGTCGACCAGTTCGTTGACGGTATCGCGAATGACTGTGTGGGGTTTGGTGCGGGCGGAGTAGACGCGAACCCGCCCATCCAGCTTCGAGTTCGCGTGGGATTTTGATTCCAGTCGCCGGAGATAGGTTTGGACTGTCGAGAAGTCCATCTTCAGGTTCGTCGGCAGTGCTTCAAATACCTGGCGAACGGTTGCCGGCCCGGTATCCCAAAGCGTACGGGCAATCGCCATTTCCCCTTTCGACATTGCCGGTCGATCGACCATGGCACTGACTCCTTTTTCGATCCGGATTCCATTGCCGTACAAATGTACGCGACTTTGCCGGATTGTAAGCGTACGTTTGTACGTACTGCAAGAGCGGTTTTTGGGAGTGATAGCACTGAATCGTCGGGCCGATATCCTGCGCCAGTCAGGCTCCCCGGCGGATTAGTCGACTATGGATGGTGCCCAGGATTACTGTAGCCAGCCGTGACTTTGGTCCCGAGACTGCGGCCAGGATGTTGCCGGCGGGGTCGAGTATTTCGATTGAGCTTTCCCTGGCATTGATCGCCTGGGCCGAATTGGCCACGACCAGATCACAATGCTTCCGTTGCAGTTTTGCGAGGGCCCGGAAACGGGCGTCTTCGGTTTCCAGAGCGAAACCGACGGTCCACTGGTTTGCCCGTTTGGACTGACCCAGTGTGGCGACGATGTCGGGCGTTTCGATCAGATCCAGCTTTAATGGTTCGCCATTCTTGGCGATCTTCTGCTTGGCGACTTTGACCGGCTGGTAATCGCAAGGAGCGGCGACGCCGATCAGTCCGTCGCAGCGGGGAAACTCGGCCTGACAGGCTTCCAGCATTTCCCCCGTCGTTTCAACATGGATCAGTCGCGCAGCCGCCGGATATTTCACATTGACTGGACCCGATACGACGATCACGTCGTGGCCGCGACGAATGGAGGCGCGGGTCAAGGCCTGGCCCATCAAACCGCTCGATGCGTTGCTGATGAAACGGACCGGATCAATGTACTGGCGGGTCGGGCCGGAAGTGATCAGTATGCGTGCCATTCAGCGGGTGGCTCGTTGTATGGTGGCTCGGCGATGTGTAGGGTCCGCTGTGCGGACCAACTATGGTTTGTCGTTTGTTTGGCTGGTCCGCACAGCGGACCCTACTAGGTGATTTCCATGTTGCAGCTGAGGCCGCCGGCTGCGGGGACGTAGCCCACCCGGGTGTAGTCCATCACCATCCGGTCACTGCTGAATCTCCAGGACAACGTTGCGATGGAGTTGATCATTCGCTTGATCCATTCTCTCGGCAATCCGTCGATATCCCGGTTGTAAAACATCGGGACAACCTCGTTTTCCAGCGTATCCAGCAGCGACGCGGTATCCCGGGCATCGGTAATACTGTCATCGACATGATTCGTTCCCAGTCCGATCGCAAAACCATTGGCTCCGTCAAAGGCCTCGGCCCACCAGCCGTCCAGAATCGACAGGTTCAGCCCGCCATTCAGGACCACTTTCTGGCCACTGGTTCCCGAAGCCTCCAGCGGGCGGCGGGGGTTATTCAACCAAACGTCGACCCCCTGAACCAGGTGCCGGCAGACATCGATATCATAGTCCTCGACAAAGACAACCCGTGACGCAAAACGTGGATCGTTTCGCAAGGTCGCGATCGTGCGAATCAGGTTTTTGCCTGGTTCGTCCTTGGGATGGGCCTTGCCGGCAAAAACAATTTGTACGGGACGTCGGGGATCGCTGACGATTTTTGCAATCCGGTCCATATCATAAAAAATCAGGTTTGCACGTTTGTACGTGGCGAACCGGCGGGCGAATCCAATCGTCAACACGCCGGGATCCAGGACACTGCGGGCCTTTTCAATTGCCGCTTCACTTTCGTTGCGGCGCCGTGTCTGGGAGGCATTCCGGCGGCGGACGAATGTGATCAAAACGGATTTAAGTGCATTGTGGACTTCCCACAATTCACCCGGGTCAACATTGTGAATTCCCTGCCAGGTATCCGGTTGTCCAACCCGGTCGATCCATTTTCCGGGAAACAGCCGGTCGTAGAGGACCCGCATCTGGTCCGCCAGCCAGCTTTGCGAATGAACACCGTTGGTGATGTGCCCGATCGGAATTTCGCTTTCGACACGCCATGGCCACAAATGGGCCCACATCCGCCGGGAAACGTGACCATGCAACTGGCTTACCGCGTTGGCGGTACGGGAGAGTTTCAACCCGATCACCGTCATGCAGAACAGTTCAGTTTTGGACTCCGGATCGATCCGTCCAAGGCTCATGAACTGGTCATAAGAAAGTTTCAGCTGGTCGCGAAGCGGGCCAAGGTGTTCCTCGATCAGTTCCGGTTCGAAACGGTCATGCCCGGCGGGTACCGGCGTGTGCGTGGTAAAGACACTTTGCATTGCGACATCCCGCAAGGCGTCGTCGAAGGTTAGACCATCGTCGTCCATCCGCTGGCGAATGACTTCGAGTGGTCCGAAAGCACTGTGTCCTTCGTTCAAATGGTAAACGCCAGGCGTGATTCCGAGGGCTCGCAGCGCGCGTACTCCACCCACACCGAGGATCAGCTCCTGGCGAATGCGTGTTCGCTGGTCGCCGCCGTACAAACGGCTGGTCAGTGTCCGGTCTTCCGGCCGATTCCCTTCGACATTCGTATCGAGCAGAAACAGTCGGACCCGGCCCACCTGCATCTTCCAGACCTTGGCCAGCAGTTTTCCGGTGCGTGTCGGTATCTCTACCGTAATCGGCTGGCCTTCGTTGTTCAGTGCTGGCTGGATCGGCAAATTGTCCACTTTGGTGTCAACGTATTTTTCTTCCTGTAGTCCGTTGACGTCCAGTTGCTGGTGAAAGTAGCCCTGCGAATAAAACAGGCCGATCGCAACCAGGGGCACACCCAGCGAACTGGCACTTTTGATATGGTCGCCGGACAGTACGCCCAGGCCACCCGAATAGATCGGCAACGATTCGTGAATGCCGAACTCCGCAGAAAAATAGGCGACCGGTTTTGCTCCCAGTACACCAGCGTAAGTCGCCGCCCACGTTTGCCGGCAGTTGATATATTCTTTCAGACGCCGGTAGGCCTGGTTGATCCGGCTGAACATGACCATTTCCGTGGCCCGTTCGTACAAACGTTCGGCGGTGAACTCACGCAGCATCGCGATCGGGTTGTGATCGAGCTGACGCCAGCGGGTGGGGTCCAGGTCGCGGAACAATTGCTGGACTTCCGGTGTCCAGGACCACCACAGGTTGCTGGCCAGGGCCAGGCACTTGTCCTGCAACTCCTGTACACTCAATTGATCCTGGGCGTTGGGAAGTGTTGGGGGCGGGACTGGCTGAGCAGGCTTGTCCCCCGTTATCGGCATATCCATTGAACCCCTGTTATTTCCCGTTTCGATTTGGTGGCAAGGAATTGATCTGAAAACCGCCACATCCGGAATGCATCCGGCTGACGGTGGAAAGCACTGTGCAAGGTCCGTTTCGGCAAGCGCTTCAGATCCGGTTACAAGCCCCAAATTCTACCAGCTTATTCCAGCATTTGACCATGGCAGTTGACTCATCCGGCATTTTTGCAACGCTTGCCGATCTTGCCGAATCGACAAACTCCGACGGGAACTGGCCGCAAGAGTCGCTTGATCATTGTGGGAAAGCCGGAGTCTTTGCCTGGTTCATCCCGAAAGAATATCGCGGAACCGGTCGAAGCGCCGCCGAAATCACGGAAGGATACCTCGGACTGTCCGCAGCATGTTTAACGACGGCATTTGTCATTACCCAACAAACCGCTGCATCGGATCGGATCGCCCAGTGCCCGAACCGGTCTATTGCAGAACGGCTGTTGGCGGGAATTGCTACCGGCGCATTGCGGGCCACCGTCGGAATCAGCCACCTCACGACCAGTCGGCAACATGTCACCCGTCCCGTGATGCAGGCCCGGGTTGTTCCTGGAGGATTCACTGTTACTGGATACAGTCCCTGGGTTACCGGTGGGGCTCACGTCGACTGGATGGTGATGGGGGCAACCCTGGACGACAAACGCCAGATCCTGTTCGCTGTGGAACGAACGGCGAAAGGAGTGGAAGTCAAACCCCACGCCAGGCTGCTTGGTCTGACTGGCAGCTGTACGGGTCCGGTTGAATTGTATGAAGTATTCGTGCCCGATGGTGACCTGTTGGCTGGACCTGCCATCGACGTGATGTCGTCGGGAACGGGCGGGGGAAGGACGGGCGGACTTTCGACCTCGACGTTGGCACTGGGGCTGGCCAGCCAGGCGATCCGCTGGCTGGTCCAGCAAAGCAGTTCGCGCACGTCGCTGATCGAATCTGCAACCAGTCTGGACGCTCAATGGAAACATGCACGGGACCAGTTGATGCGTGCCGCTGCCGGAGACACGACGGTTGACACTGGCGCACTTCGCGCCCTCGCCAACAGCCTGGTGATCCAGTCCACCAACGCCGCGATGCTGACGGCGAAGGGGGCAGGTTACGTCCAGGGCCACCCGGCCGAACGCTGGTGCCGCCAAGCCCTGTTCTTCCTGGTCTGGAGCTGCCCGCAAAACGTCCAACAAGCCCATCTGGAACAGTTCGCCATCTGTGGGCATCCGCTGTCGGACATGCAGTGATTTTTCAGTTTTCTATTCCCAGGATTCGGTGGCCAGCGCGGAGGCGGCGCTGAAGAGCAAGGGTTCCAAAATCGTGGTCGAGCGGGGGCAGATCGTTTAGGTGACCAGGAGTGCCACGGGGGTGGTGAAGTGGAAGGTGCTGCCGCGGGAGTGGACGGACTGGATCGATTACTTGGCGGGCGATTTCGACTTTGAAAACAAGCGGGAGATTATCCGGGTGCCGAATGACACAATGACAATCGTGGACGTGAACGTCCGCAGCGATGGAAAGAGGAAGAAGAAATGACGACTTGGCACCGAAAGATCAGGTGGCATTGCTGATCATATCGTTGACGTCACCGAATTGATGGGAGGTTTGGCTATTAGCGCGTATTAGCGCCCACAAGACATCATCGTGAGAAGTTCAAGCCTGAAAGGCTGGTACAACCATTGCCGGGGCTGGCAAGCCCCGGATCATGGTCCAAAGATCCGAAACAGGCCTGAAAGGCCGACACATCCCTTGCCGGCTGATAAGCCCCGGTGTAAATCAAGCTCAAAAATCAAAAGCCCGAAGGGCTGACACGTCAAACACATTCGATTGCATCAATCTCATGAGTACCCATCAACAGCTCCTTTACCACATCGTCTTCAGCACAAAGAACCGCAAACCCTATTTGCGAGACGATGCGTTCCGAGAGAGTGTCTTCGCCTACATGGCTGGCACTGCAAAAGCGATGGGTGGTTTCGCATTGAAGATTGGCGGGTACTTTGACCATGTCCACTTGCTGATTCGCATCCCGGCAAAAATAGCTGTCGCCAAATTTGTCGGCGAACTAAAAGCAAATACCAGCAAACACATCAATGAAACGTCAGGCAAGATTTCGAAATTTGGCTGGCAAGATGGATATGGAGCGTTTACCGTCAGCACTTCGGCCAAGGATCAAGTCGCCCGGTACATTGAAAATCAAATGCAACATCATTCCACCGAGCAGTTTGAATCAGAGTACCTTCGTTTGCTGGACAAGCATGAAGTTGAATATGACTCCAAATATGTTTTTGATTGAGGTGTGTCGGCACTCCGTGCCTGGGATAATTTTTCAATTCTGTTCCGGTGGCTGACGCCACCGGCAGTGGATGTTTCGGCACTCCGTGCCTGGGATGATTTTTCAATTCTGTTCCGGTGGCTGACGCCACCGGCAGTGGATGTTTCGGCACTCCGTGCCTGGGATGATTTTTCAATTCTGTTCCGGTGGCTGACGCCACCGGCAGTGGATGTTTCGGCACTCCGTGCCTGGGATAATTTTTCAATTCTGTTCCGGTGGCTGACGCCACCGGCAGTGGATGTTTCGGCACTCCGTGCCTGGGATGATTTTTCAATTCTGTTCCGGTGGCTGACGCCACCGGCAGTGGTTGTCCCAGCAGCCCGTGCTTGAAACCGTTAGAACGGGACAAGTTAATTACAGACTGAACAGGAAAAACCAATAAATGGCACTGCATCCCGATTTTCCAAAGTCGCCGCACGAAATTCTGGACCCGAATATCCGCTGGTTTCCGGCGGACGAGGCGTTGCGCGAAACGTCCAGCGAAAAACTGATGCCGCCACTGGTCGCCCAACTTCGCCGCAAGGTGAAGGAGTTTTGCGACGGTGGTTACGTCGGTGCGTCGGAAACGGGCAAGAGCTTGTTGAGCTGGTGGTTCACCCGAATCGTCGGCGTCAGCCCATTTGAATTAAATCGGGTTCAGACCGAAGTGAAATTCGATTTGGTTTTTGTAGATGAAAGTGAATTTGGCGAATTCAAGCCGAAATCATTCAAACAGCCGCTGGAAGGGCTTGCCACTTACAAAAACGATTGCTGATTCCAGCCCTGGGCGCGGGTCTCCCGACCCCGCACCCATTGCATTGTCATTAACCCGTCCCTGCTTTTAGCGGTCCTTTCTGTCGAGTTGTGCTCACCGCAACCGGTTGCGAGAATGCAGTTGGGTTTGTTCCGCAGGTTGGGAATGAAACATTCAGGCACGGGTCCGCTGCAGTCAGCGGGGTACATCAGCCGGCCTGAACCAATTTACGGATTCTACGGGATTCCCTACATGGGCCAAGGAAATGCTTACACCTGATCCTGACCGGCGAGTTTTGCTTCGGGCTGGTTTGGCAATTGCCGCACTGCCGGTTATTGTTGTCCTGGACTCGGGCTGTGCTCGAGTTCAAGATGGCACATCGGCAAGCATGGACAACTCCAAATCCGGTTCACCGGCAACTCCATCCACAACAGAAAGCAAAAACGCCATGCAGATTCAATACCTCGAGATCGTTACGAAAGATGTTGATGCCGTTTGCGCGACTTACGCGCGGTTGCACGGTGCGAAGTTTGGCGACGCCGACGCCGGATTGGGGGGTGCCAGGACCGCGGCGCTACCGGACGGAGGAATGCTGGGAGTTCGGGCACCGATGAACGATGCCGAAGAACTGGTGGTCCGGCCCTACCTGCTGGTCGATGACATCCAGTCGGCCGTTGCGGCGGCCGTCGAGTCGGGCGCCGAGATCGCACATCCACCACTGGAACTTCCGGGCCACGGGACGTTTGCTATTTTCATCCAGGGTGGTATCCAGCACGGACTCTGGCAAGTCTGATCGCCGGGTTGTCGGCGCGAAAACCAGGACTTTGCCTGGCACCCCTTTCGTTGGCAATTTGCAGAAAACTCCTGATGAAAATCCTGAAACGACCGGAAGCCCAATGAGCGATTCACCAACGTTTGTGAAATGGCATGAGCAGACGGTGGCGCGACCGCGCGGATGTGTGGTCTGGTTTACCGGGTTGAGCGGCAGTGGCAAAAGTACCGTTGCCAATGCAGTTGATGTGATGCTGCATCGGGCCGGGGTCCGGTCGTTTGTGCTGGACGGAGACAATATCCGCCATGGCCTGAACGCCAGCCCGGCGCTGCTCGCCCGGCACCACGATGCGGACTTTGCAACCAGGTTCGGACTGGGCTTTTCGGCCCAGGACCGCGAAGAAAACATTCGACGGATTGCCTGTGTGGCCGAAATTTTTTGCAGTGCGGGGCTGGTGACTTTAACCGCCTTTGTCAGTCCCTACCGGCGTGACCGGAAACTGGCACGCGAGATCGTGACCCGTTCCGGATCGGCAGTCGACTTCGCGGAAGTCTTCGTCGACACGCCTCTGAAGATCTGCGAACAGCGTGATCCAAAAGGACTGTACAAAAAGGCCCGGGCCGGAGAGATCAAAGGCTTTACCGGAATCGATGATCCGTACGAAGCACCGGAGAATCCGGAACTGAGGCTGGAAGGGGGATCGGCACCGGTGGAGTCACTTGCCCTGCAGGTCATCGATTATTTGAAGTCGACTGGAAAGACAACGTAAGACGACCTGAAATACGGGCGAGCGATGTCCGTTGTCCCCGGATCTATTGCTGGGGTTGGCCGTTCCAGCCGACGGGTGCCGTTGGCAATTGGGCTGTCTCCATTCGCCGTTCGCGGATGCTGAATTGACCCCAGACCGGGAGGTGGTCGGAGACCATCAAGGCCTGCTCGCGCGACAGTCCGTACAAGGTTTCCAGATCGACCACACCGCGCTGCCCCGTGAATTCGGTCGTCTGCGCCGAATCGATTACGAGATTGTCGTACGTCCGGTCTTTGCGGGTATTCGTTGGCCATTCATCGGGTATCAGAAATGCCTGCCGCGGCAACAGCCGGTAGCTGCCCATCACCGACGGCCAGCAGTTCAGGTCTCCCAGCAGAATAAAATCGTCTTCGTCAGGAAGTGCCCGCTGGACCATCGGAATGATTTCTTCCAGCCGGGACAGTTCCAGGGGGACGACATCCGGATCGGTGTGAACATTCATCAGGGCAAAACTGAAGGCTTCGTTCGGAGGAAGGCTGGTGACCTGAAACCTTGCGACGAGTGGTGAGCGGTGCATTTTGTCCAGCGGATCCTGGGCAACGAACGGTGGGGAGATCTCCCGGATCCGGTTGGCGTTGTAGAGGTAAACGTATTGTTCTTTGCTGCTGGTATAGCCTTGTCGCGGACCCACGATGTATTGGAAATTGTGCCCCCGTGAATTCAGATGCTGGACAAACCAGGGGATCAGGTCCTGTTCGGTTGATCGCAACTCCTGGATCGCCAGGACATCAAAGCGGCTGGAGAGGTCGATCAGGATTCCGGAGACATCGGGGTTGCCGAACTTTGCCCGGCCAAGAACCTGGATGTTGAACGAGCCAATCAAAATCGTGTCGGTCGGTGGAGACTGCGTTGACGAGGACGCCTGTTGATACGTCGTTCCGGTTGCCGGGTAATTGCCGCCTTGTTGAACGGTGCCGGTCTGTGGATTCTGGTTTTGCAGGCCGGGCAGGACGGAGGCCAGGTTCCCCTCGGTCAGGACCTGGTCAATTTTCGCGAGGGCAGGCTGATAATCGCATCCCTGTTTGGCGATCAGCCCCAGGAACAGCGCGAGGCCCGCAAAGAGCAGAGAGTTTTTTTTCATCCGAACCGCCTCCATGCGGGTTCATGCCAGTTTTGGAAAGGGCCATTCGACAGGTCTGGCCGACTCTGGCGCGCCGGGGACGTTAGAGAATTCAGCGCTTTGAATCCAGTGGATCCCTGGATTGCTAGCGGAACGAGGGCCGATTACAGGTTCTTCCGGTTGCGCAAGCTGAACTCGCGTTTGTCTCTAACCGAAACCCAATCCGGCTAGTCGGCCCAGGCGAAGCGGGGGTTGTCGATCCCGAGTTTGAGCATCTTTTTGTAGAGAGTGGTGCGGTTGATGCCCAATTGTTCTGCGGTTTCGGTTCGTGACCAATCGTTGGACTGGAGCGATTGCAGAATGATCCGGCGCTCCGGTTCTTCGAGGGCTTCCTTGAGCGTCATCGGGCGACCGGACGACTGGATTGTCAGAGCTGGCCTGTTGTCGAGTACCGGACTGGTCGCAGCCGACTGCGGGATCCCGGAGTTTTGGGAAATCGACGGCGGGAGGTCTTCGGGGATGATTCGGGGGCCTTTGCCGAGCAGCACCGCCCGCTCAATTGCGTTTTGCAGTTCCCGTACATTGCCTGGCCAGCGGTACGACTGGAGCAGGTTCATACTGGAGTGTTCGAATCCGTCGAAATTCCGGCCCGTCTCGTGGCAAAGCTTTTTCAGAAAGTGGCTGGCCAGGACCGGGATGTCACCCGACCGCTCGCGGAGTGGCGGGACCTGCAGATTGATGATGTTGATCCGGTAGTAGAGGTCTTCGCGAAAACGGCCGTCGGCCACTGCCTTGCCGAGGTCTTCGTTAGTGGCCAGGATCACGCGGGTGTTGACCCGAAAGGTTTTGGATCCACCGACCTGTTCGAATTCAAATTCCTGCAGAACTCTCAGCAGTTTCACCTGCAGGGCCTGGGATGCGGTGGCGATTTCGTCCAGGAAAATGGTGCCACCGTCGGCTTGCTTGAATTTGCCTTCACGGTTTCCCGTGGCTCCGGTAAATGAACCGGCGACGTGCCCGAACAGCTCACTTTCCAGCAGGTTTTCCGGCAGCGCTCC
>Ga0163150_10009515_pt1 | contig 10733 bp, 9 predicted proteins | sample OliLakLV19P2IB_FD_148628 | JGI IMG/M metagenome (GOLD analysis project Ga0163150, IMG submission 148628) | Freshwater microbial mat bacterial communities from Lake Vanda, McMurdo Dry Valleys, Antarctica - Oligotrophic Lake LV.19.P2.IB | ecosystem: Environmental > Aquatic > Freshwater > Lake >...
CTGTAGACCGCGTCGAGCCGGTCCGCGCCCCGGCCTCCACCGCTCCCGACATGGTCGAGGGCGCGGACCGGCTCGACGCGGTCTACAGGGTCCTCCTCGACAGCCTGCCGATGTCGGCAGACGACCGACGCGACGTCCTGGGGAAAGCACGGGGAATACCGGCCACGCTTCGCGATCGCATGGGGCCGCTCATGGCGCCCGTCCCTGCTGACGCGAGCGAGTGGGCGCGCCGTCGTCGCAAGCTCGTGGAGGACCTGCGAGCCGTCGCCTCCTACGACTTCTTGGTCCGTGTCCCCGAGTTCGCCCGGCGCGCCAACAACAGCCTGGCGGTCCTGCATACGCGAACGGATGCCAAGTACTTCGAACCCTGGCGCGACGAGGAGGGGCGCATCGTCGCGCTGCGGGCCTACATGGGGAAGCGCGCCGAAGGGCCCAAGTACCTATCGACGGGGGGACGCACTGGACCGCTCGCGCACTTCGCCTTCGGCGTCGACCGGGCGCAAGCCGCTACTGCCCGCTGGGTCCTGACCGAGGCATGGCTGAAAGCTGAGGTCGCCGGGCAGGCGCTCGGCGTCGTGGCCGTCGGTTTCCCCGGAGCCACCACCAAGCAGTCCTGGTCGCGCGCGCTCGAGGTCATCGTGCGCATGGCGCCCGACGCCCCGATCTACATTGCCTTCGACGCGGACGCCTGGACGACGAACCCGGCGATCGCGGTCGCCGCCCTCGAGCTGGCCTACCTCGTCGAGGACGTCACGGGACGACCGGCGGGGTTCGTCCTGTGGGACACGCGCATCGAGGCGGACGGGAAGGTGACACCCAAGGGCGTCGACGACGCCATCGCTGCCGGAGTCGAGGTGCGCTTCGTCGACCGTGCGGGGCTGGGTGGGGTGCTCGGGCGCGCCCTCGAAGCGTGGGAGTCCGCCGATGCCGCGTGACCGCGCCAGTCTTCGTCGAGGCGCTGCCAGGGTGCGACGCGCATGGCACGACCTAACGGCTTGGCGCCGACGCTCCCGGGACACCCGCCCCGAGGTCGACTTCGGTCGGTGCCCGATCCGACCTGCCATCTGCGACCCGGCTCGATCGGTCGAGCCCCGGTCGACGATGAGCCTCGAGGCCGCTCGCGAGGAACTACGGGCACTTGTGTCGGGATGGCCGCACGTTCACCAGCGCGTGGCTGTGGAAGGCGACACGGGACTCGGAAAGACCACGCTGGCGATCGACCGATGCGCGGACCACGTCGTCGGACCGCCGTTGCTTGACGGCGCCATCCTGTTCGTGGTTCACGACCGGGCTCGTGTCGAGACGATCGTGGAGCAATTCCGTGCGCACGTCCTCAAGCGCCACGGGGAGCCGAGCTTGGTGGCGGATCTGCTCGGGCGGCAGAAGACTCGCGAGGGGAGCGGGCGCTTCGGCTGCGTCAACCACGAAGTGGCTGACGTCTACGGTCGCCGCGGGCACGAGGTGGAGAAAGAAGTCTGCCGGACCTGCTACGCCGTGACCGGGTGCCGTGTCGACGGGTATCTCGGGCACACCGACGATGCGCGCGCGGCGCGCGTCATCGTCACCACGGTGGCGAAGCTCAAGGGGCTATCGAAGGAGGTGTGGTCAGCGGTCGGTGGCGTGATCTGCGACGAGGATGTGATGCGCGGCCTGCTGGGGGAGGGGAAGGTCCACGCGGCGCGGCTTAGACGCATCCTTCACCACATCGACGGCTTGCGTGGAACGCGCTCGCACTCCCGGCATGGCCTCGCCATGCGCGCCGTTCGACCTCTGGTCGAGGCGATGCTGGGCGTGCTCGCTGGTCGCGACGTTGGCTTTTCAGCTGCCCTGGTCGACCTCCTTCCGGAGGAGTGCGATCGCTTTGCGACCACCGACGGGCTGAAGGACCTGTGGAACGCCATGCCCACGTCGGTCCATCGGATTCAAAACGGCGAGTGGGTCCAGCGAGCCGACCCACGTGCGCCCGCGCGATGGGAGCTTCCACGCGGCGATGTGGTGCCGCTCCAAGTCTGGGGGCGGCTCCTCGAGGCGTTCATGGCCGACATCGCAGCTGGCGGAGGTGCGGCTTGCACGACCATCCGAGTCGAGCGTCCCACGGGGAGTCGACAGCGTGCCAACTTGGTCTTCAAGCGACTCGACGATCGTTCGATCCAGGAATTGCGGGAACGCCCGCTGCTGGTCCTCGACGCGACCCTCCATCTCGGCGTCGGCCCTGTCCTCAACGTGGAACGACGCGAGATCCGCTACGATCAGGGCCGGACGATCGTCCAGGTGATGGGGCCGCTGCTCAGACTCTGCGACCTTCGCGCCCAGACCGACGCCGGATCCGTGCTCACGAGTGCGGGCCGCCGCGTCGTGGCACAGCTCGCGGGGTGGTTCTCCGGACGTCGAGGTTATGTGCTCGTGCGCAAGGACCTCGTGCCGCTCGTTAGGACCGAGGCGCTCCGCTACCACGAGCTCCGAGGGATTGAGTTCACGAGCCCTGGGACGGAGCGGGGCTGGAACGCCGATCCCGAAGCCATCGTCTTCGCGGGGCTTGGCCGATACGCCAAGAGTACCTCAGCGTGCGAGCACGAGGCCCATGCGCTGCGCTCCTTCATGCGCGGGCTGACCGGTTCCACGGAGTTGCTCGACGCGTTCGCTTTGCCGACCGGGGCGCTGATCTACAAGGGGCGAGGAGCACCCGTTCGGTATCACGGGGAGCTGGTTGAGCGCGTGACGCGCGGGCCGAAGGACCGACTGGCGGCCGCGATCCAGGAGGCCGATCGCGTCGCCACCGTGCGGCAGTTCATCGGACGGAACAGGACAGGGACTAGCGAGGTATTGCTCCTACGGGGCGATCCCACCATCGGTGCCGATGTCCTCGTGCGCGAGAAGGATCTCCCCATGGCGACCCCTCGCCCTGACGCTGGACCCGGCGGCAAGCACCGAGCGCCGCAAACGGGCAACGATCTGGAAGCGCTCGGTACGCAGCATCTCCCGCCCGTCTCGGGACTTACGGCGTCGTCGGAACGAAGTGGATGTCTCGCCACCATCGAGCGTGTATGCGCGCACGCCACGAGCGAGTGCTCGATGGCACAACCAAGGATGACCATGACCAAGCCCAAGAAGTCCCCTGCCCCGAAGCCCACGAAGGCCACCCCGAAGAAGGCCAAGGCCGCTCCCAAGGCCGCGGCGCCGAAGGATGCCGCCGCCCCGCAGGCGACGCCTCTCACCACGCCAAGCGCCGCCAAGCCGCGCGATCTGCGCCTTCCCGCCGTCGGCACCAGCGCCGTGCGCGAGTACAAGGGCCGCGGGGTCAAGATCAAGTACCTCGCCGACGGCGTCGAGGTGGACGGGAAGCACTTCGACTCCCTCAGCGCCGCCGCGCGCCACGTCACCGGCGCGGCCTCGATCAACGGGTTCCTGTGGGCCGGGCTGATCAAGTCCGGACGACCCGCGGCGAAGGCGGCCAAGCCCGCCGACGCCCCCATCGGCAACGGCAACGCCCTAGGCACGCCGGAGGGCCAGCGAGCGGCCCTGGCAGCGGCGGGCCTCGCCAAGCGCGGACGCCCGGTCGGCAAGACGACCGGCAAGCCGAGCGACGACCCCACGCCCTCGACCGCGCCGAGCAAGCCCGTGAAGGGCACGCCCGAGCAGGTCACCTCCGCGGCGAAGGCCCGCGCGGCTCGGGCCGCCAAGAAGGCCACGCGCGCCGCTCGATGAGCACGACGGCCCACTCCCCCCGCGCGGCGGCAACCCCGTCGCGCGGGATCCTCCCCCACCGCGAAGGAGTCTGACCGTGCGCTTGTTCAAGAAGAAGTACCGGGCGGCTGACGGGGACCTAAAGGCGGGGCGCGTCTGGGCGGTCCGCTTCTACGTCGGGGGTCGCCTCCACGAGCGCAGCCTCGGCACTCGCGACCGCCGCGTCGCCGAACTGATGGCCAACGACCTCATGCGGCGCGAGGAGCTACGCCGTGCCGGCGTCTCCGATCCGTTCGGCGAGAGCAAGGAGCGCCTCCTCACGGACCACTTCAAGGACTTCCTGACGACCATGCGGGCGCGCAACGTGGTCCCGAAGTACCTCGCGGACCGGGAGAAGTGCCTGAACGACTACGCGACCCACGCGAAGGCGAAGCGCCTCGCCGATCTCACCCTCACCACCGCCAGTGGGTGGCTCTCGAGCCTGCGGGACCGAGGGCTCTCCGCGAGGAGCGTGAACGTCCGGTACCAGGCACTACGCCAGTTCGGGCTGTGGCTCGTGAAGTCCCGTCGAACGCCCTACGACCCCTTCGACGGGTTAAAGCCCTTGAACGAGGCCGAAGATCGCCGCCACGTCCGTCGCGCCCTGACGCCCGACGAAGCCGCGCGCCTGATCGACGCGGCGAAGACGCGCGCCATCGCCCGCGCCGGTGCCCTCCATCCGAAGGCGAAGCCCGAGCGCCGGGCGAAGCTCGACGCGACCCGGGCCAAGATGACGCGGCTTGGGGAGGCGCGGGCCCTGATCTACCTGCTCGCGATGGGAACCGGGCTGCGACGCGGCGAACTGATGCGCCTGCGCTGGTGCGACCTCGACCTCGAGGCGGGGCGCGTGACGGTCACCGCCGCCAGCGCCAAGTCGCGTCGGGTCCAAACCGTGGAACTCCACCCGCGCATCGTCGAGGCCCTGCTCGCGGCTCCGCACGAGGGCGATGCGGTCACGGACGTGGTGATCCCGTCGAAGTACTTCCCGATCAGCCCCACGTTCGACGCCGACCTCGAGGCGGCCGGGATTCCCAAGGTCGACGACGCGGGCTACGTGGTGGACTTCCACGCGCTACGGACGACCTTCATCTCGTGGCTCGCGGCCAGCGGCGCCCACCCGCGGCTCGCCCAGGCGCTGGCTCGCCACGCCGACATCTCGGTCACGATGGAGCGGTATACCGACCTGCGGCTCCTCGACATGAAGGGGGCGGTGGGGATGCTGCCGCTGCCGGGCGCGCACCCCTCGGACGCAGCGCGAGCGGCGTCGGCCTGAGCACGTCGCTCATGCGGGAGGCGGCGGCCCCCACCGCTTCAGGTCGAGCGCAGCGAGCTGCCAGTCCTCGGGGAAGCTCGAAGCGAGAAAGCGCAGGGGATACCCGGGGAGCGGGTCGAGCACGCCAGGCAGCTTGCTCACGACGTCCTCCCAAGAGGCGATGCCGAGCACCTCCCCCTGACGCGACTCTCAAGCTCGCGCGCTCAGAACCCGAGCTCTCGATCCGCGACGAGGAGTTCGATCGCGATCCCTGGCTCCTGAACGTGATGAATGGCACGCTCGATCTCCGCACGGGCGACCTCCGGCCTCATCGCCGTGAGGACCTCGTGACGAAGCTCGTGCCCGTCACGTACGACGCGGCCGCGGTGGCACCGCGCTGGCAGGCGTTCCTCGAAGAGGTGCAACCGGACCCCGAGGCGCGGGGGTTCCTCGCGCGCTATGCCGGGTACTGCCTGACGGGAGAGATGGGGGAGCAGGTGTTCGCCGTCCATCATGGCGGCGGGAGCAACGGGAAGGGCGTCTACTCGGACACGATGCTCGCGTTGCTCGGGGACTACGCCAACGTCACCCCGTATGCGACCTTCGTCCAGCGCCGCCCCGACGCCCCGACGAACGATCTCGCCGCGCTCCGCGGCGCCCGCCTCGTGGTCGCCTCCGAGCCGAACGAGGGCATGCGCCTCGACGAGGGCGCGGTGAAGTCCATCACCGGCGAGGATCCGGTCTCGGCCCGGTTCCATTTCAGGGAGTTCTTCACCTACCGTCCGACCTGCAAGCTGATCCTGACCGGCAATCATCGGCCGCGGATTCGGGGCACCGACCACGCGATGTGGCGCCGGGTACTGCTGGTCCCGTGGCCCGTGACCGTCACGAAGCCGGACAAGGATCTTCGCCGGCGTCTCCGGGAGGAAGTCTCGGGCGTCCTCCGCTGGGCGGTCGAGGGGTGTCTCGCCTGGCAGCGTGAGGGGCTCCGTCCGCCGGCGGTGGTCCGGGCGGCGGTCGACGAGTACCGCGAGGCCGAGGACCACGTCGGCCGATTCATCGCGGACCGCTGCGCGCTGGGGTCGGACCTCGTGGTCTCGTCCAAGGAGCTGCGGGCCAGCTACGAACTGTGGGTTGAGAGCGAGGGGGAAGAGGCGTTCTCGGCGAAAGCCCTCGGATCGAGGCTCACGGACCGGGGCATTCGGGCCGTCAAGGACGTCGCTGGGATCCGGGGCCGGGGGTGGCAGGGGATCGCACTTGCGACGCATGCGACGGATGCGACGCTTCCCGGGGAAAGTCCCTCCCACGCGCGCGCGCGAGACGACCTTCCGTATGGAAGCGCCGAAGCGTCGCATGCGTCGCAACTCGATGGGGACCCCCCGGTCGGGGTCGCCGCCCCGGCGACGGCGGAGTCGGGGGGGGCGGAACCGGGCTGCGGCCCGGTCTGCCCCGTCTGCGCCCGGGTGGACCGTGCTGCGGGCGCCGCCGCCGGGTGCCGCACCTGCCGGCAGTTCCTCGAGGCGACGGGCCAGATCCCCCCGGAACCGCGGGCGGGGCCCGCCCCCGGCCACTTCGGGGACGAGAGGTGGGAGTGACCCCGGTCGTCAAGGAGAAGACGCCCCAGTGCACCCCGCTCCGGGGGGGGCGAACTGGGGGAGAAAGCCCTTGAGGGGTCCCCCGGGCAGAGCCCTGATGCGACCCGACCGGTGGGGAGTCCCCCCGCCGGATGGAGTCTGACGATGGCCAGCAAGAGCAAGACGAAGAAGGCCCCCCGGGCCACCCCCCGCGAGGCGGTGAAACCCGCGCCCCGGACCAAGAAGGCGCCCGTCGAGGACGGGCTAACCCGCGCCGAGATCGAGAAGGCGAACGCCTCCGGGCCCGGGGCGGTCGCCGACTTGATCCGGGGTAGCGCCCGCAAGGCCGCGAAGCCGACACCCCCCGCGAAGGGGAGGGCCGCGAGGACCCCGACGACGCCCGAGGTACCCGCAAAGGCCGCGACGCCCCCGCGCGATCGGGACCCGCGTCTCCCGAAGGCGGGCACGGTCCTGACCCGAGAGTTCCAAGGGAAGACGGTCCGGGTCGAGGTCCTCGACGCTGGCTTCAAGTACGACGGGAAGACCTGGCGGTCGCTCTCCGCGATCGCGAACGGGGTCTCGGGGACGAGTTGGAACGGCTACCTCTTCTTCAACCTCCAGACGCGCGCGACGAAAGCCACCCCCGCGCCGACGGCGGAGGCGAAGTGACGATGGCCTCCCGCGAGACGAACATGCGCCCCCTCCTTCGGGAGGGGGCCCTCTACTGGGCGGACAACGGCCGCGTGATCTGCGCGAAGTGCGCGGGCGCGTCGGCCCTCTACACGGGCCGCGACCTCAGCGGCCAGAAGGTTGAGCGGATCACCGTCGCCGAGGTGCGCGCCTGGCCCGACGATCTCGGGATCCTGCGGTGCGAGTCCGGATGCACGGCGCTCACCGCGGTCGCGGGCCCGGACGGGTGGCCGCTCGAGCGGGGGGACGTATGGTGACGCGCCGCGTCGCGGCGGACGAGATCGTCCGCGTGACGCTGCAGGACCGGGACGGCGCTGTTTGAGGGGGACGTGCAGCCGAATCGACGCCACATCCGCTGGGGCACCCCGCAGGAGGACGAGCGAGGGCCCGCGCGCATTTTGCATAACTTTTGCGAGAGGGTGACAGATCAGTGACGGGGGGGGGCGAGCCTCGGGGTTGTGCTGACCCGGCCAGGCCGCGCGTCGCGCAGCGGCAGGGTTGGTGGAGACTGGAGGAACCCCATGCATGGAGCCAGCCAAAGGACGACGTTCGTCGTCGCGCTGTTTCTGTTCGGCCTTGTGTCGGTCGGATTCGGCGCGCTAGAAGCGTTCGCGAAGTCGGGTTCGTGTGACGGCGTGGGGCGCAGGTACCAGGGAGGGACGTTCGCGCACTTCTGCTCGGGACCCTGTCCCGTAGATCACGACTGCATGCTGCGCAACGTAGGTCCGGTGACCGCGAACGGGACCACGTACCCCACTTGGCATACGTGCTGCTGCGTGCCGTTCACTATGTTCACGCCGCCGGGAGGCGGGGATCCGCAGAAGGTCTACGGGACACCCGTCTACGACAGTGCGGCCGGCCTGCCCTCCTGTGACGTGTCTTCCACGTGGTCGGAGGCTGGCATCTGCACCAGCGTCGGTTGCGCAGGCGGCTGCCCCGGTGCGACGCCTTTCTGCCGGGAAAGTTCGGTTCCCCCTACCGGGGATTTTAAGTGCGCTTGCTCGGCCCAGTAGCGCCAACATCGCGGAACTCAGTGGCGGAGGGTGACGAATCGTGCGTGAAGTACGCCTCGGACGAAGAACGACACTCCTCATCTTCGTTCTGAGTCTCGCCATCGCGTTGCTGGGGACTCTGCTGACAACGTGGCAGCCCGATCCGGTGAGTGTCGTGGACGTATCCCTTCGGCCTCCCACGGCGACCCAGAAAAATCCTGAGTCGCCTCCAAGGTTAGAAGGGAACCGTTCGATGAGCCCACCCCGGGCTGCCGCGGTGTCCGAGCCGCCTCCGGCCGAGGATCCGGGGCGATCGCTGAGCGTGCGAGTGAGCCGGGCTGGCGCTCCTGTCGCCGATGCCGTCATCGCCGCAATCCGCTCCACGAGGCTGGCGGAGGAGTTCGGCCTCGCCCGCAAGGGCGACCTTGTCGCGGAGGCAGTCAGCGATTCAAGCGGGACTGCCACGATCGCACTGCCGACGGGCGCGAACCACCTGCTCGTTCGTGTGACCCCACAGAGTCTCCCGGCCGTTTCGGTCCCCGTCCCAGATCCGATCCCCGACCATATGGACGTATCGCTCCCCGTCGGAGAGCGGATCACGGGCCGCGTCGAGGATCCCACAGGGCGGGGTGTAGCCGGAGTGTCTGTTTTCGCGACCCCGGTCGGTTTCGAGCGGACTCGCCTCGCGGACTCGGACTTCTTGGCCGCCTCGTCTGGGCATGCCGTCGTTCAGACCGCGAGGGATGGCACGTTTGAGATCGAGGGCGTGCCTGCCGGCGTGCTTTCGCTCTGGGCGAGCGGGGACGGCTGGATCGGGACGGAGTTCCCCAACTCGGAGGTACCCACAAGCCTTCGGATCGACGAGGGAAAGGGTCCGTATCACGTGAGAGTCCCCGCGTGGCCGGTTCGCGCGATCGCACTTCGCCTCATCGACGCGGCCTCGCGTACGATGATCAACCGGGCCCCGGAGATCGTCGAGGTGCGGCGGCAGGCAGGAGTGCTCGAGTCCACGAGTTTTCGCTGCGAGGACGCGCGGCTGTTCCTGAACGGGCGATGGCGATCGTTCTCGACCCACGCGACCGGCGGATACCTGAGCGCGATTGTGCGCGTGGACCAGGCGGTGGACATCCCAGCGCGCGTCGAGGTGCGCGTGGAGACGCCCGGGTACGGTGTCGTCGCCGTGTTGACGCCACTGCACTTCCCGAGCGCGACTCCCGACGCCGCTCACGCCTCCGTCTGCGTGCTCTCGCGCTTGGATGAGCCGGCCCAAGGCCGGTTGCAAATCGCCACGGCGCGTGATTACGGGCGCGGAGTCGTCCCGAATCCGGTCCGACTCTGGGTCTTCCGGAATGGGAAGGAACCGCTCGCCCTTGATGCGTCCGAGGTCGCAGGCGACCGCCTGGTGTTCGCGGGCGTCCCCGCCGGGGAGATCGAGATCTTTGCGGACGACGGGATCGGCGCCCTCGGTCCGATGACGATGACCATGCCGGGGAGCGGGACGACTGCCGTCGAGGGCACCCTGGAGCCAGTTTCGGGCGTCGCCCTGCGCGTCGCTCCCGTCGAGCCCGGGCCGATCTCCTCCCCGAGCGTGCAGGTGTCCGCCACGCGTGTCGATCCGGATCCCCTGGTCACGTACCGCAGTTCGACATCGCTGATGGGGGAGAATCAGGCTTTCACGCAGATGCGGTTCATCCGTCCGGTTGGCGTACCCGCGGTGATTCCCCCGGATTGGCAGCCCGAGAGGGAGTTCAGGAGGTACTACCGCTTGCCTCCAGGCAAGTACAAGCTTGAGATCTCTGCGTCGGGGTTCGGATCGGCGGAGACTGTCGTGGACGTGCACTCGAAGACGATCACGCACGTCGACGTCCAGATGAGTGCCATCCGATGAGAGCGGCGACGCGAGTCTCTCTTCTGAGTTTTGTCTTGTCCGCCGCGCTGGCGTGGCCGGCCGTCGAGAAGTTGGTAGCGGGCGGGAGCACCTCCGCGAGCCAGCCCTGGCAGCGAGCCGTCTACGTCGGGTTCGCCGTAGCGGAAGCGGTCCTAGCGGCGGGCCTACTGTGGGCCACGACACGATCGTTGAGCGCCCTGATTGTGGCCGGCACATTCTCCGGCATCGCCATGTACCGACTGTGGCTGATCCTTGGAGGAGAGATCCACCGACACTGTGACTGCTTCGGCAATCGCGTCGTGAGCAACGGACAAGCCCTCGCATTCGCGGGCGGAGTCGTAATGGCCAGTTCCCTGTTGCTCGGGAACCTATCTCCCGGCCGCAAGGCCGGTGCCGCTGACAACCGTGGACCGTCGGACCGACCCGATAGGGTGATCGTCGGATAGTATCTCGGCGCGAGAGCGATTCGTCCGCGCCAACACGAAGCTGCAAAGCCGCGTCGTGGCGCGCCTGCGATCCTCGCCTTGCTGGTGGCGTACGGGCTACGAAGTCTTGAGGGTGGCTGCGGGCGCGAGCGTGAGAGGGTGGCTCAGGCATGGTTGGCTCGCGCCCGC
>Ga0163150_10009516_pt1 | contig 10731 bp, 11 predicted proteins | sample OliLakLV19P2IB_FD_148628 | JGI IMG/M metagenome (GOLD analysis project Ga0163150, IMG submission 148628) | Freshwater microbial mat bacterial communities from Lake Vanda, McMurdo Dry Valleys, Antarctica - Oligotrophic Lake LV.19.P2.IB | ecosystem: Environmental > Aquatic > Freshwater > Lake >...
CCCCCGCTCTTCGCCGACGACGAACAGGAGGCCCACGTTCGTGATGCCCTGCCGGCGCAGCCTCTCGACCGCCGCGACCTGCGCAGCCGCAATCCCCTTGGCGTCGCACGACCCCCGCCCGAACAGCAGGTCACCTTCAACGCGGCTCGGATAGAACGGCGGCACGCAGTCGAGGTGCGTTGACAGGACGACGTCCGCCTTGCCGAACGCCGCGTAGATGTTCCGCCGCGGGCCGTCCACCACCTGCTCGACGACCCCATAGCCGGCGTCGCTCAGGAGCGTCGCCATCCAGAGCACGCAATCGCCTTCGCGGCCGGTCGTCGAATCGATGTCGACGAGCCCGCGGGTCACCGCGACAACATCAGTTAGATCAAGCATCGACCATTGACCATCGACTACCGAACCCACTCTTCCAGGCTGGTGCGCGCGTCGGTCTTCTCGTCGCGGTATTTGACGATGACCGGCGTCGAGAGGCTGAGGCCCCACTGCGGCCCCATACCTTGCGTCACGGCGCGCGCGCCCGGCACCACGACCGCGCCCTCCGGCACGACCAGCGGCGTGTCCCCGTCCGGCGTGATGATCCGCCCCATGGGAAGATCGTAGATGGGCGTGGAGCCCGTGAGGATTGTTCCGGCGCCGATCACCGCGCGCTTCCTGATGATCGCGCCCTCGTATATCCCGGTGTTGCCGCCGATGAGCACGTCGTCTTCGATGATGACGGGGATCGCGCCGACGGGTTCGATCACGCCGCCGATCTGCGCCCCGGCGCTGATGTGGACACGTCTGCCGACCTGCGCGCACGAGCCCACCAGGGCATGTGAATCGACAAGGCTGGACTCGTCGACGTAGGCGCCGATGTTGATGTACATCGGCGGCACGCAGATGACGCCCTTGGCCACGTAGGCGCCGTCGCGAATCGACGATCCGCCCGGCACGACCCGGACGCCCATACCGATGTCCATCTTCTTGAGCGGCAGTGTGTCCTTGTCGCCGAAGAACCAGCGGCCGCCATCGATCGATCTGTCAACGAGGTCGCCGCAGCGGAATCCGACGAGAATCCCCTGCTTGACCCACTTGTTGACGCGCCACCCTGTTGCCGTCATCGCGTCTGGCTCGGCGGCGCGCACACGACCCGCCGACAACTCCTCGCGAAGCATCGCGAACACGGCTCGGCTCTCGTGCTTGTCTGCCGACGCGCCCTGCTGAAACAGCCGCTCGATGTCGTGCGCCAGTTGCCCCGTCGCCGAGTCGCTCACGCGCTCACCTCGCGCGACCCCAGCGCGGCTGCCGCGGCGGGGGCCCCGCTGGCCGCGTCCTTCAACAGCCGCAAGTCGCCGAGGACGTTCAGAATTTTGGCGCGCGATTCCTGGCGGGGCGACACCATCGGGAGTCGGAAGATCTCTTCGAGCAGCCCCATGGCCGCCATCGCGGCCTTCACCGGAATCGGGTTCGACTCGACGAAGTTGACGAGCATCAGCGGCAGTAACGATGTGTGGATCGCTCTCGCCGCGGCAAAATCGCCGCGCTCGGCCGCTTCGACCATCTGGGCCATCGCGCGCGGCACCTCATTCGACGCCACGGAGATCACCCCGCGCCCGCCGACCGCCATCAGCGGCAGCGTAATCGCGTCATCTCCGGACAGCACGATAAAGTCGGCGGGAACGGCGCGGCACACTTCGCACATCTGCTGAATGTTGCCCGACGCTTCTTTCACGCCGACGACGGTCGGAATGGAGGCGAGCGTCACCAGCGTCGCCGGCTCGATGTTGCAGCCCGTCCGACCGGGCACGTTGTAGACGATGATCGGCAGCGGCGTGCTGTCGGCGATCGCGGTGTAGTGCTGGATGAGACCGTCGGGCGTGGGTTTGTTGTAGTAGGGCGTCACCGAAAGCAGGCCATCCGCGCCGGCACGCTCCATGGCGCGGGCGGCATGGATGACCTCTCGAGTGTCGTACCCGCCGGCGCCGGCGAGCACCGGCACGGTGCCCCGCGCTTCTTCGACGCAGATCTGAACGATCCGTACCCGCTCTTCTTCAGAAAGCGTCGGGCTTTCGCCTGTCGTTCCGCACGGGACGAGAAAGTGGATGCCTTCGTCGATCTGCCGGCGGGCGAGGCGGCGAACACCCGCTTCGTCCAGCGCGCCGGTCGTGGTAAATGGGGTGACGATGGCGGTTCCCACGCCGGTGAATTGCGTTCTCATAAGTGCCTCCGGCGGGTCCACAGTGCAGGACCCGCCCTGCGTACGTAGGCCGGGTCTTGCATTACAGACCCGGCAATCCCAACACGTCCTGAATCGTAAACCACCCGGTGCGCCCGTGCACCCACTTTGCGGCCTGCAGCGCGCCCTGCGCGAACGCGGCGCGATCGCGGTTGGTGTGCGTCATTGTTATCGTCTCGAACGGGCCGTCGAAGCCGATCGTGTGCGTCCCCGGCACCGAGCCGGCGCGGCTCGACGCCATGTCGATGTGGTGCCCGTAGCCCGCGCCCTTCATCCCCTGTTCGAGCGTCATGGCGGTGCCGGACGGCGCGTCCTTCTTCGCCGAATGGTGGATCTCGTGAATCCACGCGCCGTACTGCGGGTAGGGCGCGAACATTTTTGCCGCCTGCTCGGCCAGGCTCTGGAACAGCGCGACGCCGAGCGAAAAATTCGACGCCGCGACGACGCCGATGCCCGCGTCGATCGCGATCGTCCGCAATTTCTCTTCGTGCTCACCCCAGCCGGTCGTGCCGATGACGACGTTCATGCGCCTGGCCGCGAGCTTCGGAAGATTCTCGGCGACCGCCGAGGGAATCGAGAACTCGACGGCCACGTCGGCATCCGGCGCTGACGGGATGCCGGCGCCGCCGATGTTGTTGGTATCGTCGAGGCGCCCCACGACCTCGAAGCCGTACTCAGGCGCGAGGCGCTCGACGATTTTGCCCATTCTTCCGTAGCCGAGGAGCAGAAGGCGCATCAGGACCTAGTCAAGGAGCTTCTCCGCAAGCATCAGTTCCGCATTCAACACCGCCGCGCCCGCGGCGCCGCGGACGGTATTGTGCCCCAACGCCACGAACTTGTAATCGAAAACCGGGCATGGCCTCACACGGCCGATGAACACCGCCATGCCGCCTTCGCGCTCGACATCGAGCCGGGGCTGCGGACGATTCGGCTCGTCCATCAGCTGCAACGGCTGCTTCGGCGCCGACGGACAGGCGAGCTGCTGCGGCCTGCCGGTGAACCCGCGCAGCGCGGCCTTGAGCTCGTCGAGCGACGGCTTCTTGCTGAACTGCACGCTGATCGTTTCCGTATGGCCGTTGATCACCGGCACCCGTGTCGTCTGCGCGCTCACCACCATCGAGTGGGGCACGACGCGATCGGTCTCCAGCGTGCCCATGATCTTCAGCGACTCGGTCTGGATTTTCTCTTCTTCGCCGTCGATGAACGGCACCAGGTTCCCCAGAATGTCGAGCGACGGCACACCCGGATACCCCGCCCCTGACACCGCCTGCATCGTCGACACCATGACGCGAGCGGGCTCGAACCGACGTGCGGCCGCCAGCGCCATCACCAGCGGAACCGTGGCGCAGTTGGGGTTGGTGACGATCGCGCCCTTCCATCCCTTCGCCTGCTGCTGCAGCGGAATCAGCTTGAGGTGATCGGGATTCACCTCGGGCACGAGGAGCGGAACGAACTGCTCCATCCGGTAGTTGCGCGCATTCGAGACGACGAAGTGCCCAGCCGCGGCAAATTCCCTCTCGATGTCGCCCGCGACCTTGGAATCGAGGCCGGAGAACATCACGCGAGGCGCGCTGCCCGGCCTTGCCGCTTCGACGACCATGTCGTCCACTTCTGCCGGACGCGGAGCCGACAGCCGCCATGCGAGGTCGCGATACTGCTTGCCCTCGGAGCGCTCGCTGGCACCGAGCCACGCGATGCGAAACCATGGGTGATTGGCCAGCTGCATGATGAACTGCTGCCCGACCATGCCCGTTGCGCCAAGGATGCCGACGTCCACTCTGCGGGAAACCACTGTCGCCTCCACTCTCTTGTGCCGCGCCCGGCGGGTCCACAGGACCCGCCCTACGTAGGCCGGGTCGGGCAAAAAAAAACCCGCCGGCTGTTAAGCGTCGGCGGGGTTTGAAGCTCGTTGTAGCGCTGTTCAGGCGCCGAGCGCACACACACCACCGACTCTGCCGGTCCCCGTAGTCGGGACCCGCTTTCGAGTGGTCGGTTTAGTGGTGAACTCGAACATTGACCGCGGAGTTTAGCATGGGTTTGACCTAAGTCCTTACAGGTGTTAATCTAGGACCAAATAGGTCGGAGATAGCCCGGCCCTCTAAACCCATGATTACCATCAGCCAGAACGCCGCGACTCAAATCCATAAAATGCTGGCAAAAAACAGCCTCGAGGGCGGTGGACTGCGGGTTGGCATCAAGGCCGGCGGCTGTTCGGGCTACGAGTACACGTTCGCCTGGGAGAAAGAACCTCGCGCAACCGATGGGGTCTTCGTGGGTCCCGGCGAGGCGCGGATTTTCGTCGATCCCAAGAGCTATGCCCTGCTTCAGGGCACCGAGCTCGACTACGACACGAGCTTGATGAGCCGCGGCTTCCAGTTCAACAATCCCAACGCCACGAGCACCTGCGGGTGCGGCCTTTCATTTAACGCGTAGAGCAGCCTATGTCCACATCCACCGACACGATTGAAGAACTCGCCACACGCGAATACAAGTACGGGTTCGTCACCGAGATCGAGGCGGAAGAAATCCCGAAAGGGCTGAGCGAAGATGTCGTCCGGATCATCTCCGCCAAGAAGAACGAGCCCGAGTGGCTGCTCGAGTGGCGGCTCAAGGCCTTCCGCATCTGGCAGAAGATGAAGGAGCCGACGTGGCACAACGTGACGTACGCGCCGATCGACTACCAGGACATCATCTATTACTCGGCGCCGAAGCAGAAGCCAAGCCTCAAGAGCCTCGACGAGGTGGACCCCGAGATCAGAAAGACGTTCGATAAGCTCGGCATTCCGATCGAAGAACAGAAGCTCTTCTCCGGCGTCGCGGTGGACGCGGTGTTCGACAGCGTGTCGGTGGCGACGACCTTCAAGGCCAAGCTGGCCGAGAGCGGCGTCATCTTCTGCTCGTTCTCCGAGGCCGTGCAGAACCACCCCGACCTCATCAAGAAGTATCTCGGGTCGGTTGTGCCGCACACGGACAACTTCTTCGCGGCGCTCAACTCGGCGGTCTTCTCTGACGGCTCGTTCGCCTACATCCCGAAGGGTGTCCGCTGCCCCATGGAGCTCTCGACCTACTTCCGCATCAACGCCAAGGGATCGGGACAGTTCGAGCGCACGCTGATCGTCGCCGAAGAGGGCGCGTACGTCAGCTACCTCGAGGGCTGCACGGCGCCGATGCGCGACGAGCATCAGCTGCACGCGGCCGTGGTCGAGCTCGTGGCGCTCGACAACGCCACCATCAAGTACTCGACCATTCAGAACTGGTATCCGGGCGACAAGGACGGCAAGGGCGGCATCTACAACTTCGTGACGAAGCGCGGCCACTGCATCGGCGTCAACTCGAAGATCACCTGGACGCAGGTCGAGACCGGCTCGGCCATCACCTGGAAATACCCGAGCTGCATCCTGCAGGGAGACAACTCGATCGGCGAGTTCTACTCGGTGGCGACGACGAACAACATGCAGCAGGCCGACACCGGCACGAAGATGATCCATATCGGCAAGAACACCCGGAGCACGATCGTCTCGAAGGGCATCTCCGCCGGCAAGGGACAGAACACGTATCGCGGCCAGGTGCGCATTGCGAAAAAAGCCACCGGGGCGCGCAACTACTCGCAGTGCGACTCGCTGCTCATCGGCGACAAGTGCGGCGCGCACACGTTTCCGTATCTCGAGATCGGCAACACCACCGCCAAGGTGGAGCACGAGGCGTCCACGTCGAAGATCGGCGAGGACCAGATTTTCTACTGCCGCCAGCGCGGCCTCTCGGCCGAGGACGCGGTCAACATCATCGTCAGCGGCTTCTGCAAGGACGTCTTCCGCGAGCTGCCGATGGAGTTCGCGGTCGAGGCGCAAAAACTGCTCAGCGTGAGCCTGGAAGGATCGGTCGGATAGCGATGTTAGAGATCACGAATCTGCAGGTCAGCGGCGGGGGCAAGGACATCCTTCGCGGCATCAATCTCACGGTCAAGAAGGGCGAAGTCCACGCCATCATGGGCCCGAACGGATCCGGCAAGAGCACGCTCGCCCGCGCGATCGCCGGCCATCCGGAATACGAAGTGACCGGCGGTTCGGTGACCTACGACGGCAAGGATCTGCTGGCGCTGGCGCCGGAAGATCGTGCCCGCGAAGGCGTCTTCATGGCCTTCCAGTACCCCGTCGAAATTCCCGGTGTCAACAACGCCTACTTCCTCAAGGCCGCGATCAACGCCAAGCGGAAGTATCAGGGGCTGGCCGAGCACGACGCGATGGAATTCATGGCACTCGTGCGCGAGAAAGCCAAGATCCTGCACCTCGATCCGGACCTGCTGACCCGGCCGGTGAACGAGGGCTTCTCGGGCGGCGAGAAAAAACGCAACGAGATCTTCCAGATGGCCGTGCTCGAGCCGAAGCTGGCCGTGCTCGACGAGACCGATTCCGGCCTCGACATCGACGCGCTGAAGACCGTGGCCGAGGGCGTGAACGCCATGCGCTCGCCCGAACGCGCCATCGTCGTCGTCACCCATTATCAGCGCCTGCTGAACTACATCGTGCCCGACTTCGTCCACGTGCTGCAGGACGGCCGCATCGTGCGCTCGGGCGGCAAGGAACTGGCGCTGCAACTCGAAGACAAAGGCTACAGCTGGATCGAAGCTGAGCCCCAGTTGATGTAGCGCGGAGCCCAGATTCGAATGTCACAAGTCGTCGAACAGGAAAAACCCGCCAGCCCGCAGCTGGCGCATTACACGGCCGAGTACCAGCGCGCCATCGCGCAGGGGCCGACACAGCCGCGCTGGATGGCACAGGCACGCGGACACGCGATCGCACAGTTCGAGCGTCTCGGCTTTCCGACCACCCGGCTCGAGCAGTGGCGCTTCACCAGCGTCGCGCCGATCGCCGAGCGGACGTTCGCCCTGGCCGCCGATGGCGCCGGCAGCGCTGATGCGAAGCAGACGGCCCCGCTCAGCTCGCCCGTGGCCCATGCGGTCTGCGTGAACGGCCGGTTCGCGTCGACGCTGTCGTCCGTGGACACGCTCCCGAAGGGCGTGCAGGTTCTCAGCCTCGAAGCTGCGCTGACGTCGAACCCGGGCCTGGTCGAGCCGTACCTCAATCAGTTGTCCCTGCCGCAGGCCAGCGCATTCACGTCGCTGAACACGGCGTTTCTGCGTGATGGCGTCGTCATTCTCGTGGCGCCCGGCGTCGTGGTGGACCGGCCGATCGAGGTGGTCTTCGCGTCGGTGTCCGAAGGCGCCGGCAGCGTTTCGCACCCCCGGCTGCTGATCGTCACCGGTGAAGGCTCGCAGGCCACGGTGCTCGAGCGGTATGTCGGGAGCGGCGCCGCGTTCACGAACGCCGTCACCGAAGTCTGGCTGGGAGCCAATGCGGTCATCGATCACTACAAGCTGCAGGAAGAGCCTTCGGATTCGTTTCACGTCGCGAGCATGTTCCTTCACGGCGCGCGCAGCGGCAATTTCTCGTCGCACTCGCTGACCTTCGGCGGCGGCCTGGTCCGCAACGATGTCGTGGCGACCCTCGACGGCGAAGGCATCGATTGCACGCTCAACGGGCTCTACGTGGGCCGCGACAGGCAGTTGATCGACAACCACACGACCATCGACCACGCGATGCCGCACTGCGACAGCCACGAAATCTACAAGGGCATCCTCGCGGAGCATTCGCGCGCCGTCTTCAACGGAAAAATCATCGTCCGTCCCGACGCGCAGAAAACCGATGCGAAGCAGACGAACAAGGCCCTGCTCCTTTCGGACGATGCGAACATCAATACCAAGCCGGAGCTGGAGATTTTCGCGAACGACGTCAAGTGCACCCACGGCGCGGCCATCGGGCAACTCGACGAGACCGCGATGTTCTACCTGCGGTCGAGGGGCCTCGGCGTCTCCGGGCGCGCGCGATGCTGGTGCACGCATTCGCCGGCGACATCCTCAACCGGGTCAAGATCGCTCCGGTCCGTGAGTATCTCGAAGGCATCCTGACGGCCCGCCTCCCCCATGTTGAGTAATACCGTCTCCGCGTTCGACGTCCAGAAGATCCGCCGCGACTTCCCGATCCTGAACCAGCGGATCCACGGGAACGCGCTGGTCTACCTGGATAACGCCGCGACGACGCAGAAGCCACAGGCCGTCATCGACGCGATGGTCCGCAGCTACGCGGAAGACAACGCCAACATCCATCGTGGCGTTCATCTGCTGAGCGAGCGCGCAACGCAGGCGTACGAACTGGCCCGCGAGAAGGTGCAGAAGTTCCTCAACGCACCACACGCCCGCGAGATCATCTTCGTGCGCGGAACCACCGAGGCCATCAACCTCGTGGCGCAGACCTACGGCCGCGCGAACGTCGGCAAGGGGGACGAGGTGCTCATCACCGAGATGGAGCACCACTCGAACATCGTGCCCTGGCAGATGCTCTGCGACGAGAAGGGCGCCCTGCTGAAGGTGCTGCCCATCACCGATGAGGGGGAACTGCGGATCGACCTTCTGGACGGGATGCTGACCGACCGCACGAAGATCGTGGCCGTCGCGCATGTGTCGAACTCGCTCGGCACCGTCAACCCGATCACGACCATTGTGGAAAAGGCGCACGCCCGTGGCATTCCCGTCCTGGTGGACGGCGCGCAGGCCGTCGCCCACATGCCCGTCGACGTGCAGGCGCTCGGCGCCGACTTCTACGCCTTCTCGGGCCACAAGCTCTTCGGTCCGACAGGCATCGGCGTCCTGTGGGGCCGTCTCCCGCTGCTCGAGGCGATGCCTCCCTATCAGGGTGGCGGCGACATGATCAGCTCCGTCACGTTCAAAAAAACCACGTATAACGTCGTGCCCAACAAGTTCGAAGCCGGCACGCCGAACATCGCGGGCTCCGTCGGACTCGGTGCGGCGATTGATTTCGTCAAGAGCCTCGATTTCGCAGCGATGCAGGCACACGAGAACGAGCTGCTCGCCTACGGCACGAGGGCGCTGACGGCGGTGCCCGGCATTCGCATCGTCGGAACCGCCGCGCACAAGGCCAGCGTCCTGTCTTTCGTGATGGAGGACGTGCACCCGCACGACATCGGCACGATTCTCGACCAGCAGGGCGTCGCGATTCGCACCGGTCACCATTGCACGCAGCCGCTGATGGAGCGGATGGGCGTGCCGGCGACCGCGCGTGCCTCACTGGCGCTGTACAATACGAAGGAAGAGATCGACGCGCTCATCGGCGCCCTCGCCAAGGTGCGGGAGATATTTTCTTGAGCGGCGGGGCGAGGGGCCCCCGCGACTAAACATGGATTTACGTGAGCTCTACCAGGAAGTCATCCTGGACCACAACAAGCGGCCTCGGAATTTCCGGGTGCCCGATCCGGTCAACCGCAAAGCGGAGGGCTACAACCCTCTCTGCGGCGACAAGATTACGGTCTTCCTCTACATCGAAGGAGACGTCATCAAGGATCTCGGCTTCCAGGGTACGGGCTGTGCCATCTCGAAGGCCTCGGCGTCGATGATGACCGACGCGCTCAAGGGGAAGACGCTGTCGGAAGCAGACGCATTCTTCGAGCAGTTCCACACGATGCTGACGGTGCCGACCACCTCCGACGTGGAGATGGACGCGCTCGGCAAACTCGCGGTGCTCTCGGGCGTTCGCGAATACCCCATGCGCGTCAAGTGCGCAAGCCTGGCGTGGCACACGCTGAAGGCCGCCATGCTGCAGACGGAACACGAGGTGGTCTCCACTGAGTAACGATTCCACGACCGATCGCATCATCCCGCTTGCCGACGCTCCGGCTGCCGCTCCGCCGAATGCGGCAGAGAGCGCACCTCCAGCCGCCGCGTTTGTTCGCGATCCGCTGAACTCGCTCACGTTCCAGCCCCAGATGGTCGAGGCCGTCTCCAAAGTGTTCGATCCGGAAATCCCGGTGAACATCTACGAGCTCGGCCTGATCTACGACATGGATGTCGACACCGCGGCCAACGTGAGAATCCGGATGACGCTCACGGCGCCGGCGTGCCCTGCCGCTCAGACCATCCCCGTGGATGTCGAGCGCCGGGTGCGCGAGGTCGCGGGCTTAAACGACGTGAAGGTCGAAGTCGTCTGGGATCCGCCGTGGACGCGCGACCGGATGTCCGAGGCTGCGAAGCTGTCGCTTGGGATGATGTAACTTTTGATCTAGGGAACTACGGATCTCATGATCTAAAGCTTCACAGCCTTTGCCTCGACCGTCCGACATCAGTCACCCCTCCCCCCTCTATCCGACCTTCGCATCCGACGGTGTCCCCACAGCAGCCAGCGCTGTACCTGCGGCCGGCAGCACCGGGATACGGGTCGATCCAATCTGTCAAACCTTCGCAGCCATGCGCCACGCTCGCAGCCATACGCGACCGCGGCTGCGGGCGGCGTAGGACGGAAGCTGGTGGAACGGTTGGGGTTGTGGGATAGGATTGCGACTGTCAGAGTGGCGTGTGGCCGCGAGCGACTGAGAGCGGTCTACTCCAATACTAGAGCGCTTTCCGATTGTACGTAGTGTCCGCCTTTAGGCGGACACTACGTACA
>Ga0163150_10009517_pt1 | contig 10730 bp, 11 predicted proteins | sample OliLakLV19P2IB_FD_148628 | JGI IMG/M metagenome (GOLD analysis project Ga0163150, IMG submission 148628) | Freshwater microbial mat bacterial communities from Lake Vanda, McMurdo Dry Valleys, Antarctica - Oligotrophic Lake LV.19.P2.IB | ecosystem: Environmental > Aquatic > Freshwater > Lake >...
GCCGTCGCCGGATGTCCTAGGCGTATCCGACGGAAACCATCGTGGCGGAGAAGGCCGAAGCCATGGCCGTGCGGCGACGACGACCTCGGGGCACGATCATTCATTCCGATCAAGGGACCCAGTCCGGCAGCGATGCGTGGCGGCGCTTCTGCCACTCTAATCACCTGCAGCCGAGCATGAGTCGAAAGGGCCACTGCTGGGACAACGCCGTCGTCGAGTCCTTCTTCAGTAGTTTGAAGAAGGAGCGGATTAGGAAACAGATCTATCGAAACCGCGAAGCGGCGTTGGCCGACATCGCCGACTACATCGATGTGTTCTACAATCGCACGCGCCGTCATTTGGCTGGCGTAAGCCCGGAACAGTTCGAGGCCGCTCACACACCGAGGCGACAGGCTGTCCACTGAATCCTCGGAACGCCAATCATGCAGCATCCCGTCAAGGAGCGGGACGCCACTAGTGCTATTGAGAATACTGGCAACAGCCGTCATCGCGCACGCGATCTTCTTCACTGTGCCCACTCGGACACATGCGCAGGATGTGAGCCACGATCCACAGGTCACGCCAAGGCAGGATCCCAGCGAGCTCGCGCCAGGCCCCTCCACATGGAAAGGCGCCATCGCAGATTCGCTGCGCCTCCTCATGATCGAGCACACTACGAGAATCGCGTTTCAGTCGAAGACCCGCGCCGAACTCGGCGGATCATTTTTTCGGGACTACGCTCGATCCGTCAAGTTTCCGGATACATGGGAGGATGGCGACAGTTGGGTCGTCAACTACTTGGGCCATCCCATTCATGGGGCGGCCTCAGGATTCATTTGGCTCGACCATGAAGACGGCAGCCACGATCCAACGCTTGGATTCTCGAAGGAGTACTGGGCGAGCCGCGGCCGTGCGCTCGCTTGGGCCGCGTCGTACAGCATGCAGTTTGAGTTCGGACCCCTGAGCGAGGCGTCCATTGGCAACGTCGGGTTGCGACCCGGCACGACCGGGTGGGTCGATCACGTCGTGACTCCAGCTGGCGCACTTGGCTTCATGCTGGCTGAGGATGCGTTGGACCGCTACCTGATCGCGAGAATCGAGTCGTGGACAGGCAACCGCGTCATCCGTTCGGTCTCACGGACGCTGCTGAACCCGAGTCGAACGCTCTCGAACGTGGCACAAGGTCGCGCCCCCTGGTTTCGTGCCGTTCGTCCGCTACGGTAGATTGAATTGGGCCGGTGCGGGCATTCTCGGCAGGATTCATTATCCCTGACGTGACCGCGTGTCGGCCGATCGATCGACACGGCCCACCAATACGCGGTCAACCCTGTTTCCATCCATATCGACGATCTCAAATCGATAGCTGCCTCGTTCGAATACGTCGCCGGTTCGAGGCACCCGTCCAAGAGCGAGCATCGCCAATCCACCAAGCGTGTGATAGTGCTGACGATCCTCGTCGCTGAGGATTGACTCGGCGTCCAAGGTCCGCAGAACAGAATCCAGGTCAATCCCGCCGTCAAACAACCAACTCCCATCGTCGCGACGGACGATCATCGGCTCCTCGCCGGGCTCGGGGGGGAGGTCGCCCACGATAGACGCGATCACGTCCGTCAGGCTGACCAACCCTTCGATGCCGCCAAATTCGTCAACGACCAACGCGACCGGCAAACGCGTGCGCTTGAACTGCTCCAGCAGCGTCATGAGAGACATGGTTTCCGGTACGAACAGCGGCTTCTCGGCAAGGACGGGTAGATCGATAGTGCTCCCCTCAAGTAACTTCTCCAACACTGTCGTCGACCGTACGAATCCCAACACGTGATCCAGACCACCATCACAGAGCGGCAGGACGTTATGAAGATCCTGCCGCAGCTTTTGGCGATTGGTGTCGAGCGGATCACGCACATCGAGGAACACCACGTCCGAACGCGGCGTGAGCACGGCACCGACGTGGCGGTCGTCCAGATTCAGCACATTTGTGACCATCTCGTGCTCAGCACTCTCGAAGACGCCTTCGTCGGCGCCCTGCTCCAGGAGCACCCTGATCTCCTCCAAGGTCACAGCGGGTGGCTTCACCTGCCGTACACCGAGTAAGCGAAGAATCGTGTCCGTGGAGACGCTGAGCAATGTGACGATCGGACGCCCTATGGTCGCAAGCACCTCAATCGGTCGGGCGATGATGCTGGCGATCGCCTCAGGGTGTGTCAGCGCCAATCGCTTCGGCACGAGTTCCCCGAGGATGAGGGACACGTATGTGAGCAGGATGACCATGATCCCGAGCGACAGCGTTTCAGCGTATGGCGCGAGAACGGGCACCTGTTCGAGCGACGGGCGGAGGCGACTCGCGATGGACGCTTCGCCGATCGCGCCATTCAGGATGCCGATGCTGGTGATGCCGACCTGCACGCTGGAGAGGAATCGAGTTGGTTCGGACGCGAGCGTGAGCGCGTGCCGCGCACCGGTGCCGCCGGCATCCGCCATCTGGAGCAGGCGTGCCCGCCTGGAACTCACGATCGCGATTTCTGACATCGCGAATACGCCGTTAAGCAGAATGAGCGTGAGCACGAGGATTAGGTCGGTCAGCATATTTACCTTCGGCTGAATCGCGGGGTCAGTGTCAACTGTATCCAGTGCGTCGCGCACGCTTGCCCGAAGGTGTGTGACAACCGTGGGTGGTGTCGAAGAATGTGCAGCCTGTGATCGTCGGGGACCCGAAGGGTGGCATTGACGCCTACTTGGTCAGTTCTTTAAGGAGCATCGTCGGTGTCGTCGCTCGGACAGGCGCTCGCGCATAGTCTCGAACATTCCTTGTGGCGATGGTGTTTGCCCCACAGGCGACGGCGGCAGCAACCTGCAGTGCATCTTCAAAATCTCTCATCGGAAGGCTGGCTGCGTACCGCACGCTGTCGGTCGACGTGGGTGCAATCTGCACGAACCCCAGGAGTTCGAGCAGAAATGCTTTCGTCGCGGAGGAGCCTTGCTTTGAGACGACGAGATAATGGAAGTTCGCGACGGTGTGCCAGGCGATGAATCCGGCCGCCTGACGCCGTTCGAGAGCGTCCAACAACTCTCCGGCTACGCCGGCATGAGGCCGCCGATCGAGCGCGAAATCGATCAGAATGTCGGTGTCGACCAGCAGAATCACAGAGATTTCTTGGCGAGTAGCCGGTAGCGCTTGTCTGTCCGCCGCGCTGGCTTGAAGCGACCGCGCCAACGGGTCGAAAACGCTGGCGCATCGGAAGCACTGGCGTCGCGCAAGGCCCGCTCAATCAGGCCCGACAACGAGGTTCCATGGCGTTGCGCGTATCGCTTCGCTTGAGGGACCACATGCTCGTCCACGCTGATCGTTAGCTTTGCTTTCATGTCAGCAGGTTCCTATACGTATGATCCTAGCATGCATACGTATTCTTCGAAGCGATGTGAGCAGTCGTGACGGAAGCAGGCCAAACGGCGTGAGATGTGCCTCACCACTTCCGCCTCGTCGGACCTGTCGAAAGGCCCCGGCGGCAGCACGAAGCCCTGGCTTACCTGGTCGAAGAGAATCGCATCCTGCGACGGCAATTGCGTGGGCAACGACTCCGGTTGAGCGATGACGACCGGCGGCGGCTCGCTGTGCGCGGGCACCGGCTGTGACGCCGCGCCCTGGGCGACCTCGCGACGATCGTCACGCCCGACACGCTTCTGCGATGGCATCGACAGCTCATCGCGCGTAAATGGACGCACGCGAAGGGTCGGCCCAGGCGTGCCGGCGTGCTCGCGGAGATTCGTCGATTGGTCGCGCGGATGGCGGAGGAGAACCCGACGTGGGGTTACACCGCGGATCCGCGGCGCCTTGGAGAATGTGGGTCATTGTGTCGGACGATCGACGTCGACCGTGCGGCGTGATTCGCGCTGTCGACCGTTCATCAGGTCGGCCGAGCAATGGGACATGACGCCAGAGACCAGAGAGCAGGAGAAATCCTTCAGTACGTAGTGTCCGGCTTCAGCCGGACCTGGAATGTCCAGCGCACGCCGACGCCTGGCCGGATCAGAAGAATGCCGTCGGACTACCGCTTCAATGTGAAGGTCACGATTTCGTTGATGCAGTCGGTGTTCTTGCCGCTCGTTGTACCCGTCAGGGTGTTCTTCGCGGTATCGATGACGAGTGTCCCGGTCTGCGTTACCGGCGTGCACTTTCCGCCATTTTCCGTTTCCTTGAAGCTGGCGTTGTAAGTCCGTGTGGTGCCTTTTACCGACTGCTCCGTGAGGGTGAGCGTCGCGGTGAAGCCCTTAATCACCGGCTCGGTGAGTTTGCCGGAGACCGTTTTGCCGCGGTGCTTGAGTGTGAATGCCGTATCGAACTGGACGTTCGGCCTGTTGACCTTGGCCCTGCCCTTCCAGACGCCGGTCAAGTTGACCGCGGCGCGGGTGTCGACGGCCTCGAGCGTCGGCTCGTTCGCCGCGTCGATCGGAACGGCATCGAGAGGACCAGCGGCACTTCTGACGTTGACGGTGGGCGCGTTAGTCTGGCTTGGGCTGATGGGACCTTCCGACCGCCCGCTGCATGCGTCGGCGGCGATGGCAGCGACGACGACGACGGTGAACGCGATTCGGTGCATGTGCTTCTCCTGAGTTGCGGTATCAACGCCTGGAGGGTGGGAAATTCCGGATACAATGCCCTAGTTTCCCAGGACGATAAGCGATATGAGGGCGGTCTCGGCAGGTTAACGGAAGATGCCGTTATCGGCCCCGGTCCCCGGGACCCGCGGCTGCCTTGCCCATTCCAACCTGCCGGCTACCATGGCTCCACTGGAACCGTGAGAGCCCGTTTCATTCAGTGAGATGAACCGGGATCCATCGACTTGTGGTCAGGACCTCGATATACTCCGTCGCGTCCTGGCGACGGTTCGCGCGCCATCGCTCAGCCAGAATAGCGGAGGAAATATGAAACGTGTCCGATTAGTTGCGCTCTTTGTCCTCGTGGCGGCGGCGAGCGCGTGGCTCGGCGCGCAGGAACAACCGACCGCCAAGCCCACGCAGGAGTTTTGGATCCAGAGGGCCCCGGGCGGCAAGGGCTATGTGCCCCCCAACAAGCCTCATACCAAACTGTCGGACCTGAAGGCCACACACAAGGGCCAGAGTTCGTGGAAAGAAACGGTCCTCAAGGACGGTGAGTCCCAGGCCGACTACGTGTCCATGGCTCCAGGCACCAAGGTGAGCCCGCGCCTGCATCCTGCCACTCCAACGCTTTTCGTGGTCTTCGAAGGCGAGATGCGCTGGCAGATCGAGAATCAGGACGCCTTTACCGCCAAGCGTGGTTCGATGGTCCACATCCCGTCATGGAATATCTTCTCGTACGAGGTCGTCGGCGCGGTGCCGGCGGTCTTCATCGAGGTGAACGCCGCCCATTACGAGCCCGTCTATCCCGCGACAAGCCCCGCGCCTGCGGCACTGCCAGGAAGAGTGGTGACCAAGACGAGGTTTGACGGCCGTCGTGCGACCTCCTACGTGGCGCCGAACAGGCCGCACTTCAACCTGCACGACTCGATTGCAGCGGGGCGTGGAGGCGGCGTGTTTGTGCGCACCGAGCACATGTATGCCAACGCCAATTATGGGTTCGCGGACCCCAACGATCCGGCCAATCCGAATCGCGGGCGGGGAGGCACAGGTCGCGGTGCAGCGCCGCCGCAGATCGGCACTATCAACCCGAATGTGCCGGGCGGTCACCTGCATCCCGATAACGTCGAGTGGTGGATCGTCCTGACCGGGCAGATCTCCGCAAAATTCGAAGCGGGGCAGTTCATCGCGAGCGAGGGCGACATTCTGTACGCCCCACCCTACATGCTGCACGCGATGGCCAACCACGGTCCGGGGGGCTCCTGCCGGATTGCGATTGGCTGGTACGACCCGGAGCACTTCGACCCCGTCGCTCCGTAGCAGCCGCTGATGCGACGTATGCGGCGGCGAGGCAGCAGTGCCCCGCCGCCGCATGCCGTTTCGCTTGACCTGCTACCCCAGAGCTTCGGCTAGGGACGATAGACGATATGAGGACGGTCTCGGCAGGTTAACGGACGATGCAGCGTGACGAGCGCGCAGGGTCTGGACGAAAGCATTGAGCCGCGATTTTACATCGCGTAGACTGCGCGGCATGTGTGCGCGTCTGTTCGCGGTCGCCGGCGTGTGTGTGATGGCCGTCAGTTGTGCTCCTTCCGCTCCCGTCCCGCCTGAATCGCACACCGGCCATCAGACCCCCGCACCAGTCGCACCAGTCGGGAGCGCGTTCGAGGCCGCACGCGTCAACACTGGTGCCGCGCCGGGCGCTGCACCGAAGGGCATGGTGTGGATTCCCGGTGGTACCTTCTGGATGGGCTGTGAGGGCTGCGGCATGCCCGACGCCCTGCCCGTGCATCTGGTCGAGGTGGACGGAGTCTGGATGGATCGCGCGCCAGTGACGAACGCGGAATTCGAGCGGTTCGTGACGGCGACCGGTTACGTCACGGTGGCTGAGCGGCCACTCGACGCGAAAGATTTTCCCGGCGTGCCGAAAAACATGCTCGTGCCGGGGTCGGCGGTGTTCACACCTACATCGCGGCCTGTGCCGCTCGATAATCCTCTGCAGTGGTGGCGGTACACGCCGGGTGCTAACTGGAAACATCCGGAAGGGCCCGGCAGCAGTCTTCGCGATCGCGCCGATCATCCGGTCGTGCACATCGCGTTTGAAGACGTGCTCGCGTACGCGAAGTGGGCCGGCAAGCGGCTGCCGACCGAAGCGGAGTTCGAATTCGCCGCGCGGGGAGGCCTCGATCGGAACCTGTATCCGTGGGGCAACGAATTGAGGCCGGGAAACACGCTCGCGGCTAACATCTGGCAGGGCACCTTTCCAGCGAAAGACCGCGGCGAAGACGGGTACACCGGAACGTCGCCGGTGACGGCGTTCCCGCCCAACGCCTTTGGCCTGCGCGACATGGGCGGGAATGTGTGGCAGTGGTGCGCCGACTGGTATCGGCCCGACTACTTCGGCGTGCTGGCGAAAACCGGTGACGTGGCGCGCAATCCGCAGGGGCCTGGCGACAGCGTCGATCCTCAGGAGCCTGGCGCTGCGAAGCGTGTTCTGAAGGGCGGATCCTATCTGTGCACGGATCAATATTGCGCGCGCTACCTTGTTGGCAGCCGCGGTAAATCGGAGGTGAGCAGTGGAGCCTCGAATCTCGGGTTTCGCCTGGTGCGTAGCGGCGGCGGGACTGATGGGCATGGCGGAGCCCGCGCAGGCTCAGCAGGAGCGCCGCCCTAACGTTCTCGTCATCATGGCGGACGACCTCAACAACGATATGGGGACGTACGGCCATCCTCTGGTGAAGACGCCCAATATCGATCGACTGGCATCGCGCGGGATGCGATTCGATCGCGCGTACACCCAGTTTCCGTTGTGCAGCCCGAGCCGCGTGTCGCTGTTGACCGGCCTGCGCCCGGACACAACCGGTGTCCACGATCTCGTGACGGATTTCCGGAACGTGCTGCCCGAGGTCCAGACGCTGCCACAGATGTTCAAACGCAACGGGTACCTCACGGCGCGCGTCGGCAAGATTTATCATTATGGAAATCCAGGTCAGATCGGGACCAGCGGTCTCGACGATCCGGCGTCGTGGGATGTGTTCGTCAATCCGCGAGGAATCGACAAGGACGAGGAAACCCAGCTCACCAATCTCACGCCGGCGCGCCAGTTAGGCAGCGCGCTCGCGTACTACGCGTCGCCCGCGCCCGACGAGGCACACACCGACGGCAAGGTCGCAGCGGAGACAATCGCGCTGCTCGAAAAGAACAAGGATCGCCCCTTCTTCATCGGCGCAGGGTTCTATCGGCCTCATTGTCCGTTCATCGCGCCGCGGAAGTATTTTGATCTCTATCCTCTTAATACGATTCCCATTCCGGCGACGGCTGGGGATCCGTTAACGGATCCTCTGGCGCGGTGGTTTACGACTCCGCCTCACTGGGGTGTGAGCGAGGAGGGGCAGCGCGAGTCCATCAGGGCCTACTACGCGTCAATCACGTTCCTCGACGCCAACGTCGGGCGCGTGCTCGACGCGCTGGATCGGCTGAAGCTGACGGACAACACCATCGTGATCTTCATCAGCGACCACGGTTACCATCTCGGCGAGCGCGGTCAGTGGATGAAGCAGACATTGTTCGAGCGCTCCGCGCGCGCACCGCTCATCATGGCCGGTCCCGGCGTGACGGCGAGAAATCGCTCCACGTCACGAGTGGTCCAGTTCCTCGACATTTATCCCACGCTTGCAGATCTGGCGCGGCTTTCCGCGCCGGCGGGACTTCACGGCCGCTCGCTGACGCCGCTGTTGAGGAACCCTCGCGTCGAGTGGCAGCACCCCGCGCTGACGCAGGTTCGGCGCGGCCCCGCGAATGCGACGTTCATGGGCTACAGCGTCCGCACGGATCAGTGGCGCTATACCGAATGGGACGAGGGCGCGCGCGGCGTCGAGCTGTACAACGAAGTTGACGATCCGGATGAGCTGCGGAACCTCGCGACCGATCCGACACACCGCGATACCGTCGACGAGATGCAGCGGCTGCTTCGCCGTACGCGGGGAAAATAAGGATTAGGGATTGGGGATTGGGGATCAGGAGTGATGCGAAAAGCCGTTTGCGCAGTTGTGCTGCTCTGGCTCGGCGCCACCGCTGGCGCGCAGCAGCCAGCCTCCCAGCCCGCGTCGAGGCCGAACATTGTCTGGATCTCGAACGAAGATATGAGCCCGCACCTTGGCGCCTACGGCGATGCGCTGGCGCGAACCCCTGTCCTGGATCGGCTGGCCGGAGAGTCCGTCCGGTACACGCGCGCATTTACGACAGCGCCCGTGTGCGCTCCAAGCCGCGCGGCGATCATCACAGGCATGTATCAGACGGCGATCGGCGCGCACCACATGCGCACGACAGAAGACCGGGTGCCCGAGCTGCCCGGGCCCTACCTTGCGGTGCCGCCGTTCTACGTGAAAGCCTTTCCCGAGTATCTGCGCGCGGCCGGCTATTACACCAGCAACCGCGCGAAGACCGACTACCAGTTCGGCGTCCCGTTTACGATCTGGGACGATCTCGGCCCCGGCGCGCACTGGCGCAATCGATCGGATCGAAGCCAGCCGTTCTTCTCGGTGTTCAACCTCGAGGTCACGCACGAGAGCCAGATATTTCCGACGAGCCCCGCGCGGAAAGGCAAGGCGCTCGTCACCGATCCCGCGCGCATCATCGTCCCGCCGTACTATCCCGATACGCCGCTCGTCCGTCAAGAGCTCGCGCGCATGTACGACAACATCGCCGACATGGATGGTCAGGTCGGCGAGATTCTGCGGCAGCTCGAATCGGACGGCCTGGCTGACAACACCATTGTCTTCTACTGGTCCGATCACGGTGACGGCGTGCCGCGTTCGAAGCGTTCGCTCTACGACTCGGGCCTCCGCGTTCCGCTCATGATCCGGTGGCCCTTCGACGGCGCTCAGGGCAGGCCCGGAACGAGCGCGGCCATTGCGGCCAGCGTCAACGATCAGCTCGTGAGCATGATCGATCTCGCGCCGACCGTTCTTGCGATGGCCGGCATCGAGATTCCGGCGCATCTTCAGGGGCGTGTGCTTGTCGGACCGAGGGCAGCGCCGGCGCCCGAGTTCGTGTTTGGCGCGCGCGATCGCATGGACATCGAGTACGACATGATGCGCTCGGCGCGCGATGAGCGCTTCCTGTATATCCGGAATGCCGCGCCCGAGCTGCCGTATGCGGGCCACATCATTTATCGCAACCAGAGCGCCATCATGCAGGAGTGGTTCAGGCTGCAGGCGGAACGGGCACTGACGGGAGCGGCCGCCTTGTGGATGCGGACCAGCCGCCCGGCTGAGGAGCTGTACGATACGGCTGCCGATCCGCACCAGATCCGCAATCTGGCCGCCGACAGCGCGCATCGGCAGACGCTCGAACGCCTGCGGAAAGCGGTGACCGACTGGATGACGCGCATCAACGATCAAGGACTGGTCAACGAGCCGGAGATGATTCAGCGGATGTGGCCCGGCGGCGTTCAACCAGAAACCGCGCAACCGTACATCGTCCCACGGCGCGAGCTCAACGCTCCGTCGCGCCCCGCGTCCATGTCGATCACGGCGCCGATGGAGGTGGTGATTTACGTGCCTACGCAAGGCGCGTCGATCGGCTACACGACCGAAGAAGGGCCGGCGGCGAAATGGCGTCTCTATACCGGGCCGATTCGCGTGGATGGGCCGATGACGCTTCGAGCAAAGGCCATTCGCTACGGATACAAAGAGAGCGCCGAAGCACGCACCGTGTTCACGAAGAGCGAGAGGCCATGAGGTGACCCGAGTGTGTCGACTGGGTCCGGCTGGGATCGTCGCCATCGCCTGTGCGGGTATCACGTTGGGTCTCGGCGCTCAGACGGCGCCCACGCGTCCCAATGTTCTGCTCGCCATTGCCGACGATTGGTCATGGCCGCATGCCGGCGCCTACGGCGACCCCACCGTGAAGACGCCGGTATTCGATCGCATCGCCCGTGAGGGTGCGCTCTTCACCCGCGCGTTTGCCGCCGCGCCATCGTGCACGCCATCGCGCGCGGCGCTGTTAACGGGACGGTATCCGCATCAGCTCGAGGAAGGTGGAGTGCTGCACGGCTTTCTTCCGGCCAGGTTCCCTGTCTACACGGATTTGCTCGAGCAAGCCGGCTACTACGCCGGCTTTACGCGAAAGGGATGGGGCCCGGGTCGCTTCGAGGC
>Ga0163150_10009518_pt1 | contig 10729 bp, 9 predicted proteins | sample OliLakLV19P2IB_FD_148628 | JGI IMG/M metagenome (GOLD analysis project Ga0163150, IMG submission 148628) | Freshwater microbial mat bacterial communities from Lake Vanda, McMurdo Dry Valleys, Antarctica - Oligotrophic Lake LV.19.P2.IB | ecosystem: Environmental > Aquatic > Freshwater > Lake >...
TCGCAGCCCGACCACGGCGAGCAGGCGCTCGAGATCACCGAGACGCTGGTGCGCAGCGGTGCGCTCGACGTCGTCGTCATCGACTCGGTAGCGGCGCTGGTACCGCGCGCCGAGATCGAGGGCGAAATGGGCGAGCCGCAGATGGGCCTGCAGGCGCGGCTGATGTCGCAAGCGCTGCGCAAGCTCACCGGCACGATCTCGCGCTCGAAGACGATCGTCATCTTCATCAACCAGATCCGCATGAAGATCGGCGTCATGTTCGGCAACCCCGAGACCACCACCGGCGGCAACGCATTGAAATTCTACGCCTCGGTGCGCCTCGACATCCGCCGCATCGGCTCGATCAAGCAGGGCGACCAGATCCTCGGCAACCGCACCCGGGTCAAGGTCGTCAAGAACAAGCTTGCGCCGCCGTTCCGCGAGGCCGAGTTCGACATTCTCTACGGCACCGGAATCTCGCACGAGGGCGAACTGATCGACCTCGGCGCGGCGACCGGGGCGGTCGAGAAGAGCGGTGCATGGTACTCGGTCGGCGGCGAGCGCATCGGCCAGGGGCGCGAGAACGCAAAGGAGTACCTACGCGAGCACCCCGAGATGGCGCTCTCGATCGAGAACAATATCCGTGCGCAAAGCAGCCTGCCGCCGCTCTATGCGGTGGCGGCGGACAGCGACGATGCCGTTGAAGCGGGGCCCACGAAGCCCGAGTCCAAGCGCGGCGGACGCGGCTCCTGAGTCTGGCGGCGGCGTCGCCGACCCGCTTCGGCGGGCATGGGACGCCGCCGTCCGCATGCTGGCGGCGCGCGACTGCAGCGAGCACGAGATCCGCGCCCGGCTCGCGGCTAGCGACGACGCGGTGCTCGCCGGCGTAATTGCGCGGCTGCGCGACTACGGTTATCTCGACGACGAGCGTTTCACCCGCGGGCTGTGCGAACGCCTCGCCCGGCGCGGCTACGGCAGCGAGCGCGCCCGTGCGGAGCTGGCAAACCACGGAATCGATCACGAACGGATCGAAGCTGCGGTCGCCGAAATGGCGGTTGCCGACGGCGAACGCGCCCAGCAGCAGCTGGAACGCCGGCTGGGCGGCATGCCGCGAACGCCGGGAGAACGCGTCAAGGCCGCGCGATTTCTCCACAACCGTGGGTATTCAGAAGAGGTCGTGCTCGCCATCGTGGGGCAAGACTGGTAAGGGTCGAAAGGGTATGACTGGGTCCGAAATCCGTTCCGCATTCCTCGAGTTCTTCCGCGTCCGTGGCCACGAAGTGGTGCCGAGCGCTTCGCTCGTGCCGCACGACGATCCGACCCTGATGTTCACGAACGCGGGCATGGTGCCGTTCAAGAACGTCTTTCTCGGCAAGGAAAAGCGCGCGATCCCGCGGGTCGTCGACGCGCAGCGCTGTCTGCGCTTGAGCGGCAAGCACAACGACCTCGAGGAGGTCGGGCGCGACACCTATCACCACACGTTGTTCGAGATGCTCGGCAACTGGTCCTTCGGCGACTACTACAAGCCCGAGGCGATCGAGTGGGCGTGGCAGCTGCTCACCGGCGAGTGGAAGCTCCCCAAAGACAAGCTCTACGCCACGGTCTACCGCACCGATGACGAGGCGGCCGACCTCTGGGGGAAGATCACCGACATCGACCCGAGCCACATCGTCCGCTTCGACGAGAAGGACAACTTCTGGGAGATGGGCGATGTCGGCCCCTGCGGGCCTTGCTCCGAGATCCACATCGACCGCGGCGCGGGCAACTGCGACAAGCAGAACGTTCCCGGCCACGTCTGTGCGGTCAACGCCGGCTGCGCGCGCTACGTCGAACTCTGGAACCTCGTTTTCATCCAGAACAACCGATTGCCCGACGGCTCGCTCGAAGAACTCCCGGCCAAGCACGTCGACACCGGCGCTGGCCTCGAGCGCATCGCCGCCGTGCTGCAGAACGTCCGCTCGAACTACGACACCGACCTCTTTCGCGAGCTCATCCGCTTCACCGAGGGACACAGCCGCAAGCCCTACGGTCGCGACGAGGAGACCGATGTCTCCTACCGTGTCCTCGCCGATCACTCGCGCGCCATCGCCTTTTTGATCACCGACGGCGTGCTTCCCGGCAACGACGGTCGCAACTACGTCCTCCGCCGCTTGTTGCGCCGCGCCGCGCGCCACGCCAAGCACCTCGGTTTCGACGAGCCCTTCCTCTTCCAACTCGCCGGCGCCGTCGTCGACTCGATGGGCGAGGCGTATCCCGAACTCGTCGCCGCCCGCGAGCGGGTGGCTGAAGCGGTGCGCCAGGAAGAAGAACAGTTCGCCAAGACTCTAGACAAGGGCCTGTCGCTGCTCGAACAAGAGAAGGAAGCGCTGCGTCGCGACGGTCGCGAGACCCTGCCTGGTGAAGTCGCGTTTCGGCTCTACGATACCTACGGTTTCCCGCTCGACATGACGCAGGACATCCTGCGCACCGACGGCATCGAAGTCGAAGTGGCGGGCTACGAAAAGGCGCTCGCCGAGCAGCGCCAGCGCGGCCGTGACGCCCGCAAGTCGGGCGCGGAACTCGCAACCAGCGTCGGCGACTATCGCTCGCGCTTCGCCGGCGATCGCATCTACGATTGGGAGTCGGAGGTGTTGGCGCTGCTCGTCGGCCGCGACGAGCGCGACGAGGCGACAGCGGGTGAAGAAGTGCAGGTCATCGTCGCCGAGACCCCCTTCTACGGCGAGTCGGGCGGCCAGGTCGGCGACCGCGGCACGATCGAGACCGAGTCGGGTGCGCTGATCGAGATCGTCGACGCGCGCAAGCCGAACGCGGATCTGACGGTTCACATCGGCAAGATCGTGCGCGGTGCGTTGCGCAAGGGCGAGCGCGTGCGCTTGCGCCCGGAGCAAGCGGGGCGCGACGCTGCGCGCCTCAATCACTCGGCGACGCACATCTTGCACGCGGTGTTGCGCGAGCATCTGGGCACGCAGGTCGAGCAGCGCGGCTCGCTCGTCGCGCCCGAGCGGCTGCGGTTCGACTTCTCGTACAACGGGGCCGTCGACGCGGACGTCTTGTTGCGAATCGAGTCGGACGTCAACGCGCACATCCGCGAAAATGCCGTGGTGGCCACCGAGGAAATGGCGTTCGCCGATGCGATGGCTGCCGGTGCGCTGGCGTTCTTCGAGGACAAGTACGGCGACAAGGTCCGCGTTCTTCGCATGGGTTCGTTCTCGGTCGAGCTTTGCGGCGGCACGCATGTCGCGATGACCGGCGACATCGGCGTGCTGCGTTTGCGCGGCGAGAGCGGCGTTTCTTCGGGAGTGCGTCGCATCGAGGCGATCACCGGCGCCGGAGCGCTCGATTGGATGCGCGGCCGCGAGGCGGTGTTGCGCCAGGTCGGCGAACTCGTCAAGAGCGACGAGGATCGGCTCGCCGAGCGGGTCGAGAAGCTGGTGGCGCGGCAGCGGGAACTCGAGCGCCAGCTCCAGCAGATCACCGAGAAGCTAGCGGGCGCGCAGAGCGGTGATCTGCTCGAAGATGAACGCTACGCCTTCACCACCGCGGGCGGCTTCCGGGCGGTGGTTGCGCCGGTGGCGGGTGCCGACAACAAGCGGCTGCTCGACCTCGCCGACAAGTTGCGCGATCGCATCGGCAGTGGCGCGGTGGTCCTCGCGGGCGATGCCGACGGCCGGGTGGCGCTGCTTTGTGCGGTGACCAAGGATCTAGCGGGCAGCAAGGTGCATGCGGGCAAGCTGATCGGCGAGATCGCACCGATCGTCGGCGGCCGGGGCGGCGGCAAGCCCGACCTTGCGCAGGCCGGCGGCAAGGAGCCGGCGAAGATCGCGGACGCGTTGCAGGCGGCGCGCCGCGCGCTCGGCGGGGAGTAGAGATTGTGGAACCGGAGGGCGCGGACGTCACGCACATCGAACTCGAGGACCCCCGGGTTTTCCGCGACCTGCTCGGGCAGCACGACGAGAACCTGAAGGTCATCGAGCGCAACCTGCGGTTGCGGGTGATGATCGGTGAGCAGACGTTGACGCTCGAGGGCGACGTGCATGCGCGGGAACTCGGCGAGCGCGTCTTCACCCAGCTCTACGACGTGATTGCGAAGGGCTATCCGGTCTTCGCCAGCGACGTCGACTATGCCATTCGCATCCTGAGTCGCGATCGCAACGCGCGCCTGCGCGACATCTTTCTCGACACGGTATACGTCGCGGCGCACAAGCGCATGATCACGCCGAAGAGCGTGGCGCAGAAGGAATACATCGACGCGATCCGCGCCGACGACATCGTCTTTGGCATCGGCCCGGCAGGCACGGGGAAGACGTACCTGGCGATGGCGATCGCGGTGGCGGAGCTGATGCGCAACAACTTCGCGCGGATGATCCTGACGCGCCCGGCGGTCGAAGCGGGCGAGAAGCTCGGGTTCTTGCCGGGTGATCTGGTGGAGAAGGTGAATCCGTACTTGCGGCCGTTGTACGACGCGCTGCACGACATGGTCGACTTCGCCAAGGCGCAGAAAATGATCGAGCGCGGCCAGATCGAGGTTGCGCCGCTCGCGTTCATGCGCGGCCGCACGTTGAACGACTCGTTCGTGATTCTCGACGAAGCGCAGAACACGACGCCCGAGCAGATGAAGATGTTCGTGACGCGCCTCGGCTCCGGCAGCAAGGCAGTGATCACGGGCGACATCACCCAGATCGACCTACCGGCCGGCAAGCCGTCGGGGTTGAAGGATGCCCGCGCGGTGCTGGAAGGGGTCGATGGCATCCGGTTCTGCTACTTCACCGAGCGCGACGTCGTACGCCACCGCCTCGTGCAGAACATCATCACCGCCTACGACCGCGCCGACGCCCGCCGCAACCCGCCCCCGCCATCCGACAAGCCTGGCTGATGCCATTGCGGGTGTTCGGAGTCATTCCGCGCATCTCGTGCATTTCGCGGTAAGCTCATTCGGACGAGAACGCCATCCCGACAGCGAGCCAACGCAGCGAAAGCGGGTGCAGACGAACGCCAACGCAAGCCCGAACTACGAGCACTCGCAACTCTCACCGCTCCCGACGCCCGTTTTGCGCTCGTTGACACCGAGATTTACGGCTTGGCCTGCGGCAGTGGGTGCTGACCCGGCCGATCCGGCTGCGCCAACAGCCTGCTGAACTTCGCAATCTTCTGTCGCCCTCGCGGAAGCGGGGGCCCAGAATCCCGCACCAATCGTGGATTCCCGCTTCCGCGGGAATGACGGAATCTTGGGTGCGCATGGCTTTTCAACGGATTTCTATGTGTTGGCATACGACAATAGGCTCGGCAGTCCGCCGGCTACAGTGGAGGGAGAAACGATTTCGACGCCCTTCGGAAATCCTGCCGGAATCCCCGTGATCGGCCGGCGCTCCGATGACGCCGCCTGGCGCAGGCGAGAAGTTTCGCCGGGCCGAGCGTCGCTTTCATGAGCTACGGGATGGCGTCGTCCGAGGGATTGCTGCGCGGCAGGTCTTCGCGGAGATCCGAGCGAAGCGAAGGCCGTGAAAGAAGTGCTATTCCACCCGGAGGCCAAGGTGGAAACCGACGGCTCGGTGGATTTCTATGAAGCCCGCCCGCATCGGGGTCGGAATCGGAATCGGGATCGAGGAGTTCGTGGTCGACGGGGCGATGCGGTGTGCACGGGTGGAGCCGACTAAAGCGGGGAAGCGAATCGATATCGATTCCGGGACGTAGAGAAGATTCGGAAAACGCTTCCGAGCTGGCACGCTCGGTGCAACTTCCAGAAGTTCTCTACGTCCCGGAATTCCACTTATCGGAAACGGAGAACGAGCCGCCACCTTTTCAATTCTTCAGTTCAACAGTGATTGGGACATCCTCAACTAGGTGCTCGAACCCTGTCAATAGGTGATTTTGTGGGCGCCGGACGCACCTCGACGGTAGCCGGGCGTGTTCGACGACATTGGGACGCGCCCTGAGGAGATGTTGCTCGAGGCGATGCAGTTTCTCGGCATCGACAGCGACGATGGCTTCACTGGCGACTTGGCGCGCGAGGAGGTCAATCCCGCCGGCGGCAGCCGGAGCCCGGAGCAAGTACCGCGTCTTCCTCGAAGAGATCTTTGCCGACGACATCCGCGCGTTGCGCGAACGCTTCGGGCTGTCCTGGCCCTGAACGACTAGCGACGATGAAGAGTTCAGGTTCTGAAATCGGGTTGCGGGCGCGAGCCCGCGCTAGTCGATGACCCCGCGGAAGGGCTACGACCATCACGTCGGCAGGCTCAGGGCGAACGGAGGCTTCAGGCGGGGGCTGGACCCGGACACCTTCTGTTCGGACGCGAGGCTTCAACCTTTGCGACCCGGTTCATTCCATCGCCAGAAGATTTGATCTCGCGCCGCGTGCGTAGCGCTCGTCGTGGCGTTGCGTGAAACTCCTCGACGGCGCTCGTTCACGACGGGATGATTCACGCGGCGACGGAACGATCGCTGCGGTTCGGCCTTCCCCCCCCTATCAGGGAGAACGACGACGCTGCTTGCAGCTTCGAGTTGTCGTAGATACGGTAACCGCATTCGCATCCTGTTCGATCCGGCCAAGTGCGAGCAAACCTTGGCCGAACGCGGATTGGACTTCGCCGACGCTGCAGCCGTCTTTGCTGGGGTTACCGTGGAGATGGAAGACACACGGAAGGACTATGGCGAGCCGCGCATGATCTGCTACGGCACCTTGGCCGGACGCATGGTCGTCGTGGGCTACACGCCGCGTGGCGCAGATCGCCACATCTTCAGTATGAGGAAAGCCAATGAACGCGAACAAACCCGCATCTCGCCGCTCCTTGAAGTCTGACGTTGCCCGGGTCGATGCGCACACGGTGAAACCCGCGGAGTACGAGGAACTTCCTGAACTCACCGATGACATGCTCGCCCGCGCCAAGGTCAACAAAGGCGGACGACCTTTCTCACCGAATCCCCGCAAGCTGATCTCGTTGCGACTGCCAGCCGACGTGATCGAACGCTGGAAGGCCACGGGCCCAGGCTGGCAAACGCGAATGGCAGAACACCTGAGCAAGGTCTGATGGCGTCGCTCGGGGTGCCACTACTTTCGGGGTGGCACCTCGCGAGGTACGCCTTTGGTCAGCAGCACGGCATCGTGTTCGACGGCCGTGGCGCCCGGACGGCTCGGACAGGGTGAACGGAGGCTTCAGCTCTTCCCAGGGCGTTGCCATGGGCTTGCGTGTTGCGGCCCTTCGGGGCTGGGATTGGGTTATCGCTCGTGTTGGCAGCAGCCAGCCCACGGCGCAACGCCCGCAACGTCCGCGAGCTGCCCCGCCGGCTCAAATGCCGGCCATTCCTCTTTGCTTTCCAGACAGTTCCGCGCCGAGTAAGCTTTGCATGATAATTGATGAAGACACCCATGACGGTCCGCTTGCAATTGTTATCCGCCGGAGTACCGCGTCTTGCACATTCCCAGGCGGGCTCCGGAATGCGGCACTCCGCCCGAGTCATTGACCCGTCGCTTCATCATGGGTGTCTTTGTAACTCGTCCATCTCTGAATCGGCGGGCTGCGGTGCAACTGGGTAGTTCGCAACCAAGGTATTCCTGGTGGGTGTCCTGCGACGCCGACCAGCGTCACAGCATGCGAGGCATCTGCCATCGGGCGAGGACGGAGTATACGTAACCCGCAAGCGTAACCACGGCGGGATCCGCGGTTACGCTTGACACCCGGCACGTCCGCTAACTACGGTCCACGCAGGGGCACCGGACGCATGGTCGAGCCGATCAAATTGCATGGATATCAAGAGGCAGCATGGCCTCGCGTATCCCTTTGGCCCTCGACCGTGTGCGAACCCGAAGAAGTTTACGGACCGGCTCGCAAGCCGCGGCTGCTCGACACACGTTGCGGCACTGTTTCGCGACACACCTCCCCCAGGGCCGGCTACGACATCCGCACGGTCCAAGAGCTGCTGGGTCATCGCGATGTGGAGACCACGATGATCTACACGCATGTCCTGAACCGAGGTGGGCATGGCGTCCAGAGCCCCGCCGACCGACTGCTCGGCGGAGGGTCCGACGTGATAGCCCGCGCGGACGCGCAGCGTAGCAACCCAGGCGCCGAGAAGCTGTCGTGAGCCAAGTAGTGAATCTATCAGGAGAGAGTTGCGAATGAGGCCGATACACCCGAGGGATGTTACGCTGCGGAGACGCGCGGCCTATGCAGCTTCGTCTCAAGATCGTCGGCGATCCAGCGCGTTCGGCCGCAGCGCCGAGCGGCGTAGCAACCCGTTCGGCGACAAGGGATTGCGAGCCAAGCACTCGATCTGTGGGGAGATTCTCAGCGTAACGCGGATGAGTCCGATGGGAGCTATGCCGCACGTTTAGTGCCCATCGGAAGGTCAACTATTGTTAGACCCCGCGAGCCCATTACACGAGGTACCCTCATTGAGGTGTTTGAGGCTGCAGAGCGCTCGTTGACAACATTGAGGTGCCGCAGCGGATTGAAACGTGTTGACCAGTGAAAAAGGAGCCTTCTATGCGTATCGCCAAAGACCAGATTCCGGCCAAGATCAACGTCCCTGGCGCCGTCGCGCGTGTCGCCACCGACTTCGGTGACGCGACCGGTTTCGGCACGATGGGAGGCGAATACTTCTCCCTAGGCGCCGGCACTGACATCGCGCCGCTTCTGAAGGGTCTCAAGGACGACGCCTGCCATGCGCCGCACTGGGGATACATGCTCTCCGGGGAACTCGTGGTGACGTACACGGACGGCAAGGTCGACACGTGCAAGGAGAACGACCTCTTTTACTGGCCGCCTGGGCACAGCGTGCGGGCGGTCAAAGACTCCGAGGTCATCCTTTTCAGCCCGCAGCGTGAGCACGCCCATGCCATGGACCACATGCTCAATGCTATGAAGGGCTGAGCTGGTCCTTCGCGGGTGAGTGCGTGTGGGTCGAGATGATCGTTTGGACGCGAGGACGGGCCTAACAACCGGTTGCAGCGGACGGTCCGCTGCGCGGCCCGCCGCTGAACCGGAGCGTTAGCCCGCTCACAGCTAAACCGACACGAACTTGCCCCGAGGTACTCCATGGCTGATTTCAGCGATCTTCGTGCCCTTTTCATTCACACATCGCTCAAGAGGAAAGCAGACGAGAGCCATACGAGGTTACTCCTCGGTGCATCCTCCAAGATCATGCAGAAGAACGGCGTGTCAGCGGAACACCTGCATTTGGCTGCGCACGACGTTCCGCCGGGCGTCTATCCTGATATGACCGAGCACGGATGGCCCAAAGACGAGTGGCCCGTGATTTGGGAGAAGGTCAAAGCGGCCGAGATTCTGATCGTGGGGACGCCGATTTGGCTTGGGGAGGAGAGCTCGATATGCCGCATTCTGATCGAGCGACTCTACGCAATGTCTGGATTGCTCAACGACAAGGGACAATCGGTCTATTATGGCAAGGTCGGAGGCTGCGTCATCACCGGAAACGAAGATGGGATCAAGCACACAGCCATGACCATTGGCTTTGCTCTCAACCATCTGGGCTACACGACTCCGCCCCAAGCCGATTGTGGATGGATCGGCGAGGCGGGTCCCGGACCATCCTATGGTGACGAAATTGAGGGTGGTGGGCATGTCGGTTTTGACAATGACTTCACGCAACGGAACGCGACGATCATGACGTGGAATTGCATGCACCTCGCACGGATGCTGAAGGAGGCTGGTGGGATCCCGAACGAGGGAAATGACCGCGAGGCATGGAAGGACGGGGAGCGTTTCGGCTTCGAAAATCCGGGTGGAAATGCGGGATAACAAGGCGCTCCACGCGACCGGCTCCGCCGGCGCGTGAGCTTGGGCGTTAGCCCGCCGCATCGAGCGTCGCTGACACCCGCGACGGGCGGTGCATCTCCTCGACGGCTATGACTAGAAGTTGGCCAATGACAGCAACGGAGCACCCCCGATAGTGGACCAGGCGACGCACAACAAGATCGTCTCCTTCATCTGGGGCATCGCCGACGATGTCCTGCGCGATCTCTTCAAGCGCGGCAAGTACCCCGACGTGATCCTGCCCATGTGCGTCATCCGACGCATGGACGCGGTGCTCGAGCCCACCAAGCAGAAGGTGCTCGCCACCAAGAAGATGCTCGACGGCGCCCGCATCACCGAGCAGCGCGCCGCCCTGTGCGATGCCGCCGACCAGGCGTTCTACAACACCTCGCAGTTCACCCTGCGCGACCTCAAGTCGCGCGGCAGCCAGCAGCGGTTGCTCGCGGACTTCGAGGACTACCTGAACGGCTTCTCGCCCAACGTCCAGGACATCCTCGAGAACTTCAAGTTCCGTAACCAGCTCACCACGCTCTCCAAGGCCGACGCCATCGGCACGCTGATCGGCAAGTTCCTCGATCCCACGATCGACCTGTCGCCCGCAGGGATCGACAACCACGCCATGGGCACGGTCTTCGAGGAACTGGTCCGCAAGTTCAACGAGGAGAACAACGAGGAGGCAGGCGAGCACTGGACGCCACGCGACGCCGTTCGCCTGATGGCGAACCTGGTCTTCCTGCCAATCGAGAAGGAGATCAAGTCGGGCACCTACCTGCTCTACGACTGCGCCTGTGGCACGGGCGGCATGCTCACCGTCGGTGAGGAGACGCTCACGACGATCGCTGCCAGGCGCCAGCAACAGGTCAAGTGCCTGCTCTACGGCCAGGAGATCAACCCCGAGACCTACGCCGTCTGCAAGGCCGACATGCTGCTGAAGGGCGAGGGCGAGAGCGCCGACCACATCGTCGGCGGCGCCGAGTGGT
>Ga0163150_10009519_pt1 | contig 10728 bp, 8 predicted proteins | sample OliLakLV19P2IB_FD_148628 | JGI IMG/M metagenome (GOLD analysis project Ga0163150, IMG submission 148628) | Freshwater microbial mat bacterial communities from Lake Vanda, McMurdo Dry Valleys, Antarctica - Oligotrophic Lake LV.19.P2.IB | ecosystem: Environmental > Aquatic > Freshwater > Lake >...
TCGGCACATGCTACGCCGCCGCCGGTTCGTCGGACATGGTTCGCGCCGGCACGCGCTACACCCTCCGCATCACGCTCCCTGATGGGCGCGTATTGACGGGTCTGACGACCGTGCCCGGCGACTTCCGCATGACGGTTCCAGCCGTACGGTCATGCCGTCTCGAGGTCGGGACCATGCTCGACATGACGTGGACGAAATCCGCAGGCGCTTCCGTCTACATCGCGGAAACACGGCTCAACAATATCTTCAATGCGTTACGCCTCAGCGGCGTCCCGGTCGAAGGGCAGGGGCCGCTCGAGCTGACCGGTCTGGCCATCACCGCCGCTGACACGACAATCGTCTTTCCAGGCGAGTTCGGCCTCTTCGATCGCTTCGAGGAAGACGTGCATGCGGTGCTCATCGCCATCCGGCAGGGACTGCCGCCAGGTGTCCGCGCCGAGTACATCGTGGCAGCCGCGGACCACAACTACGTGAACTGGGTGCGCGGCGGCAATTTCAACCCGTCCGGCCTGATTCGCATTTCGAGCATCCAGGGAAGCGGCCGCGGCGTGTTCGGCTCGCTGGTCCCGCGCGATGGCGAGATACGCACGTTCACGGGGGCGGGAGGTCAGTCCGTCACGCCCTGCCGCTGAGACGGTATCGACCCGGGGAACGGACGTTGCAAAGGGGGTCGCCGGAGCCGCGCATGACCTCGAATGTGAAACCGCTTGAGCAACAATCTGGGTAGGAAGGAGCCTCGCGAGCGCCCGCTGCTGATTGTGATCAGCGAGTCGCCGGACCTGCCGGCGGACGTGCGGGCACGCAGGCGCGATGTCAGGCGCTGGACGCCCGACACTGCGCGTGCCTCCGACGAATGTTTTATCGGCGACCCATCGCTTCCTGCTACGTATGAATGGGCGGAGGGCGCGCGCGCCGTCACCGCTGTCATTGACCTCTGTCCCGTACAGCGAGCACGTGACGCACTGCACGCATTGCGCACCGTGCGACCCGACGCGGCTGTCCTGCTGCTCTCAAAGGACGCATCCGATCTCGATAAGCCTTACGACGGCACGCTCGCGCGGGGCGGTGAATTGCGCGATGTACTTCGTCTCGATCTCGAGGAGGAGCTGGAGCGCCTGGAGGCCGAGCGCAGGGTTTACTGCCTGCGCACGTTCGCAGAGGGCGCCGATATCGTGCCGATCCTGATCCACGCCGATCCGGATCCCGATGCAGTGTCATCCGCGCTTGCCGTAGTCGAGTTGCTCGGCGGTTCCCATGAGCGAACGCCGATCGTGGCGCTCACAGACATCACTCGCCCCGAAAATCGTCGCATGGTGGAGCTGCTGCATATCCAGGTGACGGTTGTCACGGAAGCGGAGCTGCGTCATTTCGACAGGATCATCACCGTCGACACGCAGCCGCGCGGCCTTCAGCGGGAAGGCAAGCCGCGCGTGGCTGTCATTGATCATCATCCGATCGAGCACGATTACGACGCCGATTTTTTCGATGTCCGCCCCGAGTACGGCTCTGCAGCCGCAATTCTCACCGAGTACCTGCGTGCTTCACCACAGCGCGATGTATCGAAGGACCTGGCGACGGCGCTGCTGTTCGGAATGAAGACGGATACCGACTCGCTGATGCGCGGCGTAACTCCAGCCGACGTCACCGCATATGCGTTCCTGCAGTCGCATGCGGACCTGCAGCTGGTGCGGCGTTTCGAGCGGCCCAGCTACCGTGCCGTTACGGCACAGTCATTCGGCAGTGCACTCGCGACGGCGAACTGCGATGGAGAACTGTGTGTCGCATATCTCGGCGAAATTACGACACAGGAAAGCCACGCCTTGGCGGATCTCGCTGATTTCTGTCTCAGCATCGAGAACGTGACGTGGGTTGCTTCAGCAGCCGTCGTTGACGGGCGGATGGTGATGTCGATCCGGCATACGGGAACTGGAACGGGTGCGGGAGTGGTCGCTCGAAGGATTGCGGAGGAGCACAACGGTGAGGGCGGTGGTCACGCGACCATGGCACGCGTGACACTCGATGAAGCAGGCACGAAGAGGTTCGTGGGAAGTGGCGAGGTCGTCGCAGAGATACGTCGTATCGTGGACGAAGCCATGGGGGCGCAGCGAAACTAGTCGTCCAGGTTCACGCCCAGCTCATCGGGCGTGAGTCCCTGCCGAATCGAGCCGAGCACCTCGCGGGCATACGTCTCGGCGTCCGACCCGGGATACAGGCCGCGGATGTGCGAAAGGACAAGACGCTCGCCGTTGGCGCACTGCAGGCCGATGTAGGCTGAAGGATATGTCGCAGGAATGCCATCGGATGCTTCGTCCTCGTACGGCACACCCGCCACCTCCAGCCGCGCATCACCGCTGTCGAGCGCCGCGCGAATCCGCTCCCACGTGTCATCGAACGGGAACGCAGTCGCCGCAACAATGTTCGGCAGCCCCAGGATGAGCAGAGCGACATCGAGCTGCACTTCCTGCTCGACCTCGTCGATCTCCGATGAGTACACCACCGGGTAGGGTCCGTCCTGAAAAACAGGGATCGCCGAATTGTCCATCACGGACTCCACGAGGTCGGCCGGGAAGTAACCAGAGAATGCCTGGCGTTCTCCAATGATTACCATCATCACCCGGATATGATCCTGTGGTTCCCCCAAACGGATCAGCCGCGGATCAGACCAGCCCGAGCACTCTGTGCAGGAGACTCACGAAGCGCGCGCCTTCTGTGGCTGTACCCATCGGCCCCAGGCCGCTGGCAGTACCGCCGGAATGCTGGAACAGTGCCGTGATGGTGCGGCTGCGGACGAGCGCGGGCGGCAACTCGCGTGACAGCCGGATCGTCTCGGTAAAGGGGATGAGCCTGTCGTCGCGGCCGTGCGCGAGCAGCACGGGCGTGCGTACGTGTGGCAGGTACGGGCGCGGCTCGAGCAGCGGGTCCATGCGCAGCGCGGTGTCGGCCAGCTCCTCTGCGAGTTGGAGTCCGCGTTCCGGGTCAGGCTTCGGCTTCGTCGTTTCCGGGGCGAGCAGGTCGAACAGCTTTCGGTGCTCGTCATGCTTCAGGCGAGCACGGCGGATCCGCTTGGACTCGTCGAAGATTGGTTCCCACGCGTAGATCCGGCGCTCGCCGGCCTCGATCGCCAGCCCGTGCAGTTCTTCGGCAACGCTCGTCATGTCCTCGTAGCCGGGCACATGCGGCAGGTAGTGGCCTGCCATGATCCAGCTGCCATACGGGTCAGGGGGCGTCTCGTAGGTCTTGCCGTCGATCTCGTGGGAGCCAGTCAGCCCGAAGCGGAAGACCCGACGCAGGTCACAGAAGCCGCCCCACGCCGCAACGCCCGCGAGCAGCCCGGCCGTGCGTTCGTCGGCCACCGCGATCAGCGACTGGGTGGCGCCGAATGAGAAGCCGAAGAGCCCGACGTGTTCGTGGCGCACGTCGTCACGGGACTGCAGCGCCCTCACCGCGTCGTGAATCGTCGCAACAGCGATAGCCGGCTCGATCCGCAGGTCACGCCATTCGGGGATCTCCGGCACCATCACGACGTTTCCGGCGCTCGCCACCGCGCTCGCAAACTTCTGCAGCGACGGATGGGCACGCGCGGTGCGCGTCAGTCCATGCAGCACGACCCAGGCGGGCAGAACGCGCTTGTCGTTGACCGGCCGATAGACGGACGCGGGCAGCCGCTCGTCGCCGCGCATGTAATACGTCTCCGAAACGGTTGTCGCGTTATCGGCCGGACGCAGGTACTGGCGCAGGAACTTCAAGGTTGAAGGCATCGCGAAAGCTAAGGACACAGGCGGATGCCCGCGAGACTTGCGCAGCTTGCGTTTCGCGCTTCGGCAGGCCCACTTTCGCGATGATTACTACCACTGAGGTATGATGGAGCGACGTCTCTTCCTTCAGCATTCCGCGCTTTCCGCAGGTACACTGATGTGGCCTGCGAGCATCGCTGACCTCGGACGGACGCTGCAGGCGCTGCGCCCCGGACAGGACCCGTGGGACTTCGTGCGCGCGGCCTTCCTCATCCCCGACGATCGCATCTACCTCAACGTCGGCACGCTCGGCGCGCAGCCGCGCGTGGTCGTCGACGCCGTAATCGAGCATACCCGGCGCGTCGCGATGACCTACCCGCCCGGGATCAACTTCACGGACCTGTCCGCGCGCGTCGGCGCATTCCTGAATGGAGATGCTGCCGGTTTCGTGTATCCGCGCAACACGACGGAGGCGATGAACTTCGTTGCGAACGGTATCGAGCTGAAGTCGGGCGATGAAGTCATCACGACAGTGCACGAGCACATCGGCGGCCTGTGCTGCTGGCAGTTGCTCGCGAAGCGGCGCGGTGTCACGCTCAAGCAGATCGAGCTTCCCGTCCCTGCGACATCATCCGACGAGCTTGTCGCGTCATTCACGCGTGCGATTACGCCGCGTACGCGCGTCATCTCCGTTTCGCATGTGCTCTTCTCGAATGGCACCATCATGCCCGTGCGCGAGATTGCGGCGCTGTGCAGGGCGCGCGGCATCATCTGCGTCGTGGATGGCGCGCATCCGCCGGGCATGATCCGCGTCGACCTGCGCGCGATCGACGCCGACTTCTATGCCTCATCACCCCACAAGTGGCTGTGCGCGCCGCAGGGAAGCGGACTGCTCTACCTGCGCGAGGAGTGGCGTACCAGGCTGTGGCCCACCCTCGCGTCCGGAGACTGGGATAATCTCTCGCTCGGCGCCCAGCGGCTGAACCACCTCGGATCGTTCGACGAGTCGCGCCTCGCCGGGCTCGACGCCGCGTTGCGCATGCAGGAGACCATTGGCATCGATCGCATCGAGACACGCATCCGCGAGCTCGACCGCCACCTGCACGAGCGCCTTGCGGCCGTGCCGAAGGTGCGCATCATGTCGCCGCGCGATCCCGCCCTCAACGTCGGGCTCATATCGTTCCGCGTGGATGGCATCGAATCGCTCGCGCTGCAGGCCAGGCTCGCGCAGGCCGCGAACATCAGGACACGTGTTATCTCGGAGTATGGCTACGGCTGGATGCGGCTTTCGCCCCATATCTACAATCGCGTCGAGGAACTCGATCGCGTCGTGTCCCTGATTGCTGCGGTTTGAATGAGAAGAGGCGCGGGCCTTTCGGTCCGCGCCTCCCTTACGGCAGGGCCTTGTGCGACTACTTCTTCGGCTGATACACCGTGACGCCGTACCGGCGCGCATCATCCGGCTCGTCCGAATTCCAGTCCTGCGTCGAGTGCGAGTCGTCGCTGCGGTAGCGCAGCACGTACGAGCCGGCGGGCAGGTGCACGATACCGTCGAACTGCCGGTTCTTCGACGCACCGCCTGCATGCGACGTCAGTCGGTACGTCATCTCCCACACGACCTGCCGCGTGGAGCGGTTCTCGATCCACGCGTAATCGAACATGTCGCCATTGCTGCCTTCGCCGATCGCATACACGCGCACATTCGCCTCGCGGTCGACCGTGAACGTGGCGCGCGCATCTTCGTCATCCACCATGCCCGTCAGGCGCGCCAGCACACCCGCTTCTTCGGCGCGCTCGTCATACGGCTTCACCGCCGCACGGTCCGCGGCGTTCACTGCGACCAGCGTGACTCCCCAAAGCTCGCCGTCCATCGGCTGCCCCGAGTTCCAGCTCTCGAACGAGTGTGAGCCGTCCGTCTTGTAGTTCACGAAGTAATTGCCCGGCTCGAGACGTACGGTGCGGCTGGCGAACCGGTTCTTGCTCGCGCCGCCGCCATGCTCCGTCTCGTCGTACGTCATCGTCCAGACGCGCCGATGCGTGTCTGCATCAACGATCCAGCCGTAATCGTTCATGCCGTCACGAGTACCTTCTCCGAGAGCCAGCACGCGCACATCGATCGGCCGTGTTACCGTGATGCCTTCGGAGCGCAACTCATCGTTGCCAACTCCGGCGAGGGAAACCAGTGCGTCCCTGGGCACGCTCTCATACTTCCAGGTGCGCACTGCAACGCGGTCCGACGCGTCCACCACGCGAACTGTCATGCCCCAGAACGCGGGATCGTGCGGCGGAGCGGCGTTCCAGTCCGTAGCATCGTGCGAGTCGTCGAGGACGAACACGGCGGCATAACGTCCTGCCGGCAGTGTGACGACGCTGCGCGCCATCCGGTTCTTCTCGGCGCCGCCTGCATGCGACGACTTGTTGTAATCGAACTCCCACACGCGCTCACGCGTGTCGGCGTTGATGATCCAGCCGTAGTCGAATGCATCTTCGCGCTGCGCTTCACCGATCGCGTACAGCTCCACACGCGTCGGGCGATCCAGCGAGAAGCCGGTCCTGCGCGACTCGCCCGGCTTGAGCCCGGTCAGCGATACCACGGCGGTACGCTGGAACGCGGAGCCAACCGCACGCGCTGCGTCCTCGAGCGGTTGTCCGCGGCCGATCACCCTGAACAGGAACTGCTCAGACAGGCCGTCGTCATCGTAGCGACGCGAGCGCTGGTTGCGGATATCCTTCAGCGAGATGTTGATCCCGTTGCGGCTCGCGGAATACGATCCGTAGTACGCTTCGTATGTGCCCGCAGGAAGCTGCACGGTGCCCTTGAAATCAGTGACTCCATCACGGTCCGTGTCAGCCTCATTGTCCTGCAGCTCCCACACGACCTTTCGCGTCGACGCATCGACGATCCAGGCGTTGCCGCGCCAGCCGTTCGTCGACCCCGTGTCATCCGCGTACTTGCCGATGATACGGCTCACGAGCCGCGGTGCACCCGACAGCGCGAACCTGCCGTCTGCACCCACCGCCTCGATCTGGATCGCCTGCGCCGCGTCGAGCCGGAACGCCGACACGCGCGTCTCATGCGGACTGAACCGCAGCATCTCGACAAGCGCAGGGACCTGCGCCGCTACAACACCTGCCGCACCAAGCGACAGAATGAGCGCGAGCTTCAACATGCGGAACGTATAGCCGGACATTAGAGTGCCTCCGAACGGTTTTTCACGGTGCTTCGTCTGTCCCTGTGTAGTCAGACGCCATGCCCTACGTGAAGAGTTGCCGAGGTGTTTCAGGTCCGGCTCCGCAACTCCGTGTCACCGCGCGGCAACAAGCCCGTCAGTAGGCGGCCAGCTTCTCTATGGCGGAAAGCACGTTTTCGACCTGCGGCAGGATCACGTCCTCGAGCACAGGCGCATACGCGACCCATGTATCGAGGGCTGCGACGCGTCGCACGGGTGCATCGAGCCAGGGGAACAGCTCATCGGAGATGCGCGCCGCGATTTCACTGCCGATACCCCACGACAGCGAGTCTTCGTGCGCGACGATCACGCGATTCGTCTTCTTCACGGACTCGTAGATGGTGTCCATGTCGAGCGGGCTGAGCGAGCGGAGGTCGATGATCTCGACGCTGATGCCCTTGGCTTCGGCCGCGCGCGCTGCATCCATGCTTCGCTTGACCAGTGCACCGCACGCTACGACGGTGATGTCGGTACCCTCACGCACGACCGCTGCCTTGCCGAGCGGGATCATGAAGTTGGGACCGGGGTCACGGCCCTTGTTGTAGACCTGGCGGTAGAGGTGCTTGTGCTCGAGGAAGATCACGGGATCATCGCAGCGGATCGCCGTGCGGAGCAGTCCGTTCGCATCCTGCGCGGTGGCGGGCAGCACGACGCGCAGTCCGGGCGTGTGCGTAAACAGCGTCTCGCCGGTCTGCGAGTGATAGATGCCTCCGCCCTTGAGGTAGCCGCCGTACGCGACGCGGATAACGATCGGTGACGACCAGTTACCGCCGGAGCGGTAGCGCATGGTCGCGAGCTCGTCGCGGATCTGCATCATCGCGGTCCAGATGTAATCGAAGAACTGGATCTCAACGACCGGCTTGAGTCCGCGCGTCGCCATGCCGATCGCGCGTCCGACGATGTTGGCTTCCGCGAGCGGTGAGTTGAATACGCGGTTGGAGCCGAAGCGTCGCTGCAATCCGTACGTGCATTTGAAGACGCCGCCCTTACCTTTGACTTCTTCGAGCGCTTCTTCACGGCTCACATCTGCGACATCCTGGCCGAACACGAGAATGCGCGGGTCACGCTCCATCTCATCGCGCATTGCAGAATTGATGAGATCGACCATCGTCGTCTCGTTACCGACGTGCTTCGGGTCGTCTTCCGTGTCGAACTGCTCCGCGGTCGGATCGACTTCCTCGGAGAACAGCCACTTCATCGCGGTCGACGGCTCGGGCTGCGGCCGCTCCAGCGCGCGGTCCGATGCATCCTTCACTTCCTGCCCGACGTCGCTTTCCAGCGCAGCCAGGTCCTTCTCGGATGCGATGCCCTCGTCGAGCAGGTAGCTGCGCATGATGACGAGCGGATCGCGACGCGCGTCGTCTTCACGCTCCGACGCGGGACGGTAGGCGCGCTCGTCGTCGGACATCGAGTGCGAGTAAGGCCGCACGACATGCGCGTGCAGCAGTGCGGGACCCTTGCGGGCGCGGGCGTATGCGATGCCGCGACCGGTCGCTTCCCAGCTCTCGATGACGTTGGTGCCATCGAACTCTTCGATGTACAAGTCCGGAAAACCGGTCAGCAGTTTGCTGATGCTGCCGCCTGCGGTGTTGACCTCGACCGGCACCGAGATGGCGTAGCCGTTGTCCTCGACCAGGAAGACGACAGGCAGCTTCAGGTTGCACGCGGTGTTCAATGCCTCCCAGAACTCACCCTGCGAGGTCTGCCCTTCGCCGGTCGTGACGACCACGACCTCATCGTCAGCGAACTCTTCGATGGCAGCACGCATCGCCGGGTCGCGCGCCGCGCGCATGGCGGTTTCGGCGCAGCCGACGGCCTGCAGGTACTGCGTGCCGGTCGGTGACGATGTCGATACGATGCGCAGCGGGCGATGCCCCCAGTGCGATGGCATCTGACGGCCGCCGCTCGCGGGATCATCGGCAGCGCCGACAGCCTGCAGCAGATGCTCGTACGGCGTCATGCCGAGCGCCTGGCTGAACGCACGGTCGCGATAATACAGGTAGGTCCAGTCCGAGCCGGGCTTCATGTGCGCGGCGATCGCGACCTGCACCGCTTCGTGACCGGCTCCCGAGATCTGGAAGAAAATCTTGTTCTGCCGCTTGAGCAGTATTTCCTGGTCATCCGTGCGTCGCGCGGCGATCATCGTCCGATACATGCCGAGGAGCTGTTCCTTCGTGAGCGACGGTGCGCTCGACGGCGGGGCAGCCCGTTTCATTTTGGTCGCCATGAATCCATTCGCGAGTGGTGTGCACGCAATGCCAGCCTTTGCAACGTCTCAATTTACCGGCGCGGTGCACCATGGGCTACCCCTCCGGCTGGCCCTTGGCGGACCGTCGTTTACACGGTCCTGCCACGCGCGCTATCTTCCCGCATTACGGCGTTTTCCCGGGGAGGGCGATTGGCGGATCAGGAGCACGGACGGCTGCTTCGCGGAATTGTGGCGCAGGCGTTGCGACATCCCCGACTGATCCCACTGCTGGTGGGTGCAGCATGGCGGTTTCGCCGGCGTGGCTGGTACAGGCACGCTCCGTTCCTGCCACTGCCACCGGCAGACTACATCGCGTGGCGGCTTTACACGGCGTACGGCTCCGAAACCGCAGTGCCGGAAGCCGCCGAGCTGGTCAGGTACCTGCGCTGGTCAGCGTCGCTCGGGAAACGCGCGCCGACTGAACCGCGTAGAGCGTTCCGTGCAACCGTACCTGCGGCGTCACATTCCTCAGAGGCAGGCTGAATGTTCAAGGCAATCGGAATCATCATCTTCCTGCTCGCCCTGATCATGGGCATCCCGCCGCTTCGCCAGAAGGCTGGCGCGGTGGCAGTGCCCGTGCTGGAAAAGCTGGGTCCGGTCGGAGCCGTGGTCGTGAATCCGATCAAGAAAATGGGCGCGAAGAGCAAGGTCAAGCACATCGCGAGTCTGCTCGACAGCGACCTTCAGCAGGGCAGGAAGGTGCCGACGGAGCGCGATTTCCTGACGTGGCTGCAGAGACGGTCGCAGGACGAGAAGGGCGCCGATCCGTGGGGCCAGCCGTTCTGGATGAAGGACACGGCCAAGAAGATAGTCGTGGGCTCGAGCGGCCCGGACCGGAAGCCGGACACAGCGGATGACTTGACCGCAGAGGCGTTGAAGTAGCACCGGATGACGCCTGCAAAAAGGAAGTTGCTCGTTGCGGTGGGGGTGATCGTCGTGATCGTCGCCGCGGGCACATTGTTGTTTCGGCAGATTCCGGAAGCCGTCTCCGCACCGCTGTTTGTGCTGGTAGTCATCATCGAGGTGGTCATTGCACCGATTCCGGGTGGTGCGGTCGGCTATCTCGGAGCTGCACGGTTCGGTTTCTGGACAGCGTGGCCACTGCTCTACATTGGAAACGTCATCGGTACTACGCTCGTGTTCTTTCTGGCTCGCCGGCTCGGCGCACCCATCTTCGAAGAGATGGTCTCGGACAAGACGCGCGACCGCTACAACGATAAGCTGAAGAACCACCCGTTCCTGCTCTGGCTCGCCTACACTGTGCCCGTCGTTCCGGTGGACGTGCTCAGCGTGCTTGCCGGCCTTTCGAACATTTCCGCGCGGCGTTTTTTCCTCACCGCGTTTACCGGCTATCTCATCTACACCGCCATCGTCGCCTACGTCGGATCGTCGCTCGCACAGTTCATTGGTGTGACGGAAACGCTTTCCATCCTCGGCAGCGTGATCCTGCTCGGCCTGATCGTCTGGATCTGGAAAGAGAACAGGAAAGACTGAGCCGTGGGACGCACCGCGAAGC
>Ga0163150_10009520_pt1 | contig 10728 bp, 4 predicted proteins | sample OliLakLV19P2IB_FD_148628 | JGI IMG/M metagenome (GOLD analysis project Ga0163150, IMG submission 148628) | Freshwater microbial mat bacterial communities from Lake Vanda, McMurdo Dry Valleys, Antarctica - Oligotrophic Lake LV.19.P2.IB | ecosystem: Environmental > Aquatic > Freshwater > Lake >...
ATATTTGTAGACCTGATGAAAATCCGTTTGAAAGGCCGGTGCGTTGATCAGGTCGAGCGGGCGTTCGTGGAAAGTGAGGTCGCGGTTTTCGTAGATCGCAAAGACGTCGGCGGGTTCAGTGACGTTTTTCAGCCCGAGGTGGACGTTGTATCCGAGGATGAAATGGCTGCCGACCGGAACGATATCGCGCGGTTTGCAGCTGTGTTCGGTGGTGATCCGTTCCGTCGCGAGGAGTTCGGTCGGGATCGCGCCGAACACTTCGCGGCGGGCTTCGTTCAGTTTCGCCATCCGCTGGCGCAGCTCATCCCCCTGGCTGCGCAGCCGGTTGCGAATAATCTCGTAGGTTCCGCGTTCCAGTTCGGAAGCGGAGGGGGCCGGTTGGGTCATGGTTTTTTTCCCGAAGATCGGTCGGATTAGTCAGATCAGACCGATCAGACCGATCTTTTTTTGCCGGCAACTCCGAGGTCTGCCAGTTTCTGGTTTCCGATTCCGGCGACGCCGATCGATTGCAGGAACGAAACCAGTTCCGAACGGATGCCGTCGTCGGATTTGACGATCCACTGGCCGACCAGGGCGGCGATCGTGAGGTTTTTCAGATCGTTACTGCTGACACCGAACAGGTCGATGTACTGCTGGAGCTGTTCGCGGACCGTGCCCGCTTCGCCACTGAGCAGTTTCTGGCCGATGCCGGACAGGACGCTGCTTTCGCCGACCAGCCGGTCGATCTGTTTGCCGGCCGTGATCGAGCGGACGAGGCTGTCGAAGAACTGGGTGTCGCCGCCGACGATGTCGATTTTGGCCGACTTGAGTGCTTCGCCCAGCATCCGGGCCTGGGCCTCGGCGATCTTGTGCTGTGTCGCGATGGCCTGCATTTCGACATCCTTGTCCTTGTTCAATCGCAGCTTGAACTCTTCGTGTTCCTTGCCGACGCTGTCGAACAGTTTCATCGCTTCGGCTTTTTCGGTGATGCCTTTGGCTTCGGCTGCGAATTTTACTTCCAGCACGCGAGCTTCGGCTTCGCCTTCTTTCGTGACGCCAACGGCCATCGCTTCTTTGCCGCGAGCTTCGGCTTCGGCACGTTTCTGTAGCACGTCAGCTTCGGCCAGTCCGGTTGCCGCGGTTTCCACACGGTGCGCGTCGGCCAGCATCTTCTTGGCGTCGGTATCGCGTTCGGCTGCCGTCTTGCGGGCGTCGGCGCGGATGACGATGGTTTGTGCCTCGAGTTCGGCAGCTTCCTTTTCGGCTTCGGATGCCTTGACGGTTTTAACCAACGCCTGCTGGGCGACTTCTTCGGCAGCGGTCACGGCGACTTTCTTCTTACGGTCGGCCAGTGCGAACTCGCGGGTGTCCTTGATCTTTTCCTCTTCTTCGACAACAGCCCGTTCGACGACGACCCGTTCGCGAATAACATCCTGGATGTTTTTCTTTTCGACTTCGACGGCTTTTTCTTTGGCAATCTGCGCCAGAGTCACAACGCGTTCGCGTTCGGTGATCTCAAGGCCGCGATCTTTTTCGACCCTTTCGGTTTCAACGGCTTCGGTACGCTCCTTGGCTTTTGCCGCGACGATGATCGTGCGGAGCCGGTTTTCATCGGCGACCGAGATTTCTTCGTCAGCCGTGATGCGAGCCAGTTCGCTGCGCTGCCGCTCCTGGTTGCCGACGACGAGAGCCTCGGCGCGTTGACGGGCCTGAATTTCGGCTATCTCGCGAGCCTGCTTCTCTTCGGCTTCGGCCTGTTGGCGTTCCAGGTTCAGGATCGCCTCACGGGCTTCGACGTCCTGTTTGGTGATCGTTTTCTCTTTCTCGCGGCGGATCTGGTTGGCGAGAACCTGCTCGCGTGCCGTCAAGTCGGTGATCTTCTTGATACCTTCGGCATCGAGAACGTTGTTCGGATTGAGCTGTTCGAGATCGGTTTGTTCGAGGTAGTCGATCGCACAGTCGTCGAGGTGGTAGCCGTTGAGGTCGGTGCCGATGACTTTTTTGATCTCATCGCGAAACTGTTCGCGTGTCGTATACAGTTCGACGAAATCAAACTGCTTTCCGACCGACTTGAGTGCCTCAGAAAACTTCGGTTCAAACAACTGGAACAGTGCGGTTTGATCGGAGGCTCTTTTGCAACCGAGGAACTGGGCGACCTTTTTCACGTCGTTGGAGTCTTTGTTCACGCGAACAAAGAAGGCAACCTTGATGTCGGCACGGATGTTGTCTTTGCAGATCAGGCCGTCCTGGCCCTGGCGGTCGATTTCGATCCGTTTGACCGAAATATCCATCAATTCGACTTGATGCAGTACCGGGAAATTGAGCAACCAGTCGAATGAGACTGTTGTTCCGCCGAAACCGTTTCGAACGATCGCGGTTCCCTGTTGCACCTTCTTCAGGCAGTTGAGCAACAGAATCACGATGCCGATGAAAATGATGAAGGCGGCGAGGCCAACAACGATCCAAACAATCTCGGGCGTACCGATTTGCGCGAAAAACAGTTCCAGTCCCATTGATGTTCCTCTACTTTTTAGGCAGTTTTACCAGCCAGATATTGTTGTGTTGGTCGTAACTCACCAGCTCTACCACTTCGCCCTTGGGCAATCTGGCGCCGTGGCATCGTGCATTCAATACAAGTGGCGGACCGTCCTGCTGGATGGCAACTTCACCAAACGCGTCCGTCACTTCACCGGTCGAGACAACGGCCAGTTGTCCAACCAGTCTTTTATAATCTTCATCTACTTCGCTGCTTCGTCGAAACATCGGAGCGACTGGCATGATGATCAGCTTGGTGGCAAGCAGGCTGGCCACGAAGCAGGACACAAACACCAGCCCACCAATTGCGATACTCCATTCGGAATTGAAATAGTGGTTCCCAAGTATCGTTCCAGCCCAGTACAGCACCGCGAAAATGGATCCGAAAATCGTGACGGGAACTTCACCCAGATGAAAAAACTGGAGCAGCCCGTGAAGGAATCCTCCGCCGCCGCCGATGTCCACACCGTCCGGATCGAGATCAATGTCGAAGTCGAACATTTCCAGACCGACTGTTCCAAAGATCACCATCACCCAGTACAGCATGACCAGCATGAACAGAATCGTTGCGGGCAGGTTGACCGGCTGAAACACTTCGGACAAAAACTCTGTCATTATCATCTCCCCAAATTCGCGGGCGTGCGTTGTGAACGGACCACGTTACGAATTATCATCGTGCAGCCACCGGAGCATCAGCCCGGAAGGTGGTTGCGACTGGATGCGCAGGATGGCAGTGACAAAGTTTCAGACCTGGATTCATACTAATTGGCCCAAAATTCATGGCAATTGATTTATGCCAGTGTTTCGGCAGAGGGAGCCAAATATTGGTCGAAATCAGTTTGAGGCCCCGGCGGTGCGACGAAATGGGGCGCAACGCCCCTGAGGGGGGATCGCATTTCCGTTGCAGTAATGACGGCGGTTTCGATTATCCAACGCTCTGCAAACCCGCAGCGATGCCGCTGACGCTCAGCAAAAGCGTTTGTCGCAGCAGGTCGGGGTCGGCGGCGAGGGTGCCTTCGTCGAACTTGCGATTCAATATTACCTGCAACCAGTTTAATGGATCGACGTAGGGGTTGCGTTTGTCGATGCTGTTTTGCAACCACGGCTCTGTGTCGAGAAGGCGTTTGTGGCCACTGATTTCCAAAACAAGTTTTCGGGTCAGATCAAACTCCTCCGTGATGTCGGCATAGATCGCTTTGCCTTCTTCTCCGGCCAGCGTCGCGTATCGACTTCCGGTTTCCATATCCGCTCGTCCCATTCCCAAATGCAAATTCGCAATGAGGGTTCGGAACAGTGGCCATTCGGCGTACATGTGCTGCAATTTTTTCATACGGTTCGCGGAATCTTCGGCCAGCCAGGATTGAAACCCGGTTCCCGTTCCGTACCAGCTGGGCAGAAAAATTCGCGACTGGGTCCAGGCAAATACCCACGGAATCGCACGCAGGTCTGCGATTGTCTCGGTTTGTTTGCGGCGCGCGGGGCGTGAGCCGAGATTGAGATACTCGACAAACTGGATCGGCGTCGCGGCAGAAAAGAAGTGAATGAACTCGGGACGGGTTACCAGGTCGCGATATTTTTTTAGCGATACTGCTGACATCTGATCCATGATCGCCGACCATTCCGTGATGCCTTCGACGGGATCATGTACGTCACTCGACAGTAGAACCGCGCTGACGAGCTGCTCGAGGTGCCGGTTAGCGACGACGTGATTGCCGTAACGGCTGCTGATCACTTCGCCCTGTTCCGTAATCTTGATTCGGCCGCGAACCGAGTTGGGTGGCTGGGCCAGAATCGCCCGGTTGGCCGGACCGCCGCCCCGGCCGAGCGATCCGCCGCGACCGTGAAAGAGGGTCAGCCGGACACCGTTAGCCTCGCAGACATCGGCCAGATTTTTTTGCGCCTGGAACAGCAGCCAGTTGGCCTGGAGAAAGCCTCCGTCCTTGTTGCTGTCGCTGTAGCCGATCATGATCTGCTGGGACTGGTCCCGGTTCGACAGGTGATCGCGATAGACCGGGCTGTCGAACAGGGTTTGAATGATCGCGGGCGCCGCCTGCAGGTCGTCGACCGTTTCGAACAGGGGCACGATATCGATTTTGCCGAACAGCCCCGCGTCACGGGCCAGCAACAGAACCTCCAAAACGTTGACCACGCTGGTGGTCATGCTGATGATGACAGTCTCGATCGCCTGCTGGCCCAGTTCTTCCTGGGCCTGACGAACCAGTCGCATCATCCCAACCGTCTGGTTGGTGTCTTCGCTGAAATCCAGTTGTGCGGTCAGCGGCCGGGAAGATCGAATCTCCCGTTCGAGAATGGCCTGTTGCTCACCTGCCGACGCAGCTGCATAGCCAGTCGTGTCGGCATAGCGGCCGAAAATTTCCCGGATGGCATCGCCAAACCGGGCGGAGTGCTGGCGGATTTCGAGTGAGGCCAGATGAAAACCGAAAATGCGAACCATCCGGATCAGGCGGCGCAGACCGAACCGGACCAGTCTTTCTCCGCTATTGGACTCCAGGCTTTGTTGAACCAGTAACAGATCGTCCAGCAACTCCTGCGTGTTGCTGTACGCCCTGGGATCAGAAACTTTTTCGGTCCAGCTGTGCCGGTTCACCGCGCGGGTTGCCCGTAACCTGCGGAACATCATGATCATTTTCAGGCGATACGGCTCTTCGTCAAAACGATGCAGCACTTCGCGTTCGTCTTGCGGCACCAGCTCCAGGTCACTCCGGATGCTGTCGAGCAGTTCCGGGCCGACGGAAACGCGGCGGGTGGATGGACTGAGCCGCCGGTAGAGCCGGTCGGTCAGGACGTTGTACTGTTTGAGGATCGTTTCTTTCTGTTCGCGCAGGGCATTCTCGGTAACGTCGTTCCGGACAAACGGATTGCCGTCCCGGTCGCCACCGATCCATGAACCGTAGCGGAGAAAGACCGGAATCCGGAACTCATGTCCGGGCCAGCAGTCGGCCAGTGCATTTTCGACGAGGCTGTAAATTTCCGGAACAACCTGAAACAGTGTGTGCTCGAACCAGTAAGTACCGTTGTTGCGGACTTCGTCCATCACGGTCGGCTTGCGGCTGCGGGTTTCGTCACTTTGCCACAGCAGAATGATCTGGTCATGGATCTGCTCTTCCATCCGGGCACGTTCCGACGGAAGCAAATCCGTTTTGTCCAGCGATTCCAGCAGTTCATCGATGGTTCGCAGGATCTCCAGGATGGTCCGCCGCTGGGACTCGGTGGGATGAGCGGTGAAAACGGGTGAGATCAGGAGATTGTCCAACAGTTTCTGGATGTCACCTGGCGTTTTCCCCATGTCCCGCAGCTGTCTCATAGCGGCAAGAATGGTTTCATCCATTGCGACGCCGGTTACCTCGGCCTGCAGTTTCCGTTTGCGAAGAACCCGAACCCGCTGGCGGACTTCGGCCAGGTTGACGAGATAGAACCAGGAAGTAAAGGCCTTCAGGATGGTGCAGGTTGCAGCCGTATCGTTGGTTACCGACTGGAGCAGGTCATTCAGCTGCGGGGCTGCGTGGAGATTGCCGGCCCGCCGTTGTTTGGAAAGCTGGCGAATTCGCTCTTCCAGCTCGAAATGTTTTTCACCCTCCTGATCGATCAGTGTCTGGCCCAGCATTTCACCAAGCAGCCGGATATCACTGCCAATGGAGCGTGCGTTCTGCGGTATGCTGGACTGGTTCATGACCGGATGATTTCGCTGGGCCGGATATTGAAGGGAATGTTCGAAGAATATCAGTAACCGCACAATGTTGCGAGGCACAGAGACTGTCTGCACAACACCATGTTGCCCCCTCTCCCCGTCCCTCTCCCCCTAACGTTTCGCGATAAAACTCGCGCCAACAGCAATCAGAAATGGCGCGAAACATTTGGTGGAGAGGGGGCCAGAAAACCGGCGCTGGCGACAGGACATGGAACAGGCCGTCCGTCCGGCGGCGGAATTTTCGCGTATTTCAACACAGTGGTCCGGTCTTGAATTAAACTGATGGGACCGTTTCTGGCTGGCTGCCGGGAACCGGCTCTTTGGTTGCACCGCCGGATTGCATGCCGGGCGATTTGCATCAGCGAAAATCCACATCACGAGGTTATCATGCTTGTTCGGACAATCTGGAAACTGGCCCTGTTGTTGGCCTTCGGTTTGTTGGCCCCCTACACGACTTTCGCCCAGGATTCCGACGTTCCGCCGGATGAAACACCGGGCATCAATTCGGGTCTTGTATCGTCGCTCTCGTTCCGGGGCATTGGTCCGGCACTTATGTCTGGCCGAATTGGTGATATCGCGGTCGATCCGGTCGACCGCAGCACGTGGTATGTCGCTGCCTCCAGCGGCGGTGTCTGGAAAACCACCAACTCCGGACTTACCTGGAAACCCATTTTCGACGGATACGGTTCGTACTCGATCGGCTGTGTGACGATTGATCCATCGGACCGGTTCACGATCTGGGTCGGCAGCGGCGAGAACAATGCGCAGCGCAGCGTCGGCTACGGTGACGGAATCTACAAATCAACAGACGGCGGGCAAAGCTTTCAGAAGATGGGCCTGGACAACAGTGAACACATTGGCCGAATCGTTGTACATCCCAAAAACAGCAACATCGTGTACGTCGCAGCCCAGGGTCCGTTGTGGAAAGAGGGTGGGGACCGGGGTTTGTACCAGACAACCGATGGCGGAAAATCCTGGAAGAAAATCCTCGAGATCAGTCCGAACACCGGCGTCAACGAAGTCCACATGGACCCGTCCAACCCGAACATACTGTATGCCAGTTCCTGGCAACGTCGCCGGCACACCTGGGCCTTGATCGATGGAGGCCCCGAATCGGCTGTTTACAAATCGACAGACGCCGGAAAAAACTGGCGCAAGATTGGCCGCGGTTTGCCAGGGGGTGACCTGGGCCGGATCGGGATGGGGGTTTCACCTGTCAACCCTGAATTCGTCTATGCAGTTGTCGAAGCAGCAGGTAGCCAGAGTGGTTTTTACCGGAGCACCAACCGCGGTGAATCGTGGCAGCGGATGTCCAGCCAGGTGAGCTCCCCTCCCATGTACTACAACGAAATCGTTCCCTGCCCGCACAACGCCGACCGGGTATATCTGCTCGATACCTACAACATGATTACCGAGGATGGCGGAGCAACGTTCGCCCAGCTCGGAGAATCGGACAAGCATGTGGACAATCACGCGATGGTCGTTGATCCGGGGAATGAAAACCATCTCCTGTCCGGTTGCGACGGTGGGTTGTACGAAACCTGGGATCGTGGTGCCACGTGGGATTTCAAGGAAAACCTGCCACTGACACAGTTTTACCGCGTCGCCGTTTCCAACGACCTGCCGTTCTATTACGTCTACGGCGGGACACAGGACAACGCCACCCAGGGTGGCCCGTCGCGGACCACCAACGTGCATGGAATCCGGAACAGCGACTGGTTCGTCACCGTCTTCGGCGACGGGTTTGAACCGGCCGTCGATCCAGACGATCCAAATACGGTCTACTCCCAGTGGCAGCATGGAGGATTGATCCGTTATGACCGGATGACCGACGAGCGGGTCGATATCAAGCCGCAGGAGTCGGCTGAGGGTCCGGCGTTGCGCTGGAACTGGGATTCGGCATTGATGATTTCGCCGCATAATAGCCGTCGGCTGTATTTCGGATCGCAAATTCTTTTCCGCAGTGACGACCGTGGTGACAACTGGAAACCGGTCAGCGGCGACCTGAGCCGGCAAATCGACCGCAACAAACTCAAAGTGATGGATCGGGTTTGGGAAGTCGATTCCGTGGCCAAAAACGCTTCGACATCGCTGTATGGTGCCATCGTTTCGCTGAGTGAATCGCCGCTGAAGGAAGGACTGCTCTACGCCGGCACTGATGACGGGCTGGTGCAGGTAACCGAAGACGGCGGGGAAAACTGGACGAAAATCGGGACGTTCGGCAATCTGGACGTTCCCGAGTTCGGCTATATCAACGACATCGAAGCCGACTTGCACGACGAGAACACGGTTTACGTCGCGGTCAACAATCACAAGCGCGGCGATTTCAAACCGTACATTGTAAAAACGTCCGACCGGGGAAAGACGTGGACCAGTATTTCCGGGAACCTGCCGGAGCGGGGCACGGTTTACACACTGGCCCAGGATCACAAAAATCCGTCGCTGCTGTTTTGCGGCACGGAATTCGGCTGCTTCTTTACAGTCGATGGCGGCAACAAATGGGTTCAGCTGGGAAGCGGCCTGCCCACGATTGCCATCCGCGATATGGAAATCCAGCGACGTGAAGACGATCTGGTTCTGGCCAGTTTCGGCCGGGGCTTTTTCGTTCTCGACAACTATTCTCCATTGCGGGATCTGACTCCGGAGCTGCTGGAGACGTCACACATGTTCCCGATCCGGAAAGGACTGATCTACCAGCCGTCCAACCCGCTGGGGACCGGAACCAAAGGATTCCAGGGAGCCGATTATTATGCGGCACCGAATCCGGATTATGGCGTGACGATTACCTGGGTAACGAAGGACGAGCTGAAAAGCAAAAAGTCAGAACGAACGGCAAAGGATGCGGCTGCCGCCCGGGCTGGTCGTGACGCAAACTATCCGACGTGGGAAGAGTTCAAGGCCGAAGACCGCGAGGTGGCCTCTTCCCGCTGGCTGACCATTCGAAACCAAAGTGGCGAAGTCGTCCGCAAACTGCCGGTTGGATCGGGCAAAGGGATGCAGCGCGCGAACTGGGACATGGCTTATGCCGGCGCGGGAGGCGGACGGCGTGGAGGCGGGTCCGGTCCGGCTGCCGTGCCCGGACAATATACGGTCTCTTTGTCGCAAATGGTCGATGGCGAAATCAGCGAGGTGATCGCGCCAACGACGTTTGAAATCGAGCCGCTTGGATTCAACGTACTGGAGCCGATCGACCGGGAAGCTGTCCTGGCATTCTCGAAAGAGGTTGCCCAACTGGCTCAGGCAGTCACCGCCGCCACGGCGCTGGCGACTCAGGCAGGGGAACAGCTGGCGGCCGTTGAGCAATTGACCAAAACTGCATCGGAAGTTGACCCGGCAATCTGGAAGGAGATCCGGGATTTGCAGGTCCGGCTTCTGGACATCCAGGAAAAATTCAGTGGCGATCCAACCCGCTCCCGGCGGAACGAAGACGCGATGCCTGGTTTGCAGAGCCGCCTGATGAACGCGATGTTCGGCGCGATGGGCAGCAGTACCGGTCCGACCGGAACCCATCGCCGCCAGTTTGAAATTGCCGGTCAGGAGTATCAGGCGGTGGTCGGCGACCTCCGAAAAGTGCTGGACGAAGACGTTCCGGCGCTGCTGAAAAAGCTGGACGCGATGGGCGCTCCGTGGACACCCGGCCGAAAGCTGCCCGACTGGAACCCGGGCGGTTCGAGGTAATAGCGATGGCGGCCTGACAGCCGCCGACCGGCAGACACAAAAATCCTGGCCAACTCCGAATCGCCAGGATTTTTCATGCGCAATTCTCGAAACGATACCCGGTGTTTGTTCCGTCTTTCCTGGCAGCAGCAGCTCCGTTCCGTTATGATTGGCTGTCCTGTGTCAGTAGCACGACTATTTTCTGCTCAATCGAATGGCAAACCGGGAACCCGTAATGCCAGAAACGCAAGCAAAACCGGGGAGTGGCCTGTCCACCAGCAGCTGGCTGCCCGCCGCTGCCGATACGCGGGGGAACGTAATCCGGATTGCCAGTATTGCCGGTTTCTATGCGATTCATTTGCTGAATGTCTATTTGCCCGCTGCCGAATCATCGACGATTCGTGAAATGGCGGGGCTGTCACCGTCGGCGGTACCGACGACGGTTCACCTGGCTGTATCGATTATTGTTTTCGGATGGCTGATGCAGGCGCTGGCGTTGCACGCTGCGAATATGGCTGGCAAAGTTACCGATCAAATGGCGCTGGTTGTTTCGGCCGGCGACACGGTCTGGCTGACGGCTGTGCTATGTTTTTCGACGGGGGCCAGCGGACCGATGGTGGCCGCCTATTTTTTGATCATTGCGCTGTCGGGGTTGAGGCTGAACCTGTGGCTGATCCGGTGGACGACGACAATCTCGGCGATGGGATATCTGTTCGTCCTGGGTGCCACCCGCTGGCCGGTCGGAGTCCTTCGCGAAATCGGTCTTTCGCCTGTTCCCCGTTATCACCAGTTGATGGTCGTCGTGGCAATCATTTTTTGCGGGGTGATCGTCGGGCAGATTGTCCGTC
>Ga0163150_10009521_pt1 | contig 10728 bp, 10 predicted proteins | sample OliLakLV19P2IB_FD_148628 | JGI IMG/M metagenome (GOLD analysis project Ga0163150, IMG submission 148628) | Freshwater microbial mat bacterial communities from Lake Vanda, McMurdo Dry Valleys, Antarctica - Oligotrophic Lake LV.19.P2.IB | ecosystem: Environmental > Aquatic > Freshwater > Lake >...
CTACAAAGCCGGCGATTCCCTCGGCGTATTTCCCTCCAACCGCCCGGTTGAAGTGGCTGAGATCCTTGAGAAACTCGGTGCGACCGGCGACGAACTCGTTTCGCCCGCAATGCTCAAATTGCCGGCGCCCATCACTCTCCACGATGCGCTGACTCATAAGCTCGCCCTTGGCAGCCCGACCTCGAAGATCATCAACACTCTCTTCGCCAAGACGACCGATGCCGCCGAGAAGGCCACGCTTGAGGCCCTCATTAAGCCCGAGGCCAAGGACGTGCTCACCGGTTATCTCGATGAACGCGAATACATCGATATCCTTAGCGAGTTCTCTAACACGAAACTCAGCCCTCAGGAATTCGTCGACCACCTGCGCAAGCTGATGCCGCGCCTTTACTCGATCGCCTCCTCATCGAAGGCGTTTCCGAGTGAGATTCATCTCACGGTTGCGGTTGTGCGTTACACCACCAATCACCGCGAGCGTCACGGTGTGTGCTCGACGTTCCTCGCCGACCGCGTCCGCGTGAGCGAGACGCCTTCGCCGATCTTCGTTTCCAACTCCCACTTCGGCCCGCCCGAGGATCTGTCGAAGGACGCCATCATGGTCGGCCCCGGCACCGGCATCGCGCCCTTCCGCGCGTTTGTGCAAGACCGCGTTGCCGCCGGCGCCACCGGTCGCAACTGGGTGTTCTTCGGCGACCAGAAGAGCCACACCGATTTCCTTTATCAGGACGAGTGGGAGGCTTACCAAGCCAAAGGCCAGGTGACCCACCTCGACCTCGCTTGGTCCCGCGACCAGATCCTCAAGGTCTACGTGCAGGACAAGATGCGCGAGAAGGGTGCCGAGCTCTGGAGCTGGATCAGCGGCGGCGGCCACTTCTACGTCTGCGGCGATGCCAAACGCATGGCCAAGGACGTTGATGTCGCCCTCCACGACGTGATCGCCCAACACGGTGGCATGACCGCCGAACTGGCCGTCGACTATGTAAAGCAGATGAAGAAGGATAAGCGCTACCAGCGCGACGTGTATTGAGGGGGAAGTAGCGAGTAGTGAGTAGCGGGTAGCGAGCATTACGCCGACGCCCGTCTCCCTGTTCGCTGCTGGTTTCTTCTACTCGCTACTCGCTACTCACTACCCGCTACTCGCTACTTCAACAACCCATGACCTTCACCAATCGCACCGCTCTTGTAACCGGCGCCGGACGCGGCATCGGCAAAGCCATCGCCGAAGCCCTCGCGGCCAAGGGCGTCACCGTTATCTGTGTTTCAAAATCCGCCGAATCCTGCGGTGCTGTCGCCGCCGCCATCACCGCCTCGGGCGGCAAGGCCGTGGCTCGCGCCGTGGACGTCTCCGATGGCGCCGCCGTGATGAAGGCTTCCGAGGAACTCCTCAAGGAATTCGGCAAGATCGACATCTTGGTAAACAACGCCGGCATCACTCGCGACGGCCTGCTCGCGCGCATGTCCGACGATGACTGGAACTCCGTGCTCCAGACCAACCTCACGAGCTGCTTCCACTGGACCAAGGCCATCGGCTGGCCCATGTGCCGCAATCGCTGGGGCCGCATCATCAACATTTCCTCGGTCACCGGCATCATGGGCAACGCCGGTCAGGCCAACTACGGCGCCGCCAAGGCCGGCATGATTGGTTTCACCAAGTCGATCGCCAAAGAGTTTGCGAAACGCGGCGTGACCGCGAACGTCGTGGCTCCCGGTTTTATCAAGACCGACATGACCGCTGAGCTCAGCGAAGAAGTCCAAAAAGGAGCCACTGCGCTCATTCCCATGCAGCGTTTCGGCGAAGCCGCTGAGATTGCCCATGCGGTCGCTTTCTTTGCCTGCGAAGAATCCAGCTACGTTACCGGCCAAGTTTTTGCCGTTGACGGCGGTATGGCGATGTGACCCCTTTCAACCTTCAAGCACTACTTATCATGGCCGACCAAAAAACCATCGAACAGCGCGTCAAAGAGATCATCGTTAACCAGCTTAACGTTAACGAAGAGCAGATCACGCCCCAGGCCTCTTTCCTGGACGATCTCGGCGCTGATTCCCTCGACACCGTCGAGCTGATCATGGCCTTCGAAGAAGAGTTCAAGGATGAGATCAAGGGCGAAATCCCTGAGTCCGATGCCGAGAAGCTCACCACCGTGGGTCAGGTTGTTGAATACATCACGGGCAAAGCCGCCGCCAAGTAAGCTTCGCGCCCTTTCAGGCGTTCTACCGAGCCTCTCACGAGACTGTCCGGTAGAACGCCTTTTTGTTTTTTGATGCTCGTTGAGCGCCAGCATGGGCGCTGGGCGGGCCGGTAAGTTTCACCAGTTGACCCCGTTCACTCCGCCCGTTCCTCATTTAGTATCATGGATAACCTTCCTGCCTCCCAACGCGTCGTAGTCACCGGTCTTGGTGCGATCCACGGACTTGGCCACGATGTGGATTCATTCTGGGCTAGTTTGCTCGCCGGCAAGCCCGGCATTGACCGGGTGTCCCTGTTTGATCCGGCTGCCTTCGCGACCCAAGTCGGCGCCGAGGTGCGCGACTGGAATCCAGAGTCGCACATGGACCCGAAGGAAGCGCGTCGCAACGACCGTTACACGCACTTTGGGTTTTGCGCTGCCAAACAGGCTTTCAAGGACTCCGGCATCGACATGGCGCAGGAAGATCCTGACCGCGTTGGAGTGGTGATCGGCTCCGGTATTGGCGGCATGTTTACTTACGAGACGCAGCTTAAAAAACTGTTCGACGGCGGACCGCGCAAGGTTTCGCCTTTCACCATCCCTGCGCTGATTGGCAATATCTGTTCGGGTATGTTCGCCATAGAGATTGGCGCGCGCGGTCCGAACTTCGGCGTCGTCTCCGCCTGCGCCACCGGCACACACGCCATCGGCGAGTCCATGCACATGATCAAACGCGGTGACGCCGACATCATGATCGCCGGTGGGGCCGAGGCGGCTATTACGCCTTTTGCCTACGCGAGCTTCTGTTCGATGCGTGCCATGAGCACGCGCAACAACGACCCGGCTACGTCGAGCCGTCCGTTCTCGCTCGGACGTGACGGCTTTGTGATGGGCGAGGGTGCCGGCGTGCTCGTTCTCGAATCGCTGGAGCATGCGCAAAAACGCGGGGCCCGCATCTACGCCGAGATCACGGGCTACGCGGCGACCGCCGATGCGCACCATATCACCATGCCCGATCCCGAAGGCAAAGGCCTCGGCATGGCGATGACGCGCGCGCTGAAGGCCTCCGGCATCACACCCGACCAGGTCGATTACATTAACGCCCACGGCACGAGCACCCCTTACAACGATAAGTTTGAGACCCTCGCCATCAAACGTGTATTCGGCGAGCGCGCCAAGTCGCTACCGATCAGCTCAACCAAGTCGATGACCGGACACCTCCTCGGCGCGGCCGGCGGCATCGAGAGCGTGATCAGCGTGAAGACCATTCAGACCGGCTCCATCGCGCCGACGATCAACCTCCATGAGCCCGATCCGGAATGTGATTTGGACTATGTGCCCAACGTAGCCCGTCAGGCCAAGGTGAAGGTAGTCATGAGTAACAATCTCGGGTTCGGTGGTCAGAACGCCGCCGTGGTATTTAAGGCGTTCTGATCGCTTGCGGTCGAAAACCCTTCGAGCAAGACCCGAAGCCGGGATAGGGTTTTGAAAACCTGCACCGGTGAGGTCTCAGCGGCTTGGGCGGCGCATTGAACGCGATATAGTTAAGCGTATCGTTCACCCGCCCCCCGGCGGTTAATTGTTGATTGAGGGAGGTCCGACCTCCGTGTAGGCCGTGCCCGACGCACCGACGGTCCCTACCTAAGTCCCAATACAATGGCACTTTTTGTATTAATAGCGGGTAATCATACTAAGTTAATCAAATTACTATAGATTTTACTTGAATCTAAACCCTACTGTTTTAATGTGGTTTAAAAATTAGCCGCACATGAAGCTGTCTAAAAAAGGTGAATACGCCCTTCGTGCTTTGATCGATCTTGGCATCGCCGCCGAGGTGGGGCGTTCACTGGTGCAGGTATCAGAGCTCGCCGAAAAGGAGCGCATCCCGGTCAAGTTCCTTGAGCAGATCATGCAGCTTTTAAAGGAGGAGGGTTTCGTTGAAAGCCAGCGCGGCAAGTTCGGCGGTTACCGTCTCGCCCGGTCCGCCGCCAAGATCACGGTAGGCAGCGTGGTGAGAGTGATTGACGGCCCGCTCGCCCCCATCGGCTGCGTGAGCCACACGGCTTACGAGAAGTGTAGTTGTCCCGATGAGGTGCACTGCGGTTTGCGCATGTTGATGCTCGATGTGCGCAACGCCATAGCCGGCATCCTCGACCGCTACTCGCTCGCCGACGTGGTCGAGGTGACGCTACGCAAAATGCGACGCGATGAAGTGCCCCTCCCGTTTTCCGACTCGCTGGTTCCCGGGCGCGCCGCCCGCCGGATCATGTTTCGCTCCCCGCTCCGTTCCGATCTCAAGCCCGTCGAGGGCCTCCTCTCCAATCTCTTTCCCGACTACAGTATTTAAACCGTCCTAGCGGTCGCGCCAACTACGACCTTTTTTTTAAAAAATTCGTCCTGCGTAGTGCTCAACATTTTTAAGCCATGAAACTTAAATCCATTCTCGCCCTCGTCGCCGCCGTTGTCCTCACCGACTCGGCCGCGCTCGCGAAAAACATAGAGCTTCTCAATGTCTCCTACGACCCCACGCGTGAGTTCTACGTCGAATACAACGCCGCCTTTGCCAAATACTGGAAGGCCAAGACCGGCGATGACGTCACCGTCAAGCAATCCCACGGCGGCTCTGGTAAACAAGCCCGCTCTGTCATCGATGGACTTAAGGCTGACGTCGTGACCCTCGCGCTCGCCAACGACGTGTCCGCCCTCAACAAAAACGGCAATCTCCTTCCCGCCAACTGGCAGGAGCGTCTGCCGTTCGGCTCCGCTCCCTACACGAGCACCATCGTGTTCCTCGTCCGCAAGGGCTCTCCGTCTGCCGGCAAGATCAAGGACTGGGAAGACCTTGCCCAGCCCGGCGTCGCGGTGATCACGCCCAACCCCAAAACCTCCGGTGGTGCGCAATGGAACTACCTAGCCGCCTGGGAATACGGCCGCCGCAAATACGGCAGCGATGAAAAAGCCAAGGAGTTCGTCGCCAAGATCTACAAGAACGTTCCCGTCCTCGACTCCGGTGCGCGCGGCTCCACCACGACGTTCGTGCAACGCGGCATCGGTGATGTGTTCATCTCTTGGGAAAACGAAGCGTTCCTCGCCGTGAAGGAATTCGGCGCCGACAAGTTCGAGATCGTCGTCCCCGCCCTGAGCATACTTGCCCAACCGACCGTCAGCGTGGTCGACAAAGTCGTCAAAAAGAAGGGCACCGAGGAAGTCGCCAAAGCCTACCTCGAATACCTCTATTCGGACGAAGCCCAAGACCTCATCGCGAAGAACTATTACCGTCCGACCTCCGAGGTGGCTAAGGCCAAGTATGCCTCGGCTTTCCCCAAGGTTGAGCTCTTCACCATCGACCAGGCCTTCGGAGGCTGGACCAAGGCCGCGAAGGACCACTTCGCCGACGGCGGCACCTTCGACCAGATCTACCTGAACAAGTAACCCACCGCTGCCTTCCCTAACGACTCGTTCTCGTTCTCTTACTCCTACGCATTCTCTTTTTTCAGGGTTCAGCGCCCGGATTCGAGAACGAGGGAGAGTAGGAGAACGAGAACGATTTTAATTTTCCAGAATGCCGTTCGTGCTCCCGTTCACACCTGCTTTGTCTCGCGACCTCATCTTTGAAACCTCGGCGCTCGCGCCCATCGAGTTTCAGATAGACGCCACCATCTTCGCGCTCGCGCACTCGATCAACCTCTGATGCCTGCCCGCTCCGCACGTTCCATCCTGCCCGGCTTCGGTTTGTCGCTCGGTTTCACGATCGCCTACCTCAGCATCATCGTGCTCCTGCCGTTGTCGGCGGCCTTCCTGAAGACTTCGGGCATGACCTGGGCCGAATTCGTCCAAGCGGTGGCGTCGCCCCGAGTGCTCGCCTCGTATCGCGTGAGTTTCGGCATCGCGTTTCTCGCCGCCGCAGTCAACGCGTTCTTCGGGCTCATCGTCGCGTGGGTGCTCGTGCGCTATAAATTTCCCGGCAAACGCGTGGTCGACGCGCTCGTCGACTTGCCGTTTGCGTTGCCCACCGCCGTCGCCGGCATCGCGCTCACCGCGATTTACGCGCGCAACGGCTGGGCCGGCTTCCTCGAACCCCTCTGGGCCGGCGGGGTGGGGGCGCTCACCCAGTGGTTCCCGTGGGTCAACTGGGCCGAGTGGATCGGCTTGAAAATCGCCTTCGACCGCCCCGGCATCTTTATCGCGCTCACCTTTGTTGGCCTGCCGTTTGTCGTGCGCACACTCCAGCCCGTGTTGGCGGAGTTGGAGCCCGAGTTCGAGGAGGCGTCCGCCACGCTCGGAGCGACCCGTTGGCAGACGATTCGCAAGGTGATTCTGCCCGAGATTGTCCCCGCGCTCATCACCGGCTTCGCCATGGCCTTCGCGCGCGCCTTGGGCGAATACGGCTCGGTCGTCTTCATCGCGGGCAACATGCCCATGCACAGCGAAATCACCCCGCTGCTCATCATCACCAAGCTGGAACAATACGACTACCGCGGCGCGACCGCCATCGCGGTGGTTCTCCTCGTCGCCTCGTTCACCCTCCTCCTGCTGATCAACCTGCTCCAAAAATGGAGCCGTCGTCACCACAAGATCTGATCCGCCATGGCCGCCATTGTCACTCAACTCCAGCAGTCCGGTCGCAGCCACGCCCGTGCCCATCCCTCTCGCGTGACTCAGGATGCCACCTGGGTGCGCTGGACGCTTACCGCCGTGGCGCTGCTGTTCCTGCTCGGTTTCTTGGTGTTGCCCTTGGCCGCCGTGTTTACGGAGTCGTTTCGCAAGGCCCTCGACGTCTTCAAAGCTGTCTTCCCGCAGGAGTGGACTTGGCAGAACCTGCAAACGCTGCTGCCCGAAGCCTTGCGCGCGGGCACGACCGAATACATAAAGCCCTTTATCGATTCCGACGCGCTCTCCGCCATCAAGCTCACGCTGCTCACCGCGTTGATCGCGGTGCCGGCCAACGTCGTATTCGGGGTCGCCGCCGCGTGGTGCATCACGAAGTTTTCCTTCCGCGGCAAGAGCGTGCTCATCACCCTCATCGACCTGCCATTCGCCGTCTCGCCGGTCATCGCGGGCCTGATTTTTGTGCTCCTCTTCGGTCTGCAAGGCTGGCTCGGCCAATTTATGAACGCGGAGAATCCTTGGTTCCCGTGGCTCCAGCAATGGCTCGCCGAGAAGGACTTCAAAATCATCTTCGCCACGCCCGGCATCATTCTGGCGACGATTTTTATCACGTTTCCCTTTGTCGCCCGCGAACTCATCCCGCTCATGCAGGCCCAGGGCACCGATGAGGAATACGCCGCCGTCAGCCTCGGCGCCAGCGGCTGGCAGACGTTCTGGCGCGTCACGTTGCCCAATATCAAATGGGGCCTCTTTTACGGTGTGATCCTCTGCAACGCCCGTGCGATGGGCGAATTCGGCGCCGTATCCGTGGTTTCAGGACACATCCGCGGCGAGACCAACACCATGCCGCTCCACGTCGAGATCCTCTACAACGAATACCAGTTCTCCGCCGCCTTCGCGATCGCCTCGCTGCTCGCGCTCCTCGCCATCGTCACCCTCGTCCTCAAGTCCCTCGTCGAATGGGCCCACAGCCGCACCCAAACCTGAGTTAACCACTAATGAACACTGAAGGGCTCTAATCCGATCCTCCGCTATCTCCGACATCAGTGATCATCAGTGCCCATCAGTGGTTAAAAAAATCCGTCTTCCTATTTTCCGTCCACGTTTTCGTTCCGCATGTCCATCACCGCGACCAACATCAAAAAAACCTTCGGCGCCTACACCGCGCTCGAAGGCGTCAACCTCAACGTGCCCGCCGGCAAGCTTGTCGCGCTGCTCGGTCCCTCCGGCTCCGGCAAGACCACGTTGCTGCGGATCATCGCGGGTCTTGAGTTCGCCGACGAGGGCAGCGGACACATCCATTTCCACGGCGAAGACGTCACCCAGGTGCCCGCCGGCAAGCGCGGCGTGGGTTTCGTATTCCAGCACTACGCGCTCTTCCGCCACATGACCGTGGCGCAGAACATCGCCTTCGGACTCACCGTTCGCCCGCGCAAGGAGCGGTCTTCAAAAACCGCGATCAATGCCCGCGTCCAAGAGTTGCTTAAGCTGATCCAACTCGAAGACCTCGGCTCTCGGTTCCCCACGCAGCTCTCGGGTGGCCAGCGCCAGCGTGTCGCGCTGGCCCGCGCGCTGGCCGTCCAGCCCAAGGTGCTCCTCCTCGACGAGCCTTTCGGCGCGCTCGACGCCCGTGTCCGCAAGGATCTCCGCCGCTGGCTGCGCCATTTCCAACGCGAGATCGGCATCACCACCGTTTTCGTCACTCACGACCAGGAGGAGGCGCTCGAACTCGCCGATGAGGTTGTCATCATGAACAACGCCAAGATCGAACAGGTGGGCACGCCTCAACAGGTTTACGACCAGCCGGCCTCGCCTTTCGTCATCGAGTTCCTGGGCAACGTGAATCGCTTCGGCGCCCTAGGTCACCTCTTGCCCGGTGCCGGTTCCGATGTGATCTACGTGCGCCCCCACGACGTCGACATCCAACGTGACTACCGCGGCGAACACGGCATTCGCGTGCGCGTCCAGCACGTCTTCACGGCCGGCAATTACGGACGCATCGCGCTCGTGCGCTTGGACAACGGCGAGACGATCGACGCCGAAATCTCGCGCGTTCGCGTAGCCGAGCTCATGCTCCAGCCCGGCGATGAAGTCTGGGTGGTTTTTCGCCACATCCGGCTGTTTCCCTCCGGCACCTTCGCCGAGCGCGACGTCGCCACCGACGACAGCGCCCCGGCTAGCTTTGATGCCGGCCGAGGGATATAAATCGAACGCCCACGCAACGCCGGTCGACTTCGCGTTTGCCCTTTCCGCCACCCATTGCATTTTAACTTTTTTCTAACCTAACTTACCATCACCATGGCTCGCATCTACAACGACATCACCGAAACCATCGGCAACACGCCGCTCGTCCGCCTCAACCGCACCGCTGCCGCCCACGGTGCCGTCGCCGAGGTGCTCTTGAAACTGGAATTCTTCAACCCGTTGTCCTCGGTGAAAGACCGCATCGGTAACGCCATGATCGAGGAGGCTCTCAAGTCCGGCCGCATCAATCAGGACACCATCCTCATCGAGCCGACCTCCGGCAACACCGGCATCGCGCTCGCCTTCGTCGCCGCCGCCAAGGGCCTCAAGTTGATCCTCACCATGCCCGAGACGATGTCCCTCGAGCGCCGCAAGCTCCTCAAGATTCTCGGGGCCAAGCTCATCCTCACCGAAGGCCCCAAGGGCATGAAGGGTGCCATCGCCAAGGCCGAGGAACTCAACCGGCAGATCCCGAACAGCGTCATCCTCCAGCAGTTTTCCAACCCCGATAATCCCGCGATCCACCGCAAGACGACCGCCGAGGAAATCTGGAACGATACCGACGGCCAGGTTGACATCGTGGTCTCCGGCGTCGGCACCGGCGGCACCATCACCGGCATCGGCGAGGTTCTCAAAGCCCGCAATGCCGCCATCAAGATCGTCGCCGTCGAACCCGCCGGCTCGCCCGTCCTCTCCGGTGGTAACCCCGGCCCGCACAAGTTGCAGGGCATCGGCGCCGGCTTCATCCCCGCCGTGCTCAACACCAAGATCATCGACGAGATCATCCAAGTGAAGGAGGACCAGTCCGGCCCCATCTCGAAGCAGACGATCAAGCTCGACGGCATACCGGTTGGCATCTCGTCCGGCGCCGCGATTTTCGCCGCCCTCGAACTTGCGAAGCGTCCCGAAAACAAGGGCAAGAAAATCGTCGTCATCGTAGCGTCGTCCGCCGAGCGCTACCTGTCCTCGTGGCTGTTCGCCGATGTCGATGTCGAGAGCGACAACATCAGTGAGTTCATCGCGGCACCCGCCGCGGTTTAACCCGAGTCCTCGACTCAATTGGAATCGGGAGGATGCACCGAGCTTCAGCGAGACGGAGTTTCCGTCAGCGCGGTTACAGTTCGGTGGTCCTCCCTTCTTCGTGGTAGCCTGTGAGCCTGAGCGTGAGCTCAGGGTGTTTTCATCCCAGTTGCTGCCTTATCAGACTATTGCCGATACGTAGCCGCGAGCACCAGCGAGTGGTGGCTCCTCCACGCAGCGCCTGGCCCGCCCCCGTTACGGACGGCCGCCCGCTTGGTCGACCGGTGCAGGCGGAGTCGGCACAGCGATCTGAAAACCACCCGCCTCCGTCGCTCCCTTCACCACCGCGTTACTCAAGCTCTTGAGCCGCTCTTCCTGCGCGAGGGCCTGAAGCGTGATCCGCCGCCGCCCCGGAAGCTCCCGAGGAAAGCCGTTCACCAAACGGCTCGTCGCCAGCGTTTCCGCCAAATAAATCGTCACGAGCGGACTAAAGCTTTTCCCGCCCGGCTGCAAAAACGTGAGCTGCCCCGGCTTTATCTCCAGCGTGGCCGCAGCTTCGGGCTCTCCCGCGCCTGCGGCGTCACCCCACGCCTGAACCGGCTTCGACCCTTCGAGGCACACGATTTTCATACCCTTATTATCGACCGCCTGCACCAGCCACGAACCCTCGGGTAAGGCCACAATGCTC
>Ga0163150_10009525_pt1 | contig 10726 bp, 8 predicted proteins | sample OliLakLV19P2IB_FD_148628 | JGI IMG/M metagenome (GOLD analysis project Ga0163150, IMG submission 148628) | Freshwater microbial mat bacterial communities from Lake Vanda, McMurdo Dry Valleys, Antarctica - Oligotrophic Lake LV.19.P2.IB | ecosystem: Environmental > Aquatic > Freshwater > Lake >...
CCGGAGAAGTTTGCCGAGCATTACAACCAGGCGACACTATTCTGGGCAAGCCAAAGCGATACCGAAAAGCAGCACATCATCGGCGCATTCCGCTTCGAGCTCTCAAAAGTCGAAGTGAAGGCCGTTCGCGAGCGGGTTGTGGCACAACTCAGAAACGTCGCGCCAGATCTCGCAAAGGCCGTGGCCGATGGGCTGGGGATGACAAAACTTCCTGAGCCGCTGCCGAAGATGCCGTACAGGGCATCAAAGCCCGAGATCGATCGCTCCGATTCGCTTTCAATGCGGGCAAGACCTGGCGATGCCGCTATCCGCAGGCGGCGCGTTGCGCTGCTCGTCGCGGACGGTGTCGATGGCGCGACCGCGACGCGTGTTCATGAAGCCCTTCTTGCAAAAGGCGCCGTGCCGCGCTTTGTCGGAATCAAGCTGGGCGCCGTGAAGAGCGCGACCGGCGACCCAATCGGGGCCGAAGTTTCACTCGAAACGGGACCGTCGGTACTCTGGGATGCCGCCATCGTGCTGGACGGAGCAACGGCGACCAAGAATCTTTCCCAAAGTGGCCATGCCCTGGAATTCCTGAAGGATCAGTATCGGCACTGCAAGACCATTCTGCTGCTTGGCTCGGCCGCAAAGCTGCTTGATGCCGCCGGACTCCCCGCGACCCTGCCGGGCGGAAAGAAGGACCCGGGGCTCTTACGATTCGACGGCAAAGACGCCAAGGTCGCGGTATCGGCATTCATCAAAGCGCTGACGAAGCATCGTCACTACGAGCGCGAGACGAATCCGCCTCGCGTTTGAATTACGGCGCCGGATGCTCCACGCGGGATACGCCCGTCGCGCGTCGTTCAAAATCTTCGCGGGGTCAGCGCGAGATTGATACCAAAGGCGGCGCGCGCGCCTTCGGCGGCGGCGACGATCGAGAGTTGCACGTCCTTGATGATATTTCCGGCGACATAGACTCCCGGGACGGAAGTCGCTTCATACTTGCCGCATTTCACGCCGCCGTGGCGATTGAAGCGCCCATTCCGAAATACGATGCCCTTTAGCCGGCCGCTATCGCCCTCCAGGCGGGCAACGCTGTCTTCCGACAGCCGGATTCCATTACGTTCAAGATGCTTGCGATCGACAGCACGGAACCCGGAAGGCCCATCGGTGCACAGCAGGATGTCTGAGCTCCATGCCGTCAATGCCCGCGCCATCTCCATGCCGCGTCGTCTCTTACCGTACGCGGCCAGAGGCTGGCCCTTGAACTCCCAACCATCGCAATAGGGGCATTGAAAGACGCTCATTCCGAAGAGCTCGATGAAGCCGTCAATCTTTGGAAGCCGGTCCATCACGCCCGTCGCGAGGAGCAGCTTCCGGCAACCCACCGTTTTTTGCCGACCTGGACGTTGAATCCGCCGCCCGGCCGGCGAGCGGCCTCCGTCACTTCGCCGCGCCAGAAACGCACCGTCTTATATCTCGTCAGTTCCTTGCGCGCAAGACTTCGAAATTCCGCCGGCGGCATGCCATCGCGCGTGACAAACCCGTGAATGGCTTTCGACGCCCAGCTACGCGGCGTGCCACGGTCGCAAATCAGAACATGGCGCGTGCAACGCCCGAGTACCAATGCGGCACTCAGGCCCGCTGGCCCCGCACCCACGATAATTACGTCCCACGCTTGTTTTTTCCAACGGCCCACGCCGGTAGTTTACCGCTGCCGGGGTACACTGACTGCGCTTGCCTTGCCCAAACCTATTGCTGGATGAGGTCCCCTCATCAACGGCGCCCGTGTGTGTCGGGATTCTCCTGTCGCTATTTGTCACGGCCGCCGTCCATGGCGACGAAGCGCTCGAACACGCTAAACAGGTACTCGACCGTGCGATTCTATTCGACGGTCACAACGACCTGCCCAATGCGATCCACAAGTACAAGGAAGCCCCGGACGATATCGTGGCCTACGATCTTCGCGGCCGCGCGCCCGGCAAGGGCCAGACCGACATCCCGCGCCTGCGCGAAGGCCGCCTCGGCGCCCAGTTCTGGTCCGTCTATATCCCGCCCGAAGCGGGGCAGGGCTTTGCGCGCTTGCAGCTCGAGCAGATCGACCTTGCGCGGCGCGTGATTGCGCGCTACCCCGACGCCTTCCAGCTTGCCGGCACCGCCGCAGACATCCGCGCGGCGAAGGCGGCCGGCCGCATCGGCTCAATGCTCGGCATCGAAGGCGGCCACGCCATCGAAAATTCGCTGGGGGCGCTTCGCGCCTATTACGATCTCGGCGTGCGCTATATGACGCTCGCGCACAATGTCCACACGGACTGGGCCGACTCGGCCATGGATTCCTCGCCGGGCCACGGCGGTCTCACGCCCTTCGGCGAGGAGGTCGTCCGCGAGATGAATCGCATCGGCATGTTGGTGGACCTCTCGCACACCGCGCCCGAGACTATGCGCGACGCGCTCCGGGTCTCGCAAGCGCCCGTGATCTTTTCACATTCGTCTGCACGCGCGCTCTGCGAGATTCCCCGCAATGTGCCCGACGACGTGATCGCGAAGCTGCCCCAGAACGGCGGCGTCCTCATGGTGACCTTCGTGTCCGGCTTCGTCTCGCAGGCCGCCGCGGACGTTACGCTGCCGGCGACGCGGGAATACCTGACGCGTTCCAAGGGCAAAACGCCTGAGGAGCAGCAGGCCATCTACGAAGACATCCAGTCCCGGGTAAAGATGCCGGCGGTGACCGTGGCTGAAGTCGCCGATCACATCGATCACATCCGCAAGGTCGCGAGTGTTGACAACATTGGCATTGGCAGCGACTTCGACGGCAATACCCACTGGCCGGAGGGACTGTCCGACGTCTCGATGTACCCAAACCTGTTCGCCGAGCTCGTCCGGCGCGGCTGGAGCGACGAGGATTTGACGAAGATTGCGGGCGGAAACGTGCTGCGCGCGCTCGAGCAGGCGGAAGCCGTGGCGAAGCGCCTCCAGCGTGAAAACCGGCCCTGAGAATGCTAGGATTCGCGCCCGCAACGCGCCCGTAGCTCAGCTGGATAGAGTACCTGGCTACGAACCAGGGGGTCGGGAGTTCGAATCTCTCCGGGCGCGCCAGTTACGACGAAGGCTCACGCAACGCGTGAGCCTTTGTTTTTTTGGGCGGCCAGACGCGGCTACCGCGGCGCGCGTCGTCGGATCAGATTCACGATGAACAGCAGAATGATGGCGCCGCCCAGCGAGACAACCAGGCCCATCACGCTGAAGTCACCCTGATTGAGAGTTCCTGCACCCATCAATGGCGAGAGTAACCATCCACCGAGCACGGCACCCACGATACCGACAACGACATTGAGAAGGACGCCCTGCTGCGCGTCGGTCTTCATGATGAGGCTCGCCAGCCAGCCGATAACACCGCCGACGAACAACCAGACGATTAAGTTCATAAGGTACTCCTGAGAATTAACTAATCCAAATCAGAGCTAACGGCCATCCTTATCGAAGTCGCCTGGCAGGGCTCGCTCGACACGATCCCATGCCGCTCGGGCGGCGACCCTGGCTTCTTCCCACGCGAATCGAGAGTTGCCTTTTGTCCGTTCGTATTCCGTTCGAAGGTAGGACTCCACGTCATCAAAGCGTCGATTCTGAGTCAGATAGTGGGCTGCGCCCTGATAGCCCGTGCGGTACGCCGGCGCATAGTCGTCGAAGTAGGTGTGGTCCTTCCGGTAATAGGGCTCACGTGCGTGGGCATCCCGCCAATAGTTGTCTTCAACCGTCGGGTTAACCGCCTCTGCGCCGGCGCGGCCGGCCAGACCACCTGCCACGGCACCCACTACGCCACCGATTGCCGTGCCGACTGGGCCCGCCGCCTACCGATTGCAGCACCGGCGATACCACCCGAGAGTGCGCCTGCGGCAGTTCCGACAGGGTGTGAACCGGGTTCGCCCGTAATGGGATTCCGATTGGCTGCATTGTCATCCTTGCGCTTCTGAATACCCATGAGTAACTCCATGCCGTTGGCGCTATGTATGAGGGTGCCTAGAAAAAATCAAGAGGCAAGTGCCCAAAAGGCAATGGCCGTGTAGGAATATGCCGACGAAACCTCTGGGGATGGCTGGTAGCTCACGGCAAGCTGTCGCAACCTCCGGGCGGCTGCATCCGGCCCTTTTTCGCACCGATGGTCCTGATCAGGATCGGGCCGGAACGTAGGGTGGAACGTGTTCTCGGCATCGCTTGGCGAGACTCGGCGAGAAGTTGGGAGAGGTCGGGCCATCCAAGTTATTGAAAAATAAAACCTACTAATTCTGTGAGCGACCCTACGAACCAGGGGGTCGGGAGTTCGAATCTCTCCGGGCGCGCCAGCCCAGCACGTACTCAGGGAAGTGGAACGCGCGAGTTCGAAGCGGCACCCCGTATCGTCTTTCCGTATTGACCTGGCGCCACTGTCGGCCGGCCTAGAGTACTTTCTAAACACATCGCAGTGGCTCGATGCGAGTGCCACGGGTTCACCGCAAGCGCAGCCGCTTCCCGCTCGCGCACACTCCGCACCTGCACGCTTACCTCGCACCAGAAAAGGCCGTTTGAAATTCCTATCCTTAGCCGTTTCCAACTACGATTGCCCTGACGGACCATTGGCTCGCCGGCAGGACCGGTTAGCGAGCATCGTTCTTAGAAGGAAGAAAACAGATGCAATCGATGCGCCGGCTGATGAGCCTGTTCGCCGCAGCGCTGCTGCTGGGACTGGTTGCCACAGCGGCAGCACAGGACGCAAACATCAGGCAACCGGTCGCGGACCTGGAACAGCTGCTCGCCGCCGAACCGCTAGTGATCACGCAGGCAGAGATCAGCCGGCCCATGGCCAAGGGCGATATCACCTTGCGGGCCGAAGTCTCCTTCGGCGGGGCACCGCCCCTGCGTGTGAAGTTGCGCAGGGCTGAACCCGGCGCGGACTCCTTCAACAACGTCCCGCGCTACGACTTCGCGGCGTACGAACTGCAGAAGCTTTTCCTCGACCCGGCCGAGTATGTGGTGCCGCCCACTGTGCTGCGCATGGTGCCGCTGGCGGACTTCGCGAAGTATGCACCTGGCGTCGCGCGCACGTTTTCCGCCGCCGACCAAGTGGTGGCCGTGGTGCAGTATTGGCTGAGCGACATCAAGGTGGTCGCGGACGTCTACAGCCCCGCGCGTTTTGCCGCCGACCCGATCTATGCGCGCCACATCGGCCAGCTGAACGTGCTGACGTATCTGGTCAGGCATCGCGACTCGAACCTCGGCAACTTTCTGCTTGGCAAAGCGGAGGTCGGGGCACGCGTGTTTTCGATCGATCACGGTGTCGCCTTCGCGTCGGACGAGAGTGATCGCGGCGAGGTATGGAAGGATTTACGCGTGAATCGACTTCCGGCCGACACCGTCGAACGGCTGCGCCATGTCACACCGCAACTGCTGGCGGACCGACTGGGCGTGCTCGCGCAATGGCAACTCCAAGGCCGCAGTTACGTTCCCGTGGCGAGCGGCAAGAACCTGTCGGAAAACCGTGGCGTCCGCCGCGCAGGCAACGAGCTGCAAATGGGCCTGACCAGGTCGGAGATTCGCGCGGTGCACCGACTATTGACGAAACTGCTCGAGCGCGTCGATCGCGATGAGATCACCTTGGTGCCCGCGGCGGGCGCCTGAGAATTCATCGATGTCCATTGCACGCCGCCCGAGACTCGGAATCCTGCTTACCGTATTGATCGCCACCATCGCCTTCAGCAGCCCGGGGGAGGCGCGGGCGCAATCGGCGCCGCTGCAGTGGAACGGAATCGATCGCGTCGTAGCTTTCGCGGACGTGCACGGCGCCTATACCGAATTGCTCGAGCTGCTGCACGAGACCGGGATCCTCGACGCGCGCGACCACTGGGCGGCCGGGCACACGCATCTCGTGAGCCTGGGCGACCTGCTCGACCGCGGCGCCGATTCGCGCAAAGTCATGGATCTGCTGATGCGCCTGCAGGGTGAGGCACAAGCGACGGGCGGGCAAGTGCACGTCCTGCTGGGCAACCACGAGGCGATGAACATCCTCGGCGATCTGCGCTACGTCGAGGCCAGTGAATATGCCTCCTACGGGGACATGGAATCGTCTACCGAGCGCGCGGAACTGCGCCAAGCGTGGGAGACGGCGCAAGGCGCGGGATCCGGCGCAGCCTTCGACCAGAAGTTTCCGTCTGGGTATTTCGGGCACCGCGCCGCTTTTTCACCCAAGGGCAAGTACGGCCAGTGGCTGCTGACGCTGCCCGTAGCGATCGTTGTCAACGACACGCTCTTCATGCACGCCGGGCCCTCGAATATCCTGCGGGGCATGAGTCTGCAGGAACTGAACCTGCGCTACCGCACTGCGCTCACCGACTATCTCGGGCTTGCTGGGCGGCTTGAGCAGGCGAAGCTGCTGCAGGCGGGTGACGAGTACGACGCCCGACCGCAACTCGCCAAAGATCGCCTGGCGGCCACTGCGGCTGCGAACGGCGGCACGTCGGATCCGGCGTTGACCGACACGATCCAGCGCTTCGACGTATTTGCCAGCAGTGCCCTGCTCTCGCAGGATGGTCCCAACTGGTACCGCGGAGCCGCGCTGTGCAACGAGGCGGTTGAAGCCAACGTGTTGTTGCCGCTGTTGCAACAGTTCGGCGCCGCAAGGCTGGTTATCGGCCATACGCCGACCCGCGATTCCCGCGCAGCCACCCGCTTCGACGGCCGCGTCGTCAAACTCGACGCCGGCATGAACCACGCGGTGTACAACGGCCGGGCCGCGGCCCTGTTCCTGCAGCCGTCCGGACTCAGTGTCCGCTATGCAGAGCAATCCGACGCCACGCCGCTGCAGCCCGAAGGTCTGTTCGTTGCGCCCAATGAATTCGATGACGCGAGCGTGCTTGCGGCGCTGCGCGACGGCGAGGTGACCGTGACGGGCCCGCGCGGCCCAAACGAAATGAACGTCTCGGTGAGCCACGGCGGCAAACGCTTTCCCGCCGTGTTCCAGTTTCGTGCCAAAAAAGATGCGGCCCGCAAGGAAGTGGCGACCTACCGGCTCGACCGTCAGCTGGGACTCGGCCTCGTGCCGGTCACGGTCGAGCGCGAAGTGCAGAGCCAGCGCGGCGTGCTGCAGGGGCGTCCGCACAAGTGGGTCACGCAGGCCGAAGTGCAGCAGCAATCGTTGCGTAGCGGCGGCTGGTGCAGTGCAGAACCGCAGTTTCAGCTGGTCTACGCGTTTGACGCGCTGATCGGCAACGAAGGCCGCACGGCCGAATCGTTGCTGTTCGATTCAGACAGCTGGTTCGTTTACGTCACCTCGCACGAGCACGTTTTCGGTACGACCAAGGGTCTGCCTGCTTACCTCAAGGCACGACCGCCGACGCCAGGCGCGGAAGTCCGTCGTCGGCTGAGGGCGCTCGACGAGGCAGGCTTGCAGGCAGCGCTGGGCGACCTGGTCGACACCCGCGCTCGCAAGGCAATCCTGGAGCGCCGAGACGCGTTGCTGGCTCTGCCCGCGGCGGAGGCCACGACAACATCACCCTGAACCAGTACGGCGGCGGCGCGCGCGTCAGCTCGTCACGCGTCTGGCCACGAACGTGCTACGTGCCTCGAGCCCGTCGAGGTTGGAGGCGATGACGGTGATGCGCAGCTCTGTGATTTCGACATTCAGCGGTACCTTGCCGACAAAGGCCTGCAGCCGGACGTTGAACCGCATCCAGTGCGGCAATCGATGCCCATCATCGCAGCGGGCCCGCAGGACCAACACATCGCCCGGTTCCGCGTCGTAGAAGGCTGTCGGCGAAACCGGGTGCATGAACGACTCGCCGGGCGAATAGAGTAAGTCGGGAATGGGCTCGACTGATTCAGGCGCCACATTCACGATGTTCTCGCGCGCCTTGCGGCTGTAATCGCGCCCCATCACCGCCGCAAGTGCAATCCACGCCAGCGCCAGCACCAGGTTCACCCATGCAAAGTCTCGCGCCACCCAGCTCAATATATTGAGCCCGATGAACACGCCGACCGCCTGGATGAGATCGCCGAAACGCCAGAAGAAGGTGTCAATTGCGGTCTTGCCATCGTATTTCGAGTCGCGGTCGACCGGCAGGAATAGCGCCTGCCGCGTGGTGTTCATCAGTGAGTAATCGACGCTGTTCTCTGCGAACTTGATGCGGCGAATCAGGTAGAAGAACGGAATGAAGCCGCCGAGCATCGGCCCGAACACCAGTAGGCCATATCCCAGCGCGACGATGATCGGCTGGACCAAGAGCGCACCGCGAACGCCGACGAGGTGGTACACGCGTGAAACAATAAATAGTTGGATGACCAGACTGATCAGCGTCACCCAGAAATTGAAATTGCCGTAAAACTCGGTGATGAGCGAGCCCAGGTCGAGCGCCCCGCCGCTCTCGGCGACTCGCGCCACGGCATCGGCTTTCACGAAGTCGGCGAGAATGAATTCTCCCGTGCTGTTAATCCAGTTGAGCAGCACCACGAACAGCGCCATATGCAGCAGATAGCGATCGCGCAGTACCAGGCCGATGCCGCCGAGCAGCTTGGGCAAGGGCTGGGAGCGATCGATCTCGATTGCGCGCGATCCCGCCGGGATAGCGGCACGCTCAGGCCTGGCGAGGAACAGCGTAGCGCCGAGTGTGCCGGTCGCGAGGATCATGAGTCCCATGGGCGTGAGCGCCGCCACCGCCACCTGCGTGAGCTTGGCGCCGGCAAGCGCGCCCAGGTTGGCGCCCAGCATGATCACGATAAACAGACGCTGGCCGCTTCTGACGTTGAACGAGTCCGCCGCGAAGGCCCACATCTGTGACACGACCATGACACCGTAGATTCCGACCCAGATGAAGAACGCAGACGCGATGGGGTATTGATAGTGCGCGAGCACGGCGAACAGAGGCAGCGTCACCACGAAAAAAATCGTGACGGCGCGCAGCAGTTGCGCACCGTCGAGGTGGTGTCGCAACCGGCCATACAGCGGCACGACGAGCATCAGCACCAGCGCCATGGCCGCCACCGCGTACGCGCGCGTCTCGGCCGAAAACTTGGTGAGCATGAAGGCTTCGCGCAGCGCTTTCACTACTTGGTACGACGCGAGTAGCAGAAACCCGTGCGAAAAGAAAAGGAACGCGGCACGGCCCTCACCGGGCGCCACGCGCGTGACGAACGACAGCAGCCGCTCGAAGCGACTCAGGCGGGCATGGTCGGAGTTCAAGCGGTCAGCGCCTCAGCAACGGACGAAACCATGGCCGCTGCGACCATGTGCTCGCCGGCGCGGACGGCACGGGCTGAAGTGGTAGCGTCGGCCGACGCCGGTCACGTCCAGCGGCGCGATGATTTTCTTGAACTTGCGAATGTCCGTATTCTTGCCTCTGTCCATTGATCCGAAAGGAGTTTGCGGCAGGCAATGTACAAGCTAGGGATAGTAAACACGCTTCTCAGCAGAAGCCAGCGAAGCAAATTGCCTGATGCGCTCGAATTTCAGCCGCCAATCGACCGTGCGCTGACCTGAAAAAGCGCCGGGTCGCAACGAAAGCTCCTGGCGGGTTGGCGCGGCGGCACCGCGACCTGGATGCAGTAACAGAAACCCCGGCGCGAGGCCGGGGTTTCATCGAACGTGGTAGCGGGGGCAGGATTTGGTCAATCCGTGGCCGACTGCTCACCATCCCCGCTGTAACGCGCAGATTGGAATAGACATTATTGTTTGATCCCAAATAGCGAAATCCCGGAACGTGGCTCGGGTACTGATTGATTTGGTAGCGGGGGCATGAATTGGATTTCGCACAACCTTGAATTTGCTGATGTTGACTTGCGGTAGATCACCTTCCTCCTCAGCCCACCCGACAAATAGAAACCCCGGCTCGAAGCCGGGGTTTCCAGGCGTGACTGGTAGCGCGAGCCGGATCAGTCGACGAGATGTATGCGTCCGTAATAGAGGAAATTGTTTCCGCCAGTGCCAGCAGAATACTCCCCGGTAACCGGATTGCCCGTCACGTTGGCAATCACATCGATGAATTTGATCACCCCTTCGGCACCTTCGAAGACGCCGCTCCTGCCCGTGACTTTGGAAATGCCGCCACCACCCACCTCCAGGCTGAAATCAAAAGATTCACAGAAGCCATTTGCAAATGCCACATCGAATGTGTAAGTGGTCGTGAATCTGCCCTGCTTGCCGCGCAACTTGCCTATGAAGACCTTTCGACCTCGCTCAAAGTACTTATCAAAATCTTCCAGGTCGTTGCACCTGAAGCCTTCGACGAAGATGCTCAAGCAGCCTTCCAGGTCACCGGTCATCAAGTACGCAAAGTCGGATCCTTCAATGCCGCAGTCAGAAAACACGCTGTTCCCGGAAACGAAGACGGTCCTGTCTCCAGTCGCCCAGGCAGTGTTCCCGCCTGCCAGCATCATCGATGCGAGGGCACCTGCAATGAGAACCCTCGCCCTGCGGAATGAAGTAACGTGCGTATCACTTTTCATTTAGTTGTCCCCCTCTGATTGTTCGCCTCTTCTAGTTCTTTTCTTATTGTTCCCCTCTGATGTAGCAGAAACCGCTCCGGAGCGCGTTTCCCACCGGCCCCTTCTACGGTCTCGTCACTACGAACATGGACCATACTCCGTCGAGATCTGGCATGTCGACTATGACCCGTGAAATCGCGCGGCGGCCTTATGGCCATTTTGGAGGTCGTCGTAGCTTGCTAGAGGAAGCAAGGACCAGCCGGCAAGTTGACTTAATCTAGAGATACCGGAGCGACAGGAA
>Ga0163150_10009528_pt1 | contig 10721 bp, 8 predicted proteins | sample OliLakLV19P2IB_FD_148628 | JGI IMG/M metagenome (GOLD analysis project Ga0163150, IMG submission 148628) | Freshwater microbial mat bacterial communities from Lake Vanda, McMurdo Dry Valleys, Antarctica - Oligotrophic Lake LV.19.P2.IB | ecosystem: Environmental > Aquatic > Freshwater > Lake >...
ATATTATAAACACCTGTTATTATCAATAGAAGATACAGGAAGCCGGCAAGTCTTGCTGTTTTTTTGAGTGAAGTTATTGTTTCATTCATGTCTCTTAAATTTATTGCGGTGTGTATTTATAAATGTTTGAAAATGATTTCTCAAAATATCACTGCAACTATGAATAATGAAAAAATCAATATTCTGTAAGCGGGGTTTTACTTTGGCTACTTTATTTTTTTGCTCATATTGGAAAAGAAATCCCAACACTCAGGCTCAAGGATGATGCCCTTGATGAAAAATCCATTCTTGCTTCCGCAGTATTTAATGTTTTACTGCCATGATTGCCAAATGCCTTCAGGTATTGAATGCCAATGTAAAACTTCTTAGCATGGCCTTTACTGAATTCAAAACCCCATCCATAAAGAAATGCAAGATTCCAGTTGCCGGCGTTATAAGGATAGGTTTCCTTTGCACCATCCACAGTTTTGTCAAAATTCCTTTTTACAGATGGTATGCAGGCCAGTCCAATTTGTTCCATGTAACGTATAGTCAGTATTTCATTTTTGGCCTTGTCTCCCGGCTTTGCAGGACTTGCCTTTGATTTCGATGAAGAAGAACTACACGAAAATTTTGAATCAAACTGATAACCTCCTTCTATTTGCAGCTGTGTTACTGAGGGATGAAGAATAATTGTTGATACCCTCTTTTGGGTTGCTGAAACTAAAAGCTACTACCTTGTTGCTGGTAGAAATACCGCCAAATTCGCTGTTGCCTTTTTTAAACTGATAATCGAGCCTGATGTCCAACTGCGGAATAAATTGCTTTGATAACGGTTTGAAAAAACTACCGTCATTGATATTTAGACGGGTTCTTGCATTTTCAAAACCAATATGGGGAGTAATGGTGAGTTGCGAGTAGGTTGCCTGAACTATTAATATCAGACAGAGCACAACTAATTCTAAATATTTCATGCGTATATTTTTTATTAAAGAATAAGGCCACATGTTATTCGCCATAATTTAATTTTTATAATAGCGGATTATAGAATCAAAAATGCTTTCTTTCTGAGTTACTGGTATTTTATTGGTTTATATCCTTTCCTGCTTTCAATTTCTCAATATTTGCAATAACCTTTGTTTTAACCTGTTGACCTGTGGCCTGAACTAAGGCTTTATTTGCAAAATCTAACGCTTTCTTAAAATCAGCTTTAGCGGAGTAAGCATAAGATAATCCGTTGTTAACAGCATACACATCGCCGAATTTGGCTTTCGCTCCCAACATCACTTCCAAAGCCCTATCGCTTCTTTTTTGTGTAATCATTGTTCTTCCATAATTGATATACTGATTTATAGCTGCAATGGTTAATCCTTCATTCATAACTGAATCGGCCTGGGGCAAGCGGTTCAGTTTTTCATTACCGGTTGCAAGGTTGGTATAAGCGTCAAAACCCGACTGTCCAAAAGGCTTACCGGTAACAGCACTTTGAGCCCAGCCCAATGCTTCTTCCATATTAATATTTTTATCAAAGCAATATGTGGAAGCCTGAAGCCGGTTAGCGCTGATAAAACCTTTAATACCAGTAAATTCAGCCCTCATCCTGGCCAGTACAATATTGTCAACATCTACTTCCACTTTAAATGGCACAGACATCTTTTCCCACTGCATAGCGATGACACAACTTTTCTCAGTCTGTTCAACAAATTCATACTTCAGCCTTTCAACACTTTTCTCCAAGGCTACAGGCTTTACATTTATTCTTAGAACATCTTCTTCTGACCTATAATAGAAACTGCCCCAGGCATCTGATTGCTTAGAAAAGATCAGCGTAACATTATCAGCTCCCATTGCCATAAAAAGGGCATAAGTGCCTACTTTCAGGTCTTTGCCTTCAACCTTTACATCATGTTCAAAACTGATAACGGTTGCTTCATTGGCGCCGGCCCTCCAAGGGCTGGTCATTCCATTGGTAATAAAACTAAAAGTGCCGAAGCCATTTGTTACCACCCCTCCCCATATTTTCTCTTCACGGCCTTTAACCCCTGGTCTTGAATATTTAATTGTAATACTGGTGATGCCCACTTCTTCTGAAATAGTTGCTCTTGGATTAAACCCAACTGGTGGCAAATCCATTTGAGCTGTTGCAACGAATACAGAAAGAGTTGTTACCAGGGAAAGAATAGTTTGTTTCATGATTTAGGTTTATTGATTTACTATTTGCATTTTGATACTTATACATAGTATTCTTATGCAAGAGTATCAAAATAAATAAACACTAAAAGCTAACATCTCAACAAACGGAGGATTATGGTAAACGGACTACTATTATTTGTCAACCACTGAAATAATATGGGTAGATAAAATGGAGTAGATATATTTAAGGATATTGCATAAATCTTTTTGCCAGATTTTCAGGTTAGTGGTTTATTTATTAAAGCCATCATCTTCAGATTATATTACAGGTGAACCATTATTCCGCTCTGCCTATCCTGGGCCCGCAAGTGTAGACCTGGGTCAATATCCACCTACACATGAGATTTAATATTTTCAGTTTGATTTCGGCTTGTCCGGAATCTGATATAATTCGCTGCTGTAAAAGTAAAGGTAAATAATACATTTCCTGCAGGTTAGAAAATACATTGTGTTTAAATTTATGCTCCTGTTGAAATATACCCAGTTTATTGGGATGATTTTCGATAGAAAAACTTATAAAATGCAATTTTAGGGTTTATGGTTTGGTAAATTTTAGTTAAGCTGAGAAACCACTTTTATTGTGGTCAAAAATGAATGAATTTATCGTTGTAGCAATGCTGACAGCATGTTTTTTGCATGTTGGCACGGAGAGTTGACGTGCATTCAAAAGTTCCAAAAAGGAACAGGGTTGTGCGAAGCAGGTAATTTTTACCTCGGATCAGCAATCCGATATAATTCGTTCCTGTAAAACTAAAGACTAAATTTACCTGGATCTTAGAAAATATTGTGTGTAAATTAATGCTATTGTCGAATTAAATCAAGGGTGAAAGATTGGTTTTCAAGGGTCAGTCCTTTAGGCAGGCTGATGTTACGGTCGCCTGAAAAGGGCTCCCAGTTTTATCCTACAATTCATTGTATGAAAAATCAAACGTATTGGTAAACAGCGTTTGGGGTCGGGCTCGTAGCGGCGACTTTAGTCGCTCAATGACTTCAGTCATTATATGGAAATTCAATTATCAACAATCCAGCGATGTCTCCTACCGCATATAAATTCTAATTTAGGTGTACATATTCACGTAGGCAAAGCATTTGAATTCTGGTTGGTCCCGCTGGTCAAGTCGTGTCAGGTTACACAGAAATTCTTCTTTAGGGTCCTCATTTTTTTTGCAACTCAAACAAAGTTGAGGTTTCGGATACAAGTCGGGATTTATTTCAGTCCCGTCATCGTCAAAATAGGTTGGGCTGTTTCTCATTGTGGTTGTTTTTTTAATGGTAGAAAATTAGGTGTATTTGTGAAATATTGCTATAAATAGTATTTATCATCAGTAATTGTCCATAGTTGGATTGTCAATAGTAAAATGTTCAAGCCCAATCTCAGTTGTACCTGATCTCAATAGGTGTTTCAGTAAGACGGTTTGTCAGTTCTTTGGCTTTGTTCACCTGTGAACTCATTTTGTAGTTTTTTTTACCGACAGCTTCAAATAAACTCCTGACATCTCTTGACCATATCCGGTAGGTTAACCACAAAATGCTATATAGCCCTAATTTTGTTACAAATATATGTAAAAATATGCCTAATTATGTTACAAGTATATAATAATTATACCCTAAATTTGTTACATGTTTGGACGAGATCTGATAGCTGATTTAAAGAGATGGAAAGTAAAATATAACCGTAAACCTCTCATTATCAGTGGCGCCAGGCAAGTAGGTAAAACTACGGTAGTTAAACAGTTTTCAAAGGAATTCGTCCAATTTATTTATCTCAACCTGGAATTGCCTGAAGACAGGAAACCTTTTGAGCAGTTTTCAGATTTTGATACGTTGGTCCGGGCAATTTTTTTTCTAAAAAACAAATCCCTGGTTTCAAAAACCGATACGTTGATCTTTATTGATGAGATCCAGGAAACGCCTGAAGCAATACACCAATTGAGATATTTTTTTGAATTTGCTCCGGACATTCCCGTTATTGCCGCGGGTTCGATGTTAGAGAGTTTGTTTGATCCTCAGATCAGTTTTCCTGTTGGTCGGGTGGAATATCTGGTGATCCAGCCTGTTTCTTTTCCTGAATTTCTGGGAGCTTTAGGTGAAACCAATGCGTCGGAGCAAGTCCACAAGGTACCCATTGATGAATTTGCTCATGATAAATTAATGAAATTGTTTCACACCTATGGTCTGATAGGTGGAATGCCGGAGATTGTTGCGCACTATGCGGAATTTCGCGATCTCACTTCGCTCTCCACGATTTATGAATCACTGCTTGTTTCTTATATGGATGATGTGGAGAAATATGCTCACCGGGATAGTCAAATAAACTATATCCGTCATGTTATCCGGGCAAGTTTTGCGGAAGCAGGCAAACGAATCAAATTTCAGAATTTTGGAAAATCATCTTATAAGTCCAGGGAGATGGGTGAAGCCTTACGAACCCTGGAAAAGGCCTTGCTTATTCATTTGATTTATCCGCAGACCAGTCCGCTTTTACCCTTACTCCCGGATATGAGTAAGTCCCCCCGATTACAGGTATTGGATACGGGCATGTTGAATTATTTTCTCGGACTTCAGCGCGAAATCATTGGCACAGCAGATCTGAATAGTATTTACCAGGGCACCCTGATAGAACATTTAGTGGGTCAGGAATTGCTGGCTCTGCAATCTAATGCCTTACATGGACTTGCTTTTTGGGTCAAAGAAAAAACAACTTCAAACGCGGAAGTGGATTACCTCTTTCGGTATAAAGAAATACTGGTCCCGATTGAGGTAAAAGCAGGAGCCACCGGGACTTTACGGTCTTTGGCAATGTTTATGGACGTGGCTCCGCATCATATTGCAATCCGGTTTTATTCCGGAAAATTGCACTTGACCAAGGTGACCACGGCCGGTGGTAAAACATTTTATTTACTTAGTTTACCATATTATCTGGTGTCTCAGGTATCGAAATATATAGGTTGGTTGGAGGAGCAATTACTGAGCCCTGAATAAAAACGACCTGTGACATATTGCTTCAGTAATTTTGCGGAGATGAAATCTAACCAACCAAGAGCAAACCTTCTGAAGGTTAACAAATCTGAATATATCATTGACATGTATGAAAATGAATACCTGTATTTATCACAACACAAATCATTCAGGGGACCAGACTTCGAAAACAATGGAATTATGGATCCAAGAGAGCAGAATGTTACAACTTTTCATGGCAAGAACGTAACGATTACTGGTAAGGATGGTAAGTCTTTAATACCTAATAACTTGGTTTTTCTGAACGGAGAACTAAATGAATCAATAGATGATGAGCAAACCTTAATTTGCCCATTTTACTACTTAGAGAACGATCTGGATGAACCTACTAAATTATATCAAGAACAGTTTTATAAACCACAAAACCATATGTTTGTAATTTTTGATCTTATTGAATTTCGAGATAAGTTTCGCGAATCCATGGACCGGTTGAATCTCGGGTATTTAAATAAACCGGTTGAATACTATGAACCTAAAACCTGGAATGGATCCAGGGACAGTCTAGATGTTCACCATAAGGATATTGCATTTTCGTTTCAATGTGAATTTCGGATTGCTGTTAGACCACTGAATTATGGTGAGCCAGGATTACCTCCATTATTGCCTATGAAAGTTCCTCTTCCTGGGTTGCGAAAAATTAGTTACATCAAGAGAATTTATCCTTTGCACCAATAGGTTTTAATCCATGAAACTAATTTGGTGAGTAATTCTAATGACCATTATATCCCCTGTCATCACTCTTTCCCATGGGAATATTAGTAACCACCCGCGTATTCCCGTTCATATTCCTCCCACATTTGCCGCTTAGTCATATGAGAATGCAGAAGTTCAGCTCGAAGCTTTTCCCGCCGCAGTTAAAGTCCTGCTGCCTGTAGTTCTCAGTTCGCAGCGGCAGGCGTAAAAGATGTTTAACACGGAGGTTTTCCCTGTTTAATGCCTCCTCCAGATCGATTTCCCTGGATTTTAATTGTAGGTAAATATCCTTTTACGGTATTATGTGAAATTCCTGTTTCCCTGACGATGCCTTGGATGGAATGTCCCTGGGCGAACAAGAGTAGAATTTGTTTGAGTTGACTCATAAGAATTGGGTTGGCTGACATGTTTTGTGCTTTGATTTTCTGCAAAATCACGCACCACATAACCACAATCCAAATCCTTATTAAAACAGGGGGGTCTACCACCAAAAAGCGGGAGCCGGAATAATTAAAATTAGAGGGGCCTATATTCCCGAATATCCCATTTTGAGGGGAGTCAGTCCCGCAGTTGCGGTACCCGATATTAAAAATTACCCCAGGGGGGTCATTCCGAAAAAAAGGCGGGACGGAATGGGGGGTCAATATGCCCCGGAATATACATTTTTCAAGTAGTTGAATAATAGTCCGGATCTGCTGCATTGATATCACTTTATTGGCCATGCTTTTTGTTACAAAGCAAAGCAGTTAAAAAATGCAATCAACAAATCCTCTCAAAAGTGGTAAACTTTGTGCCGTATTGTCAGGTCCTAAGCCCTAAAAGTGGTAAACTTTGTACTGAAATAAACCAACCTACGTAAGCTTAGGTGGTAAACTTTGGACTGAAACACTGGTAAACTATGCACTGAAATATGTGGTAAAGTATGGGCCGTAATATCCAGAATTAGAACAGACACGGGAACAATTAATTGATAACATTCATAAAACAATGACCTATGATGAACGACATTTGTTACTGTCTTTCAAAGAGAAGAATCCTAAATGGGATTTACTTGGATTACCCAACATTGAAGAAGTAACCCAACTCCCTTCTGTGCAATGGAAATTGCTAAACCTTTCCAGAAGGGATAAATCCAAACATCAAAAGGCTGCAAAGAAGTTGAAGGTGGTTCTCTTTCCCTGATTAAAATTGGTCATGAGTATTAAATGGACTAGGATTTTTACGCAAGCAAGATTTAGTCCATATTGCACTTCCACCAGAATTAAATTGCAGTAATTCTTTTGACGGATATTATACCTTACGCTAATTTAATTCTAACATCATAGACAAAATCTCTCGATTCAAGTATTTTAAAACTTTTACTATTAGGATGGAGAGAGTTTTATAAAATTAAATTCTTGGATAATTACGGATGATGGAACTTTGGGCTAAATCTTATTTTGAGGTGCTAAGCAAAATAAACCTGGCATCTATAGAAGAAACCGATTACCGATATATAAATATGCTCAATAAATAGTTTAATTTAAATGCATAGTCTGCCATTGAATTGTATTTGGCAACCATATATTTTATTCATTTAAAAGCCAAATACTTTAAGTTTCCCTTGATTTATTCCTAGAATAATAGAATTATTTTTATCATTATTTAAAATGCACATGCTTCTTATAGCTTCCCTTATTTTTAAGCCAGAATATATTGGTAGGAATCCCATTTTATTATCACCTTTTAACAATACCCCTTTATTAGAATCCATTCTTCCAAGCTGTACCATATATTCATAAAAGTTACCACAAAGCAATAGGTCTTTTACTCCATCATGAGTAAAATCTTCAGACAAAATAGACATTATAGGGGCTACTTGAGCTTCCATTGGTAAATCAATCGGCAGCCAGTCATTTTTATCGTTTTGAAAGATCATTGATTTTAAAGTAAATGCCTTTAACTCAATAGTTAATGTAAAAGCGGTAGAGCTTAAAATTTCGTGAATATTTGCATGGGCATAGTCATGATAGGAAAGAAATTTTTTACGAAGACTTACCACTTGAGAAAATAAATCATCTTTTGCTGGAAAAGGATACTGAATACCATTTTCATAAATACAAAGTATAGGTGCTATCTTTCCATTCTTATCAAATTCCCCTCCTATTAAACAAAGAGGGTGATCAGTACTAGCTTTTAATTGAGAATTCAAGCCCAAATTGCCGGCTATGATATCTAATTTGCCATCATCATTAAGATCTGCAACCTCCAGGGTATTCCATAACCCTTCAGTATTAGTCAGGCCACGGAAGTCAGTTTTTTGTAAAACTCCATTTTTATTTTCAAGAATAGATATGGGCATAAATTCTCCGCAAATCGCAATATCTGGATCACCATCATTGTCAAAGTCAAGTATTTTGGCATCGGTAACCATTCCAAATTTTTCAAGGAAAGGAGCTCTGATTTTCGTTTCATCAACAAAATTGCCTTTTCCATCATTAATTAAAATATAGCTATCCGGCAGGTTGGGATATTTTCCATTTGCTAACCGCGATCCTAAAAACAAATCAAGATCATGATCACCATCTAAATCGATTGGACAAACTACAGAACCATTAGATAATAATTTAATCATGCTTGGATTTTTTGAAAAAATTCCGGTGCCATTATTATAAAACAGTAAATCATAAAGAGCGGTGTCTTGTGGGTTTATCTCGCTGCCTCCTGTGACAACGTATAGATCCTGGTCACCATCATTGTCAGCATCAAAGAAAATTGAATTTGTAGTTTCATATTCGTGATTATTTCGAAGGAGAGGATTCTCCAGTATTTTAAAGGAGTGATTTTTTGTCCCAATAAAAATAATGTCATGCTGATTTTTTGCTCCTCCAATAAAAATATCATCGATTCCATCTTTGTTTATATCTGCCTTGGAAATATGAGGACCTTGTGTAGAGTACATTTGATACATTAAAGGATTAGATTTGAAGTCGTCATATTCATTTTCAACATGATGGTAATTTATTTGATCATCCAAAGGGTAAAAAGGAGCGTTTTCTACGACTAATTGCTGGTTGTAAAATTCAGACTTTTTAGCAATTTCAAAAAAGCTGTTTATAGGAACATCGATCAATTTTTGTACTTCATTAAAATTCCATTTAATTAATATAGAATCTATTTTTTTTGATTGGCCTAAACCGAAATAGGCTAAAGGGGGAACTGAGGATTGAAAACCTTTGGTGGTCTGAATAATTTTTTCTTGCATTCCTTCGGTGGTGAATAATTGTATGGAGGCTCCAAGGCCAAAATGATTAGTCCTTGAACCGTCTAATTTTATAGTAAGGTAATTCTTATCATTTTTATCATTTGAATGGTTTTTGAAAAGTGAAGCAGGCTCATTAATATTATTTACAACTAAATCAAGGTCGCCGTCATTATCTAAATCGGCATAGGCAGCACCATTACTTAATGAAGGACGAGCGATTCCCCAATTACTACTTACATTTTCAAAGGAATGGCCGTTCAAGTTTTTATAGAAATAATTCGATGAGCGAATAGCCGGTATTTGATTAATCATTTCTGTAAGTGAAATGGAATCATGAGATTGATTTTTTATTCGAAGGTCGGCAGCGTATGCCAAAAAATCCATATTTGTATAATCAGATTTGTAGCCATTGGTTATAAAAATATCATTCCAGCCATCCATGTCAAAATCTGCTATCAAAGGACACCAGCTCCAATCGGTGTTTGAAATTCCTACCAGCTGTCCCATCTCAATAAAAGTGCCATCACCCTGATTGACTTGAAGCATATTTCGCATGAATTGAAAATGAAACCCACTTTGATGCAGAAGCTGCACTTTTTGATAGTTATCAGATCCGGATGTTACTTTTTTACGGGCATGGTTTTCAGGAAGCATGTCTAATGAAATGATATCCATTTTGCCATCATTATTGATATCACCTACATCATTACCCATTGAAAATAGAGAAGTATAATTGAGACACTCCCTTACAGATTCTGTAAACCCTCCTTTTTGATTATTAATATACAAATAATCTTCTTCGTTATAATCGTTGCTTACATAGATGTCGGGCCAGAGATCTCCATTGAAATCGGCAACACTAACTCCCAATCCAAATCCGAGGACATTTGATTTCAATTCTGCAGCTTTAGATACATCTATAAATTTTCCAACATAACCGCCTGATATTGGAACTAAATCATTTCTATATAACCTATCGCCAAAGCCATCTATTTTCTGATTTTTTAATGCTCTGATATTCTTATCAAATCCAGCGTACGCCTGGACGCTATGATTAAGCAAGTATAGATCTAAATCACCATCTTGATCATAGTCTATCCACGCAGCTTGCGTGCTATAACCATCGTCATCTAATCCATATAACATTCCTAGCTCAGTGAATGTCATATCATGATTATTTATAAATAATAAATTTTTACGACGATCTGCTAAAGCCGCAGCAGACCTGCAAACATATATATCTAACCAACCGTCATTGTTGACATCGGCCATTGTTACTCCGGTATTCCATAATCCTGATGCTTCAACTCCAGCCTTCTCTGCCATGTTTTCAAATTTCAGATTGCCTTTATTTAAATATAAGTGACTTGATTTCATATTGGCAGTAAGATATATGTCTTGAAGCCCATCATTATTAATGTCTCCTATGGCCACCCCTCCGCCGTTATAGAAATAGCTATATGTTAAAACGTTAAATTCCGGGCTTTCCTTCAACGTATTTTTAAAATTTATTCCACTTGAATTTGGGGAAACTAAAGAAAATAATGCATTTGCATTTTTATGGCAAGATGATAAAGTTATCAAGAAAAGAATT
>Ga0163150_10009529_pt1 | contig 10721 bp, 7 predicted proteins | sample OliLakLV19P2IB_FD_148628 | JGI IMG/M metagenome (GOLD analysis project Ga0163150, IMG submission 148628) | Freshwater microbial mat bacterial communities from Lake Vanda, McMurdo Dry Valleys, Antarctica - Oligotrophic Lake LV.19.P2.IB | ecosystem: Environmental > Aquatic > Freshwater > Lake >...
GGATGAGTATGTTAAAGGGGGTGGCTCGCTGAAGGACCTGCGCAAGCGGATCGCCGATCATGGCATGACGGTCGAAAGCGGGATCGGTTTTGCGGAATGGATCGTCGACGACGATCAGCGGCGTGCCAAAGGACTGGAGCAATCGAAGAGCGACATGGATGTGCTATTGCAGATCGGTGGCAAGCGGATTGCGGCACCACCGGCAGGTGCGGTCGACGTTGCGAATCTCAATCTGCTCAAGGCGGCAGAGCGTTACCGCGCGTTGGCCGAGTTAGGTCAGTCGATGGGGATTAAACCGCAGGTGGAGGTCTGGGGATTTTCGCAAAGTCTGAGCCGCCTGGGGGAAACGACTTTTGTTGCCATCGAGAGTGGGCTGCCCAACGCTTGCATTCTGGCGGACGTTTACCATCTGTACAAAGGTGGTTCGGACTTCAGCGGACTGAGCTTGCTGAACGGCAACGCGATGGAGGTCTTTCACGTGAACGACTACCCGGCTGATCCGGTGCGAGCAAAGATCACCGACGCCGATCGCGTTTATCCGGGGGATGGGGTCGCACCGCTAGCGACGATCTATCGTCAGCTTCGCGACATTGGTTTTACTGGCTATCTATCGCTGGAGCTGTTTAACCCTGGCTACTGGAAGCAAGACGCCAAGGTCGTGGCCAAAACCGGCTTGGAAAAACTCCGCCACAGCGTGCAGCAGGCGCTGGCGTAAGTGATTTCGCTTGCTCTGATAACGTGCGCCACTGGCTCCGCCCATAGGTATCTACACATCGTTGCTAGCTTGCAGATTGCCCCAATTACGCCGCAGGCGTTTAACACCACAGCCCCAGGTCGCGCAGCGCACCTGGGGTTACTGTCTTTTTTTGCTAACCCAGGGTGCGCCGCTGCGCGTCGAACCCTGGGCTGTGGTATGGAACGCCTTCGGCGTACAACTGCCGAAGCGCTTGAATGATTTTCAGCACTGTTCGTCGTTGAAACAGCCTCAGCGACTGATAGCAGACTTGAGCAGATACCACTGGCCCTGCCAGTGAATTTGTTAACGCTAGCGAACTTCTCAGTCATATTTGCTGACCGCCGTCTGAAGACACTGCGCCTATTCGGTACTTGTGGCAGTTAAATCCAGGCCCGGACGAGCGGTTTCTATTTTCGCAATCTTTCCGACATCTCCTCGCAAAGCGAATGGAGAGTCAGTTCATTTGCTTGCAGGTAGAGCTAGCATGCAATTACGCGCGGATCTCGAGATGCTCGATCAGTTCGGCCATTCGCCACGTTTTAACGAATTAGTGCCTGAACCAGTCTCCCTCTCGCTTCTGCGCGGAGCCGCTTTCGGTGGAGTGGTTGTGCAATCGGCATGGGCCCTGCTCTTTGTAATGACGAATATTTTGCCCCCGGACGTGGTGAACCCCATAGCGCCTCTGGCTTCTCTTTGGCTTCTGCCCGGATTGTTGACATTCTTGATGCCAGCGGGTGCAGCGGTTGGAATGGTAATCGCCCTATTGGTGCGATTGCTGCAAGCGGTGCTGGCGGCGATGAGCACAAACGGGACTGCACGGGACTGACTCGCTTTAATTTCCGCGTTTTAGCGGCGATGTGTCACGTTTTCCGCCGGTGCGGGCAACCGTGAATATTGTATGCAATTCTCTAGCTCACTGTTTTTGCGAGAGTTTTGCCTTCGCGAGCGTCGCTTAGGAGCATAGAAACAGGTCGTCCATAGTAGAAATCCTGACCAACGGCTTATGTTGTACTCAAAAAACTTTGAAAAATTTCTGGCTAATCTTTATGAGGATTGGCAAAGTCTCGTTACAATCGCGGTAGGAGTAAACAGCTCGGAGCGACCGTCATGTGACGAATCGCATCAACGTGCCTGGCTGCGATTCAGCCGGTTTAGCAATTAATTTTTTTGGGAGACAGGCGAATGAGAATGCGAAGTCTATTTTTTTGTTCGGCAGTGATTGCCGGATTGGTCTCGGCCGGAGTTCAGTCTGCTCAGGCGGATCAGACGATCTTCCATGACGATTTTGGGGCTCGGGTGAATCAGGGGAGCATAGTTGGAACATCGCCAAACATTCAGAACACGGGTGGAGCCACCTACGGAATCCAAGTCGAAGATGTTGCCCAGGCAAACGTTTTCTCGAACCCGTATTGGGGCGGCCAACAAATGTTGGAATTTACCGCGAGTAATCATTTTAACTCCGCGTACCTTCCGTACGCTTACGACCCCACTTCTACTTCGGATATTTTGCGGTTCGAGGTAACTATGCGCAAATCTGCAGGGCACTTGAACAATTTCATAATGGGCTTTTCCGGAACGGGCAACTCTGGTGTGCCCGGCGGTGCGGGTTTCTTAGTGTTCAAGCAAGGCAGCGTTGAGGCATATAATTCAGCAGGTGGAGGCAGCAGCACTCCCTACACCACGTGGAGCCCGTTTAGCACCTCGAGCTTCAACACGATTGCGTTTGAGTACAACCCATTGAATGTGGCCACGCAGCCATGGTCGATCGAAATCGAAGGTGACAAGCAACTGATAGTGGACGGCGGTAACTATAGTCCAATCACCAGCATTGGTGGTATTGGATTCGGGCACTGGAACTCCTACGGCAGTGGTGGCAATTCCTCAACGACCTGGTTGACAGAGATCAAGTTCGAGCGAATTTCGCAGGGTGGACCGCCACCGATTGACGGTGACCTCGACGGCGACGGCTTTGTCGGCCAGAACGACCTGAACTTGATCCTCGGTAATTGGGGACTGGCTGTCCCTCCCGGTGATCCACTGGCAGATTTCAATAACGATGGCCAGATCGGCCAAGACGACCTGAATGCCGTACTGGGCACTTGGGGACAAGGTATTCAGCCTCCAGTTACTGCCGTTCCAGAACCAGCCAGCATGGTGCTATTCGGTTTGGCTGGTGTCGGTCTGGTGGCCCTCCGCCTGCGCACGCGAAAAGTCGCCTAGAGCGTTAACATTTGCTTAGGAATCCACCAGGATATACCTAACTAGCTGACTCCTAACAGCGTGGCCGAACCAGTTTCGGCCACGCTTTTTGCATTCAATAACTGGACAATTTAACGCATGATAGCGTGGTCAGAGCGAAAACAGGCGCGACTTTGTCGCCTCGATCGCCAGCTCGTTTGCCATCCAAGAAAAAGAACTTGGCATTTCTGTTAACAAAATCGTTGCAATCCTGCAACCAGCGATACTATACTGGTGACTGACTACCGCGTCCGGGGGATGTACCCTATTAGTCTTAGCTCTGCGTTCGCAGAAGACGTTTCAGTTTGGGACCAGTAGGTGCAGCATAGATTGTTAGAAACGGGGCATTTGTCTATTCGCAGTGGAAGCAAGTCGGGCGCATGAAACTGGCGCATTGCCAAGTTCATGGCTGAAGCGTTGCATTCAAAATTTCGGAACTCATCGGGAAGATTTAAAATTCATTTAGGAGACTTCAGGATGCGCTCGGTTTATCAATTTACTAAGCTGGCCATGATTAGCGGTCTGGCGGTTTTCGCCAGTATGAGTAGCGTTCACGCACAGGTCATCTACCAGGACAACTACACCACGCGAATCGTCCATGGGAATATTCTTGGACAAACGCCGAACGAGGTGACGACCGGTGGAACTTACCAAGTGACCAATGCTTCGGCCCCGTCCGGAGATGCCTTGACGTACATCGAAATTGGTGAACCACATGCCCCGGGAAATTACCCTTATCAGGTCCTCCAGATGAAGGCCCCTGGTGGCGCAAACGCGTTAGACTTAGGCTCGAAGACGTCGTTTTTCCTGCCGTACAATAAAAATATGGTTGGCAGCACAGACATTCTTAAGCTGACTATGACGGTTCGCAAACCGGCTCCTGGCAATGACTACAAATTGTGGGATTACAATAACCTGATTTTTGGATTCACAGGGGCGGACCCTGCCATAGTTGACACCAACGTCCTGGACGCGTTCGTCAGGTTGGAGTCGGCTCAAAATGTCTCCGGTGTTGGAATTACCGGAGTAGTGCGCCCCTTTGTGCCAGGAGTCGGATCCAACAACGGTAATACGAGCATCACCGCATCAAGTCTTAAAATGATAGACTTGAATTCCAACTCCGAAGTGTTTGCAACCATTTCTATGGAATATGATCCGACGAAGGTCGCCACGCAACCCTGGTCGTTGACCTGGGATGGTCTCAAAGTTGATTTTCCAAAACACGCGGCCACGCAGTATGCTGCAATTCAGCAGATCACGGGCGTTGGCTTCGGTAACTTCGGTGCATCCAACAGCACTGATCGCACTGCCTGGCTCCGCGATTTCAAATTTGAAGTCATTCCACAGCCTGATCCGGGTATTCCTGGCGACTTGGATGGCGATGGCTTTGTCGGCCAAACCGACCTGAATTTGATCCTCGGCAGTTGGGGGCAAGCTGTCCCTCCAGGCGATCCCTTGGCTGATGCTGATAACAGCGGTTCCATCGGTCAGGGTGACTTGAATCTGGTGCTTGGCAGCTGGGGACAGGGCGATCCTCCTGTCGCCGCGGTGCCTGAGCCGGCAACCGTTTTACTCATGGGACTGGCCGGAATTGGACTGATTGCGATGCGAGTTCGCTCGCGCCGTGCAGCGTAGTCTGAACTAGCAGTCATGATTGCCAGCGAACCTGCCAATCGGCAGGCGAGCGCCGCGTGATCGATGCCGATTGGCTCGGCGTTCGTGAATTGCCCAGGATTGTTGCAGGAGAATGCAGAATGCATTTCGTTTGGCGGCTTGGTTATATATGGCGGTGTGTTCAACTCGCCTGTGTCGGGATTGTTGCGATTGCGGTCCTGGGCCAGACATTGCACGCTGCGGTCATTTATCATGACAACTACGTCACGCGACCTGCGCATGGCAGTATCATCGGCCAGATACCGAACATCGTTAATCGCGGTGCCACGGGAACCTATCGGCTAACCGAGGCATCTGTTTGGAACGGCGACGATTTGGAGTATGCGAACGTCGGCAATCATGGTGCAACTGGCAATGGCATCGGCCAGACGCTGGAAACCAAGACGCCCGGCGGTACCGGTTCCAAGACTTCGTTTTACTTGCCGTACAATGTTGACCTGACCGGAAAGCGAGACATTCTCAAACTGACTTTTACCTTTCGTAAGCCCGCACCGGCCAATACCAGAGCGTTCAATAATCTAATATTTGGCTTTGTCGGCACCGACGCAGTCAACGATGCACACTTGGACGCATTCTTTCGGTTTGAAAATGGAGGGCTGGTCCGTCCCTTTGTTCTAGGCAGTAACACAGATGCCTCGGCCTTCACTCTGGACAGTAACGCGAATGCCAGCTCGTTCAATACCGTCTCGATCGAGTATGATCCTTTGAAAGTCAGCACGCAACCTTGGTCAATCACTTGGAACGGAGTGAAGAGCGATTTTCCAAAGGCCGCGAATACCACCTATACCGCGTTGCCCAAGATGAACGGTGTTGGGTTTGGCAGTTTTAGTTCAGACACCAATCAGGATCGCACTGCCTGGCTCCGAGATTTCAAATATGAGGTTATTCCCCAGCCCCTCTATGGGGATCTGAACGGAGACGGCTTTGTCGGGCAGCTTGATATGAACCTAGTTCTCGCACGTTGGGGAACGAGCGTTACCCCCGGAAATTTGCTGCATGGGGATGCCTCGGGCGATGGCTTCATTGGCCAGAGTGATATGAATGTCGTCTTAAGTGCCTGGGGGCAGGGGACTGCGACTATATCGCCAGTCCCTGAGCCAGCAACGATAGTACTGATGGGCTTGGCGGGTATGGGTCTGGCGGTGATGCGATTTCGTGTACGGCAGGCCGGCTAGTTTTTCCCCTGGCATTCGTGCTGAGTTCTACTACTTCCAAAGGCGTGGCCGGAATCCTTTTAGCCACGCTTTCTTGGGCTTTGAGCCACATCATCTGCGTGGAAACGAAGGCTCTGGGCCAAGTTCCGCGATTGGCTATCCTCCTGCCCACACTCTCTGGCCGCAGCACTTACTGGAATAGCAAGGTGTTTGGGTCGCGTTTTATGCGGCTGCGAGGAGATAGTCTTTTTTTGTCAACAGATGGATCCGACCGCCAAAAAGAAATTCGACATATTGTATACAATTTCATTGCAATGGCAGAGGGTCCAAGACTATACTGTCAGGTAATTGCCACCCTTTGGGGGAATTTGCGTGGGTCGCACGTTGCGGTGTAGCCGTGGTCGGGCAACGTATTATCGGTGCTTCCGTTTCCGGTAATCCCCGCGCAGCGGAGTGAGGACAGAATAGATGGGTACTTGTCTTACTTCAGATCAGTAGCGTGCCGAATGCGGGCTGCCTCCGTCATCGGCGGTCAGCTCATTGCAACGCGACAGAAAAGAATCAAAATTGACTTCAGGAGAATTCAGAATGCGATCGGTCTATAAATTCACAGCACTGGCATTGATCGGGGGCTTGGCATTTGTTGCCAGTGGGCAAGGCCTAAGCGCTCAGGTGATCTATCACGACAATTACACCACGCACATCCCGCATGGTAGCATTATTGGTCAGCCCAATCACGCTCCAAATGTCGTTAATGTGCCCAATGGTGTTTACGCCCAGACCGTGGGAGCAGGTGGTCAAGGCGAGCATCTGAATTATGCCGACGTAGGTGAACCGCAGGGTCCCGGCAATTACCCATTCCAGGTGTTATCGGTAAAAACGGACGGCGGTGCTGGTTTCAAGTCGACGGTTTCGCTGCCGTACGCGGCGAATCTGGTCGGTAATACCGATAAGCTTAAGTTGACGTTTACGTTTCGCAAGCCGACCGGCGGTGTGTGGGACTTCAATAACCTGATTTTCGGATTCACTGGCACCGGCAATCCTGGCTCCTTTCAAAAGGAAACGGGCCAACTGGACACCTTTTTTCGCTTTGAAAGTGGTGGATATGTCCGCGCCTATGTTCCCGGCAACGTTGCTGTGAGCGACACCGACGGGCGTTTGGAACTCCCTTTTGAAACCGATGCGACTGAATTTGGTACCTACTCGATTCAGTACGATCCTTTGAAAGTCAGTACACAACCTTGGTCGCTCACTCGACCTGATAATGCCACTTTCGATTTCCCGACCTTGGGTGGCTTCATCGACTACAATCCATTGACGCAAATAACCGGTGTGGGCTTCGGTACCTACGGCGCAGACACCAACCAGGACCGCACGATGTGGATGCGAGACTTCAAATTCGAACGCATTGCACAGCCACCGATTGAGGCAGTGCCAGAACCAGCCAGCGTGCTGCTGATGGGCCTGGCCGGAGTTGGCTTGGTTGCATTTGTTCGCTCGCGTCGCGCCAACAGGGCGAAGTGAGCTAGTCTGCACTAATTGTGATGTAAGCAAAACCACAGCGTGGTCGATCAATTCGGCCACGCTGTTTTTTTGGTCATCCAGCGAGTGCGAGCGGTAGGGCTACATTGCATCCATCTGCTGCCAGAATGCCCGTGCTTGCATCGGCCGGCTGAGGGTACACAGATCACTATAACGTCAGGGCATTTGGGCGGTGTTTGGCATCCGGCCTCTGCTCCCGAGGGTTCTGTCCCCTTTCGATACCCATTTTCTGGCCGAAAAAAAGATAATCGAATTATTGTTTACAATTTCACTGCAATGCGGGAACGCCCAATATTATACTGGCGGGTGATTGCAGCCCCTCGGGGGATGGCCCGTCTAAGGTCGGAATAAAGCATGACGATCCGGTGAACTGTTTGGCAGGAGAATTCAGAATGCGATCGGTTTGCAATTTTACAGCGTTGGCATTGATCGGAAGTCTGGCGTCCCTGACCAGCGTGCAGAGCGTGTGCGCTCAAGTAATCTATCAAGACAATTACACCACACGCACCGCTCAGGGTGGCACAATCGGGTTCGGTCCGAACGTGGTTAATGTGCCCGGCGGTGTTTACGGCCTTACCTATGGCGAAGGAGGGCAAGGCGAGCATTTGAATTATGCTGACGTTGTTGCGCCCGCCGGTAACATCAATTACCCCTTTCAGGTGTTGGATGTAAAAACGGACGGCGGGCCTGGCTTTAAGGCGACCGTTTCTCTGCCCTACGCGGCGACTTTGACCGGCAATACCGATAAGCTTAAGTTGATGTTTACGTTTCGCAAGCCGACCGGCGGTGTGTGGGACTTCAATAACCTGATTTTCGGATTCCGGGGCACCGGTAACACCGGCTCTTCGCAAAACGAACCAGGCCAACTGGATACATTCTTTCGATTTGAAAGTGGCGGATATGTCCGCGCATATGTTCCAGGTAATGAACATGTGAGCATTGACGAAGGGCGTTTGGAACTCCCTGGTGAAACCAATGCGACTGAGTTCGGCACTTACTCGATTCAGTACGATCCTCTCAAGGTCAGTACACAACCTTGGTCGCTGACTCGTCCAGATAATGTCACGGTGGATTTCCCGAATTTAGGTGGCTTCATTGACTACAATCCACTGACTCAGATAACCGGTGTCGGCTTTGGTACTTACAGTGCAGACACCAATCAGGACCGCACGATGTGGCTGCGAGACTTCAAGTTTGAGCGCATTTCACAGGCAGGATCACCACCGATCGCTGGTGACCTGAATAGCGATGGCTTCGTAGGTCAGGACGACCTGAATCTGATCCTTAGTAATTGGGGACAGAGTGTACCACCTGCTGATCCATTGGCAGACGCCGACGATAGCGGGTTCATCGGCCAGGATGATTTGAACGCAGTTCTCAGTACATGGGGACAAGGAACACCGCCGATTGAAGCAGTGCCAGAACCAGCAACTTTATTGCTGATGGGACTGGCCGGAGTCGGCCTTGCTTGGACACAGCGTCGACGAATTCGACGGACCAGTTAGGCTTGGCGAATGCGATTTTATCGAAACTGTCAAAATAATATCAGTGTCGAAAACATTAGTACGATACGGCATAAATTTTGCTAAGTATTTCCTGCATTTGATTTTGCTATGCCAAGAGTTCTCAATTAGAATCGGACTTGCGTTGCAGTCAGTAGTCAAAGTCGTTCGATTTTGACCAGCTTTGTTTTCGAGTTCGCTTGCTGCTCAGTCAATCGTTTCATGCATGGTGATTTTCCCAGGCAGCACGTTTCGTTTTCGGCCGCGTGCATCTGCATAGACTGATTCAACTGTGAGCGGATACCGAGGCGCATCGCCGATTTCTTTTCCTAGGGCATCATTTAAACAGGAGTATCGCTATATGCGAAAAATGCTACGAAACGCCAGCGTGTGCTTATTGAGCAGCCTGGCAGTTGCCATCGCTGGATCGCAAGCCACAGCACAGGTCATTTTCCACGACGACTACACCACGCAGCCGGTGACAGAACCGACCAGCATTTACGAAATTCCCGTAACACCGAATATCGTGACGACCGGGGCGACCTACTATGGCCAATTCGGCCCGGATCAACACCATGCGCAGATCAAGCAAGACCCTTTTGGGGTGCCCGTAGGAAGAGTGCTGGAATGGAAAACTGGGCCGGGATACGATTCGATCTTCCTGCCGCATCAAATGGTCTTAACCGGCAGTACCGATATTCTCAGGATCTCCGCGACCTTTGCCAAGCCAACCGGTGGTCCCGAGGCCAGTCCATTGAACTTCAACAATATGTTCTTTGGATTCCGAGGGACGGGAGCGAATGCCCCTATCACGGACTTCATTCTGTTCAAGAATGGTGGAATTGTGCAAAACTTCGTGCCTCGCGCCGACTGGTCGTTTGATGATGCAAATGCAACCCTATCGACCATGTTCAATACCACCGTCATCGCACAGGATTTTAACTCCATCGCGATCGAGTACAACCCGTCGAAGCTGAGTACCCAGCCTTGGTCGTTGACCTGGAATGGCGTCAAGATGGATATGCCAAAGCACCCTAATAGTCAGTATGTCGCTTTGCAACAAATTGAGGGCGTTGGCTTCGGCAGTTTGTTTTCCGACGGCGGCGACCGCTCGGTGTGGATGCGGGAGTTCAAGTTTGAGGTGATTCCACAAAGCCTCGAAGGCGATCTGGACGGCGACGGCTTCGTGGGTCAGAGCGATTTGAATTTGATCCTTGGCAACTGGGGCCAGAGTGTACCGCCTGCGGATCCTTTGGCGGATCCTGATGGAAGCGGTTCCGTTGGCCAGGGTGACTTGAACAAGGTACTTATACGGATTCCAGTTTGAAATAGCGCGCATCCCCTGGCGCTTTCCTGGAATACCCATCATGATACCTCGATCTCATAAACATGGAGGTCGAGGTGAAGATCAAGGACCGCTTGTCATTGGTGGAGCTGAAGCGACTGGAACGCGTCGAGAAAAACGCGGATCGGGCGCGGCGGCTGCGAATCATCATTTTGGGGGTCGAAGGGTGGACTGCGCCCGCGGTAGCAATGGCGGTCGGCCTCTCGCGTCGGATCTGCCAACGGTGGGTGCGGCGATTTAATCAAGGAGGCTTGGCGGGGCTCGATGACCTTCGTGGCCGGGAGTCGCGTTCTCCACTGACGCCAGAACAGGAAGCCGACGTACGAGAGCGAATCGAAGCGGGACCGACTCAGCAAGACGAAGTTTGCTCGTTACGTGGCAAAGACTTCCGGCGAATTCTGGCCGACGAGTTTGGCCTGCTGCGTTCGTTGGCGAGCGTCTATGGGCTGTTGCATCGTCTGGGCTATTCGTACCTGCGTCCTCGGCCACGGCATCGCAAGTCGAACCCAGAACACATCGCTGCCTTCAAG
>Ga0163150_10009531_pt1 | contig 10720 bp, 10 predicted proteins | sample OliLakLV19P2IB_FD_148628 | JGI IMG/M metagenome (GOLD analysis project Ga0163150, IMG submission 148628) | Freshwater microbial mat bacterial communities from Lake Vanda, McMurdo Dry Valleys, Antarctica - Oligotrophic Lake LV.19.P2.IB | ecosystem: Environmental > Aquatic > Freshwater > Lake >...
CGTTGTTCGCCGCCTGTCCGAGCGCCCGTCGGATGCCCCGCGTCTCGACCAGGTCGTTCTGCCGCGTGCCAGTTCCGTGGGCGTTGATGTAACCCACTTCGTCGGGCGCCATCCGCGCGTCGCGCAGCGTGATGGAAATCAGGTGCGCGAGGGCCTCGCTCTCGGCGTCGAGCCCCGTAACATGATGGGCTTCTGCCAGCATTTTTCCGCCGGCCAGCTCGGCATAAATCCGTGCGCCCCGAGCGACCGCATGGCTGAGCCGTTCGATGACGAACATGGCCGCGCCTTCGCCCATCACGAACCCGCTGCGATGCCGGTCGAACGGCCGGCAAGCCTGCTGCGGATCGTCGTGCTGGGCCAACACGCCCATTTTGTAGAAGCCGGCCGCGAACAACGGATGAAATCCTTCAGCGCTGCCGGCCAGAGCAATGTCGCACTGCCCGTCTCGGATGGCGCGCGTGGCCGAAAGGATGTCGATCAAACCGCTCGCGCAGGCCGTCGAATGGCAAATCCTGGGCCCGCGCAACGAGAACTGGTTGGCCACGGTCGAGCAGGCCGTGTTAGGCATCCACTGTTGCCACCACGGCACTGCCCGGGGATTGATCAGATGGTGCAAGCCGAGATGCTCGGGCACGTAGCCCGTGTCGCCCATGTGCCCACTGACGGCGCATGCGAAGCGGTCCAGATCCACATCGGCGAAATCAATCTCGGCGTCGCGTATCGCTTCGTCGGCCGCCACTTGCGACAGCGTGATGACTTTGAGCTGGCCCTGATGCTCGGATTGGATATCGACCGGCGCGCCAATCAACAGGTTGTCGGGAATGCCAATCAACCCGCTTAGGCTGCGAACGCCGCTGCGGCCACTCTTCACGGCCTGCCAGACGCTCTCGCGGTTCCCGCCGAGCGAAGTGATCATGCCGATGCCGGTGATGACAATTGGCTCGACGTGATCGTTTTGCGGTGGCGTTGCGTACACGGTCGGGGCAACTCTTGGAGGCCTGGGAAACGTGCGGAGCTGATTTCGTGCCGTCCGTCAAACGCGTGGTGCGCAACCGAAAGGCGTTCCGTACGCCGCCACCGACCTACCCTCATAATCGGTAGAAGCGGCGACTCGACTTCAATCGGTAATTCTTGACACTAAGTCCTGAGCTAATCGCCCGTCGTCCCTGAATTGGCCACGTGCAAATCCGCGACCGTTGCACATGGATGCCCGTGGGTGATTTCGCGGGGCAAGGATACCAATTGTGTCCCGCCAGATACACCCGGATCCGCCGCCGCTGGCGTGCCTTCTAGGCCGGCTGAGCCCAACATGCATTTGCGAACCTACGTGAAACTTTCTTGAGGTTTCGCCGGGAAACCAGGCAAATTCGAGGTCTTTTCTCGGGCTGCGGAAAAAAAGGTTGCAAAGCGAACTGAAGTTGGTAAACTCCGTTCGCGGTCGCAAGGATACTTGGTGGGAAAGATACCCAAAAGAGCAAAATCAACGGGCTTTTTTGGTGAAAAGCTACCCACTTTGCAATAGCAGGCAAAAGCCACTTGAAACCGTCGGACGTGTTGAATGGAGTCGGCGCTTACGGCCGTGATCTGGTGACCGGTAACACGTTTCCCGTCAATTTGGTTCCCGTCGACCGCCCCCGATGGCTGGTGCCGCTGAATTCATTCTGGGTGAGTATCAGCGGACGCTCGATGAGCGGTTCCGGCTCTCGATTCCCACGGAGTTAGTCGAGGCGCTGGGGAACTCGAACGATCAGTATATCTTGGTCAAGGAGCGATTGGGCTGTTTGAGTCTCTGGAACGCCGCAGCATGGCAATCCAAATTGAATGACGGCGTCGAACTGATCCGCGGCAAAATGCGGGCGGGTCGACTGGAAGGACGACTGGGTGACGTTCAAGTATTAGGGCGTCTACTCTCGACGAGACATAAGGCGTTGTCGCTCACAGGGCGCGGACGGTTGATGGTTCCCGAGGGTTTTCGAGAGTTCTTGCGAGTTGAGCCCGGGAGCGATTGCCTGGTAGTTGGGGCTGCCGTTTGCATCGAGATATGGAGTCCGGCCGCGTGGTTGGCCTACTTAGAGAAGCGAATTCCACGTTTTCGGCGGCTCTTCGATCGTTTATCAAGTTAGCTGGATTATTTCCGCTACTAAATTGCCGCGAAACACGCGCCGTCAAAAAGTGCGTCGAAAAGCCAGCGCCCATGCCCGGTACGGAGAAAGGGCCATTGTTTTCCCTTCCCTGTCACTCGGACGGAAAGCAAAATTCCAGGGATGGGTCGATCGTGGCATGGATGCCATTTTCCTTCTCCGGCCGGGCGTGGTTTTTTATTTTCCGGCGTGCTGGCGACGTCGAATGCGCTTCGCGGGTGTCTGGAACCTTTGGCTGAATGCACGTGATCCATTGGAATGCGGCGGCGCAGCCAAAGGTTCCACTCACCCTCCGAACCCTGCCTGCAACGCTAGCAACGCGTGCTCTCAACGCACGGTCGGGCTTCGCAAGAAATTGCGGACCCATTTCTTCTCTGCTAGCACGATGGTCGGCGTCCGATACTAACCGATGCGTGCTCGACACGAACGCGCGCTGGTCGCCCCCGCGTCGATCCATCGCTGGCCGCAAAGGAGAAACTCGTGCGCAACCGATCGGCAAAGATATTGCTCGCCTTGATGGTGTCGATGGTTGGCGTCGCCCGGGCCGACGACTGCGGCAAGGCCTGCCGCGACGGCGTGCTGTTTCCCTATATTCAGCCCGTCTGCCAGCCGCCTTGGTACGTGGCGAACCCCTGGACCGTCGTCACGTGCCGCTGCTCGCCCAACGCGCCCTGCTTCCGGCCGATCAATCGGGCCGTGAACTACCACCGCGGACCGGTGGGCTACGCGCCCTATCCGCAGCAGTGCTATCCAAAATACCGCAGCGAGCAACAGACCGAGTCGCGCGAAGAAGTTCCCGCGCCCTACGCCCCGTGAACCAAATTATTCCCTTGTCGCCACGCCCTCGTCTTTCGCACGTTCGCCGCGAGTGGCATGCCGCTCGATGGCCGCGCCGATGAAGCCCGTGAACAGCGGGTGCGATGCCGTGGGCTTGCTCTTGAATTCCGGGTGGAATTGCACGGCCACGAACCACGGATGGCCTGGCAGTTCGACGACTTCCACCAGCGAGCCGTCCGGGCTGGTACCCGAGAAGATCATTCCGTTGGCCTCGAACTGCTGGCGGTAGACGTTGTTGAACTCGTAGCGGTGACGATGCCGTTCAAAGATTCGCGTCGTACCGTAGGCCGCGGCCGCCCGACTTTCTGGCAGCAGTCGTGCTTCCTGGGCGCCCAACCGCATCGTGCCCCCTTTATCGGTAATGGACCGTTGCTCGTCGAGCAGGCAAATCACGGGGTGCGGCGCGTCCTTGTTGAATTCCGTGGAGTGCGCGCCTGCGAGGCCAATGACGTTTCGGGCGAACTCGATCACGGCGCACTGCATCCCAAGACACAATCCCAGGTACGGTATGCCCCGCTCGCGAGCGAAACGGATGGCCTCGACCTTGCCTTCGATGCCGCGCTCGCCGAAACCGCCCGGCACGAGCAACCCATCGTAGCCGGTCAGCAACCGCTCGGGCCCCTCGCGCTCGACCTCTTCGCTTTGAATCCGTTGAATTCGGATCTGCGCGGAGTGTGCGATGCCAGCATGGTCCAGCGCTTCGTAGATCGATTTGTACGCGTCGCGGTGCTCGGCGTATTTGCCCACCACGGCGATCGAAATCTCATGATCGGGATTCCGCAAGCGGTGCAACAGCTCGCGCCAGTCGTCCAAATCGAGCGAGCCGGCCGGCAGCCCCAGCCGTTTGACGATCAGCGCGTCGAGCTTGTTGTCGACCAGGCTCAAGGGCACTTCGTAGATGGAAAAATCCTTGTCCTTCTCCTCGATCACCGCCTCGCTGGGCACGTTGCAGAACAGCGCGATCTTGTCGCGGTCCTCGCGGCTGATGCTCCGCTCGGTTCGGCAAATGAGAATGTCGGGCTGCACGCCGATCTGCCGCAATTGGCCCACCGAGTGTTGCGTGGGCTTGGTCTTCAACTCGCCGGCGGCCTTCAGATACGGCACTAGCGTCAAGTGGATGTAAAGGCAGTTCTCTTTGCCCACGTCGAGCGAGAATTGCCGGATCGCTTCGAGAAAGGGCTGGCTTTCGATATCGCCCGCCGTGCCGCCAATCTCGGTGATCACCACGTCGACGTTCTCGCCGGCCAGCTTCTGGATGACGCCTTTGATTTCGTTGGTGATGTGCGGAATCACTTGCACGGTTTTTCCCAAAAACTCGCCGCGCCGTTCCTTATTGATCACCGACAGGTAAATCTGGCCCGTGGTGTAGTTCGAGTCGCGTGTCAGCGGGCCATGCGTGAAACGTTCGTAGTGACCTAAGTCCAGGTCGGTCTCGCTGCCGTCATCGAGCACGTACACCTCGCCGTGCTGATAGGGACTCATCGTGCCGGGGTCGACGTTGATGTACGGGTCGAGCTTCTGCATGCGAACCCGCAGGCCGCGACGTTCCAATAGCATGCCGATCGAAGCGCTGGTGAGGCCCTTGCCCAACGAGCTCACGACGCCGCCGGTGACGAAGATGTGTTTGGTCATGGAGTTTTATGAATGCGAATTATCGAGGAAGCAATTGTCAACGAAAACGGCGCGAGCGCTTAGCCATCGCGGCCACGTGATGTCCGAAACGCGTTAACTCAATCAAAGGGGAACGGCCCGATTTGGGCCCAAAGGGCAGGACCAGGGACCGCGAACCCTGGAACCACATCCTAGCGTGATCGCGTCCGTTCGACAAACGCCCGATAATCCTGCGGCGTATCGATGCCCACGGTCGATTCGTCGACCACGCTCACCACGATCTCGTGGCCCGCTTCGAGCACGCGCAATTGTTCGAGCTTTTCCACCTGCTCCAGCGGCGACGGCGGCAATTGGGCAATTTCGAGAAGAAACTCGCGGCGATAGGCGTACATGCCCACATGCTGAAAAAAGTGCGGCGGATTGTCGGTGAGCAGCCCGTCGTCCCATTGCCGGGCGTGCGGAATCGGGCTGCGGCTGAAGTACAGGGCCCGCCCCCGCGAGTCGAAGACCACCTTCACACAAGCCGGGTCTTCGTATTGGTCGCGGCGGCGAATGGGCGTGGCCAGCGTGGCCATCGGCGCCTGCGGGTTTTCTTCCAGCAGCCGGATGACCAAATCAATGCTCGATCCGGCCAACTCCGGCTCGTCCCCTTGCACGTTCACAAAAATTTCAATATCCGGGCGGCGACTGGCAACTTCAGCCACGCGATCGGTGCCGCTGGCCGCCAGGGGACTGGTCATCTCGGCCACTCCGCCGAAGCCGTAGACTTCGGCCAAAATCTCCTCATGATCCGTGGCCACGCAAACGCCCTCGGCCAAGGTCGAGCGGCAGGCCGCTTCATAAGTGTGCTGGATGAGCGACTTGCCGGTCTCGCGCAGCAGCATCTTCCGCGGCAGCCGAGTCGAGGCCAGCCGAGCGGGGATGACGATGAAGCTCTTGGTGCGGCTGCGCGGAACAAAATGCGGCTGGGACATGCGTCAGACCCTCCCTGGTCAGCGCGATAATTCATAACATTTCCGGCCGCATCTGGCCAGACTAGATGCAACGCTGCCAGCCGATCGAACTTACACAGTGCCCCCCGATTCTTCAGGCCGGTTTGAGCGTCGAAATTATGGTAAACTATGCTGAATATGAATGACTTCCCTCCCCGACGATCCTCCGGCAACGCCGTAATTGAGTGCTATAAACGCGACGTCGATCGCACGCTCCTGCGTGAGAACCTGAAATTGACCGTCGAGCAACGACTGGACCAACTCATGGTGTGGCAGCGATTTGCCGTAGAAATGCGGGAAGCGGGCCGCAGGGCAAGGGCTGGCAAGTGAAAAGTCCGTCTGTAGCGGATATTCCGGCGCTTCTCAAGCTCCTCGTCGACGGAGGCGTCGAATTCATCGTTGTGGGTGGAGTCGCCGGAGTCGTGAACGGCGCGGCAAGAGTGACTTTTGACCTCGATGTCGTTTACCGCCGTACAATTGAGAACATCGCTCGGCTTGCCAGGGCGCTCGATGGGCACTCGCCTTACCTGCGCGGGGTCCCACTCGGCTTGCCGTTCATCTGGGACGAAAAGACGATCTCGGCAGGGCTGAATTTTACGTTGGATACGGACCTGGGTAGCTTGGACCTCCTTGGAGAGATCGCCGGAGGAGGACAATACGAATCGCTCATCGCCGACACCTTCGTGGTCGAGGCGTATGGACTGCAATGTGCCTGCGTGACTCTCGATAAGTTAATTGAATTAAAAACTGCCGCGGGTCGGCCAAAGGACTTGGAAGCCATCGCCGAACTCGAATCGTTGCGCGAAGAGCGCCAGCAGCCGCCTCGCTCGTAACCAAACCATCGTAGGAGTCCTAGCATATGTGCGGCATCGTCGGCTACGTGGGCTATCGCGAGGCGGCGGACTTTCTCATCCCCGGATTGCGGCGGCTCGAATACCGCGGCTACGACAGCTCAGGCGTGGTCACAATTACGCCGCAGGGCCGCTTTGCCCTGACCAAGGCAGCCGGCCGCCTCGATCGGCTGACCTCGCGCCTGGCCGATGCGCCGGTGAGTGGCCATATCGGCATCGGCCATACCCGCTGGGCCACGCACGGCGCCGCGACCGACGTCAACGCCCATCCGCATTTCGGCGGCGACCAGGCCCTGGCCATCGTTCACAACGGAGTCATCGAGAACTACCGTGCGCTGAAGGAGTATCTCACCGGCGCCGGATACGTGTTCCGCTCCGCGACCGACACCGAGGTCGTCGCGCACCTGCTGGCCGATTGCCTGGAGAAGGAACTGGCCGTTTCTCCGCACCATCCTGCGAATGATCTCGCCCATGCCGGCTACGCGCCGCTGGTGGCCGCGGTGAACTTGGCCCTCTCCAAGCTGCGCGGCACCTACGGCCTGGCGATTCTCTTTCGCGATTTCCCCGACGTGCTGATCGCCGCCCGGCACGGCAGCCCCTTGGTTGTCGGCGTCGGCGAGAACGAGCACTTCGTGGCCAGCGACGCTTCGCCCTTGGTGGGTTGCACCAACAAGATCGTCTACCTGGCCGAGAACGAGCTGGCCGTGATCACGGCCGACTCGCTCCGTGTGATTCATCGCGACCAGGGCGAAATAACGCACAGCGTACAAACGCTCGACATGCAGGCCGACGACGTCGGCTTGGCGGGCTACGAGCACTTCATGCTCAAGGAAATCTTCGAGCAGCCCGAGACGATCCAAAACGCCATGCGCGGGCGGCTCAGCATGGACGAAGCCACGTCGCACTTCGGCGGCCTGAATCTTACGCCGCAACAATTGCGTTCGGTCGATCGCATTCTGCTGACGGCCTGCGGCACGAGCTTTCATGCGGCCATGGTAGGCGAATATCTGATCGAGGAATTCGCCCGCATCCCCGTCGAAGTGGAATACGCCAGCGAGCTCCGCTACCGCAACCCGCCCATGGATCGCAACACACTCGTCTTTGCCATCACGCAAAGCGGCGAAACGGCCGACACGCTGGCCGCGCTGCGCGAGATGAAACGGCAGGGCCATCCCACGCTGGCCATCTGCAACGTCGTCGGCAGCAGCATCGCGAAGGAATCCGACGGCGGCATCTACCTGCACGCCGGGCCGGAAATCGGCGTGGCCTCGACCAAAGCCTTCACCAGCCAATGCGTGGCGCTGACGATGCTGGCCCTGTACTTCGGCCGGCTGCGGCATTTGAGCTACGCTCAAGGCATGCGCATTATTGAAAAGCTGCAAGAGCTGCCCGAAAAGGTCCGGCAGACGCTGCAAACCGACGCCGAGGTCCGCCGCATCGCCGCCAAGTATTACCAGTGCAACAATTTCCTCTACCTCGGCCGGCAGTTTAACTTTCCGACCGCGCTCGAGGGGGCGCTCAAGCTCAAGGAGATCAGCTACATCCACGCCGAGGGCTACCCGGCCGCGGAGATGAAGCACGGCCCCATCGCCTTGATCGACGAGAACACGCCCAGCGTGTTTTTGATTCCGCACGGCGTGGTGTACGACAAGGTGATCGCCAACATGGAAGAGATCAAGGCCCGCGGCGGCCCGGTGATCGCGGTCACCTGCGAAGCCGGCGCCCACGCGGCCGACCTGGCCGACGACGTAATCCACGTCCCCACGGTCGACGACTTCTTACAGCCGATCGTGGCCAGCATTCCGCTGCAGCTCTTGGCGTACCACATCGCGGTCCTCCGCGGCTGCGATGTGGACAAACCGCGCAATTTGGCGAAAAGCGTGACGGTGGAGTAACTGGCACGCTGACGAGATCAAAGGCGAGCGGGATGCGTAAGCTTCCCGGTGCGCTGCGACAAAGCCCCGCGTCGCAGCAGCGCAGGAATTCCCCTTCCGTGAGGGAGGGGTTGGGGGAGGGTGAAAGCGCGGATGCTTGCGCGGGCAAGATTATGCGCGAGCGATGTGCGACGCGACGTCGGCGAGTGGGACGCGTCAACTTCCCGGTCAGTGGGGCGACTCCAATCCAGCGTCGCGGTGTCCCTGGAATTCTGCGCGAGGCGGCGTGCAAGCTGCCGACAGCGCCTGCAGAGTCGCTTCCGAAACGGAAAGTCGATTGATCATCCGCCTGCGCGTCGCTTTCGATGTTTCTCCAAGACCTTTTGGATGAGGTCATCGGCAACTCGGAAAATCGGGGCTCGCAGCATTTCGGCCGCGATCTCCAGATCCAACAGCTCCGCGAGCGCCCCTCGTTCTAGAATTCCAAGCGTCCCGACAACCGACAATCCACGCTGCCGCGCGGCTTCACGTCCATCGCGCTCATCGATAAGCAGCAGGTCGGCCGAGAGTTCGCAGGCAAGGCATATCGCTGCTTCTTCGCCCGGATCGAGTGCCGCGATTCGATCCACTTTGGTAAGGTCGCGGACCTCGAGCCATGTCGGCATTTCTTGGACGAACAATCGGATTGCTTCGGGTGCTCGAGCGTGAGACAGCTCTTGCAGCACCGCGGAGGGAATGAAGACTCTCCCGAAGAGTTGTGGAAGGATGTCGACATGTTGGATCTGGACTAACGTGCTAATCGGACTCGTGTCGGCAACAACCAACATCAGGATGCGTCCGGCAGCACGTTCCGCAGCGTCGCGCGGTCGGCCTCAAGATCGGCCAGATTGTAGTTCCAACGCACGCCGTGCGAACCCAGCCAGGCCTCGGCGTCGAAACGGGACTCGAACCCCAAAAACCGCCGCACTTGGCCGAGTCCGAATCGATTCGAGCGATACCCTTCGAGCACCAGCGCTTCGAGCGCGGCGCGGTCCAGATTCGGACCGAAGCTCTCGCGCAACTCTTGCTCGATTTCGGGTGACAGGTTAATCGTAACGGTCATGGAATCATTGCCTCGCTTAATCAAGGGTACGTCGCGGCTAACCCCTCGGTCAAGTCCGGCACTGACAGCAATTGGCCGCGGTGTGCCAGTCGCGGCTTACGCACCGCGACAATGATGTGTGAAGGCATGTGGAGAATCGCCAGTTTTTCACCAGCCCAGGCATTCATGCCTGGGACGAAGCGTCCTAGTCGAACCGTCGTCGTGTCGGGAACCGTTCGTCGCCAGCAAACAAGCCGATGGCAAGCGGGTTGTCGACGAACGGTTCCCGACACCTACAACAGAGAAGTCGCCGGCGGATCCTCAGGCGTAAACGCCTGGGCTGGGGAAAGGTTTGCGCTGTGGCGAGTACACAAACAGCCACACGAAGCACGATCCGCACCCCTGGCAGCGCAGCCTGACCGCCCCCCTCACTCCTCCTTCAACAACTCCCGCAGCATCGCCTCGCGGCGTTCCAAAAACATCCGCGTCGTCTTATAGTGTTCCGTCTCGGTGTACTCGACCGTGCGGATGCCGTCGGACGTGAAGTGGTAGATCGTCGCGTCGGGGTAGGCCATCACGATCGGCGAGTGCGTGGCGATGATGAATTGCGAGCTTCGCCGCACCAGATCGTGCATCAGCGTGAGCATGCTCAATTGCCGCGTGGGCGAGAGGGCCGACTCGGGTTCGTCGAGCAGGTACAGCCCATACTCTCGAAACCGCGTCGTCAACAGCGAGAAGAACGCCTCGCCGTGCGATTGCTCGTGCAGCGACGCGTTGCCGTAAGACCGACTTCGCGCCGCATCATCGCCCTCGAAGACCCGGTCCACTTCGCTCGCCACGTTATAAAAACTTTCGGCCCGCAGGAAGAATGCGTCGTCGCCCACGTGCCGCACCGCGGGCCTGGCAATCCGCAGGCAGCGGTGCAAGTCAGAGTGCGATTCGCGCGTGGCGAAGCTGAAGTTGCGGCTGCCTCCCTCGGCGTTCAGCCCCAGCCGCACGGCCACGGCTTCCAGCAGCGTGGACTTGCCCGTGCCGTTCTCGCCGACGAAGTACGTCACCTTGGGATGAAACTTGAGCGTCGTCAGGTTCCGCACGCAAGGGATGCAAAAGGGATACTCGTCGAACGATCGGACCCATTTGCGCTCGAGCGATACGTCGAGGATCAGCGGCGCCAGATTGTGCTCGGGCATGGAGGACAGGGGTCAGGGGGGGCAGGGATTGGGATTCAGGGGACAGGGAATGCGATACGGCGGAAGTTGAATCGAAACGTCAAGGGTGGCACGCTCTGATCGCACGGCCATTCTACTACCGATGCCGTCCCACGCCCAACACC
>Ga0163150_10009532_pt1 | contig 10720 bp, 12 predicted proteins | sample OliLakLV19P2IB_FD_148628 | JGI IMG/M metagenome (GOLD analysis project Ga0163150, IMG submission 148628) | Freshwater microbial mat bacterial communities from Lake Vanda, McMurdo Dry Valleys, Antarctica - Oligotrophic Lake LV.19.P2.IB | ecosystem: Environmental > Aquatic > Freshwater > Lake >...
GTCGTGCGCGGGCGGAAGTGCAAGCCACTGTCGATGCCGTCAAGGGCGAACAGAAATTGATCAAAGCCAAAGCGGCCAAGCAACGATTGATCGAGCTCGAAGCGCAGACGACAGCTGAATTGACCCCATCCGGCATACTCATTCCGCTTGAGCAGTTGGGGGTGGGGGATCAGGTGGAGATCAGCGGGCTCGGCATGACCGGCATCCTGCTCGACGCACCACAAGGGAAGAAGCGCGTGAGGGTGAAGGTGGGAGAGGGGGAGCTGCTGGCTACGGTGGCGAATCTTCTTGGCCTTGCACGAGGGCAGGTAGCGCCGCCGTCGCCAGTATTATCGAGTCCTCGCCGGGTTTCGTCAGGCGGTGGACTGGGTCTGGATGAACAGACGGTCGTGGATGTTCGAGGAAAGGCAGCTGACGAGGCGTTGGATGACGTGGTGGCGGGACTCGATCACGCAACGTTAGCCGGCGCGCCGTTTTTGCGCATCATCCATGGCCACGGCACGGGGAAACTCAAGGCATCGTTGAGAGTCTATCTGAAAGACTCGCCCTATGTGGCGGAGTTCCGCGCGGGAGATCGGGCAGAAGGCGGAGATGGCGTTACCGTGGTTCGTCTTCGCTTATAGCTGAGTTTATCGGTGATGTGTCGGTGAGAGCATTCAAGGCGTCTTGTACCGATAACACCGGTGATATCTGGATCGAGATCGGAAGATTGTCTGCATGCTCGACAGCAGATGTTTGCTTAGAGACCACCACCCGGCGGAGTCTTGCCGTTCTTGCCGCCTGTATTTTTAAGGGGACAGATCCGGCCTGACCGATCTCACCGTTGGAAGTTACTGTGCCGGTCAGAACATATCCAGCCGGTACAGTCTTGCCTTGCGCCATGGCTGCGATGCTGAGGCTTACCATCGCCGACATACTATCTCCATAGATCGTCATGCCTGCATAGGGGACTGAGAGTTCAACCGTCCAGGAGTCGGTGGAGATCCCCAGGGATCGCCCGCTCTGTCTAATCCCCTGTTCGATCGAAGTCTGAGCCATCCGCGAAAATCGGCCGGGTGCCGTGTTGAAGTGCAGCATCAGGCCTCCCTGGTCTTGCCGCTCCTCGAACGAAATCCTCACATAGGAGACCATGCCGATCTGGTTCTGGCCGGTCGTCACACCCAGGATGGGAATCAATTGTTCTCGTGAAGCGCCGTACCCTTGCCCTTCAATGAGGGAGATCAACAGCAAGCATGTCATGAGGCAGGCCAATGTCTGTGTCGATGGTAACCAGCGGAGCATGGAGCCCTCGTGTGGGATTGATCCTGTGAAGGGACGAGGGTGCTATCGGTCATTCAGGGAAAGTCTTGAGAGATCATAGGCACGGCGCGCGAGGATGAGCGAGAGCGGATACGAACAGACAGGATCCGAGTGAAAGAAGCGAGGACCGTCTGCTCTACCGCGAGTCTTCATTACGGTCTGTTCGTGATGGTTAAAAAAAACGGCAGCGGCCAGATGTCTTCCTTGCTCGCGGAACGCGCACGATAAGAATGATGGGAAGGGCACCCACGTTGGTCTTGTGCTCCCGGAACGCGCGCCCTGAGAAGGGCCTCGTTCGACGGCCGCACGTAGACCAACACGGGTGCCCTTTCCAGAGAGGAAAAGCAAGCGAGCTTGGAAGGATCAATTAGGTGGATGATGCTCGTTCGATGCGCGCAGTGAACGAGAATCTGGCCGTTCTCCTTTGAGGAAAAACAGACGGCTTCAGAAGATGAGGGGATAACCTAGGCCAGGGATTCGACCGCGGCGCGTAACCGCTCGGTCAGCTTCGTCGCCGCAACCGGTTCTTCCTGCGCCCGCTCGACTTTGATCGGCTCTCCGAAGATGATGCGCAACCGCGGGAATCCGATCCTGCCACGCGAGAGGGCCTGTGCCGTGCCAACGAGGCGGACTGGCACAAGTGGCGCGCCGGTCGCAAGCGCCATGCGCGCGGCACCCCGGTGCCACACACGGTCGCCGTAGATGGCGCCTTGCGGGAAAATCGCGACCGCTTGTCCTGCCTCGAGCGCCTGCCGCATCCGAGCGAGTGCGAGCTGGTCGTCGCCGCCACGCTTAATCCCGATTGCGCCGAGTCCGTCGAGCACCCATGCGAGCAGTCGGGATCGCCAGAGTTCCGCCTTCGCGAGGAAACGCAGTTCCCGCGAGATCACCGCCCCTAGGACGATCCCGTCGAGCAGCGAGTCATGATTCGGTGCGATGACCATAGGCCCGGTGGCGGGGAGGCGATCGGCGCCGACCACCTCGAGTCGATACATGGCGCGCACCAAGCCGCCGAAGAAACAGCGAGCCTGCGCATAGGTTGGAGCGGAGAACGGTATAAGACCCGCATTGTTGTGTGCCCGACGGTCGACAAGAGTATCCATCAATGATGCCATCAGACCTCCTCTTCATCCATGACTTCTCTGTCTGATCGCAGCAGTCGGCCATTTAGCCGTTTGCTTCGATCTAGCGCTCTCTCGCGATCCCATGTCAGCAACCGGGCATAGGCGGAGCGTGGATTGTGTCCATCGCGCCATAGTCGGGCTCGCTGTCGCACAGGGGGGAGACGTTACCTCTTGCCGCGGTTCTCTTTTTTCCAGGCTTCCCAGGCATAGAAAAACCCAATCGGCGCACTGATGAGGCAAATAATCGCTAGAAGAGACGATTCTGCGACGAGCCACCCTCCAAGAGCGGTATAGATAGATGAGCCGAGGAAATAGACAGACCAGGGAATCCTGCGCTTTTTTTTCGAAGGCCTGTCGGTGTGCGATGTCATGACGCTCAGGCCTGCAGACTTTAGAAATTGTATAGACATTGTCAGGGGCCTCCCTCTGGAATTGTGAGCTATCTGGGCATGGATCGGAACGTCTGGCTTCCTACGAACGGACGCCTGCCCACCGATTCCGCAGCCACTTCGACCGTACGAGCTTGTACCCGAGCCAGGCCATTAGCAGCACGCCGAGCAGTGGGACCACTACGGAATTCACCAACTTCTGATAATCGGTCATCTGGACTCGCAAGAGATACTGGTAGCGCAATGGCTTCTGTCCCTCCGCCGTAATGATGACCCGATACAGGCCCTCCTCCAGCGTGGTCTCGCCACTCACTACTCCAGTCGGATGGTGACTCGGACGCCAGTCTGCCACCGTCTGAGCTTCTGCCTCATTACTCCCGCTCCCCTTCACGATCCGCAGACCCACCGGCACGTGACGCAATGCCGGATCCACGAGGTCCACCACCAAGAAGGTTTCGCCTGTCTTGGGAATGTCCGTGCAGTACTGAGCTTTGAGCTCGTATTGCGGCTGGTAGGAGCTGAAATGCATCGCGCTCTCACCGACCCAGCGCACGCAAGGATCGACTTCCAGATCCGCTCCTTCATGTGCCGCGGCTGCGCCGGGGTACAGTGCGGCAACAAGTAGGAGTCCCATAGTGCCTGCTCGTGTCATGTGCCTATTCATATGCCGGCCCTTCCTGTTTAGAACCTCGTGGTGATCCGCTGTTCGATCCGGTTAAGGGGAAGGGAGCTTCCTTGCACGGTTGTCAACACTTGGAGGGATGCTGCAGCTGGTGATGTGACGAGCTGATGCGCCGCAATCACGAGATCGACAATCGCGCCACAGTTGAGACAACGCCGCCCCCAAAATCCGTTGCCACAGGATTCGAGTCCAAAATCTTTAAACTCCTCGAGCACCATCAATCCTCCACAGCGTGCGCATCTCATCACAGACCTCCTTCCTTGATGGGATTGTGCGTCTGCACCTCAGTGATTGTCCATGATGGCTTTAAGCTCACTGCCGCTGATCACCTCGCGTTCGAGCAGGACGGTGGCTCCTTCTATGAGCGCCCGCTTCTTTTCAGCTAAGAGCCATCTCACGCGATCGTATTGCTCATCGATGATCCGACGCACTTCACAGTCGATCTCGCGGGCGGTCTCCTCCGAGTAGTCGCCTTTCTCCTGAGGCGCCTGAATCTGCATGAGGAGAGGCTGGCGTTCACGATTCAGGGTCACGGTCCCTAGCTTCTCGCTCATTCCGTAGGATTTGACCATGCTTTTGGCAATGTCCGTCGCCCTGACCAGGTCGTTCTGTGCGCCCGTGGAGGCCTCGCCGAAGATCAATTCTTCCGCATTCCGCCCTCCGAGTAGGACGGCAATCTTGTTCTCCAGCTCCGTCTTGGCCATCAGAAAGCGATCCTCAGTCGGGAGTTGAAGGGTATAGCCCAACGCGGCAATCCCCCTGGGGATGATGGAGATTTTCTGTATCGGGTCTGCGCCTGGGAATGACAACGCCACCAAGGCGTGACCCACTTCATGGTGGGCGACTCGTTCTCTCTCCATCTTGTTGAGCACTCGATTCTTCTTCTCCAATCCAGCCACGACCCGCTCCACCGCTTCCTGCAATTCCGAGAGACCCACCTGTTCCTTATTCCGACGCACCGTCAAGAGCGTCGCTTCATTGATGATATTCGCGAGGTCAGCGCCGGAGAACCCGGGGGTCATCGCGGCGATGACCTCAAGGTCTGCATCGGACCCCAGGGCCACTCGCTTTGCATGGACACGCAAGATGGCCAGGCGTCCGATCTTATCCGGGCGATCGACCAAGATTTGCCTGTCGAACCGGCCGGCCCGCAGCAGCGCTGGGTCCAGGATTTCAGGCCGATTGGTCGCCGCCATCAGAATGACGGCGATGCGGGGATCGAAGCCGTCCATCTCGACCAGCAACTGATTCAGGGTCTGCTCCCGCTCCTCATGCGCCATGGGTCCCGCCCCACGGGCTTTTCCTAACGCATCCAGTTCGTCGATGAAGATAATACAGGGCGCCTTGATCTTCGCCTGCTCGAAGAGATCCCGCACGCGGGCTGCTCCCACTCCCACAAACATCTCCACGAACTCGGACCCACTGATACTGAAAAATGTCACCCCGGCCTCTCCGGCCACAGCGCGGGCCAGGAGTGTCTTGCCGGTTCCAGGTGGGCCAACGAGTAAGATGCCTTTTGGAATCTTTCCTCCGAGACGCGTAAATTTTTCCGGTGTCTTCAGGAACTCGATCACCTCGCGCAGTTCTTCCTTCGCCTCGTCCACGCCGGCCACATCCGCGAACGTCACCTTCGTGTCCTTCTCCGCATAGATCTTCGCCTTCGACTGCCCCACGGTCATGAACCCTTTTTGACCCTGTCCAAGCCCCTGACCGAAGCGCCGAATCACAAAAAACCAGATCCCGCCAAAGATCAGCGCAGGAATGACCCACCACATCATGTCTCGCAAGAACGTACTCTCAATCATGCCGGTGAACTTGACGTTGCGTACGTTGAGTTCCTTGACTAAATCAGGATCTTCAACTCGGACAGTCGTAAACAGCTTCAGCTCTTTGGATCCCTCTTCCGGCTTCAGTTTCCCGAGCAATGACTGACGAGTGACCGCGATTTCCGCCACGGTGCCGGCCGCCAGGAGCGTCTTGAATTCGCTATACGGAAGCTCTTCAAGCGTCTGCATGGGCGTGATGAAATTGAGCACGAACAGGACCGCCCCAATCGTGAGAAAAGCACACAGGACCGAAACGGAGATTTTCTTATTCACTGGCATCGCGATGAGTTCCTTTCTCTGTCACGACTGTAAGAAGAGCAAACGATTCTGACCTGTCGTGCGTTCTTCGGCTCCTTGCTGAAGGGCTGAGAAATAGAAATCCGTCGGATCATGATGGACATTCGCAAACCCGTCGCATTCAGTGTTAATCAACACTCGCTATTCCAACGGCTAAGGTTGGAAGTAACCGGAGGCAAGCACCAGGCCCATCACAGTCGCGGCAGCAAGAATAATGAACATGATGTGCTTCATGGTGTGACCTCCTTGTCGAAGCGTATGAAATGGCATTAGCATTCGGCCTTAGGGTCTGAGAAGGCCAGTTGCGAGTGCCAGGCACATCACCGTCACAGCACCAAGAATAATGAACATGACGCCCTTCATGGAGTGATCGTCTTTTTGAAGAGTCGTAGCTGGCATTGGAATCCTCCTTTGTTGTGTGTGTCGGTGTCGGTTATCAGAATTGCATTGCCTTATTCTTCTCTGTCTTTTTCACGGCTCATCCACTCCCGTATGTACGGCCAGCAATTGAGGAGCTGGACACCGTTTTGTTCACAGGCGTTCAGAAATCGAATGATCTCGACATCCACGAGGGTCACTCCGTTGAGGTCCAGTGCAATCCGCGACCGAGCGCCTTCCAGTTGCGTCTTCAATTCCTCCAGATGCTTCGCTTGCAGCCGACCGCTTAGACAGATCATCGTCTTGAGACGACGGGTTTCTTTTTCAAATTTTATTGTCATCTGTGACCTCTGCAACCTGGATGGCAACAAAGAATGCAATGAAGAGACCAATCGTAAGCCTGTGACATGCTTACGATTAGCTTAGAAAATGTTGCCGAAATTTCAGCAATTGCTGAATGATCGGCAAACGAGGCAGAAGTATCCGGAGATGCGTGAATTACACGGACCGATTGTGTGGAAGGCGGCGGAGAACGGGCAAAGTCAGAAAAACACGCTAACCCAGAAGGAATGATTCACGAGAAACTGGCATTTACGGTTGGCGCGCAACAAAGGTTCGGCCTCTTTACCGTGCGTAGTCAGCTTGTCGAGTCTTAAACCGATGTTTGTTAATTCCCAGGGCCGTGATTTTTGATTCAAGCGTCTGCCTCGGGAGTCCGAGCTTAGCAGCGGCTCCGGTAGGGCCTGCGACCTGGCCTCCACAATCCGCCAACGCCGCTTCAATGATGTCCTTTTCATGCTCGGCAAGTGTGGCGCCTAGGGGAATCACCGACCCCGACAGCCGGTGTTTTTCCCGTTTCAACCAGGTCTCGTCGACGGAAAATGTTTCGCTTTCGCACAGCACGATCGCTCGCTGGATGACATTCTGGAGTTCCCGAATGTTGCCGGGCCAATCGTAGGCCTGAAACAGCTCCAAGGTCTCTTTCTGTATATTCTTGATTTGTTTCCCGGCCTTCTTCGCATAGCGTTCAATCAGGTAGGTGACGAGTAACGGAATATCGTCCACCCGTTCGCGTAGCGAGGGGATCTGGATTGGAAAGACATTCAGCCTGTAGAAGAGATCCTGGCGAAATGTGCCTCCCGCCATGGCCGCCTTCAGGTCGCGATTTGTGGCGGCCAGCACGCGCACGTCAACGGAAATCGATTGGCTGCCGCCGACCCGTTCAATTTCCCCCTCTTGGAGGACTCTCAGTAGAGCGATTTGGGTCTCTACCGGCAGGTCCCCGATTTCGTCAAGGAAGATCGTCCCGCCATCGGCTAGTTCGAACCGTCCCAGACGCCTTTGGATCGCGCCGGTGAATGCGCCTTTTTCATGCCCAAACAGCTCAGAGGCAATGAGCGAAGCAGGGATCGCCGCGCAATTAACGGTAATAAATGCCCGGGACGACCGCTTCGAGCGCTTGTGAATGGCCCGAGCGATCAGTTCCTTGCCTGTCCCGGTCTCACCCAGCACGAGCACCGTGGAATCCGACGGCGCCACTTTGGCGACTTGCGTCAATATGTTGCGGATGGTGTCCGACGAACCGACGATTTCTTCGAACATCGAAGAGTGATCGATCTCTTCGCGCAACGCCAAGTTTTCTTTTTGAGTTCTCTCTTCGTCCCGTTTGCGGTCGTCGATGTCGGTTCCCGTCGAGTACCAGCGAATGATCCGTCCCTCATCGTCCAGGAACGGGTTATAGCGGACTAGAAACCAGCGGTGCTGCCCGTCCTTGCGGCGGGCGCGCAGCTCAATTTCAAACGGGGTTCCGCGTTCGAGCCCCTGCTGGCGCTCGACCCGTGATCGCTCCAAATCATCGGGATGAATGAGCCGTGCGCGAAAGTCATCCGCCATGATGTCTTCAATGCTCAGACCGCTATATTCGAGCATCACTCGATTTGCATAAAGCATTTTCCCGTCCGGCCCGTGGACAGCAATGCGTTGATCGATGGCATCGGTGATGCGCCGCAGCTCCCGTTCATCTTGGCGGAGCTTCTCCTCCCTATGCTTATGCTCAATAGCTACCGTCGCCAGATGCGTGATCTGTCCGATGAGGTGTTGATGGTATGCACTAGGGCTACCAGGTTCGCGTGAGTAGATCGCGAAGGCGCCCAATACTGTGTCATCGGATGACAAGATAGGCGTGGACCAACAGGCCAGCAGTCCGTGTGCCATGGCCAGAGCACGCCATTCGTATGTATCCCATCGTGTGTCTGACGCGACATCGGCGGCAATCACTTGTTCTTTGAGAGAGGCCGCCATGGCGCAGGGACCCGAAAAAAGATTCACGGGTCTGCCATGGATCGATTCGTTATAGCTCAGAGGAAGGCTGGGCGCGGCACCGTGCTGCAGTCGATTACCGACAGGGTCTACGAGTACAATTCCACAAAGAGTTCCGCTCGCAATCTCTTCGATGAGTCGGCACAAGGCATCAAGGAATTTTGAGAGTGTACATCCCGTGGCGAGCATCTCGAGCAGGCGATTTTCTCCGGCAAGCATTGTCTCGGCCCGTTTGCGGTCTTCAAAGGTATAGGAGAGGTCATCGAGCGTGCCTGATCGCTGATCGATTTCATGGTGACGGTCGGTGTTCATCTGTCCTCTCCTGAATAGTGGTGGGTTCTGTCACGACCAGCTAAGAGGGATGTTCGTCTGTCTGTCGTCTTGCTGACGAAGGCTCTCGCCACCTCATCATATCACAGTAGATCAATCATACGCCCGGTGCTCATCAAAAATCACCAACCTGATTATCAACGGGTGCCGTAAGCCTTTATCTTGGGCGTCATGCATCGGCACATATGTTCGTGTATCGACCCTGTCAATCGGTCCTGGCATGAAGCGGGGAAACCGTTCAGGCCTAATAAGTAGAGAATCTCGATATCATTCACCCTTCGCAATCTGGTTTCCCGTACAGCCCCTGTGAGCGCTCCAAGTAAATGCTGATTTTTCAGCACCATGCTGATAATTCAGCAGCTCGTCTTTGGTGCTTCATGGTGTTTGCTGCCACACTCTCGAACGAAATCGCTCATTCCTAATGGATTTCAGCATCATCGATGGCTAAGTCATGCGAGATCTCTGCTGGAATGTGAATTGCTCATGTGCGTCACCATGGATTGACGGTTGCCTGTGTGGATCTCATAGAAAGGAGGAGGTGGAAATAGCGGGCAAGATCTTTCGAAGAGACGTCCAGGACCAACCCACAGAGGTGGTTCGAAGCACATGAAGGGAGGTTAAGAACATGGCAAAAGCAATGACATTCGGTGAGAGCAACCTCGGGTACGATATGTCGCTCTGGTACGATTCCCGGCCACTAAAGATCGGCTGGTTTACGATGCTGGCGGCCGTCGGAGCCGAGGTGGTGTATCAGCGGACCTTTGGGTTCTCCCACGGCTTGGATTCGATGACCCCGGAGTTCGAGACGGTGTGGATGGGGCTGTGGCGGTTTAACGTGATTTCCAACATCATCTTCTCGGCCGCCACCCTGGGGTGGATATGGCAAACGCGCGATCGCAACGTGGCCAATGTGGATACGAAGACCGAGCTAAAGCGGTATTTTTACTGGATGGGGTGGCTCGCGGTTTACATTTTCGGTGTGTACTGGGCGGGAAGTTTCACTCTCGAGCAGGATGCGTCGTGGCATCAGGTGATCATCCGTGATACGAGCTTCACCGCGAGCCATATCATTGCCTTCTACTTCACCTTCCCGTTGTACATTACGTGCGGCGTGGCGAGCTATCTGTATGCGATGACCCGCCTGCCGCAGTTCAGCAAGGCGGTGTCGTTCCCGTTGGTGGGAGCGATCGTGGGACCGATGATGATTTTGCCGAACGTGGGCCTCAACGAGTGGGGGCATGCGTTCTGGTTCGTCGATGAACTCTTTGCAGCGCCGTTGCACTGGGGGTTTGTGACCCTGGGCTGGTGCGGGTTGTTCGGTGGCACGGGCGGCGTGGCGGCGCAGATCGTAGCGCGCATGTCCAACCTGTGCGATGTGGTCTGGAATAACGAGAGCAAGGACTGCTTGCACGTGATTCCATACTAAGTCATATCGGTGGGCAACTCCTGCGCTGAAGAGGGGTGTTGGCCAACCAGGTGGCTAGAAGAGAAAGAGTTGGCGTTCCCAGCGTCAGACACGGGCGACCTTCTACCTAGGTAGGGGCCGCCCGTGTTGTTTCGGTCGTGAACGAGCCGAACGTTTTCCGAGCCGGTCATCTGGCCTGGTTGTCGCTGAGGGGGGGACGCTTGGCCTGTTGGCATGATAACGTTGCACGATGTCTTGTTCCCGATTTCATGGGTGTTGGTCGTATTTCCCACCGGTTCAAAAACAAATGCTAATGGAGGTATGACGATGAAAACAATTTTCTCAGCCTTGTTGATCATGGCCTTTATCCAGACGGCTGTCCTGGTGGGCGCAGAGCAGCAAGATGTAACAGTGATCGCGGTGATGAAGGGGTCAACGACGATTAGCGGCCAGAAGATTGAATATCCCAAAACTGATAAGGCAGAAATGGCTTCGATCCTGGTCGAGATCCAACCGGGGAAGGAGAACGGTCGCCACATGCATGCAGGCCCCACCTACGTCCATGTTCTTGAGGGGACAATGACGGTGGAATTTGAGGATGGCGCTCGACAGACATTTAAGGCTGGGACCGGGTTTTTAGAGGTGGTGAACACTGTGCATAACGCAAAGAA
>Ga0163150_10009535_pt1 | contig 10717 bp, 6 predicted proteins | sample OliLakLV19P2IB_FD_148628 | JGI IMG/M metagenome (GOLD analysis project Ga0163150, IMG submission 148628) | Freshwater microbial mat bacterial communities from Lake Vanda, McMurdo Dry Valleys, Antarctica - Oligotrophic Lake LV.19.P2.IB | ecosystem: Environmental > Aquatic > Freshwater > Lake >...
GCGCGAGCATGATGGTGTAGCTAAGCACGAACGCGAAAACGATGCGGGAGTAGTCCGTATTGGTGAGACCAAACTCCGCCGTGATTTGCGGCGCCAGCACGCTGAGCACCTGACGATCGAGGAAGCACAGCGCTGCGGCAAAAAACAGCATCACGCACAGCACGGCCGCGCGGGCGGGGCTGAGCGCCGGCGCAGCGGCCGGATCAAGCGTGTGGTCGCTGCTGGTCGACTTCGGGGATGGCGGGAGCATTCGGGCCGATGGGTGGCGGAGAAAGCGAGGCGATTGATTTTTTCGAAGGTAGGGCGCGACCTGGGTCGCTGCCTGCAAAGACGTGTGGAAATCCTAATCGGCCACGAGCAAGCTCGGGCCCTACCTCCCAGCGGCGATCTCTGAACCGGACGGTAAGATTAGAGGTCGATGCCGAATGACAGGCGGTAGCTGCCGGGGGCACGGGGCGTCACGCGCCACAACCGGGTGCCGTCGGCGGAATACCGCAGCACCTGAATTTCCCGATTGTTGAGCACGTTGTAACCGTTGAGTTGCACGCGCCAGTTGGTGCGTTGGCCGAAGAAATCCGTGCGGCCGGAGTAGCCGAGGAGCGCGTCGACTTCCAAAATCTCCGGACCGTAGAGGATGGATCCGTAGATCGGACGATTCTGAGGCGTGAGGCCCGTCACGACGCGCTGGACGCGGTTCTGGCTCTGCCAGCGCACGCCGCCACCGACGAAGATGCCGCGCAGTTTACCTTCGCTGAAGGAGTAGCGCGTGAACATGTTTGCCTTGTAGGGTCGGTTGTTGAAACCGAAGCCGCCGGCGTTGCGCACATCGTCGATCGCGAGCTGCATCCGCTCCACGTTTTCCGCCACGATTACGGGATTGTTGTTCTGATCGACGAGGTTGGGCGGATTGCCGAACTGCTCGAGATACGGACGCACCTCCGCGAACCACGGCTCGAACTCGGCGAAAATGTTTCCACGCTCGAGTTTCGTGTAGGAGAACGCGCCCGTGAAGGTCCAGCTGCGCGAGGGATTGAATTTTAAGTCGGCTTCGTAGCCGGTCGTCACGTCGTCCGAAAGACCGTCGAGTAACGCGCCGCCGTAGGTGCCCACGGAGCCGCCGCGCGATTTGAGGTAAACGAACTTGGAATTGGCATCGGCCTGCGTGAGGTACGGACGGCCGGTGGCTGGGTTGTTCGAGGTCGCGAAGGCACTGAGGATTCGGTCGTGATCGACGACTATCGAATTCACCCGGTTAACCGGATTGCCGGGATTCTCACCCTTGAAGTACGTGAGCCGGGCGGAGAGGCGATTGTCGAGGAGTCGCAGCATGACTCCGGTGTCGTAGCCCTTGCCCTTGACCGGATTCGGGACGTCGAAGTTGTTCGCGATCACGCGTCGGTTGGTCATCGCGGGCGCCACGTTCGTCGCCTGATTCGCGAAGAACGAGAGCATCGAATGCGCATGCCAGACCGCGCCCGCGGTGTAAGTGTTGAACGTCTCCTTGTTGATCTGGAGAAACTGGTCGGTGAGCACGCCGTCGCCGGCATAGCGCTCGCCCGAGGTGACGCGCGGGTCCGTCGCGGCGAGCAGAGACGCCACCCGGGTGAGCGTCGTGTAGTTGTCGCGGCGATACCCGAGGGACAGGAAAACCTTCTTCTGGAAAAATGAACTCTGCGTGGCGAGGACGTAGGTCTTCGCCTCGGACTTGTTGCCTGAGACACTGCGATCGGTGAAGTCCTTCTTGTAGTCGATGCCGTTGAGCCGGACCGGCTCGCGGTCGGCGAAGCTGCCGGCGTACCACGAGCGGTAGTCGTTTCCAGGTGTGATGTACGTGCGATAATCGACGCGGTTGTTGGCGTTGCGAATATCGGCGTTGGCGATGGGCGCGTTGGTGCGGGCGTTGATCAGCACCTGGTTGCCCTGCAGCTGCGAGTTGGTGTTCTCGCTTTGCTCCCACATCGCGAGGATCTTGTGGTCGCCGAATTTTTTCAGGTTCAGGTTGTAGAGTGCGGACGCGCGCAGGGCTTCGTTGTTGTCGGTGTTGATCGTCCGCAACGGCGCGCCGTCGATGTAATACCTGCCCGCATACGGATTCGCGCGCACGCCGCCAGCGTTGTCGGGAATATAAAGATTCGGATCAGCGGAGATTTGCGTGTCGAGGCGGTACGCCGAGCCGGAGGCCTCTTCCTTCTGGTAGCTGAGATCGAGGAAAAGATTTTTGCCGATCGGTTGCTCAATCCGAATGAAGAGACGATCGATGTCGCTCGTGTTGATCGTATCGGGCCCGTAGCCGATCTCGTAGGGCGCGACCAGGTTCGATTGATACGGTCCGTTTTGCGCGGCCTGGCGGGCGGTTGCCGGCAGCAGCGTTTGAAACGTGTCGCGATACAGCGATGGCAGCCAGCCGGGCACGACGCCGACGAGCGTGTTAAACTGGGCCGCGGTTTCGTAGAAGCTGGTACTCGTGTAGAGATTGATGCCGCCGAACACGGGACTGACGGTGTTGGACAACACGTCGCCGGAGTTCGTGACGAGAATGTGGCGGTTGCCGGCGATGCGTTCGAGACCGCGGGCGGCGGCGGCGTTGGCGGCGAGGGCAGCGGTACCGCGATTGTCGACCAGCCGCACGGAATCAGGCAGCGTTTCCCAGAATGAAATGTTGTCGCCCATATTTTGCGGGACCGACCACATGCCGGAGAGATTGGCCTTCTCGTAGGACGCGATGACGTTGGTGCCGGCGGTCTTGAAGGGCACGATGCGCACGGAGCCGGTGGCGCGGTTGTCCTCGCGGTTGTCCCACTCGCGCCAGCTTTCCTTCCGCGCGTGCACGCCCATCAGGCGCAGCGCGACTCGATTCGGCACGAGGACGAAATTGGAATCAACCGACGCGCGGAAATCCTGCCACTTGCCGACTTGGGCCTGAAATTTGTAGTGGTTCTTGCGGACTTCGGCCTGGAGGGTCGACGTGTTGATTGAACCGGCGGAGTTCGCGACGCCGAAGAGCACGCTGTTCGGACCGGACGCGAAATCGAAACGACCCGTGTTGTACGCATCGACCGGCATGCGGGAGCGGAAGAAGTCGGTGAGACTGGAGCCGAGCAGCCCGCGATTATTGATGCGCGTGCCCTGCAGGCCGGCATCGACGTAGAACATCGTCGGGTCGGGCCGGTTCTGGTCGTAGTCGATGTTCGAATTTACGCCATACTCGAGCACCTCGGCGAGTGAGCTGGCGCCGAGGTCCTTCAGGAACTGTTCAGTGAACACCGACACCGTCGCGGCGGAATCCATGAGGCGCGTGTTAAAGCGACTGGCTGCGAGCGAATCGCCGGCGGCGTAGCCGACATCGCGTTCGGACGAAACGGAGAACGGATTTAGCACGATTGGATCCGTCGCGGAAGCGCTGCTCGCGGACGTGGGCGAGGCGGGGGCGGGTTGCGCCGCAACGAGACCGGCGGAAAGAGTGAAGACGAGAGCGCAGCCGGCAGCACGGCCGACGGAGGAGTACGCCCGGAGGCGGGCAGGCATGAACAGGTTCATGGTGGAGAGGTGGGGGGTGACAGCAGGGCCGCGTGCGGCAGAGGCTAAGGGAGTTGTTCAGCAATGCTGAACAACGCCCGTATATTTCTGAACAGATGCGGCTCGACAAGCGGGAAATGCGATTATTGAACAGTTGGCCGTGTTGAACTCCGAAAACACGCCATGGGGCTGATCCAATCCGTCGACAAAGCGCTCCGCCTGTTGCAGGCGCTCGATGCTCACGGCGGGTGGGTGGGGGTGCGCGAACTGGCGCGGACCGTGGGCCTAACTCCGGCCACGACGCACAGCCTTTTAAAAACACTGCAGGCAAAAAGTTTTGTGGAGGCGAATACGGAGACGAAGCAGTACCGGCTTGGCCTCGCCGCGATTCGGCTCGGCGAAGGGTCGGATCCGCTGAATAGCATGCGGGAATTTTGCCGGCCTTATATAGAAGCGCTGGCGAACGAATTTGATGAGACGGTGATCGTGCTCACGTGGCGCGACGAAAGCGCGATTGTGGTGGACTGGATCCAGGCCGACCATCCGTTATCGGTGACGCACAACAACGGCGTCATCGAGCATCCGATTGTTTTTGCGTCGGGCCGCGTGCTGCTGGCGTATCAAACGCGGGCCACGCAGTTGCGGTACGCGGCGCGCGAGGATCTGCGTCAGCTGACGCCGAACTCGCCTGCAACGGTCGAGGAAATGGTGACGCTGCTGAAGCGAATTGCGGGGGAAGGTTTCGCGATTACCAAGAATGTGCTGAATAGCGGGATCGCGGCAGTGGCCGCACCCGTGTTCGATGCGAACCGGCAGGCGATCCTGGCCATCGGTTGTAGCGCCCCGATTTCCCGAAGTCCCGATCCGCAGATCAAAGCTGTGCTCGTGCGCCTGCGCGAGATCGCGAGTGTGATGTCACAGAAACTCGGCGGCGCTGCCCGCGGATCCGGTCAATCATCCGCGGCTTGAGGGGGAGGCAGAGCGAAACCGATGCTGTGACTTCGGGCGCTTTCGAGCACTAAAATGGTTTGTGCCGTGCTGGCTGTCATGGCAACCGAGCCAGCAACACAGGCACACCGGCAGGAATGCCTGTGTCGCCATTTGCCAGTTAAGCGGAACGAGGGTGGTGAATTAGTTCGCTCCGAACGATATCGGGATTCAACGTGAGGATACGCTCAGTTCGGAGACGGATCGGGTTTCCTCATCTGACTCAACCGAAGTCTGGGCGGCGTCCGGGTATTTTGCCCAGACGTCACCGCAACCAATAACCACTATGGCTAAAACAAAAGACTCGAAGAAAATGACCAAGAAGGCTCCGTTGAAAACTCCCCAGGAGAAGCGCCTGGCCAAGCAGGAAAAGAAGTCCCGCTAGTCTCGGTCGATCGCGACGCACGGCGGCGCTGCTAGAGAGCGCCTGCTGCTGCGTAGCTCGAGCCTGGCCAGTGGGCGCATCTGCCGGCTGGCGGTTCCGGCTCCGGCGCGGAGCGGAGTCCGCGCCCTACCTTTTTCAGAGTTCACGATAGGTAGGGCGGCGAGTCCCTTCGCCGCCGCGGTGGCTTCCACCGCCAACCGGCAGATACGCCCCTGGCCAATGAAACGTGATATTGCCACTTGCTTTCGGGGCGCAATGTACGATGATGGCGGTTCGTAATAGCGTTAGATGACAGCGATGGTGAGTCTTCCGTGTGAGCTTCAAGGTTCAGATGATGATTCGAAACCCGATTATCGGGAACACTCTGAAGTAAACGAAGCTACGAAACTCATCACTATGAACTCCAAACTATACGTTGGGAACCTGTCGTTTAAAACCACTGAAGCCGATCTCCGTGACGCCTTCGGCCAGTTCGGCACCGTGTCCGATGTTTACGTCGCGACTGATCGCGAGACCGGTCGCCCACGCGGCTTCGCCTTCGTCACTTTCAGCAACGACACCGAGAGCAAGCTCGCGACGGAAAAGATGAACGGCACCGATCTCGATGGCCGTCAGCTGACCGTCAACGAAGCCAAGCCCAAGGAAGAAATGGGTGGCGGTAGTGGCGGTGGCAGCCGTAACTACGGCAGCCCCGATCGCCGCGCCGGAGCGTTTCAGGCTCGCGGCAACAGCCGCTACTAAGCCGTCCGACTTTGGTCAGTGGTAAACTTTCAGGCGAGACGCTTCGGCGCCTCGCCTTTTTTGTGGATGCGGATGATGACTGCGAAGGCGGCGGTCACGAACGCCCTGCAGCATGCGAACGCAACCGAAGTTCGGATACGTTTGCTGGTTCGCGACGATGACCTTGAGTTGCTGATTGCGGACCACGGGATCGGCTTTGACGTCGCGGGAATGCGCGCCGGAAACGGGCTTCAGAACCTGCGGCGCCGACTCGAATGTTCGCTCTCACGCTAGCGGCTTGGAGACAACCCGCTCCACCCATGCGGCCGGGGGCGGCCGCGGTCCCAGGGGACCGGCCACCCGATCAGTCGCATCGGGTCCGGCTAATGCCAATTGCCCGTGATTTTTAGACTGTCATTGCGAGAAGCGAAGCGACGAAGCAATCGAGCTGGATCGCCACGGCGCGCTTCGCGCCCTCGCGATGACAATCATCTAGTTTATACGGACGATTGGTAACAGATGACCGCCGGGACTCCGCCGCAGCAACTTCGCTTTGTCGCTTGCGTCAGGCGCAGGTATGGCCTCTGTCCGGGAGTTCCCTCGTTGCCCTATGCGTTTTTTGCTTTGTCGTAATCTTGGCGCGCGCGCGCGTTGCCTGATGATGGTAGCTGCTGCCGTGAGTGGCGGTAGTACGTGGGCGCAGCGCCCGACCAACGTACCTCCGGCCGTCGCGGAGATGGTGACTCCGGCCGACAATCCGATGCTCACGCGGGTCTTTCCTTCGATTGTACGGATCGAAGTGATACGTCTGCGGCCCAGTGATGGCCGGCTGACCAAGCAATGGACTGCTGGCAGCGGCGTGATCATTTCCAACGAGGGGCATGTCGTCACCAACTGCCATGTCACGGAAGACGGTGATTATTTCCGCTGCTATCTTTACGATGGCTCGCACGTCGACGCGAAGAGTGTGGGGCAGGATCCGCTCACGGATTTGGCGGTGTTGCAGCTGGATCTGACGCAGCGGCCGAAGAACGCGCTTCCGCTCGTGGTGTCGAAGTTTGGCGATTCCGATAAATTGCTGGCGGGCGATGTGGTCTTCGCGCTCGGTAGCCCCGGCTTTTTATCGCAGTCGGTGACCCGCGGCGTGGTCGCGAATCCATCGCTCGTGTTGCCCGAGCAGACTGCCGGACGTTTTTATCTGCGCGGAGAAAACGTCGGCGCGCTGGTGCGATGGATTCTACATGACGCGCAGATTTTCGGCGGGAACAGCGGCGGGCCTCTGGTCAACGAGCGCGGCGAGATCGTCGGCATCAACGAGATTGGGGTCTTCAATCTGGGCGGCGCGATCCCCGGCAATCTGGCGCGACTCGTGTCGACCAGTTTGATCGAGCACGGTCGCGTGCGGCGGGGCTGGTCGGGCATCAGTGTGCAACCGCGACTCGAAGCCGACGGCCGCGGCCCCGGGGTTATCGTCGGTGACATTGCGGCGGGTTCGCCAGCCGCGGGTGCGGGGTTGCAGCCGGGAGATCTACTGCTGGCGTGCGACGGCCATGCCATCGAGAGCGAAGAAGAAAAAGCGGTGGCTCACTTCAATCGCCTCGAAGCCAGTCAGCTGCCGGGCAATGATTTCGTCATCGAGTTCCAGCGCGCGGGGCAGAAGCAAACGGCGCGGGTCAAACTCACGTCACGCGAGCCCGCGCAGGCCGACGACGTGGAACTGAAAGGGTGGGGTGCCGTGGTGCGTGATCTCACCCAAAAACTTTCGCGCGAGGAGCGCCTGCCGGACACCCGCGGAGTGTGGCTGGAGAACATTCGTCCGGCGGGTCCCAGTGGCCAGGCGGAACCCACGCTGCGGCGTTCCGATGTTTTGGTGGCGGTGGACGGCCGCAGCGTGGGTAACGTCGCAGAGTTGCGTCAGCTGACCGACTCGCTCCTCCAGGATGCTCCCAAAGGCACCCGCACGGTGCTCGCGAGCGTTCGCCGGGAAGGTGCGATCTTGAATAGTGTGATGGATCTTCGTGTCACGGAGGAGCGGAATCAAACTCCGCAGGCTCGAAAGGCGTGGCTGGGGGCGTCGTCGCAACCGTTGACGCTGAAACTCGCGGAGCGACTCGGAGTCAAGGCGGAGAGTGGGGCGCGGCTCACCCGAATTTATCCCGGCACCAAGGCCGATGCCGCGGGCTTGCGCATCGGCGATGTGATTCTCGCGCTCGATGGCACGCCGGTGGCGGCGCGGCGGCCGGAGGACACCGACGTATTGGCGCGCCAAATACGCCAGTACCGTTCGGGCACCGAGTCGGTCTTTTCCCTGTGGCGCGAAGGCGAAAAGCTGGACGTGAAGGTGGTGCTCGAAGAGCAACCTGTTCCGCCGGCAGAGTTACCGTGGTGGAACGAGCCGCAGCTGGAATTTTCGGTGCGCGAAATTGCGTTTGATGATCGCGTACGGCTGCAGCTTCCCGTGGACACTCGCGGGGCGCTGGTGGAGAGCGCGGTACCGGCAGGTTGGGCCTCACTCGCCGGGTTGCGCTCCGACGACGTGATCGAGCGGGCTGGCGGGGCCCTGATCACGAACTTGAGTGAGCTTAAGCAGGCTTGGACTGATGCCCGGGACAAGGACTGGTGGGTGCTGCTGGTACGGCGCCGGGGCCAGACACTTTTTGTGGAGATGAACCTGAAGCCGACCAAATCCAAGTCATGATGTTTTGCCGCACTCCCCTTCTGGCCGCCTTATTGGCGACCTTGGCGCCGGTGACCTACGTTAGGGCCGCCAGCGCCGAAACCGCGCCCGGCCGGGCGTTGGTGAGTCGTTATGCCGACGCGATTGTTGGCATCGAACTCGTCGTGATGCTGCGGATCAAAATGCCCGACCGGGGCGAAGCCCCGCCCCGCGAACAGCGCATCGAGGTCAACGGGACCATGATCTCGAAGGATGGTCTGACGGTGACCACGCTGGCGGCGGTGGACCAGCAAGCGACGATGGAGGCCATGCGCGGTGGTGGCTCCGGCGGTCGCGGCCCGGAGATCGTCGGGTCTGAATTCAAGGAAGTGAAGTTACGGCTCGCCGATGGCCGCGAGGTGCCCGCGCGATTCGTGCTCAAAGACGCGGATCTTGATCTTGCGTTCATGGCTCCGGAGACGCCGGACCCCGCCCGGGAATATCCGCACGTGAAACTGGAGGATTCGGTCGAGGGGGCGCTGCTCGACGACTTCTACTTCATCGCGCGGGCACCGAAGACGCTGCAGCGCGTGCCGTTGGTGCGAAAGATTCAAGTCATGGGAGTGGTCGAGCGTCCCCGGCGTTTCTACCTCATGAGTGAGCAAGCACCGGGATCACCCGTATTCGATCCCCAAGGACGCGTCTTGGGAGTGACCTTGCAGTATTTCGCCAATGGTGGACGCGCCGGTTTCGTCGTGCTGCCCGCCGCCGACATTGCTGAAATGGCGAAGCAGGCAGCCGCCACCATGGCGAAGTAGCGCAGGCGGCTTTCCGCCACAGAGGTCACGGAGGGCCCAAGCCGAGGACGCGGAGGGTTGATGGGTTTTGACGGCCGCCATGGCACACGCGCGGATCGAGGCGTCGGAATGCGGCCGAGGGCGGCCGCGGTCCCATGGATCGGGCCATTCAATACCTTTCCTCAAAACCCCTCGCGTCCGCGAGGACGCCTCAACCTGCCGTGCTCGCGGAGTTCGTGATGAGTCGGTGCAGGACCGTCCGAAAACGGCTTAGATCGAGCGGCTTGGTGAGATAATCGCTCATCCCGGCGGCCAGACATTTCTCGCGGGTTCCCAGCGTGATCGAGGCGGTCAGCGCGATGATCGGGGTACGCTTCGAGCCGTGCTCGTTTTCCCGAATGCGCCTCGTCGCGGTATAGCCATCGACCGCGGGCATCTGCAGATCCATGAGGATGGCATCGTAGTGCTTAGTCCGAGCCAGGGTGATGGCTTGCTCGCCGTCGGCGGCGAGTTCGGGTTCGAAGCCGCTTCGGCGCAGGAAGACTTCCAGCAGTAACCGATTTGTTTCCATGTCATCCACGACGAGGATGCGCGGCTTGAATGAGAGCACCGGTTCCCGGGAAGTGGGCGCGGGAGCTGGTTCCACCGGTCCAGCGACTGGAGTGAACGGGAGTGACAATTCAAATGTGGATCCCTCGCCGAGACGACTCTGGGCCGTGATCTCACCGCCCATGAGTTGGACCAGGCGCTGACAAATGGCCAAGCCGAGACCGGTCCCGCCGAAACGCCGGGAGGTCGAGGAGTCGGCTTGCGTGAACATCTGAAACAAGCCGGATAAATTCTCCGGCGCGATGCCGATTCCGGTGTCGGAAATCCGGATACGAAGCAGGCCGGTCACGTGAACGGTCCGGGGTGCCTCCCAGCTCATAAACACCGAGATGGTCCCGCTCGAGGTGAACTTGACCGCGTTGTCGACGAGGTTGACGAGGATCTGATGAAATCGTACCGGATCGCCTGATACAACGAGAGGACCAGCGAGCTGCGCCTCCAGGCGTAGTTCCAAGTTCTTCTCCGCCGCCCGCGCGCTGAAAAGGCGCAGGACATCGTGGGCGGTTTCCGCGGGCGCGATGGGCAGTCGCTCAAGGGCGAGGCGGCCCTTCTCCATCTTGGTGAGATCCAGTAAATCGTTGACCAACGATTTCAGGCGCGCGCCTTCGCGGGCGATGGTGGTGACGTAGCCCCGTTGAGACTCATCGAGGTGAGTGTCTTCGAGCAGATTGGCAAAGCCCATGACCGCGTTGAGGGGCGTCCGAATTTCGTGGCTCATGACCGCAAGGAAGTCGCTTTTGGCGCGGTGTCCTTCGTCGGCTGCGATCTTGGCTTCGTGCAGTTGCCGCTCAGTCTCGGTGTGATGTGAGATCTCAGACCGCATCAACGCCAGGCGCACGGCCGAACCGAGCATCACCATCGCGATCAGCGTGAAGATGGCCCAGACAAACCCGCGTGCCGTCAGCAAAGTGGAAACGCTGGCGACCGCTGGATAGTCAATCACCAGTCGGGTCGAGTCTGCGCCCAGCGCTCCGAGGACCACGTGCGCGATAAGCAAAGGGAGTGTGCTCCGACCGAGAAATTGCGCCGCCATTCTCCGCCGCAGGT
>Ga0163150_10009537_pt1 | contig 10717 bp, 7 predicted proteins | sample OliLakLV19P2IB_FD_148628 | JGI IMG/M metagenome (GOLD analysis project Ga0163150, IMG submission 148628) | Freshwater microbial mat bacterial communities from Lake Vanda, McMurdo Dry Valleys, Antarctica - Oligotrophic Lake LV.19.P2.IB | ecosystem: Environmental > Aquatic > Freshwater > Lake >...
ACCTCAATCGGCCTGTCGCGCTTAAAATTCCAAAGCCGCAGACGCTGTTCTCTGCGGAGTCGCGGGAACGCTTCCTGCGTGAGGCTCGCCTGGCCGCAATGCTGAGCCATCCGGCAATCGTGCCGGTCTTCGAGTCGGGGCAAATAGGACCACTTGCCTTTATCGCGTCAGCCTACTGTTCGGGAAGTACTCTCAGCCAATGGTTCGCCGATCAGCAACGATCGATCGACCCCCGACTGGCGGCGCAAATCGTGGCAAGACTGGCCGAAGCTGTTCAGCATGCTCATTCCCGTAACGTGATTCACCGGGATCTGAAGCCGGGAAACATCCTGCTTGACGTTGAATCGACCGGGTCCGAAACAGATTCAATCGGCATTGTTGCGGCATTGCGAATTTCCGATTTCGGTTTGGCGAAACTCGTGCTGGATGATTCAGAGTTGTCGCGATCGGACGCCTTGATTGGCACTCCGGCGTACATGTCTCCTGAACAGGCCGCAGGTCAAGTCGATCAAATTGGACCTGCTGCGGACGTGTACGCATTGGGAGCGATCCTGTACGAACTGCTTTCCGGGAACCCTCCCCACCGCAAACAGAGTTATATTTCGACGCTTCGCGCAATCGAGAACGACGACCCCATCGGATTGCGACGAGGCAACAAAAATATCGCGGCCGACCTCGAAGCGATTTGTTTTAAGTGCCTGGAGAAATCTCCTCAAAATCGTTTCGGATCGGCATTGGAACTGGAACAGGATCTCAATCGATTTCTGGAAGGGCACACGATTCGTGCGAGACCAGCGACGAAATTGGAAAAGCTGACTCGCTGGACTCGGCGCAATCCGGCAATCGCCATGCTCGCCACCTTGGCATTCATCTCACTGACGATTGGGTGTGGTATTGCGAGCTGGCAATGGCTCCGTGCCGAACGCAATCTTGTCGAGGCCATTTCTCAGCGTGGGCGGGGCGATCGGCATTTGAGCCGACTGGAAAACTCCATCGATCGCATTATCGGTGACGTCACGCGATTTTTAAATGAAGTCCCGCAATCCGAAGGTCTTCGGCGAGACTTGTTGAGTGAGGTTTTGACATTACAGCAACAATTGGTGACCGAAGAGTCGGACGATCCACTTGTTAACTTTCGAACCGGTCAGGCATGGCGACGGATGGCCGAGTCCTATTACTTACTGGGGGAATTCAACTCCGCTGCCGATGCCTTTCGAAACGCGGATGCGATGCTCAGCCTGCTGAAGGTAGACGACATCGGTCCGCAGCTACTTTCGGAATTGGCTTTGATTCATGTGAAATTCAGCGCCACTCATTGTGCCCAGGGCGAATCCGACCTGGCGATTCAGGAGTCAAGCCTGGCAATCGCCAAATGGGAAGAGTATCAACAACATGAACCCGGACCACAGGCGATGGCTGAATTAGCCGCCGCTTATCGACAGTTAGCAGTAAGCTATGAAATGGCGGGTGAAGTTTCCCAGGCGGGCAAAACCTTTCAATATGCTGTAGACCTTCTGACAGCCCGCGACATCAATGATCAGAGTCTCCCCGTAGAAGTTCGTGAAGAGCTGGAAGTCTGCCTTGCCAAGTGTCTCAATAGTCTGGCGATTTATGAAAAATCGAGTGGGCGAACGGAGCAAGCGGAGCAGTACTACGAACAATGCATTGAATTGCTCCAGGCTGTGATCGACCGCCACCCATCACGAATTGATCTAAAGTCACAGCTTGCCCTTACAGCCGTGAATTTGGGGAATCTTGCATTTGGCAAACAAAACTATGAAGACTCGGCAAAGTGGTATTCCCTCGCAGTTGATCTTTCGACGGATTTGATAGCCGATTTCCCCAATACGTTTCGTTATCAGGAAACTCATTTGTTCGCCTGCACGGGACTTGGAATCGCCCAAAAAAACCTGAATCAGATTGACGAAGCGATCGTGACCATGCAACGAGGCATTGATTTAACTGAACGCAATGTCGATGCCTTCGGTTCGATTCCGTCCATTCTGTCGAACCTGGCAAAGCTTTATGGCAATCTGGCCAATATCCAAATCGATGTCAAGAAGGACGTCGTTGCCGGGGAAGAAGCAATCCGGAAAGCGAAGTCCATCAATGAGTCCCTGGTAAGTCAGTTTCCCGATCGACCTGACTATCGATTGTCGTGCTCGATTACCACCGGGCGATTGGCCTCCTTGTTGTCGATGCGTGGTGAAAGTGCTGATGGCCTGAAACTTTTCGACGTCGCTTTGGAAGATGGCTACAGGGCCCTTGAGTCCAATCCCAAGGATTCCAGATATGTTAACAACGTAGCATGGAACCTGTCGGCTCATTCACAGGCGTTTGCTCGAATCGGTGATGACGCACATGCTATTGCTTCGGCAATGGAAATTTCAAAACGGGATCCCGGCAACGAAATGTTCTGGATCAAATCAGCCCAGGCTTTGGCCTGGTGCATCAACGACATTCGTCAGGACGAAGAGTCAAGTAAAACAGAACCTGAATCGTGCCGTGAGTACGTCCGTTCGCTGATCGAGTGTTTGAACGAAGCCGGCGAATTACGACCACAAGACTTCGCCACCCTGTTCGCTTCACCGCCGTTTCTGCAAATCAAGGACATTCCGGAGCTGACAGAGTTTGCAATCCGGTGATGGTGACCGTTACCGGATGGGCTGAACATTTTGCCAGATTCCGCCAGCTCGACAACTGTGAGCGTTCTGCGAACTACACGTCTTTTTTTGTTCGTTCTTGGCGGCGGATGGTGTCGATGGTCCATTTGTGTTGCGGATTTTCCAGCAACCAGCGGTCGGGGAGCAGGTAGTCCAGTTCACTCGACGTTGCCGGCTCGCCGGACTCGCACTGCGCGAATGCGTCGCCGCCGCGATGATGCGGAAGACATCCGTCAGCCAGGCCAGTGGCTCAACGCCGTTGCACTTGGCGCTGCTGACCAGCGAATAGTGAATCGCCGCGCGCTTCCCGCCGTTTACACTCGCCACGAACAGGTAATTCTTTCGGCCGATCGCCGGAATTTTCACCGTTCGCTCCGCCAGGTTGTTGTCAAACGAAAGGCAACCCCCGGTCGTGTAGCGACACAATGCCTTCCACTGGTTCAGCGTGTAGGTAAACGCCGTTCGAATCGGACTCTTGGGCAAGATCCGTTTGTCATCCCTTCCCTCATCCAGCCACTGCCTGAATGCGTCAAGAATCGGAACGGAATGTTCCTGCCGCGCAGCAGCCACCGACGCAAAGTCCCTCCGGCCCTGAAGATTTTCTTCAGGGAATGACTTGCGAAGCTGCTTTTCGATTTGCGACAGCCGCGCGATGAACGAAAGCGCCCTGCTGGCGCGAAACGGATCGTTGTCCCGGGCCTGATGCCAGTAGCGCCGCGCGTGAATCCAGCACGCGACTTCCTTCACTTTGTCGCCTGCGAAAATTCCGCCGTAACCGCTGTAAGCATCGGCCTGTAAAAAGCCTTCGTACCCCGCCAGAAATTTCACCGGTCCGTCGCGATTGCGTGTCCGCGTAAAATCGAACACGACATACGGATGATCGCAGTCGCCCAGATAAAGCCAGAACTTGGCCGTTTGGGCTGGGCCACCTTCGAGCAACTTGATCGATGTGTCGTCGGTGTGAATCACTTTTGACTGAAGCAAGAGGTACTTCATCCGCATCACCAGCGCCATCGCGAGCAGTGCCAGTGCCGCCTGCCAGTTGCACTGCGTGCTGCGGCGGATCGTGTAGCCGTAACGCGACGTGATGTCTTCGGTGCGGTAGAGCGGTGTGTGATCGCCGAATTTCGAGAGCACGGTGAAGGCACAAAGCGCCGGACCGGGCAGCCCTTTTTCGATCGGCTGCGGCGGCTTGTCGGCGATCGCGACGTTTCCCGAAACGTCGTGGGCCTGACAGTGGCGACAGGCGTACTTCACGCGGTCATGCTGGATGACTTTCAGTTGAGCGGGAATCAATTCCAGTTGCTCGCTCGACTCAACGCCGATTTCATGACGCTCCAGGCCGCAGCAGGGGCACTCGCGTTCGGCCGTGTCGAGTTCATGCCGGACAAACTCGCGTGGCAGACTGTCGGGCAGTTTTCCGTTGCGGCCTTTGCGTGGGCGGCGCTTGACCGGTGCGATGTCGATCAGGTCTTCGTCCTGTTGATCTTCTTCGCCCGCCGCCTGTTGTTCCAGCCGTTGCCGAAGCTCTTCAGCAATTTCGGCCAGCTCGGACAGCGAAAACAGAGTCAGTTGATCCGGGTCGATCCGTTCTTGCCGCGAGCCACAAAGCTTTTTCAGCAACGGTTTGATCTGGTGTTCGAGCTGCGAAATGCTGCGCTAATTTTCTTCCAGTGCTTTGGTGAATTGCGAGACTTCCGCAGCGTGCTGTTTTTCCGCTTGAGAAATTTCCCGCTCATGCAGCAGACGCTCACAAAGAAGCAACTCCTTCAGCCGCGCGTTTTCGTTTTGCAGTTCCCTTGCGTTCATACATAATCAAACCGCAGTCAACGAAAAAGGTTTCACTCATTTTCTGATTGCACTTGAATTTTCAAAAAAAGAATGCTTCGCAATTTGAAATCGCGAAGCATCGGCTGAAGGTTCTGTTTTGAAGTTTCTGCAAGGACTCGTTCGCAGACTCACTCATCGAGCGAGTACCGTTTGCGTCGCTTGCTCGACAGGTCGATCCCGCGCAGCAACATCACAAGTTCATCGCTGCGAATCCCGGCATGAGTCAGGTCAGGTTCGATTCTTGGCAACTGGAAAGTCCCGCTCTCAAGCCGCTTGTACCAGATCGCCAAACCATCGACGTCCCAGTACAGAATCTTCAGCTTGTCGCGGCGTCGATTGACAAACAGAAACAGGTGTCCCGAAAACGGATCCTGTCCGAGCACACCGGCGACCTGCCCCTGCAACCCATTGAAACCGCGACGCATGTCGGTGTGACCCGCAGCAATGTAAATCCGGATGCCCGACGGCAGGTTCAACATGATGACGACTCGCTGACGGATATTTGAATCGCCAGGATCGTCCGCCGAATCAACTCCAGCGAACAGCCTTCGCCGATGCGAACTTTCAAACCCGAGAGAGTCGTGATCTCAAGGCCCAGATCGACATCGCCGTTTGCCAGTGAAGCCAAACCCGACCCCGCCCGGCCTGCGGTGCCGATTTCTGATTCGGCACCTGGGACAACCCTGACGGGCACCAGTTCCGGAAAGTCTGCCTGAAGCTCTCCGTCCTGCTGGGCAATCTTTTTTCGCCAGGAATAAAACGAGGGCTCCGAAAGCCCCTCTTGCTGACAAAACTCACGAACTGACAATCCACTTCCTGAAAACTCCGAAAGCACCAATCGCCAGAATTCCTCTTTCTCCGATCGTCGATGTAACATCGCTCTTCCTTTCAGGCTGAAGTACAAATAACCTCCAGTCTAAAAAGCCTGTCAACGTGCAGTTCCAGGTACGCTCACGTCTGATCAGTGCCCAGTTCCAGCCGTGGAACGGGCCCCAGCCGGTACGGCCGGTTACCAGCGCATCAGGCTTCCGCCCCAAGTCAGTCCGGCACCAAAGCCGACACTGAGTACCAGATTTCCTGGCTCGATATTTCCGTTTTGAAAGCACTCATGCATCAGGATCGGGACACTCCCGGCCGAGGTGTTTCCGAACCGGTCCAAGTTGACGAAGACCTTGGCTGGATCAATACCCATCTGCTCGGCAGCAGCGTCAATGATCCGGCGGTTGGCCTGGTGCAAAAGGAAAACGTCTACGTCCTGCAGGTCAATTCCAGCGTCTTCGACCAGTCCCATGACGATTTCGGGAAGTCGCCGGACAGCCCATTTGAAAACGGACCGGCCTTCCATCTTCAGATAATTGTCCCGGGCCTGGATCGCCTCGATCGTATTGGGTTGTCGTGAGCCACCAGCCGGAACCACCAGGGATCCACCCAACTCGCCTTCGCTCCCCAATCGCCAGGAAAGCAGACCGGCGCCACCCACGTCATGATTGTGTGAATCATCGCTGCCGACCAGCGCCGCTCCAGCGCCATCGCCGAACAGTGGCCAGGTCCGGGGATCCAGGGGATCAATCACAATCGACATTTTGTCGGCACCGATCACCAGTGCACGCCGGATGTTTCCGTTGCTGATAAACTGCGAAGCGGTAATCAAACCGTAAATGAATCCGGAACAGGCAGCATTCAAATCCATTGCTGCGCAGGTTGCACCCAGTTGGGCCTGAACCAGACAGGCGGTCGAGGGTGTGAAGTGATCCGGAGTCATCGTGCAAATGATGATCAGATCCACCTCATCGGCTGTTGCGCCGGCGTTCTCCAGACAGGCCCGGGCTGCAGCAATGGCCAGGTCGCTGGTTGCCTGCTTGGGGCTGGCGTGATACCGCGAATGAATCCCGGTCCTTTGAACGATCCATTCGGAATCACATCCTGGCGTATTCAGTTCATCGTTGGGGATAAAATTCTCCGGCATCCCTATGCCGGTTCCATAAATACGGATACCTGGAATCGGCGGGTTCTTGGACTTCCGGCCAAATTCCGGGGACGTATTGACTATTGCCATTTTATCTCCGCGACTGATTGATGGCCAAAACGGTTTCCCAACCAGTTTGGCCCGACTCCCAATTCCATGTGAAAACGGAATCACTGAATATATGCTTGTAGACGTTTCGCCACCATTCAGTTTTCCAGCCTTTAGGGGAAAAATGGCTACCATCCCCAAAAGTCCGTGCGGCAATTGCCGAAATTGCCTTGCGCAGTCTTCGAAACAGGAACAGATTGACACATTCGCCAGCTCCTAACTGCCGCGTTGGGTGACAATTCCGGCAATAAAGGGCCTGTTTGGCCGGCCAAGGGACCTTTTCCGGAAATTTGCCTCTTTCAAAAACAGACCCCCCCGATTTGGGGTGTTTTTCCCCCATAATTGAGTTAAATTGTTGACGATCAACCTTTTGGGGTTGCGTACCCGGCGCATGGCTCCGGGATTTAGGAGAGAAAAACGCGAACGAAATCAAACGATCTGCCATTGTTTCCGTATGAAAAAGGAGATCGGTTTCGGGTTGGGGGCCAGCAACTGGACTGGCAATCGCTCCGGATTCGATATGCTTTCCCGGTTTTCATGTTGAACTGTGATGGATTTTCGTTTTTGAGATCCGCTCGCTAACGCACGCAGGTAGGAGGAACCATACGTCATATGAGTCTGCTGGCAATATTGTACAACCTGGTTTCCGAGTCACCGATATTGGTGGCTTACAACCAGGATGAAAAGAAAGGGTTCAAGCCCGATGTACCGTCGATCCATTCCGGCAAGCCCAGAATTCTGGCCAGTGTCGATGGTGAAACGGGAGGTACCCCGCTGGGCGTGAACCAGAACGGGATGCTGGTTGCGTTCGTGGCACGCGAAAAATGGTCCCGTCCTGGGGATCCAGAATCGCGGCGAAAACTGGTTCGCAAACTGCTGAAATGTTCCAGCGCCCGCAAAGCGATGGCTTTGGCCATGGATGAGCTGGGTGGCGGACATTATCTCGGGGCCAACTTTGTCATCGCCGACGCCCAGAGTGGCTGGGTCGTGCATGGCGGGGAAGACGTCGAATGCTGCGAGCTGGAAAACGGACTGACGATCGTCGGGTCCTCCGACATTGACGATCCCCGAAACGAACGGGTGGCGATGGCCAACCGGTTGTTGACGCTGCAGAATCTGGATTCACCAATCAAGTTTTTGGCGGTTGCCAGCAAGGTATTTGCACGGGGACCTGGCGTTCCCGGGCGGCCGAGCATGGTGGTCAACAAGCCGGATTATTGCACCGTCAGTTCGACGCTGATTGCACTCGGCCAGAAACCGCGTGACGCCATTTACCAGTATGCGGACGGGTCGCCGGACGAAATCCGGTACGAGGACTATTCGCCATTGCTTCGGGACATCCTGAGCCGTGGAATTCGCGAGTCGCGAACCAAGGCGACGGTTACCTGATCACGGCGTCAGACCTCCGGTCAATCCAATTGAACGGCTGGTTTCCCTAACCGGAAGCCAGCCGATTTTTTTGCCGGGGCGCGATCCGGTAACAAATGCTGTTTCCCTGTTTTCCGGTTTCCACTGCCGCGCCAGTTTTTCGCAGGACCCAGGCAATTTGCCGGGCCTGCGAGGCCGGAATATTCATCGCGGTCGCCAGATCGCCAGTTTTGAAGATTGGGGGGAGCGTTTTTGGCAGCAGCCCAGCCAGGTCCTGAGCGGTTTTGTATTCGTGGCATTCCACCCATTGGGTCATTTGCCGGTCCTGAACCACAAAATCATTTTTGCCCCAGCGTCTCCTGCGGCCGTGACCGGGGTAGCGCAACTCCTCGACTTCGACCAGAGGTGTGATCAGTCGCAGATCCGGATGGGGAAATACGGTGGCAAAGTGCAGCAGTTCCTGGAAGATGTCCAGCTGGCAGCCCCGCCGCGGGCTCCAGCGTCGCGAGACCACTTCGCCGTCCTTTTTGTCCAGCCGCACCAGCATCTTTCGCATGACCAGTGGTTTCACCACATCGACTTTGTGCCCGGTCAGCAGCTGGCGGATTTTGTCGCGAATCGCGGCGAGCCCGCTGTGCTGGATTTCGATCAGCCGTCCCCGGTGAACAATATCAATCCGGTAACGTCCCATCGGGACTTCCTGCCTGGATCCGGGGCGGGAGTAATGGTCTTTCAGCTGGCGATGAAGGGTCGTTTCCAAATCGGAAGTCCGGTAGTTTCCTGACGTCGTCGAATCCTGTTGCGAACATGAATAGTCGAAAACCTCCAAATCGGGCGATACCATTTTTCGGTTGGTGCCGTTTTTGCCTGATTTGCACCCCGTTTTCCGTTTGTGGAATCCAGGCAGGGCAACTGGTGTTGGACGGGCTTGCCGACTGCGTCACAATGGTCGAAAACGGGAATACAGGGCCAGGGCGGTCCCCCGTTCTTGCTGCCGGCATCCAGCCGGACCTGGACTTCGCATTCACACTTTACGGGAACTGACAATCATGTCCGCAACAATTTCACCGGCTGGCATTCGGGACGATATCACTCAATGCATCGGCAATACACCGCTGGTCCGTTTCAACCGGGTGGCCAAAGGTTGTGTGGCTGAAGTGGTTGGCAAGATAGAGAACATGAATCCGCTCTGGAGTGTCAAGGACCGGATCGGGCGGGCGATGATCGATGCCGCCGAACGGGATGGGCTGATCCGGCAGGGATCGATCATCATCGAACCGACCAGTGGCAATACGGGAATCGGGCTGGCCTATGTCTGCGCCGCACGCGGTTACAAACTGAAAGTCTGTATGCCCGAGAGCATGACCATGGAGCGGCGAAGATTGTTGACGGCACTGGGTGCGGAAATCATCCTGACACCTGCAGCCGAAGGGATGCCAGGTGCGGTGCGAAGTGCAACCGCGTTGTCCGAAGCCAATCCGGACTGGTTCATGCCACAACAATTCAACAACCCTGCCAATCCGGAAATACACCGGCAAACTACCGCCGAAGAGATCTGGCGGGACACCGATGGTCAGGTGGATGTGTTCGTGGCTGGTGTTGGAACGGGCGGAACTATTACCGGTGTTTCCGAAGTCCTCAAAACACGCAACCCCAGCCTGATTTCGATTGCCGTCGAACCGGTGAACAGTCCTGTCATTACGCAAGCAAGGAATGGTGAGAAACTGCAGCCTGGCAAGCACACCATTCAGGGAATCGGCGCGGGTTTCATTCCCAATAACCTGAACCTGGACATCATCGACGAAGTGGTTCTGGTGCGTGACGAAGATGCGGTTGCCACAGCCCGTCAATTGGCCACGCTGGAAGGACTGTTCGGCGGCATCAGCGGTGGCGCCGCTGCCTGGGCAGCCATTTCGGTCGCCAAGCGTCCGGAAATGGAAGGGAAGCGAATCGTCGTCGTCCTGCCTGACCTCGGCGAGCGTTACCTTTCGACAGCACTCTATCCCGCCGAGTAATCGCAAATCATCCAGACTCGTTGCGGCGGCAGTTGATCAAACTGTCCCGCTACCGCCCGACCCGGCGGAATCGGTCTTGGGTGGATCGGTCCCGGGTGGATCCTGCTGGCCAGGAATTGGTGGCGTTTTGCTGTTATCCGTTTCTTCCGAAGTCTGTCCCGACGGGATTTCAGACTGTTCGTCTTTTGCCGGATCCTGGTTTTCGAAAGCCTTGTTCCCGCCCTCTTCGTTTTCGTTCACGCCGGAAGAATTCCATCCGGTGTATTCGTCGACGAGTTCGTACAGTTCCTTGTAGTGATTCTTGCCGTAGGTCAGTTCACCACCGGAGTGACCGACAAATCCAACGCCGATAGCCAGGACAATCGCGCCCATCTTCCACAGCAGTCCGTCATCCGGATCGGCCGCCCGGGCCGCCGAAGCGTAGAGTGCCAGCAGGACGGCAAATAGCGCTGCCCCGATTCCGGAAATCCGGTGCAGAAAAATCTTTTCATTCGTGTCAAACAGGTTTCGGAAATCGGCATCGAGATGTTCGTGGATAGCATAGGACCAGCCGAAGACTGCGGCGAATACGCTGGTGATCGCCCCCAGCCAGAGGCAGTAGTAGGCACAGTCGCTCATCACAAAATTCCCCCGCAACCCAAGCAGGGCGAACAGACCAGCTCCCAGCAGCAAACCGATGGGAAGATGCACGGCGGCCGGATGCAATGGACCAATCGCCAGCCAGATCCGTTCTCCAACTGACTTGGCGGGAGTGACTGGAGCTGGAG
>Ga0163150_10009539_pt1 | contig 10711 bp, 6 predicted proteins | sample OliLakLV19P2IB_FD_148628 | JGI IMG/M metagenome (GOLD analysis project Ga0163150, IMG submission 148628) | Freshwater microbial mat bacterial communities from Lake Vanda, McMurdo Dry Valleys, Antarctica - Oligotrophic Lake LV.19.P2.IB | ecosystem: Environmental > Aquatic > Freshwater > Lake >...
GCTGAGCATCGGCGTGGCGCCAAAGAACAGGCCGCTGAAGCCGCGTAGGACCAGGCGAGAAGGGTTGCTGAACGGCGTGTAGGCGAAGCCGAAGCGGGGCATGAACTGATTCAGCGAGTTGGGGATGGAATCCACCTTGGCGAGCGAGCCGAGGGGGAACCTGACGTTGTTGACGAGGGGGAGAACGGCGTCATTATTGGCTACCACCGCCGGGTTGTATTGGCCTTCCCAGCGGAAGCCGAAATCGAACTTCAGTTGGCGTTTCAGGTTCCAGGAGTCCTGGGCGAAGAAGCCGAGTTGCTTGACATTGAAATCGGCCAGACCGTTGCCGATGGCGCGTTGGTAGGTGGCGGCGGGAATATCGAAGCGGTTGACGCCGCCGGTTCCGTTAGCGCTCATGGTGCGGAGCAGGGTGGCAATGTCACTGGTGGCAAAGCCAAAGGCGCCGAACTGGTTGAAGGCGAAGAGCTGGCCGGCGGAGAGGAAGTTGAGGTCAGCGCCGACTTTAAACGAGTGGCGGCCGCGGTTGATGGAGAGCGAGTCCGTGAACTGCCAGCGCTTGTCGTCCTGCGTGGTGGGGAGGAAGCTGCGGGTGCCGTAGGCGCCGATGGTATTGCCGAGGGTGGGCGATTCCGTGTTAGCGAGGCGGGGGCGGACTTCGGCGGAGCCGGTGAAGCGGAAGTCGTTGACCATGTTGGCGGAGAAGAGCTTGGTGTACTGCATGGTCCCGTTATGGATGCCGTCCTTCTCGATGCCTTCGTTGGATTCGGCGCTGTTGGTGAAGGGGTTCACGGCGCCGCCGACGGAGACGGCGTTGACTTCCGTCGAAAACGAGCGGTTGTAGCGGAAGGTCAGGCGGTCGCCGTTGTTCATCTGATAGTCAGACTTGACGGTCATGCCGGTGGCGCGGTTGGTCTGGGTGAAGGGCTTTTCGAGGCTCTTGTAATAGTCGTAGGCGACGCGGGTGTCGGCGGTCGGGGTGAAGCTAGCGAGCTGGGCGAAGACCGTCTGGCGGGGAACGTTCGAGTTCTGCCTTTCGATAGCGCCGAAGTAGAACAGCTTGTTCTTGATGATGGGGCCGCCGAAGCCGCCGCCGTACTGGTGGAGCGTTTCCGAGGGTTTGACCAGGAAGATGGGGTGTTCCGAACTCAAGCCGCGGTGGCGGATCTGGTAGAACGCTTCGCCATGGATATCATTGCCGCCGGACTTGGTGATGGTGTTCATCACGCCGCCGGTGGAGCGGCCGTATTCAGCGGTGTAGCCGGAGGGGATGACCTGGAACTCCTGGATGGCCGACTGGGGAACGGTGATGATGGAACCGGAACGTTCGCCGCCGCGGATGCCGCCGAAGAAGGGCTGGTTGTAGTCGGCGCCGTCGAGCATGATGTTCGAGTAAATGGCGCGCTGGCCGGCAAAGGAGATTTGGCCGCGGGTGCCGTTCTCCACTTGGACGGTGGGGGTGAGCAGGGCGAAGTCCTGGAAGCGGCGGCCGTTGATGGGAAGGTTGGTGATGGCGAGGTTGTTCACCGTGGCCGACTGGGAGGTGGTTTGGACGTCGACAAGGGCGGCGCCGACTTCGACGACGGTGGCGGTGGCTTGGATGGAAAGGCGAACGTCGATGCGGGCGGCCGACCCGACGGTGAGGGTGATCCCTTCGATCTTGGACTCCGCAAAGCTGGGGTTGGTGACGGAGAGTTGGTAAACACCAGGGTCGAGCAGCGGAGCGCGGTATTCGCCAGCATCGTTGGACTTCACCTCGCGCAGAAGGCCGGTGCTGGTGTTCTTGATCTTGACTGTGGCGCCGGAAATGGAGGCGCCATTCGGGTCGGTGATGAGGCCATTCAGTTGCGCTTTGTTGGCGTCAGTTTGGGCGAAGAGAAAGCTGAGAGATAGACAAGAAAGCACCAGTGAGCACAACTGTTTCGTCATCATAAGGTCCTCGAAGAAAGTTTGGCAAAAATCAGGATAACTACAGCGCATTTCAAAAGGATGAAATGCCCTACGCGCGGGAATGGGGTACATCCCCGCACATCCCCGTTGCGGCGAGGAATACGCACTCCTGAACAGCTCCTATATTGATGGGCACAAGGCGAAACGGATGACTAGAGTTGGAATGGTTTTATTGGTTTTTGCCGTCTCGGGTGCCCCTGTCGCCGGTGATGGAAGCGCTCTATCGGGATGTACTCGACGGCCGCATGGCCGCAACGGGCATGTGTTGAGGAACCGCGCACAACGGACGCGCTCCGGCTCGGCAGGATGGGCGAGTTCCTCGCCCATTGGCGCCGTGCCTTCGCGCCCTGTGCGCTTCTGACCGAGCAGTACCGTAAACCTTGAGCTTCACAGCTCCCAAGGTTCCGGTCGTGCCATTGGCGCGGGTGTCGGTGACAACCACTTTCCACGTTCCAGCCGCCGATTCACCCCAAAGATGCGGGGTAGTAAGTGAAGGGGACAGACAGAATCATCGAATTCGTTTCGGCCAAATTCCACCCTTCTAACCAACTGAAGAAAGCCACTTCCCAACGAAGGGGACGGAGCCGACGCAGCGTTTGCGAGAAAAACGCGATTGTCGTTTGCTTACACAACGGGCGCGGAAAACGTGTCAACGAGTCGTGGACGACATTCCTTGAAAAGATTTTCCCGGTTCCGTCAACCAGGTGAATCTGTTCGACTTATAGCCGGACAATAGGGGAACGAAGTAAGCGAAGGGGACAGACAGAGTCATCGAACTCGTTTTCCGGTGAAGGGGGCACTCGGCTCCGTACATCTTCAAGAATTAGGCTAACATGCGATTGTCGAGGGTCTTCTCGAAGCTCCAGCGCCGCCATTTCCTTTTAGAGAAGCCCCTTGACACCATGTCCCTAGAAGTCTACCCTAGGCTTCTATGCTAAGCGCGGACCTTCAGGGCTCTTTGAACCTCATCATCCTTCGGGCGCTTTCACGAGGGCCTAACCATGGATTCGGGATTGCCCAATTTGTGCAGGAGGGATCGGAGGGGCTGATCAACGTCGAAGAAGGGTCTATGTACCCAGCGCTCCACAGGCTGGAGCGCGACAAGCTTATCGCGGGTGAATGGAAGGTGACCGGCAACGGCCGCCGGGCGCGCTATTACAGTCTCACTCGGACGGGAAGGAAGGCGCTCGCGGATGCCGAACGCCGATGGTCCGTGCTGTCAAAGGGCGTGGAAAAGCTCCTGGGGTTTGCGTAAATGTTCGGCTTCAGGCGCAGGCCGCGAATCGACGACGAGCTACGGGAAGAGGCGGCACACCACCTCGAGATGCTGATCGAGCAGGCGCGGGCAGCGGGCCACTCCGAGACCGAGGCCGCCTTTCAGGCTCGCAGGAAGTTTGGAAACACGACCGCCATTCACGAGGAGGTGAGGGCTGTGCACGTGAACCGTATACTCGAGAATCTGCTGCAGGATGTGCGGTACTCGTTCCGATCGTTGCGAACCAACCGTAGTTTTGCGATCACGGCGATGCTGGCCGCGGCTGTCGGTATTGGCCCAACCACCGCGGTCTTCAGCGCAGTGGACCGCCTGCTGTTCCGGCCCTTGCCCTACGCGCACCAAGACCGGCTTGTTTCGGTAGGTATGCTGGCCCCGCTCGATTCGAATGAGTTTCTCTTCGCATCACCCTACTTTGAATTACGCCGGCATCGGCCGGTGTTCGAAGCCGTCACTGCGTTTCAAGCAGGAACGATCCCGTGTGACCTCACGGAGCAGAATCCCGTTCGGCTGCGATGTCTCAGGGTAGAGCGGACCTTCCTCGAGATGTTTGGAATGTCGCCCGTGGTTGGGCGGACATTCTCCACCGGGGAGGATGCGCCCAACGGTCCGCGGGCGGCGTTGATCTCGTATGGACTTTGGCAGAGCCGGTTTGGATCGGACCCAGGCGTGGTGGGTCGCACATTACCACTCGATGGAGCAGCCGTGACGATTGCCGGAGTGCTGCCCGCGGCGTTTGAAATGCCGACGCTGACGCGCGCCGATATTCTGCTGCCGCTCGCATTGAATGAAGCCACCGAGCGGAATGGGCGGGCGCTGCGGGTGTTCGCGCGACTGCCGGAAGGGCTCAGCGCCGCGCAGGCCCGCCTGCAGTTACAGCCCTATTTCGCGCAGGCTCTCGAAGGAGTGCCGCCGGCGTTTCGAAAAGAGATCAACTACCAAGTAAGGTCAGTACGCGACCGGCAGTTGGGCGACGTGAAGCTGGTGTCGGTAGCACTGTTCGGCTCGGTTCTCGGGCTGCTGCTGCTGGCCTGCGCGAATATCGCGACGCTCGTACTTGCGCGTGGGCTTGGCCGGGAGCGGGAGATGGCGATGCGGGCGGCGCTGGGCGCATCGAGACTGAGACTCGCATCGCAGTCGCTCACCGAATGCATGGTGCTGGCGCTCACCGGCGGCGCCGCTGGCGTTGTGCTTGCGTGGGTTTTGGTAAGGACCTTTGCCGCGATGGCTCCAGGCGCGCTCCCTAAATTGGACCAGGCCTCGATTGACTGGCGAGTGCTCGGGTTCGCACTGGCGGCGTCGATCGTCTCGGGTCTGGTCTTTGGAATCGTGCCCGCTCTGCGAACTCCGAAGGCCAGTCTGATCGGCGGTGGGTGGCGTTCGGTTGGCAGCGGCGCCGGACGACTGCGGACGCTGCTGGTGTCGTTGCAGATCGCGATTTCGATCATGCTGCTCACGGGCGCCGGACTGCTGCTGCGCAGCCTATGGAACATGCAGAGCGCGCCGCTGGGCCTGGACGCGGGCCATGTGGTGACGGCACGGTTCATCCTGGGAAAGGAACGCTACGGAAACGATCAGCGGCAGATCGCATTCTTCGGCGAGTTGGAGCAGCGGCTGGCCAGCGTACCGGGAGCGGAAGCGTCGGCTATCACGGACTCCGTGCCCCCGACGGGCGGAACGCGAGGGCGTCCACTGAACACGATCGAGATCGAGGGCCGGGCAAGGCCGCCCGAGGGCACGGGCGGCATGGCGCCGTGGCGATTCGTGAGTCCAGGATACTTTGCAACGCTGCGAATCCCCATCGTAAGGGGCCGCGGGTTTATAGAGCAGGACCGGGAGGCGGCGATGTTCTCGATGGTAATCAGCGACTCCTACGCACGCTCAGTATTTCCCAATGAAGACCCGATCGGAAAGCGGATGCTGAGGGGGCCCAAGGGCGAGTGGTTCACGGTGATCGGCGTAGCCGGGGATGTTCGGAATGTTGGTCTGTCGAAGAAAGCCGATCCCGAGTATTACGTGGTTCGGAAGCCGACTCCCGATCTTACGTATGCAAACCAGGAGCCGCCGATCGGCTGGCGGGCGGCGACGGCAATGGTGCGCACGCCGCTCGATCCCAAGCTTACGGCCAAGGCGATGCGCGACACGCTGGCGGCACTCGATCCCACGCTTCCGGTGGAGATCGAGACCATGCGCCAGCGCGTGGGTTCGCAACTGGAGCGTCCGCGCTTCAATGCGATACTGCTCGGGCTGTTCGCGACGATCGGCATGGCGCTGGCGGCAGTGGGCCTGTATGGAGTGGTCTCGTTTTTGGTGAGCCAGCGGAAGCAGGAGATCGGAGTGCGCATGGCGCTGGGGGCGACGCCGCACGCGATCGAGCGGTTGATTCTCGGGCACGCGGCGCGGTGGACGGCGATTGGCGTTGCCTTTGGCGTGATTGGAGCGCTGTTGGCAACCCGAGCCTTGCGGACGCTGCTGTTCGGCGTGCCTGCGCGCGATCCATGGACTCTTGCCGCGGTGGTGGCGCTGCTGGCAGCGGTAGCGTTTGGCGCGGCGTGGGTTCCCTCAAGACGGGCATCGAGGCTGGATCCGCTCACAACGTTACGAGATAATTAGCCGAATCATCCGAACTTCCGCTTTTAAGGAACACGCGCACAACGGACTCGCTACGGCGCTATGGGACGGCGTGTTTCTCTATCGTTTGGAGACGCGCCTTCGCGGCCTGTGCGCTTTTAAGGAACACGCCAGAAGTTGTTGATTATACGAGGGGACGAATAGGCCCATCGTCGACCACCACGTCAAGCTGCGCAAAAGACCTGCGTGTTCCTTTCCCGTTTGTCCCGTCACGCGGGCACCCCGCTTTTAAGAAACACGCGCACAACGGACTCGCTACGGCGCTACGGGACTGTGTGTTTCTCTATCGTTTGGGGACGCGCCTCCGCGGCCTGTGCGATCTCAGGTCGAAATACCCGTTTCCGGGACATCCAATAAATCACGGATCGTTCGTGTGAGCACAGTGAGCGAGAACGGCTTCATGATGAAAGCCGCGCCCCATAACGGCTGGTCCGTGTCAAGTTCGGCACTCCTGTCGTTGCCGGACATGAAAAGAACGCGAATCCCGGGATTGATTTCGCGGATCGCCCGCGCGAGTTGCGGACCGCTCATAAGTGGCATCTGAACATCATTGACGACCAGATCGATTTGCTCGGCGGCAACGAGTCGCAAAGCCTCATCGGGACTCGCCGTTTCGAGGACCCGGTACCCACAATCGGAAAGGAGCGCGGTCAGCATTTTGCGGACTGCCGACTCATCGTCGACCAACAGAATGGTCGGGCCAGATTGTTCGGGAGAGGCAGGCTTCATCGATCAGGGCTCGGCACGCAGAATTATAAAGCAGAAATTAGCGACATGACTGTGGAATTATTCAACGATATTTGTTGGTATCGTCAGTTTGTCTTCAACGGCGCGTTGTCAGCCGGAATGGACCGTCAGAACTACCGGTACACCCACGCCCAAGAATACACGGCAGACCGTCATGGCGACTGCGCTGGACGGTAGCGGCGCGGCGACGTTCAGCGGGTTCATTTTATAGTGCTGTCGGCAGGCTTCTTTTAATTTAAGGAACACGCGCACAACGGACTCGCTACGGCGCTATGGGACAGCGTGTTTCTCTATCGTTTGGAGACGCCTTCGCGGTCTGTGCGCTTTTGACGCCGAACCTCGGCGTCGCATGAGTTCGCCATTCACGTGGGCACGCCGAATCGCGGCAGAATCCAGCGGAAAAGGACGATGACGGAGGCGATGACGATCAGGATCTCCAACCACTCAGGCATTCGAACGAGTCTCCCTACAGTGAAGATGCAGGAACGCGGCCATAGGTGACACAGCCCGCCTAGAGCAGGAGCGCGTCGACGCGGTGGGCCTGCACCATACCTTCGCACGGAGACCATCCGAACACTGTAAACAGGCCGTCCTGCGAGGCGACGAGTGCGATGGAGTCGCGCTGATCGTGCACGAACTGCGCGCCGGACAGGTGCCGCGTTCCGCCAAGTTGCGAAGGCTCAATGAGCATCGGGGACGCACCTTCGATGGGCTGCGTCCGCATCACTTGGGAGATCTGCGCAGACCCGGAACGCCGCACGATCTTGATGCCGAATGCGTGCAGGTCATATTGATCGGTGATGACGGTGGCGCCGTCGACGGCGGTGAGTCCCGCCACTCCGTCGATCGCGCGCCGAACGGCATCCTGCCAGCGCCCGTGTTCCCAATCGTCAGGCTCCTGGCGCGCGAGTACGGCCAGACCGTCGAACGGCGGCACAACGGCGTAGTTCATGGGCTGGAGAATGGAATCCTTCCAGGTGGTGGAATTGGCCGGAACAACGAGGAGCGTTCCACCGCGCTTGTGAGCCCGCATCGAAACCGCTAGCTGGATCAGGACGCTGACGGACTCGGCGGACTTGAATTGCGAATCGAACCCAAGCAGGGACGTGAGCAGCGCCGGACAATCCGGGAGCATGGCGGCCCGTTCGTCAATCACCTTGATCTGGTCGCCCTGGATCACGGCGATGTTCACGAACTTCCCCGATTCTTCACCGCGGGTGTGCTTCACCACCAAAAGTCCCGGCGCCACCACTTCGAGCACGAGGCAGAACGGAGGCAGCGACCGGGTGGCGCCCCAAACCTTAAGTTCTCCGTCATGGGGCCAGACGCCCAAGTGGAGGCCGGGACGTTCCACCGCTGGAGCCACGTGTGTGAGCAACTGAGGGGCGAGGGGAAAGGGGCGCTCGAAGGTCATCGACCGGAGGCCGGCGTCGGGGGCCGTGAAAGCGAGCGAAATCAATGGCGTGTAGCCTTCTTCGCGGCGCAGGCTGGCCCAGAAGGCGGCGTCGATCATCGCCTCCACGACGGTCAGATCGGGTGTTGGCGCGAGTTGAACCCGACGGGCCGCCGGCAGGCCTTCAAGGTGCCGCGTCAGATGTTCATGAATCTTAGTGGCGGCCAAGCGTGCGGCCGCGTATGCGGGCTGTGTCATCCAACGGCTCCAGACGGTATCTATATGTATGATGTTGGCACGGACCAGTGGTAGGTGTAAACCACTGGCATTCAGGTGGTTAACCACGGATTCTGGGGTATTTGCCGCCGTTTGCGCCTAAGGTAGTCCTTCCTGCTGATTCGGGCTAAGGTTTTCACTTAGTTCGACCGATTCTCAATCATAGAGAGAATTTCTCTCCTGGTTGCGCACTTAGGGTTTTGTGGATGAGAGCGACATTAAAGCCGCCCAGTCCGACCTCGGCCCCGCTCGTCGAGTGGCGGGCCAACCGGATTGAGGATCCGATCGAGCGCCTTCGCTTCCTGCGGGAAGCGGCGGTTCACTCGTCCGAGCCTATGTTGGAGCGGAGATGGTTTCGTAGGAAGCACTTACGGGTGCTAGTTCCGCTGGCGCTGTGGGCCTGGGTGTTTATTCCGGCGCCGGTGCCTTCCAATGTTCGCAAGGTTGTGACGGTGGTCCCAGTGCAACGTCCGATGCCGGGGGATACTCCCGCAGCGGCGGTCTGGCTGGTGGAACAGAACTCGAATTTTGAGATATTCAGCAACGGGTTGAGAGTGGAGAAAGAGTTTGTGACGGCCAATCGCGCCCGCGGTTCATACGCGATCTTTCGGCGAAGCGAGCCCGGTGTCACGGGTTCTCGGGAAGAAGCGTTCGACACGCGGCGGGATCCAGCCGGGATCGTATTCCACTCAACAGAGAGCCATCAGGCGCCCTTTGAGCCAGCCGAGACCAGGAATCTGAAGCGGATCGGGCGATCTCTGGTGGAGTTTGTGAAGGGTAAGCGGGCATACCACTACGTGATCGACCGCTTTGGGCGGGTTTACCGGGTGGTGCAGGAGACCGATGCGGCGAATCATGCGGGACGGTCGATATGGTCGGATGACCGGGGAACGTTCGTGTACTTGAACGACAGCTTTCTTGGAGTGGCATTGGAGGCGCAGACGGACGGCGACGCGCTGAACACGGCGCAGGTGCATTCGCTACGGGTGCTGACGGAGATGCTCCGCTCGAAATACCGGATTCCGGGCTATAACTGCATCACACACGCACAGGTTTCAGTAAATCCATCGAACCACCGGATCGGCTATCACACCGACTGGGCGTTCGGATTTCCGTTTAGCGAGATCGGTCTGCCGGACAACTACCGGCTGCCACTCGCGAGTGTGACGTCATTCGGTTTTGAATCCGACGATGTGTTTTTGAATGCCGCCGGCAATCGCCAGTGGCCGGGATTAAGCGCGAGCCTTGAACAGGTTCGCAATCAGGCAATGGCTGCGGGCGTCCCCGCCGCCGAGTATCGTAAACAACTTCAACAGCGATTCCAACGAATCTTAAACAGCGCCGCAATGCGCGAACGAGGAGAGGAACAATGAAACAGTCGAAAAACTCAGGTTCAGCGCTCGGTCTCGATGTCGGGACGAGCCGCGTCGTGCTGGCGCAGCGCGCCGGTGACGAATATCAATATGAGAGCCAGCTGAACGCCTTCGTGACCATTCCGTTCTCGAAGCTCACCGCGTCCGTGCTCGAGAAGGAAGGAGTACCGCACACCATCCAGGGCGGCGAGATCATTGTCCACGGCAACGAGAGCGAGAAGTTCGCCGAGCTGATGAACACGGAGATTCGCCGCACGATGACGCGCGGCACGCTCGACGCGAAGGAGCCGGAGAGCCTCAGCCTGATCCGCCAGATCATCGCGTCGCTCACCGGCGACGCTTCGCCCGACAGCAAGATCTGCTTCACCGTGCCGGCGGCGCCGCTGGGCAGCGAGGAGAATGTTACCTACCACGAGTCCACCGTGCGGCAGATGCTGGGCGAGATGGGATATAGAACGAAGTCGATCAACGAAGGACTTGCGGTAATTTACGGCGAACTCGAGAACAACAACTACACGGGTATCGGGATCAGCTTCGGCGGAGGCTTGTGCAACGTGGCGATGGCGTATCTGTCGGTGCCGGTGCTGAGCTTCAGCGTCGCCAAAGCGGGCGACTATATCGACTCGAGCGCCGCATCCGTGACGGGCGAGCGCGTGAACCGCATCCGCATGGCGAAGGAGGAGACGTTCCACTTCAACGGCTTCCATGCCGACAAGATCCAGCAGGTGCTGTCGGTGTACTACGACGAAGTGATCACGTCGGTGGTGACGGGTTTGAAGGATGCGCTGGCGACTACTCGCAATCTGCCGCGCATCGGCAAGCCGATTCCGCTCGTGCTCAGCGGCGGCACGGCATTGCCCGAAGGCTTCCGCGACCGCTTCGATAAGGCGGTTCGGGAAGCTGAACTGCGGGTGCAGATTTCAGAGGTGAGGATGGCGGCCAACCCGCTCAACGCCGCCGCGAAGGGCGCGCTGGTGGCCGGCCTCGCGGAGATGTAATTCGCGTACAATCGACGTGTGGAACGCCGATCCTTCCTGGCCGGGTCTCACTATGATGGGCGGAGGCGGC
>Ga0163150_10009540_pt1 | contig 10711 bp, 4 predicted proteins | sample OliLakLV19P2IB_FD_148628 | JGI IMG/M metagenome (GOLD analysis project Ga0163150, IMG submission 148628) | Freshwater microbial mat bacterial communities from Lake Vanda, McMurdo Dry Valleys, Antarctica - Oligotrophic Lake LV.19.P2.IB | ecosystem: Environmental > Aquatic > Freshwater > Lake >...
CAACTTGCGACCATTGGCGATACCTCCGTGCAACTTGAAGACGACAAAGCCTCAAGAAGCACAACGCGTGCCAGTGGTCGCGTGTACAGTATTCGGATAGGCTCTAAGTCGCCGGCGACAAGCCAACGGCGGCGCGGCGCTACTTCGATTGCGCCGCTCGCTCGATTTCCAGGAACAAGTCGCCGTGGTTCAGGTTGACCATGTCGACACCCGCCGCGACGATTTGCCGAAACGCGTCGGGCTTCTTCTGTGGTTCGTAGGCCATGAGCTTCAGGCCCAGCTCTCGGCAAACCGCGATCATCTCAGGCGTGAGCTGACCGACCCCCACTTCGACGATATTCGCCTGGTAGCGCTCTTTCGCCTGGCGCACGTCGTCGATCGTGCGCGCGTTGACCTTCAGCGGCAGCCTGGCGTCGAGCTGGCGGAACTCGAGCGCGCGCTTGGGAGCGTCGAACCAGAAGAAGCAGTCGTTCTCCAGCCCGACGTCGTAGACCATTTTGATGAGCTGCTGGAGATCGCAGTCCTTGACGTCGAAGTAGACCTTGGCCTGGCCTTTGATCCAGCGCAGGTAGGGCTCGAGCCGTGGCACGCGCTCGTCGGCGAACGACGGATTGAACCAACTGCCGGCATCAAGCTTGTCGATCTCGTCGCTGGTCAGCGATCGCAACAAGCCCTTGCCATTGGTGGTGCGATTCACCGTGGCGTCGTGCAGGATATAGAGCACGCCATCCTTGCTGGTGCGCACGTCGATCTCAACGTAGGCCACACCCCACTCGATGCACTTGCGGGCCGCGGCGTACGTGTTCTCGGGGCAATGCTCGTTGGCCCCGCGGTGGCACACCACTTCGATACCGGCTGCCGCCTGGCCGGTGCTCAGGCCAATCGCCAGGCAGCAGGCTGCCGCGCGCAGCGCGCCGGTCAGAGGGAGTTTCCTCGCGGGGGATTGCCAGCGAACCCGTCGACGCGTTAAGCGCTGGGGCATCTCGAACGCTCCTTCAACTGAATTTCACAAGACCTGGGTTGTGCCGCGCTCGGTCGCCGGCTCGCATTTCACAGTCTGCGCAAGCTGGGCGGCCCGCGCACCGCTGTGAGTTCCTGAAACTAACGTCAGCGAGCCGCGGCTGCCAGCAGAAATGCACGGCCTGGCCGGCGGGCTGAGCCGCGCCAAGTCCTTGTCAAACGCCGACATCGGTGCCCTGCCCGGCTACCTGCAGGCGGATTCTTTTCGCCAGGCGTCAAGGTTTCGCCGACCGGCACGACCGACTCAAGCGGCACGTAAGGCCGGGCCGATAGAACCGATACCCTCCCGATTGACCCGCAAAACTTCCCACCTGCCCTCCGTTGGAACTTGCCATGAAGCCGCTTCGAATTTTGCTGGGCTTTTCGCGCCGCGTGCAGCAGACGCAAGGGGTCGCCCTGGCGGTGCTGCTCGGACTGTTGGCGGGCTTCGTCGGAGGGTGGAACCTCTCGCTAGTGGCACTCCTGCTCTTGGCCGTGGTGTTCAACGTGCGAGCGCGCACGTTCTTCGTGATGTGGGCGCTGGGCTATGCCCTGTCGTGGGTGCTGGTGCCGATCAGCTTCGGGCTGGGGCGCTGGCTGTTGGACAGCACGCAACTGGGCGAGTGGCTGGCGGCCAACTTCGACGAACAACTGATCGCCTGGCTCGGCTGGGATCGCTACACACTGGTCGGCGGCATACTCTTAGCGCTGCTTCTCGCCGCGCCCACCGTGCTGGGCATGCGTGCCTGGCGCCGCCGCAACGTGCGCGCCGCGCAAGGGGCCGTTGAACAAATCGCACCGATCGCCGCGGAAGCAACCACGGGGTCGCCCGTCGCCGCTGCGGTTAACAAGTCATCGCGCGGCTCCGGCGGAAAACTAGCCGCCGCCTGCAGTCGCTTCCTCGGTACCGATGTCGAGGAGCTGGCCGCTGAATCGGCTACTGCGAACGCCGGTCTCATCCGCCCGTGGGCCCTTTGGGGCCTGGTGGCCGGTCTGACAATGGCTGGGCTTTGTGCGTGGTGGCTCGCTCCGCGAATCGTCGCCTCGCACTTGATCGAAGTTCTCACGTGGGCCAACGGCGCCGAAGTCGCTGCCACGCGAATCAGCGTGACCCCCTGGACCGGCAACGTCGAGATCCACGGGTTGACCGCCGCCAATCCGACGATTCCCGATCAAGACCGGCTGCGAATCGGCCACCTCCGCGGACACGTCGATATGGCCGCCTTGGCACGCGGACGTTTGGCTATCGAAAACATGCAAATGACGGGCGTCACCACGGGCGCCAGTCGCGAACAAACGGCGAGCGTCGTGCGCACGAGTGGCCCCGCGAGCGAATTGCTGGACGCAACCGAAACGACCACCGAGGGGGCGCTCACCGCGCCAGGGCAGGAGCTCACGCTGGGCGACTGCATCGACTGCTGGGGCCTGGCACAAGACAACGCCCAGCGACTCGAGGACTTGATTCATGGGCTGGCCGGAGTCAACTCGCTCGACACGGTCGCGCGCCGGCAGCCGCTATCGCTGGCCGAGCAGCGGGCCGCTCGGTCACCACTCGGCAAGCACGATCCACGCGTGCGCGTCCACGAACTGCTCATCGAAGGTTTTCCGCAGGATTGGCGACTCGGCAGCGATACGCAACTGCGGATCACCGACCTGGCGAGCGGCGGCGATGCCGACGCGCGCCCGACCCGAGTCGTCGTCCGCATTCCTCAGCACGCGATCGATTTGCGCGTGACGCTGGCAAGTCATGAGGCCGTGGCCGCCGGGCATCTGCTCGAATTCCATATCTTCGATCTGCCGGCCGTCTCGCTGTTGGCGCCTCCCTCCGGTCGGCAACGCCTGGTCTGCGAGTCGGGCATGATCACGGTGGCCGGTCGCGGGCAGATCACCCGTCGCGGGCTGGCCTTGGCCGGCACCCTGCGGGCAGATCGCCTGTCGGCGCAGATCATCGGTGGTGAACCGCTTGGCGGACTCGAGCCCGAGGTCTGGAACCAGGCGCTAGGGGCCATCGGTCGGCTGCAAACCACGTTCGTCGTGCGCGGCACGCTGGCACAGCCGGCCTTGCATCTCGAACCGACTCAAGTCGCGCAGCACGTTGAAGCGGAATTGCGCAGCGTGGGCCAGCATCGACTGGCCGCCCAAATCGCGCAGTGCTTGACGGGGCGCGCTCCGCTGGGTGAGGGGCTCGCCAACCAGGCGGGTGAACTCGGCAGCAACGAATGGCTCGGCGAGCAAACGGATTCGACCGGTTCGGCGAGCGAAGGCGATTCGCCCGCGATGGCGAACGCGGGCGCCGCGATCGAGGCCGCGCCGGCCGACGGTCAACAGGCGACGCTCGGAGAGGCCCCGGTTTGGGGTGCTCCTTGTGCGGACCCCGCCGATGCGTCGCTTGCCGGCACGTCGTCCGCTGTCGCCAACGCTCCGGTGGTGGAGCTTCCCCCCGAGGTGGCTGAAGCCGTCAACAGCGATCAACCGCCGGTCGTCGAATACACAGCGGACGCGCCGGCCTATCAGCACGGCACCGTTGGCCCCGACGGCCGCGTGGCCGACGCGGCGCCGGTCGTTGTGCCGCAGGGTCCCAATGTGAGCGTCCGCTTTTCGCCGCCGCCACAACAGGGCCCCGGCGCGATTGATCTGGTGACCGGCCAAGACCCCGCCGACCGCCCGGCACCGGTCGCGTATCGGCAAGTCACTGAGCCGCGCGACCCCGCCGGCGATTGGCCGGCCGACCGCGTCGCGACGTCGACGAACCGCCCCCACGGCCCCGGCTCGGCACCCTCAATGCAACCTCTGCCCGAAGTTTCTCACTCGTCGATCGCTGCGGCCAGCGCCGCCAATGCGGGCGCCGATGTTGCCCGTGGTGCTCGTGCGGATGGCGATCCGTTTGCCAATGTCGATCGGCCCGGCGCGGCTGCTCCAGGCGCCTTGCCGAAAGAGGAAAAGCCGGCCGGTTGGAGCCAGAAGCTCTCGCGGTGGTCGCGTACCACGCTCGCGCAGACTCGGGAACTGGTCTGGCCATTCGGCAAAGAGAAGCCGCCCGAGGAGCCGACGCTCAACGGCGACGAATGGCCGAGCGAATCGTCGTGGCGCGAAGGCTCCAAGCTCGAAAGGAATACCGCGAGCACGCAGCCGCGCTCCGAGCGATCTGAGCGCACTGCGTCCGCCGATCGATCGACGTCAAGCAAGAGCCGCTCATCGGCCAGTCGCGAGGAAGATTCGCGTGGCAAGCGCAAGCTGCGATAGTCGCGACGAGTCGCTCAGCATCTAGTGCGCACGCTTCGACGGGCCATGACGTGCCCTCGGCCGTGCCAGGCAGTCCGCGCTTTCGCGGAACTTGCTTTACGAGCGCTCGCTCGACCGCTACGCTTGTGGCCAACGCAAACCGCAGCAGGCGATCTCGGGTTCGCGCAGAGTTCTCGCCGTCGGGCGACGCACCACTCGCGTGCATCGCGCAGACCAGGGGAAGTGCGACCGAATTCGCCGTGCAGTTTGCCAGCCGGCGTCTAAAGGCGGACCGACGTTTGGTCGTGGGTGGCGACACGCTGCGGTCGCGCCGGCAAAACTCGAAGGACTAGGGCACCGGTCTTCCCGGTGTACATTCGCGGCCGAATTGCTCGGTCGCTTGAAAGGGACGTTATGTTGCGCTCCTGCTGCGTTGTCTGGTGCGGATGGTTGCTGCTAACGGCCGGCATCGCCAAGGCTCAGGACACTCCGATCGACGCCAGCGGGGCTGACGCTCCCACGGCCGACGCCGCGGTGCCGGCCGACCTCAACGCCGGCGACGACGATGCGGGGATCATGAGCGCCGAAGGGGATTCGGCCACGGGGGACGTCGAGCCGACGGCCGCCGACTCGGGCGACCATGCCTGGATGCTCGTCTCCTCGGCGCTGGTGCTGTTAATGACCGCCCCGGGGCTCGCGCTGTTCTATAGCGGTCTGGTGCGCAAGAAGAACGTGCTCGGCGTGATGATGCAGTGCTTCTTTCTAATGGGTTTGATGACGGTCGTTTGGGCCCTGTATGGCTACTCGTTGGCGTTTGCCGGCGATCCGCGCACCGACGGCGAAACGCCCTCCACGGCCAGCAAGTGGTTCGGCAACTGGGATTACGTGGCGATGGGGGCATTCCTACCGGCCCATCGCCGTGCCGACGGCGTGCAGCCTTACTTCAACGAAAGCAACGGCACCGTCATCTATCCGATGGAAGGGACGATCCCGCGGCTCACGCACATGCTGTTTCAAGGCATGTTCTTCATCATCACGCCGGCGCTGATTTGTGGGGCCTTCGCCGAGCGGATGAAGTTCAGCACGATGTGCGTGTTTCTGGTGCTGTGGGGGACGCTCGTTTACATCCCCTTGTGCCACGCTGTGTGGGACTACGGCATGTTGTCGTTCGATAACAAGCACGCCTGGTGCAAAGCGCTCGATTTCGCCGGCGGTACCGTCGTACACATCAGCTCGGGCGTGTCGGCGCTCGTCTGCGCGCTGGTGCTCGGCAAGCGCTTGGGCTACGGCACCGAACCGATGCCGCCGCACAATTTGACCTACACCGTGCTGGGGGCCGCGCTCCTGTGGGTCGGCTGGTTCGGCTTCAACGCCGGTAGCGCGCTGAACGCCTCGAACCTGGCGGCCAGCGCCTTCACCGCCACGCACTTTGCCGCTGCCGCCGGTGCGCTCGGCTGGGCCGCCATGGAGTGGATTCTCCGCGGCAAGCCGACCGTGTTGGGCGCCTGCTCGGGAGCCGTTGCCGGTCTGGTGTGCATCACGCCCGCTGCGGGCTACGTGCAACCGATGCCGGCCCTCATCATGGGGCTCGCGGCGGGGCTCGTCTGCTACTTCGCCTGCACCTGGCTCAAGGGGAAGTTCCGCTACGACGACTCGCTCGATGCCTTCGGTGTGCATGGCATCGGCGGCACGCTGGGCGCCGTGCTCACCGGGGTGTTCGCCACGAACGCCGTGAAGGGTGGGGGCAAACTCGGCCTGCTGGAGCTCGGCGACTTGCTGCCGGCTCAGGCGGGGGCCGCGGCGATCACCATTGTCTATGCCGCCGTCGTGAGCTTCGTGTTGCTGAAGATTCTCGACGCGGTGATGGGCCTGCGCGTCAGTCAGCAGGGCGAGATCCAAGGCTTGGATCTCAGCCAGCACGGCGAAGAAGGCTACATCTTTATCTAGGCAAGCGTGCTCGACATCTAGGCGAACGTGTTCGAACTGATATCAAAGCTGCAGACCGGCAGCCCACGGCAGGGCGGGCCTGACCGGTTTGCGGAGACGAAGCGGCCAAGATGCCGTGTTAGCGGCGGCACACGTCACATCGTGCCACTGTGCTGCAGCGCATCAGTCTTTCTGAGCGGCCGCCGCGGGGCGTTTGGCCGTCTTGCGCGGTTTGCTCGGTGCAGCCGAGGACTTATCCGTGGCCGTCTTGGCGGCGGACTTCTTGGGGGCCGCGGCTTTTTTCGCGCCACGCGCGGGTGCGCGACGTGCCTTCTTGGATGGTCCAGCGGCCGCTCGCGCGGCCAGCAGTTCCAAGGCGCGCACGTTGGTCAGCTCTTCGGCCGACAGTTCGCGCGGCAACGAAGCATTCGTGGCACCGTCGGTGACATATAGGCCGTAGCGACCTGAGAAGAGTTGCACCGGCTCCCCCGTGACCGGCGAAGCGTCCAAGGTTTTCAGCGGTGTGCGCGCCGCGCCGAACCCTCGGCGCTGCGCCTTGGGCTGCGCCAACAGCGCCAGCGCTTGCTCCAGGTTGATGTCGAGTGGGGAAATGTCGCCCGGTAGCGACCGCGTTTCGCTGCCACATTTGACGTACGGGCCGAAGCGCCCGTTGGAGACGACGATCGGCTCGCCCCCTTGCTCGCCCAGCGTGCGCGGCAACGTCAACAATCGCAGCGCCATCGTCAGATCGACATCCTCGGGCGTCATCCCTTTGAGGAGCGAGGCGTTCTGCGGTTTCTCGTCGTCTTGCGCGTAACCGCGCTGCACGTACGGGCCATAGCGGCCCGTCTTGAGAAACACCGGCTTGCCCGTCTCGGGGCAGAAGCCCAACGGCTCCTCGGCCAGGGCGGCGCGCTCCAACATCTCAAGCGCCTTGGTCAGCGTCAGTTCGTCGGGGGCCAGGTCGTCGGGCAGACTGGCCTTGCGCGTGCCGTGCTCGAGATACGGGCCGTACTTGCCCACCCGCACGTAGACGGGTTCTTCGAGCTTCGCGATTTCGTCGGGATGACCGATCTGCACGCGGCAGACTTCGCGAGCGTCGATCTCATCTTGCTTGTGTTCGAGCTGCTTCTTCAGGCCGGCGTGCCCGTTGCCGAAGTAGAACCCGTGCAAGTAGGCCAGATGCCCGGTTTCTCCGCGGCTGATGGCGTCGAGCTCGTCCTCCATCTGCGCCGTGAAACGATAGTCGACCAGGTCGGGCAGGTGCGATTCCAACAACTTCGATGTGGCGAACGCGACCCAGGTGGGCTGCAACGCGTTGCCGCGCTTGATGACGTACTCTCGCGCTAGAATGGTGTCGATGATCGACGCGTAGGTGCTGGGGCGGCCAATTCCCAGCTCTTCGAGCGTCCGTGTGAGCGTCGCTTCGGTGAACCGCGCCGGTGGTTGCGTCGTGTGCGACTTGGGCTCGAGCTGCCGGCACGCGAGCGCGTCCCCTTCGCCTACGCTGGGGAGCACCGTCTCTTTGTCGGCCAACTCAGCTTGGGGATCGTCCGATCCTTCGACGTAGGCCCGCAAGTAACCGGGGAAGTCGATGGCCGTGCCGCCGACCTGAAACAAGGCGGTGTCGGCCTCGATCGACAGGGTGAGCCGCCGGCCGCGAGCGTCGGCCATCTGGCTGGCCACGGTGCGCTTCCAGATCAGGTCATAAAGCTTGAACTCTTCGTCGCTCATCTGGGCCCGCAGCGACTCGGGCAGCGCGAATGGATGCCCGGCGGGTCGAATCGCTTCGTGCGCTTCTTGGGCGTTCTTGACCTTGGTCTGATAGGTGCGCGGCTGGTCCGGCAGGTACTCTCGGCCGTATTGCGACGCCACCAGGTCGCGAGCGGCTTCGATCGCCACCGAAGCGAGGTTCGTCGAGTCGGTACGCATGTAAGTAATGTGACCCGTCTCGTACAGGCTTTGAGCGACCTGCATTGTGCGGCGCGCCGTGAAGCGCAGCTTGCGGTTGGCATCTTGCTGTAAGGTGCTGGTCGTAAACGGCGGGTAGGGTCGCGAGGTGTACGGCTTCTCTTCGACCGCACTCACGCGGAAGGACGCTTGCTGCAAACGACCGGCCAGGTCCGCGGCGCCCGCCTCGTCGAGCAGCAGAATATCGCTGGCCGTCGCGCGGCCCGTATCGGGGTCGAAGTCCTTGGCCGTGGGGACGCGGCGTCCATCGACCGAGACGAGCTTGGCCTGAAAGGGCTCACTGGCGGGCGCGCCGGCAGCGGCCGCGAACGTGCCCAGCAGATCCCAATACGTCGCCGACATGAAGCGCATGCGCTGCCGCTCGCGCTCGACGATCAGCCGCACGGCCACGCTTTGCACGCGACCGGCCGAAAGCTTGGGCCGCACCTTGCGCCAGAGCAGCGGCGAGACCTCGTATCCGTACAGACGGTCAACGATGCGGCGTGTTTCTTGCGCGCGGACCAGCGCGGTGTCGATTTCTCGCGGGTTGGCCAGCGCTTCTTGAATTGCTTCCTTGGTGATCTCGTGAAACACCATCCGGTGAACGGGAATCTTCGGCTTCAACAGCTCGTTGAGATGCCAACTGATCGCTTCTCCTTCGCGATCTTCGTCCGTCGCCAGATAGAGTTCGCTGGCGTCCTTGATCAGTCCCTTGAGTTTGCGAACCTGCTCGGTCTTACCTGGCGAGACGATATATACCGGCTCGAAGTTGTCGTTGACGTTGACTCCCAGGTAGGCCCAGTCCTCCTTCTTATATTGCGCGGGGATCTGCTTGGCCCCTTCGGGCAAATCGCGAACGTGGCCAATACTGGCCTCGATGACGAAGTCGCGACCAAGGAATTGGCTAATCGTGCGAGCCTTTGCCGGTGATTCAACGATCACCAGCGGCTTGCCCTTGGGGGTGGACGCTTTTTTTGCCTGCTTCGCCATAGTATGCCGTTTCGCCCCTCGCGCCGACTCGCCGGTTTGCTCGCGGGGCTGTCGTGGTTCGCCCACCTAGGGCGAGTTCGTGCCAGCCGGCCGCAAGCGGCCTCTTCGAGCCCCCAACCCTGGGGTTGGTTGCGGTCGAGGGGACGCCAAAAGTGGAATAACGATCCGTGTTTCCCGAGTGCCCCTAGATTATCAGCCGTGAGTCGCCAAAGTTTTGAGCCGCTGTCTGGCGAGCGTCACAATCGACCGCTGCGCTCTAATCGGAGGTCGGTTTGTATCGCCCACGGCGGCTGGCAGCAGTTACCCGGTCGGACAGCATAGCGGGTTTTTCCGCCCGCATTGGCTAGCGCAATCCTAATTCCTGTAACCCGGAAGTGATCGGCCGTCGCGGCGACGGCGAGGTACTGGCTGGGATTGTAATACGTGTCAACCTCCTTAGAATCATGGCTTTGGGTCAATACCCCTGACCCTTCACCCAATAATCTTCGTACCCTACGACTGTCAAGGCATTCTTGCCGCTCGACGCAACCCGCCAGGAGGCGATCGCATAAATGGCCAACCCAATGAACCTCTTCCGCCGCTACCAAAAGTTCATGCTCGCGGTGCTCGGCATCCTCTGCATGCTGATCTTTGTCGTCGCCGAACCGTTGATGCAACTGGGACGGAGCACCAAGGTCGACGACCCGGTCGTCGTCCGCACGAATTTTGGCGAACTGAAACAAAGCGATCTCCAGCAAAGGATCAATGCGCGGGAGCGCTTGAACGAGTTCCTGACGCGCGCGATTTCGGGCGGGTCCGAATTGGCCACTCGCCAGCAGGGGAACGCCGATCCGCAGCGCGCGGGCATGTTGGCACAGACGATGCTCATGCGGCTCGCGCAGCGCAACTTTCTTGGCGAGCACCTGGCCACCGAGTCGGCCGTCGTCCGCTCGATGTTGCTTGAGCACAACGCCAAGGCGCTGGGGATGACGATCAGCGATCGTGAAGTCTTCGACGTGCTCCGGCAAATCACGTTCGAACAACTGAGTGTAGAGCAACTGGCCGGCCTGGCCCGCGGCGTCGGGTTCAGCGAGCAAGAGCTGCTCAACGAGCTGCGCGGAAATCAGCTCGCGAACCAGTTCTACGCCATGATGCTGGGGCTGGACGAATTCACGGGAGTATCGCCTGAGCAGCGGTGGGAGTACTTCCAGCGGCTCCATCGCGCGGTATCGATCGAAGCGCTTCCCGTGAAGGTGGCCGACTTTGTTGGGCAAGTTTCCACGCCCGATGAGAATCAGCTCCAAACGCTGTACGAGCAACACAAGCACGACGTGGCCCTTCGCGAGTCGCCGACGCCCGGCTTTCATGAACCGGCGCAAGGTAAGTTCCAATACTTCAAGGCCGCGTATGAGCCGTATCTCGATGAGATCGAGGTTCCGCCGGCCGAGATCTACAACGCCTACGAGGACGAGCGTGAATCGGTTCACCGGCTCTCGACGCCCGCGGCGTTGAGCGGCCTGGCTCCCGATTCATTCCCGACGGGCCCCGCCGCGGATCAAACCGCTCCCGAGGGCGCAGCGGCCAATCCGGACGCAGGGCCGGCCACTGGGGACGGCGCTTCGGAACTCAAACTCGAAGCTCCTGG
>Ga0163150_10009541_pt1 | contig 10710 bp, 4 predicted proteins | sample OliLakLV19P2IB_FD_148628 | JGI IMG/M metagenome (GOLD analysis project Ga0163150, IMG submission 148628) | Freshwater microbial mat bacterial communities from Lake Vanda, McMurdo Dry Valleys, Antarctica - Oligotrophic Lake LV.19.P2.IB | ecosystem: Environmental > Aquatic > Freshwater > Lake >...
CCTCGCCCCGCCGGATCGGCTCAATCAACTCGACCGCCTCCGCCGCGTCCTCCGACAAATCCGCCTGCAAAAACACAACGACATCCACCTCAGGGGGCAGGGAAGCGATCGCAGCCAGACACGCGACCCCATACCCCCGCTCCTCCGTTCGAACCACCACAGCCCCGTGCCGCCGAGCCACCTCCCCAGTCCCGTCCGTCGACCCGTTATCCGCCACAATCACCAGACCGAACATTCCCGGCGGCAAAGCATCCAGCGTCTGCCCGATTACCGGGGCCTCATTCAAAGCCGGAATTATCAGTGCCGTCACCGTGGAACCCCTGGGCGCCATCTCTGGTCTAAAATAGTGTTCGTTGTCTGCACGCCATTGCGCGCTATGGAGAACCTCACACCGAGCCCCGAAGGGGCGGCCCAACCTGCGCTGGCACCTGCCGCGACGCGCAAATCGCCCCTGATCGCGCTCATCACGTGGTCGCGCGACCTGCTGATTTCCGTCGTCCTCGCCGTCCTCGTCATCCTGTTTCTCTACCAACCCGTAAAAGTGGAAGGCACCAGCATGATGCCCGCGCTGGTCGACCAGGAGCGCATCTTCATTAACAAGTTCGTGTACAAGTTTGGCATCGGCACCATCGATCGAGGTGATCTGGTAGTCTTCTGGTTTCCCGGCGACCCCACAAAGTCCTACATCAAACGCGTCATCGGCCTGCCAGGCGACATCGTCGAGGTCGATAACGGAGCCGTCTACGTCAACAGCCGCCCCCTTCGAGAAGACTACATCCTCGCCGAGTACCGGGACCAGTTGTCGATGTCCCCCTTCACCGTGGGTCCAGACGAGTTCTTCGTCCTTGGCGACCACCGCAGCTCCTCCAACGACAGTCGCTCCTGGGGAGCCGTCCCCCGTAACTACATCTACGGTAAGGCGGTTTTCGTCTACTGGCCGCTCAACAAACTCGGCGTCCTGCGCTAAGCCGCTTCAGATGGACAGTGAAAACGATCTCGCGTAGACTGAGTACCTACCCGGCGTCAATTTCGCATCTGGAAATAGGAACGTGTATCTTACAGGCTTCCGGAACGACGTATTCATCAGCTATTCGCATGTCGATAATGAGCCAGACCGGCCGGACCTGGACGGAGAGCAGGGTCGGCTCGGGTGGGTGGACCGCTTCATGCGCCGTTTCGAGCCGGCGCTCTGGAAGGAAGTTGGAGCGCGCGCAGTCATATGGTTCGACCTCGAAGATGTAGCCGACAACCACCGTTTCGACAGACACATTGAAGACGCCACTCGCGGGTCCGCCGTCTTGCTCGCTTTGGTGACAAACGCCTATTTGCAGGCCGACTACTGCACCACGGAACGTGAGTGGTTTGTGGATTCCGCAACCCGCAGCCCTGTTGGCCTGAATGTAGAAAACCGCTCCCGCATTCATCCGGTGCGGGTCTTCGATATCCCACACCCAAGGTGGCCAACCGTTCTGCGCGGCGTCAGCGGAAGCAAATTCTTCAACAACAGCGGGCAGCCAATGGATCCACTCCACGACGACGCATCGTTCACCGAGGCAGTGGGTCGCCTCGCGTTGCATGTCGGCGCCCTGCTGAAGTCGCTGAAGGACCGCGAGCCGACAGAGCCCGAACCGTTACCCGTCAATACGTTCAAAATCTGCCTGGCGGCCACTTCTGACACATCCGCCCGTCAGAAACGAAGGCTTGCCGCTGCCCTCATGCCTCCCGAGTTCGAGGTGGTTGGATCCCAGCGGCCGATCCCGCCGCCTTTCGAACGCGACAAGCACAGTCAGGAATTGACAAAACTGCTCGACACAGCGGACCTGGCAGTTCACCTGCTCGACGGCTATCCCGGCCAATCGATCCCAGAATCGGAGGACGCTTATTTTCCGGAGGAGCAATGCCGCATCGGACTCACCCACCCTTGCTCCCAGCTGGTGATTCTGCCCGAGTACCTGGACCCGGAGACCATCGAGGAGAAGCCATATCGGAAGTTCCTCGAAGACCTGGAGAAGGGGTCCATCCGGGCCGCAGCCGGACAGGAGGGCACGCGGACCCTTACCGTAGCGAGAGCAAGAAGCGATGAGAGCATCCTCGCTCTCATCCGAGACTTAAAGCAAAAAAGAGAGCAGGCTCAGAGAGCTCACACGGAAGCCGAAGGTGGCTCCATCTTCATTGACCTCGACTCCAGGGACCTCAGGTCCATAACCGACTTCTACGAATTTCTGTCCAGCAGGCAATACAGCGCCGTAACCATGTCGACTTCCGACAGAACGCCGTCGGAAAACACCAGGTTGTTTGAGCAGAACCTCCTCGGCGCGGAGGCGTTCGTCATCATCTATGGACAAGCCAGACGAGAGTGGGTGAAGTCTCGTCTCGAACTCGCGGTAAAGCTCATTCTCCGGCATGAACTACCCATTCGACCGGTGGTGTACGTTGCTCCCCCGGCCAAACTTCCGGCCGAACTGAACTTCTCTTTCTGTCAGGTTGTGAATGGGACCGCCGGTTTTGACGCCGGCGCTGTAGCAGGCCTCCTGAACAACCGTCCCTCAATGCCATGAGCACGCCTGCTGAAAATCCGTACGTCGGGCTGCGGCCGTTCGATACGGCGGACAGTCACCTGTTCTTCGGCCGTATCGAGCAGATCACGGAGCTTCAGGACAATCTCTACGCCCATCGCTTCAACGCCGTCGTCGGCAGTTCCGGCTGCGGAAAATCCTCCCTGCTCAAAGCCGGGCTCATTCCGTCGCTCTCCGCCGGATTCCTCCTCGGCGACCGTGACGCTTGGAAGATTGCGCACCTGGCACCAGGGGACAGCCCAGTCCGCAATCTCGCCGAGGCCGTCGGCGCCGCTGTCTCCGCGCCAAAGGCTGTCATCGAAGAGTTGGTGCTCGCTGTCGCAGACGGACGGCTGAAATCGATGACCGACTTCGTAGCCAAATGGCTCGGAGCCTCTGAAAATCTCTTCATCCTCGTCGATCAGTTCGAGGAGATCTTTCCGTTTCGAGGGCGCAAAGCGGAGGTGCGTGAACCGCTGCCCGCTTCCGGCGCACTCCGGGAACAGAATCTCCGCCGGGCAATCGCCGACGATTTCGTCGATATCCTGCTGGGGTTGGCGGACCAGCGGAAGGTGCCTGTATACGTGGTCCTCACCATGCGCTCGGACTTCCTGGGCGATTGTGACGTGTTCTACGGCTTACCCGAAGCCATGAACCGGGCCCGGTACCTGGTTCCGCGACTCACCCGCAAACAGCTGACGGAGGCGATCGAGGGTCCGGCCGCCCTGTACGGTGCGCGCGTCTCCCACTCCCTGCTCGACCGGCTTCTCAATGAACTCGGAGACCGCTTCGATCGTCTGCCAGTCCTCCAGCATGCGCTGCAGCGAACCTGGGAGGAATGGCGCCGGAAACCCTGTGCGGGGCCACTGGACACCGTCCACTATGAGCGAACCGGGATGCTCGAAAAGGCTCTGGGCAACCACGCTGGCGAGGTCCTGAAGGCACTGAAGTCGACTCCCGCCCTTGAGGCGGTGAAAGAGCCGGAACGGCTGCCCACAATCGGCCGGGTATTCCGAAGTCTGACTGAGACCGACTTGTCGGGCCGCGAAGTGAAACGGGGCATTCGCCTCGTGGACTTGACGAAGGAGACCGGCCTTGAACGCGATCTCGTGCTCGCCATTCTCCTGCCGTTTCAAGACGCGGGGTTTGTGTATCGCTCAAGCGAGGCCGCCGATCGGAATCCACGCTTCGAGCTGTCCCATGAGAGTCTGATTCGCCAGTGGGACCAACTCTCCACCTGGCTTGCCGAGGAACGCGAATCACGCGACCACTACCTGGAACTGGTCAAGTTCTCCATTGGAGAACAAAAAGGCGAGCGGGGCCTGCTGCGCGATCCGGATCTGGCCATCAAAAGCCGCTGGTGGCAGCGCACCCTGCCGCAGGAGCACTGGGCAAAGCGGTACAGCAAAGGCGCGCCTGACCTCGAACTCTCACGCACCTATCTCGAGCGAAGCAAGAACGCCGCTCGGAACAGGAAACTGGCCGTCACAGGCCTCGTGGGCAGCGCAATTTTGCTGCTTTCCGCTTTGCTCTGGTCCGTGGCGGACAGCCGCGACAGCGCCAGGCGGGAAGCCGCAATGGCCAAGGATGCGGCAGCCGACGCGACAAAGCAGAAGCAGAAAGCGGAGGGAGCAGCGGGAGAATCATCACGCCTGGAAAAATTGGCGAATCGCGCCCGTCAGGCGGCAGTGGATGCGGCAGCCAGCCTCGACTTGGCGCTCCAACAGTTGACGGACAGCCTGAGCGAGATCCAGACAAAAAACACGGCGCTGGAACTGAAGACGAAGGAGGCGAAAACGGCTTCGGAACTCGCATCTCAGCGTACGTGGGAAGTCCGTGTCGCCGACCTCGTATCAGCCTTGGATTCTGGAGACCGGAGCCCTCAGTACAAGGATGCGATCTGGACCCTGGCGGGCGAAGATACACGAACCCGCCGTGCCGTCTTGTCGCGAATCCTGTCTACCGAGGACGCAGCCTACCGCCAGTTCGCGACATTGTCGACAGGCAGCCGGAGCGTAACGGAAGCCCTCTTCGGCAACGGATCGCCGGATCGCCTCGAGCCGATCTATGAGGTATTCGAGGCCCGCTGCGGCCCCGGAACTTCTGATTCAGCCCCCGTTAGAGCGTGCAGCGCAATCGCATCTGCCCTGAGTGGCGCACCCTCAACACCTGCCCGCCAGCGCCTTGCCGACAGGGTCCTAATTTTGCTCGAATCGGCTCCGCCAGATATGCCCGCTCAAACCGTGAGCCTTGTGGAAGGCGTCTTGCCTTTGCTCGACGGCAACCAGCTGGATCGCGTGGCAACCTTTCTGCTGGCCCCCTCCGCCGGCCCTCAGGACCGCAGGACATCGTACCTCGAATACTGGCTTCGCGACCGCTCCGATCAGCTCTCAGAGCCGGTCCGGCGTGCCTTCGCCGCCCGCATGCTGACACTTCTGGAACAGAGTCAGCTCCGCATTGGCTTTTTTGCCGAAAAACTCCTGAACTCCGACGAGCGCCGGCGCGCTGCTGCCATGGTGTCCGAAAAGTGGACCACAATTTCTCAGGACTCCCGCTCCACATTCGCATTTCTTGCGCCTTACCTCAGCAAGGAGATTGTCAGCCAGATGGCGCTGGCCGAAGTCAATTCTCCACGGGGGTACACGACTGAGCTTCGAAGGCTCGCTCCGCTGCTCGGCCTCGACACTCTCGCCGAGATTACTAACGTCCTGGTCGCAGCGTGCAGACGCACGGAACAGCAGTCTGAATCGATGGGACGTCTGTATTCGGTTCTCACCGCGGTTCAGGATCGTCTTTCGCCACCCTCGAGACTCCGTCTCGCAGATCAACTGGTCGACAACCTGACGGCATCGCGGGACAACGAAAGCGCCCGGCGGGCAGCGCTGTGGCTGGGAACGATCAACGGCGTCCCCCTCGTCGCGCCCGAGCGATTCCTGGCGTCCTGGACCGGCGCAATGGCACGCTTCCCCCGTGAAAACCTCCTGCAGCTGGCACTCGGCAAAGCCCCACAACCAGAAGTGGTCCGACGGCTTGGAGAGCACCTGTTGCGCTCTGTGACGAACAACGTCAAGAACTATGAGCTGAAACAACCGGTCATCGAATTCTCTCGGCTCCTGGACCCGGAAGGAGTCACGGCCTTGATGAGCAGGCTCATTCTCGAGTCTGCCCGCCCGGAGAACGACAGGGAGTTTCGCCAGGCTTTATACGACATTGCTGGCACAGTAACGCGGTCCCTCCCGCCTCCTCTCGCCGCTGCTGCCAACGCTCAGATTTTGGCAGCCGTCAACGAACTCGACGACCTCAGTCGGGTTTACGAATTGGCGCGTGCAACCAGCGGCTATGGTTCGGGAGACTTCCGGAATCTGGCATTGGCGTCGGCTTTAGTCAGGAAGATTGCCGGCAAGGGAGGCGATTACAATGTCACCTTGATCGCAGATCTCGTCACAGGAATGACCGGCAGCGAGGACCGTGAACTCAGGCGGCTCCTGGCCGCAAATCTGACCCACAGCTCCGTCAGCTTGCCGCCTGAGCAAGTAGCTCAAACACTGGCTCCCCTGCGGGAGCATCTGTCCTCCGATCAGGCGAAACGATTCGCGGCAGCTCTCTGGAACGCGCTCGAGGCACCTCAGGACGACTACAGGAAACTTAGATCTAACATTGCCCTCGCCTGGTACCGGGACGACCTTTCTGACGAGCAGTGCCATCGCCTGAATGACAGGTTGCTCAGGTCGATGAAGGAACAGACCACATCGCTGACTGCGGACCTCCCGTCGGCAATCGCTCTGCTAAGCAGGCGGCTAACCGATTCGCAGGCAATGGAAACAATGGTTGCTGTCCAGGAATTCACACTCTCGTACAACTCTTCCTCGCTGGCGCCATACGCGGTCGCTGTAACGGCGCTGGCCGCGCGCGTGAAACCAGACGTCCTGCAGCTCTTCCTGGAGCGACTGCTGAAAGCAGCCGAGGCCGAGGCAGTCGCAGCCAGCCGACGCTATGACCCAATTCCCCACGGATACCTGCTTGTGGAACTGTCAGCACACTTGAACGCCGCGCAACAGATCCGCCTGCTTCCGATTCTCGTGGAGAACCTGCGGTTCCAGGGCGGACCGGATCGTTACGGCAGCGTTCCCGGCAGGCCGCTTTCGACGTTCGCCTCCACCCTCGCGCCCGAGCCCCTCAGCAGGCTGACTACTTTGCTGCTGAGGCGCTTTGAAGAGAAAGCCTCTCCAACGGATCTGGAAGCCATCCTCGAACTGCCCGCAGTTCGAGGGCGTGCCCGGCAGTTTCTCGTAGACGTGCTAAAGTGGCCAACCCTGGAGCGAATGTCACGCGATACCGTCCTGGCCGCACTCGCAAAGCGCAGCAACCTCGAAGGTTCCGTTCTTCGGAACTACAACGTCTGGCAGTTTGCCGACTGGGCGCGGCGTCAGGGGCTCGACATGTCTCCAATCCCGCGTCCTGTTGGTTATTAGCGGCGGCCCGGTCCGGAGCCGAATGAGCCGCAAGAACCGCTGGGTCCCGAATCTGACGTTGGCCGCGTGGTGCATCGCCGACATCATTCGCTGGGCTCCCCACCTCACGCTGGAGGACGGGGTACTGCCCTTCGCCTTCCTGCTGTCGCTGCTCATCAGCTTCGCCGCGATGGCCTTCTTCTCCCTCTCAAGACCCGGCCCGACGCGAGTCGATAACTCCGCCGCTACCTGGCTGCTGGTCATCCTGAGCGCGACGTTACCCCAGTGCTTTGAGCTACTTCCGGCCCAGCCGCCGAACACCCTCTCGGACTGGGTGCTGCTCGCCAGCGGCCTGCTCCTGCTGGCAAGCGTTGCCTCGCTCCGCAATCGATTCGCGCTTCTTCCGGCTGACCGCGGCGTAGTTGCCCAGGGCCCTTACCGCCTGGTGCGACATCCCATCTACACGTCGTACCTGCTGGCCGACCTCACCGCCTGGCTTCCGGCCTTCGACCCCCTCGGCGCCGCCGTCTGGATCGCCGAAGCGGTTCTCTTCCACTACCGGGCGCGAGCCGAAGAGCGGCTCCTCTCGCAGGACCCGGCCTACAGTCGTTACGCCGAGGCCGTTCCCCATCGATTCCTGCCCGGCATCCTGTGAAGCCAGCCGTGTCAGCGATTCCGTCCCAGAAACCACATCGCCAGAGTCAGCAACGCGCTCAGCAGCAAACTCGTAACCAATGGAAAGTAAAAGGTGAAGTTCCCGCGCCGGTACTCCAGATCCCCCGGCAGCCGTCCAAACGTGGAGATCCCCAGCCCTGCCAGAAACAACACCGCACCCGCAACCATGAGCAATTTCCCGAGTCCCATAACCCTCATTCTCCCCCCGGTAACCGCGTATCGCAGGCCGCCGTCCAGGTAAGTGAATCCCGTGTTCAGCCCCACACATCTCAAAATCAAGACCGAGCATGCCTCCCCGCTGATAAACTGGTACTGAATTCCATGATTGACGCAGTCCTTGCAAAAATCTTCGGCACGAAACACGAACGCGAGATGAAGTCGCTGCGTCCGGTCGTGACAGCGATTAACAACCTTGAGCCATCCACGCAGGCCCTCTCCGATGAAGAACTTGCGGGCAAAACGGTCGAATTTCGTGAGCGACTCGCCAAAGGTGAAACCCTTGACGATCTTCTCCCTGAGGCCTTCGCCGTCGTCCGCGAGGGCGGCCGCCGCATTCTCGGGATGCGGCACTACGACGTCCAGCTCATCGGCGGCGTCGTGCTTCACAACGGCAAAATCGCCGAAATGAAGACCGGTGAAGGCAAAACGCTGGTTGCCACGCTGGCCTGCTACCTGAACGCGCTGCCCGGCAAAGGCGTCCACGTCGTTACGGTCAACGACTACCTTGCCCGCCGCGACTCGGAGTGGATGGGCCGCCTCTACCGCTTCCTCGGCCTCACCACCGGCGTCATCGTCCACGACCTCGACGACGAGGAGCGCCGCAACAGCTACGCCGCCGACATCACCTACGGCACCAACAACGAGTTCGGCTTCGACTACCTCCGCGACAACATGAAGTTCCGCATGGAGGATTGCGTCCAGCGCGTGTTCAACTACGCGATCGTCGACGAAGTCGATTCCATCCTCATCGACGAAGCCCGTACCCCGCTCATCATCTCCGGTCCGAGTGAGGACGCGCCCGACGCCTACTACCGCGTCAACAGCATCATCCCCCGCCTGGTTCGCGGCGAAGTGATCGAGGGCAAGGAACCCGGCCAGAAGTTCTACACCGGCGACTATTACCTCGAAGAAAAGCACCGCACCGTCACCCTCACCGACGACGGCCAGACCAAAGTCGAGCGCCTGATGAACATGCCCGGCCTGTACGAATCGGCCGACTGGGAGGGCATGAAGATCCGCCATCACGTCGAGCAGGCCCTCCGCGCTCACGTCATGTTCCAGCGCGACAAGGACTACCTGGTGCAGGACGGCGAAGTCGTCATCGTCGACGAGTTCACCGGCCGCATCATGCCTGGACGCCGCTGGAGCGACGGTCTCCATCAGGCAATCGAAGCCAAGGAAGACGTGAAAATCGAGCGCGAAAACCAGACGCTCGCCACCATTACCTTCCAGAATTACTTTCGTATGTACAAAAAGCTGGCCGGAATGACCGGTACAGCCGAAACGGAAGCCGCCGAATTCTACAAGATCTACAAGCTCGACGTCTCCGCCGTTCCCACCCACAGGCCGATGATCCGGAAGGAATTCCAGGATGTCGTCTACCGGACGGAAGAGGAAAAGTTCCGCAACGCCGGCAAGTTCATCAAGGAACTGAACGACAAAGGCCAGCCTGTCCTCGTCGGCACCATTTCTGTTGAAAAGTCCGAGAAACTCTCCCGAATTCTCGGTAAAATGGGCGTCCCACACGAAGTACTGAACGCGAAAAATCACGCCCGCGAAGCCGCCATCGTTGCTCAGGCGGGACGCAAAGGCGCCGTTACCGTGTCCACCAACATGGCTGGCCGCGGTACCGATATTCTGCTCGGCGGTAACGCCGAATTCCTCGCCCGCGACAAAGCCCGGCGCATGGGCGTCGACCCCGATTCTCTCCCCCCGGAGCAATGGGAACAGCTCCTCCGGGAACAGAAGGTGATCACCGACAAAGAACACAACGACGTCGTGGCCGCCGGCGGCCTTTGCATCGTGGGCACCGAACGCCACGAATCCCGCCGTATCGACAACCAGCTCCGTGGCCGCGCAGGCCGTCAGGGCGACCCCGGCGCCTCGCGCTTCTTCCTCTCGCTTCAGGACGACTTGCTCCGAATCTTCGGCGGTGACAAGATCCAGGGCCTGATGCTCAGGCTCGGCATGGAAGAGGATGTGCCGATCGAATCCGGCCTCATCACCCGCCGGATCGCCGGTGCGCAGAAAGCCGTCGAAACGCAGAACTTCATGGCTCGTAAGCACCTGCTCGAGTACGACGACGTCATGAACAAGCAGCGGCAGGCTGTCTACACCATGCGCCGCGCACTGCTCGAAGGTCAGGAGCAAAAGAGCAAGATTTTCGATATCGTCGCCGGTATCGTGGCCCAGTTCCTGGACGTTCGCGCCCCTGAAAAGCAGAACGAGAGCCTGTGGGATATCGCTGGCTTCGCTGCCGATGTTCTTAACTCGTTCGGCGTCACCGTCGACGCCACAGCCCTTGCCGAAATGACGCGCGTCGAAATCGAAGACCACGTCAATGAGGTGATGCAGCGCCGGTACAACGACAAGGAATCCGCCCTCGGCAGCGATGGTCCCGACATCATGCGCCAGACCGAGCGCATGGTCATGCTCAACGTCATCGACAACCAGTGGAAGGACCACCTGTTGTCGATGGATCACCTGAAGGAAGGCATCGGCCTCCGCGGATACGGCCAGAAGGATCCTCTCGTCGAGTACAAGAAGGAATCGTTCACGCTGTTCCAGGTCATGATGGACCGCATCGAAGATGAAACCATCAAGTTCCTCTATTTCATGAATGTACAGGTGGAACACACCGGGCCCCGAGGCTCACTCGTCCCCCATCCCGACATCATGGAAGACGACGATTACCTCATCGGAAACGGCAGTGAGAACGGTGTCGCAACCAACGGCGTCGACCACGGCGTGGACCACCGCGCCGCCCAGAACGCCATGTCCGACATCACACGGAACATTCAGCGGAAGAA
>Ga0163150_10009543_pt1 | contig 10708 bp, 8 predicted proteins | sample OliLakLV19P2IB_FD_148628 | JGI IMG/M metagenome (GOLD analysis project Ga0163150, IMG submission 148628) | Freshwater microbial mat bacterial communities from Lake Vanda, McMurdo Dry Valleys, Antarctica - Oligotrophic Lake LV.19.P2.IB | ecosystem: Environmental > Aquatic > Freshwater > Lake >...
CCCGATGGACGCGCCCACGATAAGATCCGGTTGCAGATGTTCGGAGAGCACTTTCCAAGCCCCCACCTGCCAAGCCCCAAACATCCCCCCCGCCGAAAACACGAGTGCCGTCATGCTTCACCCATCCTACCTGCTGTTCCAGGCCGGCTCTTCGCCGCGTGCGCTATCACAGTGCTGGGATCACCCGGCATCGGGCGCCATCCCTGACGATCGACTGCTCCGACAGAGTCCGCGCCCGCCTGTTGCCCCTGAAGTATGAGAAGACCGCCCAACAAAACCTCACTTCGCGGCCATTGACGTTGAATCTTACGCAACGAACGCTTGTGGGGCATGCTGCTATCGAGGTCGGAATTCGTTTTGTTGGTCGGCTTCCATCAGATTTGTGAGGATGTCGTTGATGCGAGTTAAGTGTCCTTCGCCTTTCGATTTCAGCCAATCGAGCACGCTGGGATCCAGCCGGACGCTGACAGCCACCTTCTTCCTGACATCCCGCAGTCGCACCATACTCGCCAGTTGAGCGTCGGTCAGGCGGGGGACGTCTTTGAGGTTGATACCCGAGTCGTCCCCATCTCTTTGTCGAACGGAGGCTTGGCGGAGTGCCTGTCGTTCCGCGTCAGTCCACTTCCTGCTCTTGATATCCGCGGATCTCATGCTGTTCGGCCCTGCGTGCCGAGATGATGCGGATGCTTTCTTCGCCATTATGGTTCTCCCTGTATGCGTGCACGACCCGCCTCGTCGATACGGTCCTGGATAACGAGGCAATTCGAATCCTCAAATACCAATGCCGCCAATTCGAATGAAATCCCCTCGTGTCTTCGCTGATTGCCGCGATTCTTCCTTTCATCCCATTCGTAACGCACCGTGTATATACAAATTGTACTACGCGACGGCCCAGTTCCCAATACGCACTGGCCCTGCGGCCGGGAATGCCCAGGCACCGTTGCATTCATGCCGGTGGACCGGATTGCCACCGTCACTGGCGGAAATTAGTACAGTTCGACTCGCACACCGGCCGCCAAGGAAGCGCACCGGACTTCTTGTCGCTTGTTCGGATGCCAGCCTTCATGGTCCCTGGAACTTGACCGGTAGGCGTTCCTCCTCGGCGCGCTATCATGACCACGTGCAGCAACTACGGCGCATCACGATTGACCCCACTGTCATGGGCGGCAAGGCATGCATCCGTGGGATGCGCGTCACCGTCGGCATGATCGTAGAGGCCATTGGAGCCGGGCGCAGCGCAGCCGATTTGCTTACGGACTTCCCCTATCTCGAGGACGAAGACATTCGGGAGGCGTTGACCTACGCAGCGAGGCTTGCGCAAGGACGCGAAGTTCAACTGGCCAGTTGATGCGTTTCCTCATCGACATGAACCTGACACCTCGCTCGGTTCAGTATCTGCTCGATTCGAACCACGAATGTCGACACTGGGCCGAGATTGGCCCGATCATCGCATCGGACGCGACCATCTGCGCTCATGCCCGCGAACATGGATTCGTGGTGATCACGAACGATCTGGACTTTCCGCAAATCCTGGCCCGCACCGCCCAGGGAAAGCCGAGTGTGATCCTCCTTCGGACCGAGCTTTTCAAGGAGGCTCTACGCTACGGCGCAGCCATCGTTGATGACGAGCCACTAACCGCCGATCGCCTGGTTTACGGCCACACGGGTCTTCATTTTGTGAAGACCACCTCGACGGGCAAGCCGGTCTTCTCATCCACGGTGATCATCAAGCATTCCCAGGTTGAAGCGACCAGTCGCCCGTTCCGCCAGCCAACATCCATGGAAATGTCACTTGAGCTTGGTGCACAAGCCGCCCAGACTGCCTCGCCTGACGCCTTCAATCGGAACAGATTTGCATAGACTCCAGATTTGAATGCCTGATCATAGTCCAGCAGGATAATCCGATCCTCGCCGCAGGGCAGTCTCTTCGCTGCACGCACTTCTGTTGCACGCTTGTATTGATCGGCGCGTCCGGCATAGGCCCATGATCGGCTTCCACGATCTAATTCGCCGTCTGTCACATGGCGTTGGCTGAGTTGCAGACGCGCGCCAGTCTACGCGAGCCCTACTCAACAGCGCCACCCTCCACTGCCAGACTAAAATGGAAGTTGCTCTTCGATCCCCAAGCCTACGGGCCCGAGATCGCCGCCATCCTCAACCTCGACGGCGGCGGCCAACGCCTCGCGCCGCTGGTAGCTAAACACTGCTCGTCCGCCGGCGCCCGCACCCAACTCAAGAGCCACACCGCGCGGTCTCTCTTCCCAAACTCAACGGCACCCGACGCCGCACTCGCCGGCCTGTGGGTCTACTTCTCCTGCACCGTCGAAGCCCACTCCATCGCCCAGGACGACAACTCCGCCGACGGCAGCTATTGGCACGCAATCCTCCACCGGCAGGAGCCCGACGCCGGTAACGCCGGGTACTGGTTCCGCCGCGTCGGCGATCATCCGATTTTTCCAGCCCTCGCCGCGGAAGCCTCGCGGATCATCGCGCGCTTCCCCGGAGTGGAGTTCAGCCCCAGGAAATCCTGGGACCCCTACGCCTTCATCCAACTCTGCGAAGATGCGCGCGAGCAGCCCGGTTCCGCCCTCGAAGCCGCCGCCCTCGAAATCCAGCGCGCCGAGTGGCAATTGCTTTTCGATTACTGCGCCCGAAGCAAGGGCTAATGCGTCCATCATGACGGAGACTGCTTGAAACGTCTGCTTCTGATCCTCACCCTGGCCGCCGTTGTACTCGTCGTCGTTTTTGTAGCCCGCCAGAAGAATTCGATACCCGAGATCCCCTTCGCCAAAGCCGCGCGGGAGGAGATCGTCAGCGCCCTCTCCACCAACGGCAAGGTGGAACCCACCGAGTGGGCCGTCGCTCATGCCGAAGCGGGCGGCGGCGTGGAGCGCATCTTCGTCCAGAAAGGGCAGGAGGTTCCCAAAGGCGCGCCGCTGGTAGAACTCGACGCTCGCGCCGTGCAGTCTGAACTCGCCTCCGCGCAAGCCCGCATCGCCCAGGCCCAGGCCGAACTTCAGACTCTCAGGCAGGGTGGACGTTCGTCCGATGTCGCCACTATCGACAGCGGGGTCGCCGCCGCCCGTCAGGAACTGGCCGTCGCCCAGCGCGAATACGAGACGGCCAAGCGTCTCCAGGCCAAGAACGCCGGCACGCTTGAAGAAGTCCGCATCGCTAAGGATCGTGTGGATCGCGCCCAGGTTCAGGTGCAGGGCTACGAGTCCCGACGCACCACACTCGTCAACCGTCCCGACATCGCCGGCGCCGAGGGCCGTCTCCGCGAAGCTGAAGCCTCAGCCGCCGCCGCCCGCGCCCGCATGTCCATGACGGTGATCCCCGCGCCGATCTCGGGCATCGTCTACCAGTTTGATTTGAAAAATGGCGCGTACCTGAACCCCGGCGACCTGGTGGCCTCCATCGGTAAACTCGACCGCGTCCGTGTCATCGTCTATGTCGACGAGCCGGATCTCGGCCGTGTTGAAATCGGCAAACCCGTCAACATTACATGGGACGCCATGCCCGGCCGCAGCTGGAAAGGCGCCGTCGAGCGCATGCCCACCCAGGTCACCACGCTCGGCGCCCGGCAGGTGGGCGAGGTGAGTTCAGTGATCGACAACCCCAGTCGCGACTTGCTCCCCGGCACCAACGTGAACGTCGAAATCCGCTCCCAGGCCGTTCAGAACGCCATCGTGATCCCCACCGCCGCCGTCCGCCGCGAGAACGGCAAGGTCGGCGTCTATCTGCTTGTTGGGGACCGCATCGCCTGGCGCGATATCAAACTCGGAGTCGCCAGCGCCGCCCGCACCCAGGTGGATGGCTTGAGCGATGGCGACAGCGTCGCGCTCCCGACTGACCGTCCGCTGAAGCCCGCCCAGCAGGTGGTAGCCACTTATCCGTGACACAGACCGAGTCACTGTTGGTATACTGAGGTTGCAAACCACCAGAGAAGCTTCATGAAACGCGCTGGGCAAGACGATTCCTTACGTTGTTCTTTTTGTCACAAAAGCCAGGATGTTGTCGGGAAGCTAATCTCTTCTCCGAGCGACTATCCCCGAGCTTACATTTGTGACGAGTGCATCGCGGTATGCAACTCGATTCTAGAAGATGATCGCCACGATCAAAATTACGGCACACCCAATAAACTCCCCAAGCCGCTTGAGCTGAAAGAGTATCTGGATCAGTACGTCATCGGCCAGGATGGGACCAAGAAGAAGCTCGCCGTAGCGGTCTACAACCATTACAAGCGGATTCAGATGAACAAGCAGCGCGGCGCCGAAGTCGAGCTGTCCAAGTCGAACATCCTCCTCATCGGCCCCACCGGAACCGGCAAGACCCTGCTGGCGCAGACGCTGGCCCGCATCCTGGATGTACCGTTCGCCATCGTCGACGCTACGACGCTTACTGAGGCGGGTTATGTCGGTGAGGACGTCGAGAACATCATTCTCCGATTGCTCCAGAATGCCGACTGGGATGTGCAGCGGGCGCAGCAGGGCATCATCTATATCGATGAGATCGATAAAATTGGCCGCAAGGACGAGAATCCTTCGATCACTCGCGATGTCTCGGGCGAGGGCGTTCAACAGGCGCTGCTGAAGATTCTCGAGGGTACGGTAGCCAACGTGCCGCCCCAGGGTGGCCGCAAGCACCCCCACCAGGAGTTTACTCCGGTAGACACCACCAACATTTTGTTCATCTGCGGCGGCGCCTTCGTCGGGCTCGAAAAGGTGATCGCCCGCCGCACCGGCACACGCACCATCGGCTTCACACCTGAGGATGAGGATGCCGGCCGCAAGGTCTACAGCGCCAAGCGCGATACCTCGATGTTAGATCAGGTGCAGCCCACCGATATGATCCGCTTCGGCTTCATCCCGGAGTTTATCGGCCGAATGCCGGTTGTGGCGGTGCTTGAGGATCTGAGCAAGGATGCCCTCATGCAGATCCTGACGAAACCCAAGAACGCCATCGTTCGTCAGTACCAACGGCTGTTTGAGTTTGAGAATGTTAGACTGAAATTTAGTGACGACGCGCTGGAAGCAATTGCGGGTCTCGCCATGGAGCGTAAAGTCGGCGCTCGCGGTCTGCGGATGATCCTTGAAGATCTGATGCTCGACCTCATGTACTATCTCCCCTCCAACAAGAAAGTTCGCGAGTTCCTGGTCACCAAGGAGATGGTGCTGACACAGAAGATCAGCGTGGCTGTCCTCGAAAAGGCGGGTTGACCCGCTTCTCAGCGACTGGCGGTCTCTTACGGACCGCGGGTCGGGCTTATAAATGTTGTTCTGATCACGGCTGCTGATCGGCGGCCACTTTCCCCGATGCTTACCTCCAAAGAAAAATCCGATACAAGACGCCTGCCGATGATGCCCATACGGGATGTGGTCATCTTTCCGTATATGATGACCCCCTTCGTGGTGGGTCGCGAATCCAGTGTCCGGGCGCTTGAAGAGGCGCTGGCGGGCGACAAGAAGATCTTTCTGGCTACCCAGCACGACGCCTCGGTGGACGAGCCGAGACCCGATGAGATCTTCAACGTGGGTACGGTAGCGAACATTGTCCAGAGCCTACGCCTGCCCGACGGCAACATTAAGGTGCTCGTCGAAGGTGTGGAACGCGGCAAGATCGTCTCCGTTTCCGAGGACGAAGGCTTCTTCCGCGCGGTGGTCAAGACCTCCAATTATCGGATCGAGGCCGGCCAGCAGCTTGAAGCGCTCACCACGCGCGTGACAACCCTATTTGAGCAATACGTCAAGCTCAGCCAGAACCTGAATTACGAGACGATGATCGCGGCTATTCGCGTCGACGAGCCGGGCAAACTGGCCGATACCGTCGGCGCCAATCTTCAGTTGACCATCGAAGAGAAGCAGGAACTGCTCGAAATCTTCGACCCCATCGACCGGCTTACGCGCGTCGCCGAAATGCTCGACATCGAAATCGAGAAGCTCAACGTCGACCGCACCATTCAGGGCCGCGTGAAGCGCCAGATGGAAAAGGCCCAAAAAGAGTATTACCTCAACGAGAAGATCAAGGCCATCCAGAAAGAACTCGGCCGCGGCGAGAAGAGTGAAACCGACGAGTTGAAGAAGAAGATCGAGTCGGCCGGCATGACCAAAGACGCCTATGATAAGGCGCTCGCCGAACTCCGCCGCCTCGAGAACATGCCGCCCATGTCGGCTGAATCCACCGTGTCGCGCAACTACCTCGACTGGCTGCTGGCGGTGCCGTGGAAGGCGAAATCAAAGGAAATTCGCGACCTCACCTTCGCCCAGCAGGTGCTTGAAAGCGACCATTACGGTCTGGAGAAGATCAAGGAGCGCATCCTTGAATTCCTCGCCGTCCGGCGTCTGGTTAAGAATCCCAAGGGATCGATTCTGCTGTTTGTCGGGCCTCCCGGCGTAGGCAAAACCTCGCTCGGGATGTCCATCGCCAAGGCCACCGGCCGCAAGTTCGTTCGCATGTCGCTCGGCGGCGTGCGCGATGAAGCTGAGATTCGCGGTCACCGGCGCACCTACATCGGCGCGCTCCCCGGCCAGATCATACAGATGATGAAGAAGGCTGGAACGCGCAATCCCGTCTTCATGCTCGACGAGATCGATAAAATGTCGATGGACTTCCGCGGTGACCCTTCAGCGGCGCTGCTGGAAGTGCTCGATCCCGAACAGAATTATATGTTCGTCGATCACTACCTCGACGTTGAGTACGACCTCAGCAACGTGTTCTTCATCGCCACCGCGAACGTGCTCCACACCATTCCGCCGGCTTTGCAGGACCGCATGGAAGTGATCCGCCTCTCGGGCTATACCGAGCACGAGAAGATGGAGATCGCCAAGCGCTTCCTGGTAAAGAAGCAGACCGAAGGCACCGGGCTCACCAAGGAACACGTCGAGTTTACAGACCCTGGAATTCTGTCGTTGATTCAGTACTACACCCGCGAAGCCGGAGTCCGCAATCTCGAGCGCGAGATCGGCAACGTGTGCCGTAAGATTGCCCGAACTGTCGTAAACGCGATGACACGCGCAGCCACAACCATCGGCGCGGGCGCCGCCGGCGCCGTAGCTGAAGGCGACGCAATTGAAGAGGACATCGTCAAAGCGGCCAAGCCCGATACCGGCAAAAAGGGTAAGGCTCCAGCCACCGCCGTCATCACGGAAGCCGTCGTTACCCAGTTTCTCGGTCCGCAGCGGTTCCGTGACCTGAAAGCCGACAAGCAGAATGAAGTGGGCGCCACTGTCGGGCTCGCCTGGACTGAAGTCGGCGGATCGATCCTGACTACGGAAGCCACCATCATGGAAGGCCGCGGCAAGCTGACTACCACCGGCAAGCTGGGCGACGTGATGCAGGAATCCGCCCACGCCGCGATGAGCTACATCCGCAGCCGCGCTCACACCCTCGGCCTGTCGCGCGACTTCTACCGCCACCTCGACATCCACCTGCATGTCCCTGAAGGCGCCATTCCTAAAGATGGACCGTCCGCGGGCATCACCATCGCCACCAGCATCTGTAGCGCGCTCACCAGCATCCCGGTACGCTGCGATCTCGCCATGACCGGCGAAATTACGGTCCGCGGCCGCGTCCTGCCCATCGGCGGCCTAAAAGAGAAACTGCTGGCTGCCCACCGCCAGGGCATCTTCGAAATCGTCCTGCCCAAGGACAATGAGAAGGACCTTCCCGATATTCCTGAACATATCCGAAAAGAGATGAAGCTCAACTTCGTCTCATCCATGGACGAAGTTTTGAAAATCGCGCTTGAGCGCGAAGTCGAGCCCCTCCCCATCCCCGCTCCCGTCACAGCCGTTGAGCCGGTGAGCCGGGGGGCCGAAGACAAGATCACCCACTAGGTGGAAGTGGCCGGGAACCGCTGGGTCGCTCATCGTGGGACAAGTAGGCTTCCGACCGCTGGCCTTTCACTATGGCCACTGTAATGGAAGCGCGGTTTATAATCAGTGCAGCCAAGCCGGTGCAGTTTCCGGATGCGGCTGATGGTAAGACTCTGCCCGAGGTTGCTTTTCTGGGAAGAAGCAATGTCGGCAAGAGCAGCTTACTCAATGCCCTCGTCGGCCGGGAGGGATTGGCGTTCATTAGCGCCCGGCCGGGCTGCACGCAGCTCATCAATTTCTATCAGGTCGGCGGCGATTTCTTCTTCGCCGATCTCCCCGGTTACGGTTACGCGAAAGTCCCCGAGAGAATCCGCCGGGAATGGAAAGAGCTGGTTGAAAGCTATTTGACCGGTCGCGGGCAGATGCGCCTCGGCGTAATGCTGCTTGACTCGCGCCGGGGTTGGATGGATAAGGACCTGGAACTCAAGGAATGGTTAGAGTTCCACGGGCGACCCTTCATCGTGGTCGCCACAAAAGTTGACAAGTTATCGAAAAGTCAGGAACGCAACGCGCTCCAGGCCATCCGCAAAGAAGGCGGAATAGAGCCGTTGCCGTTCTCGGCCGTGACCGGCCGGGGAGTGAGGGAAATTTGGCAAGCGATCTCGAGAATCAAGACCGCGCAGTGAGCGCACAGTCCGATAAAGCCGCCGATCCAAAAGCCGACGGCGCCAAGCCGGACACCGTAAAATCGGACCCGCCCAAGGCTGATCCGCCGGCAAAAAGCGAAACGAAGCCAAAGGACAAGGAAAAGGCCGCCGACAAGGGCGCTGCCGCTGAAAAGCCGCCCACTGCCGAGAAGCCGCCCGCTGCCGAGAAGCCACCGGCCGCACCCAAACCTCAGGCCGCCCAGCCTGCCCCGGCACCCCAGTCACCGGCGACGCAGCCGGAAGCTCCCGCTGAAGCCGCTCCTGCAGTTGCCGCGGCTGCTTCCGCCGCCAATACTCCGGCCGTAACCCAGGCCGGTCCCGACCTTGACAAGCCCCTGCGCCGGACCACCGGCCCGGGCGGTTCACCCCGCGAAAACAAGAACGGCACTCCCACCCTCGACCTGGTCGAGCTCAAGGATATGAGTATCCAGAAGCTCAACCAGATTGCCAAGGACATGGGCGTCGTGGGCACCGCCGGCCTCCGCAAGCAGGAGTTGATCTTCAAGATCCTCCAGATGCAGGCTGAAAAGAGCGGTCTCATCTTCTCTGAAGGAGTCCTTGAGTGCCTGCCCGACGGCTTCGGCTTTCTGCGCGCGCCCGAGTACAACTACCTGCCGGGTCCCGACGACGTCTACGTTTCGCCCTCGCAGATCCGCCGGTTCGACCTGCGTACCGGCGATACCATTTCCGGCCAGATTCGCCCCCCCAAGGAAGGCGAGCGCTACTTCGCCCTGATCAAGGTGGACGCGATCAACTTCGAGCCGCCGGAAGAGGCCCGCAACAAGATCTTCTTCGACAACCTGACGCCGCTCTACCCGTCATCGCGCCTCAAGCTCGAAACGGCCAAGGACAACTACTCCGGCCGCGTCATGGACCTGTTGACGCCCCTCGGTAAGGGTCAGCGCGGCCTCATCGTCGCCGCCCCCCGCACCGGGAAGACGATGCTGCTCCAGAGCATCGCCAACTCCATCACCACCAACCATCCCGAAGTGACGCTGATCGTGCTGTTGATCGACGAGCGCCCTGAAGAAGTCACCGACATGCAGCGTTCGGTGAAGGGCGAAGTCATTAGTTCGACCTTTGACGAACCAGCTTCGCGCCACGTCCAGGTTGCCGAAATGGTGATTGAGAAGGCCAAGCGCCTCATCGAGCACAAGCGCGACGTCGTGATTCTGCTTGATTCCATCACTCGCCTCGCGCGCGCCTACAACACTGTCGTTCCTCCGTCGGGCAAAGTGCTCTCGGGCGGTGTCGATTCCAATGCCTTGCAGCGCCCCAAGCGGTTTTTCGGCGCCGCCCGCAACATCGAAGAGGGTGGTTCGCTGACGATTGTCGCTTCGGCCTTGATCGACACCGGCAGCCGTATGGACGACGTCATTTTCGAAGAATTCAAAGGCACCGGGAACATGGAAGTCCACCTTGACCGGAAGCTGATGGACAAGCGCGTCTTCCCCGCCATCGACATCACCAAGAGCGGCACCCGCAAGGAAGAGCTGCTGCTGCCTCGCGAAGAGCTGAACCGCGTTTGGATTCTCCGTAAAGTATTGAATCCATTGTCACCGGTGGAGAGCATGGAGCTGCTCCTCGACAAATTGAACCGCACCCGCAGCAACGCCGAATTCCTCGCGGCGATGAGCGGTTAAGTTCGTTTTGCAAAAAGCGCAAAGGCCGCTTCCGGCGGCGCCAAACGAAGCAGGAACTCAGCGGACTTAGCCGCCGGAAGCGAGTCCGTCGTGCGCGTGTTCCTGAAAAGCCGCGGATCGTATCGGATCTGCAACATCCGAAACGGTCCGCGGCGGTTCATCCCGCCCGCTTCTGTTACTAAAATTTACTTTGAGCGCTAACCTTCCCTTCCTTACAGTCGTCTTTTTCTTCATAGAATAGAAGGTTCCGGTGAAAGTGGCCTGGTCCAAATCTACCGGCCTAGCTATTCAGTAGGGAGAAAAGGGTTCGCATGCAATCCCAGTCGAGCAGTACGGCTCCGTTGATTTCGCCGCAAGCGCCTCCCGCCGGCACGCCGACCGTTGTCGCCAAGCGGCACGATAAACCGGCAGGCCGCGGCCCGTGGTGGATCCTCGGGGTGTTGATCCTCATCGGCATTGCGGCGGGCGCGTATTTTTGGCAAAAGCGTGCGTCGAACAGCGCGAGTACAGCGGCCAGGGCGACGGGTGTCCGAACGGCGCGTAC
>Ga0163150_10009545_pt1 | contig 10707 bp, 10 predicted proteins | sample OliLakLV19P2IB_FD_148628 | JGI IMG/M metagenome (GOLD analysis project Ga0163150, IMG submission 148628) | Freshwater microbial mat bacterial communities from Lake Vanda, McMurdo Dry Valleys, Antarctica - Oligotrophic Lake LV.19.P2.IB | ecosystem: Environmental > Aquatic > Freshwater > Lake >...
GGTTCTGTCCGTCCGGCTCAACTTAAATTTAGAAAATAAGATCATGTCCACAAACCGTCTTGTCCGCCTCCTCGGCCTCGGAGTCGCCCTCCTCGCCGCCCCCGCCATCGCCTCGGCCGATGTCTTGAACTTCACCTTCAATGGCACTGCCAACCAAGCCACCAACGGCTACACCTTTAACCAAGCCGTCAGCTTCACCTTCACCCTGAAGAGTTTTGGCGGGGTGACGCCGGCCGGCGAGGCTACCCTCGATAGTGATTATAGATGGTCTGAAGAACTCTCTCCCGAGCCTGAGTTATTCGCCTCGGTCAGCGGCACTGGACTAAGCGGCACCTGGACCCGCCCAGCGACCGTAGATCATTCACCCTTTAGCTTTATTGACCTATCCTCGACTGGTCGCCTCAGCTTCTTCGCCGGAACCGATTCGTTCAACGACACCGGCGTCACGGCTAACGGTAGGGACTTTTCACAGCTCTATTTTGACGCAACCTTCACCGGGCTGGGCGCTGCATTCGATCCCATCACCGGCACGCTGCCGGATCCGACGGCTTACTTCGGTGCAAACTTGATCGGCACTTACGCGGTAATATCGCAAGTTCAGGCTTATCTCGATACAGGATCACCCCTCATCTCCACCCAATTCACCCTCACCAACCTGACGATTTCAGCGGTGCCCGAGCCCAGCAGCTACGCGGCCATCGCCGGTGCCGTCGCGCTCGGCGGCGTGCTGGTGCGTCGCCGTCGCCGCGCCTGAGTTTTATCGGCAAGCGTGTTGGGGACAACCCGCTCCACCTCGCTCCACCCCAGCCCCTCGTGCGCCCGCCGCCCGAGGGGCTTTTTTGTGTGCCCACCCCGACGAGCCTCCACTCGCTCACGCTCGCGGCTACGCTTCGGAGGCTGACCCGTGCCCGTAGTAGCCGAGGTGACGAGGCTGACGGAATCGCGAGCAAGCTCGCTCCCACGTTTGGGCCGGGATTGAGCTTCGCGGATCTTCGCGTTCTTCGCGGTTAACACGGCTGATGCCTCTGCCTCGTTGTCGTCTTTGCCTTCCTGCGGCTCTCCACTCACGGCAAGGTTTTCGATCATCCGCTCACTGTGGGCGAAGCCGGTGAACATATCGCCTCCTGGCTGGCCCGGCCCAATGTCCGCCTGCTCGTGGCCGGCCCGGGGCACATCGACGCCGTCTGCCGCCTGCTGACCAAGGCCGGCACTGCGGCCAATCTCGTGACCGACGCCCAAATCGCCGCCCTTGCCTTGGAGTATGGTGCCACGGTGCACACCGCCGACACCGATTTCGCCCGACTCACCGGCGTCAGTTGGGAAAACCCGTTGTTGAAGTAAGCATCCTGGCGCCCTGCGTTTCAGGGCGACCCCATCGATAACTGTGCTTGGCAGGTTAGCTTTTACGGTGGGCGCATTTTATGCAGGAGTGCTCTCCATGCGATTCCCTGTAAAGTGTCTGTTGCTCGTGCTGTTGCCTGCTTGGCTGGTGGCGAGGCCGTTCACGGTGTTGGTGTATAACGTCGAAAATCTGCACGATGTGGACGGCGTGGCCGCCTACGACGACTACCAGCCGGCGCTCTATAACCAGCACCACGCGCTGACCAAGGTGCAAAACATCGCGGCCATCGTGGCCAAATTTGCCGCCGGCCAAGGGCCCGAGATTCTGCTTTTCCAAGAGATCGAGATCGACCACACGCCGGGGAAAACCCCGCCCGATTACGCGGATATTTTGAAGCGCTACGCCGGCACCACGATTGATCGCATGCTGGGTGACGGCTTTTCCTCCGAGATTGCCGACCTGCCCGCCGAGGCGCTCTTGCTCAAGGCGTTTGCTGATCGCGGTCTGACGGGCTACTCCGTCGTGTCGGGGACGGATGGCAAGGAGGGCACCACGTTCAACGGCCGGCCGGCGCAGGCCATCAAATGCGTAATCTTCACGCGGTTTCCGGTGAAGGAAGTTCACAACTACCCGACCACATCGGCGCGCAATATTCTGGAGGTGAAGCTCGACGTGGACGGGCACCCGTTGACGGTCTTCAACAACCACTGGAAATCCGGCGCGAGCGACGCCGCTACTGAGCCGCTCCGCATCCAAAACGCCGGAGTGCTCCGCGCGCGCCTCGATGCGTTGATCAAGGCCGATCCGAACGCCGACATTCTCATCGGCGGTGACCTTAATTCGCAGTATAACCAGAAGCGTCGTTACCGCAAAATGCCGGTCGCCGCGATCAACGATACCCTCGGTTCCCAGGGCAACGAACTCGCCATCCGCGGCCCGGCGCGCGACCTCTACAACCTCTGGTTTGAGCTCCCCGAGGTTCAACGCGGCAGCGACGTGTTCAAGGGCGAATGGGGCACCTTGATGCACCTGATCGTCACCCGCGGTGTCTACGACCAGAGCGGGGTGCACTACATCGACAACTCTTTCGGGGTCGCCCGCTTTCCGGGACTCAACGCCGATGCGGCCGGCCTGCCCGTGCGCTGGAGCACGGAGGGCAAGGGCGGTCGGGGCTTCTCAGACCACTTTCCGCTCTATGCGCGTTTTCAGACCACGGATGAAAAGCAGCCGGGCAAATTCATGCCGCTCACGCGCGAAGCAGCGGGGCACGAGAGCGTGGATAACGGCGTTACACAGGCCAACAAAGTCGATTTGTCCAAGACCGACTTCGCCTCGGCGGTGGTGCTCTCGAAGCTCCCCGCTGGAACCAACCTGCGCGACGGCACGTGGACGGGAAAACTTTTCCGCATCGAGGCCAAGGCGCTCGACGAGCGGTTTCTGCGGATCGCAGTCAACGGCGAGACCTACGACGTGTATGGGCCGCGCAAAGACATCCGCGAACTCCTCTACGCTCAACGCCGCGAAAACGCCGGAACGCTCACGTGTTATGGTGAACTCGGCACCTACAAGGGCACTTGGCAATTCCTCGTGAAGTTCAAAGAGTGGGTGGCCGCTGCGCGGAATGACGAATGACCAATGACCAATGACCAATGACCATTCGGAACAGGTGCGCCTCCTTCTTGTAGTTACCTCATGAACGCTCCTGCCTCGCTCACCGTTTATACCTACGCCAACTGTGACACCTGCCGCCGCGCCGTGAAATGGCTGCGCGCGCAGGAGATCGCCTTTGAGGAGAAACCGATCCGCGAAACGCCGCCGACGCCTGCCGAGTTGCGCAGGATGCTTGCCTGCCTCGGCGGCGCGGGCGAGTTGCGCAAATTGTTCAACACGTCGGGGGTGGATTATCGCGCGCTCAAGCTGGGTGTGAAACTCCCCACGCTGCCGGAGCCCGATGCGCTCGCGCTGCTCGCCGGCAATGGAAACCTGGTGAAACGCCCCTTCGCTCTCGGCCCCGGCGCGGATACAGCGGGCGTGGGCTTGGTTGGCTTCGACGAAACGACTTGGGCGGCGGCGCTCACCCGAAAATAGAATGTCGCTATCACTCCAATGCGCTGAGGGCGCGTGCGAGTTGGTGGGCGCTGCGTGGGAGCGAGCTTGCTCGCGATTCCTCATTCTCGGGCCCCGAGCGCGATCATCGAGAGCAAGCTCGCTCCCACTTCGGAGCATCCCGCCAAACTCGCTTATTCAGCCCGTTGACTCGTGGGGGATTGTTACTGCACATTGCTCCGCGTGACTGCTCCCGTTTCCAATCCGATGCACCAAACCCTCCGCTGGCTCGCCACGCATGCGAACTTTCCGGCGGCTCGTCTGCCCGCCCGTGCGGAGACGTTGTTGCTCATCGCCACCGCCGCCGAACAGGAACAAGTCGCGCTTCAGCGTTCGCCGCGCTTCCTCGTAGAGCGCAACAACGTCGCCGGTGACTCCTCGCTCAAGGCTTACACGATGAACCGCTCGTTGGCTCACTACGTGTGTAACAACGCGCAGAAAACCTAGTGTCCAGTCACGGTGGGTGGGGAGCGAGCTTGCTCGCGATTTCCGATCCATCGCGAACAAGTGGCGGACGCTCGCTTCGCTCGAAACGCTCCCACGTCGGGGACGCTCGGCTTGCTCCACCGCGATTCTTCGCTTCGCGCCGGTTGACCGGTGTGCTTGCATGGAAATCTTCCGCCATGCCTGCCGATTCCTACGAGCGTCTCGTTTCTAAACTCAAACGCGCCCATTATCTGGGCACTGTCGCCGGCCTCCTGGGTTGGGACGAGCAAGTCAATCTCCCGCCTGACAGCGCCGACCAACGGGCCGAGCAACTGGCGCTCCTCGCGGAACTCCACCACGCCGCCGCCAGCGACCCAGAAATCGGCACCTTATTGACCGAACTCGAAAGACAGGTTTGTCACTTATTAAGTGACAAAATTGCTGAGTCGTCTGATTTGCAGTTGGTTGTGAAGGAGGCGCGGCGCGATTACGACCGGGTCGTGAAGTTGCCGGCGGAGTTTGTCTCGGAAAGGGCCCGTCTTTCCAGCGCCGCTTACCACGCGTGGGCGGCCGCCAAGGGGAAATCCGATTTCGCGGCGTATGCGCCGTTTCTGGAAAAACACCTCGCGCTCGCCAAACAGGAAGCCGCGTATCTCGGCTGGGGTGAGCGCGCCTACGATTACGCGATCGACAAGCACGATCCCGGCATGACGGCCGCGAAGCTCACCGAGTTGTTCGACGAGTTGAAGGCCGGTCTCGTCCCACTCGTGCGTGCCATCGCCGCGTCGCCGGTGCGGGCGAAGGAAGGGATTTTTAAAGGCTTTCCTGTGGAGGCACAGCGCGAATTTCTCCGCGATGTGACCGGGCGGCTGGGTTTCAATTATCGACGGGGTCGTATCGATGTTTCACTACACCCGTTCTGCGAAGGCTCAGGCGCGGACATCCGCATGACTACGCGCTTCGATGCGGACAACCCGCTCGACTCGCTCTTTTCGTCGATTCACGAAACCGGCCACGGCCTCTACGAGCAGGGTCTGCCGCTCGCCGCGCAGGGCACGCCGCTGGGTCAAAACGCCGGCATGGGTGTGCATGAATCACAGAGCCGCCTCTGGGAAAACCAGGTGTCGCGCAGCCGTGCGTTCTGGACGTTTTTCGAGCCGCGATTCCGGGAGAAATTTCCGGCGCAACTCGCGTCCGTGTCATCGGACGACCTCTACCTGGCGGTCAACGAAGTCGCGCCTACGCTCATCCGCGTAGATTCTGACGAGGTGCATTACAACCTGCACATCCTGCTACGCTTCGACCTGGAGCGGCGACTGTTTGCGGGCGAACTCACCGTGGCGGAGTTGCCTGCCGCCTGGAATGCGTTGTCGCAGGAGCTGCTCGGACTCACGCCGCCGTCGGACAAGCAAGGCGTGTTGCAAGACGTGCATTGGTCGGGCGGGGCGTTTGGTTATTTCCCGAGTTACTGCTTGGGCAACATGATGGCCGCTCAGCTATGGTTCACGGTGCTCAAAGTGTATCCCGACTTGGATACGGATTTTGAGAAGGGCGATTTCTCACGGTTGCTCGGCTGGCTGCGGACGAATATCCACGAACAAGGCCGGCGTTATGAAACGTTGGAGCTGGTCCGCCGCGTGACCGGCGAAGAGCTCACGCCGAAGTATCTGCTGAGGTATTTGCACGAGCGGTATGCGCCGCTGTATCTGAAATAACATGACGCTGATCGATACGCACACGCACTTGGATGGTTTTGCCCGCGCTGGCACGCTGGACGCGGCGCTGGCTCGTTCGCGCGATGCGGGGGTGACGGAGATGATTTCCATCGGGACGGATAGCGAAGACTGGGCGCTGATTCGCGATCTCGCGGTGGCGCATCCGGGTGTGGTGCATTTTTCGGTCGGTCTGCACCCGTGCTGCGTGCGTGAGAACTGGGCCGCCGAAGTTGCACAGATTGAGGCGTTTTGGGGAGTAGCGCAGGCTGGATGCCTGCGTTCGGATGCAGGCTGGAAGCCTGCGCCACTTTGCCCGGTCGCACTCGGCGAGTGCGGGCTGGACCGGTTTCATTTGCCGAGGGACGACGCTGCCAAGGCGGAGCAGGTGTTTGCTTGGCAGCGCGGGGCATTCGAAGCGCAGTTGGTCATCGCGAAACGACTGGGGTGTCCACTGGTCGTGCATTCGCGCGGGGCGTTTGCCGAGTCGGTGGCCATGATCGATGCAAGCGGCGTCGATTGGACGCGCGTGGTGTTTCACTGCTTCAGCGAAGGGCCGGCGGAGATGAGCGAGCTGCTGAAGCGCGGCGCCTACGGCTCCATCACGGGCGTGTTGACGTATAAGAATGCGGAGAACGTGCGTGAGGCGGCGAAGGTTCAGGGGCTTGCTCGCCTTATGCTGGAAACCGATGCGCCTTATCTTACTCCGGTGCCGCATCGCGGTAAGCCCAACGAGCCGGCATTCATGAGGCACACGGCGGATTACGCGGCGGCGCTGTTTGGCGTGAGCGTGGAGGAGCTGGCGGAGACCACCACGAAAACCGCACGGGCGTTTTTCGGATTGTAGCCCACGAAACACACGAAACGACACGAAAGCCGGACATAAAGAAAGGCGACCCAAGTGGATCGCCTTTTTCGTGTCATTTCGTGTGTTTCGTGGGCCACTCAGGCCTCGTCGAATTTGCGGGTGAAGAGCTGTTCCAGCTCGGTGAGCATTTGCGGGGCGTCGAGACCGGTCGCGAGGAACTTGACCTTCGAGCCTTTGCCGGCGGCCAGCATCATCAGGCCCATGATGGATTTACCGTTCACCTGCTCTTCGTCTTTTTCGACGAAGACCTCGGCCTTGAACTTGTTGGTGATGCGCACGATCATCGCGGCCGGGCGGGCGTGAATCCCCATTTTGTTTTGAACAACCAGCTCTTTGATGTGCTGGCCAGTCGCGGCGGTTGTATCGTTCTTTTCCATTGGGCAGTAAGACGGAGCAAAGTCCGGCTAGAGGGGACGGCTTGCAACTCAAAAACCGGGCGCACAGCGTTTGCGCATCATGCCAAAGACCGCGATCATCGTCCCGTGCCGACTGGAATCCACCCGCTTCCCGCGCAAGCTTTTGCATGTCATAAAGGGGCGTCCGTTGCTGCTCTGGGTCGCCGAGCGTATCAGGAAAGAGGCACCGGAGTTTCCCCTTTTTTTTGCCGTCGACGACGAGTTGCTGGCCGAGCCGCTGCGCGCTGCGGGCTTTGAGGCGATTCTCACCGGGGTGCAGCATCAGAGTGGCACCGATCGCATCGCCGAGGCCAATCGCACGGTCAAAGCCGACCAAGTCATCAATGTGCAGGCCGATGAGCCTCTGGTGACGCGCGCGCAAATTTTGACATTGGCCGAGCTCATCGCGGGACCGGCGGCGATGGCGACGTTGGCGACGCCGTTTGAGACGGCGGCGGATTTCAATAATCCTAATCAGGTAAAAGTGGTGTTCGCGCCGGGTGGCGGGCGGGCGCTGTATTTTTCGCGATCGCCGATTCCGTATGCGCGTGATCGCGCCGGTCAGGTCGATGATACGTGGGTGCAGGCAAACTCGTGTTTCAAGCACCTTGGCCTGTATGCCTACAAGGCGGAGCTGATTGAGAAATTTGCGAAGTTACCGCCGGGCCGCTACGAGCAGGTTGAAAAGCTGGAGCAGCTTCGCGTCATTGAGAATGGCTACGAAATCGTGTGCGGCGTGACCAACGATCCGACCATCGGCGTGGACACGCCGGAGGACGCGGTTAAGTTCGCCCAGTGGCTGGGTTAAATCCCTTCTTCACGAAGCAGAGGGGTGAAATTGGGGTTGAACGGGGCCATAAATTCGCGCCTGTTACTGGATAGTGATACCCCCTCATCTGGTTGCAGATGCGACCTTTCCCCCCGTGCTCCCGTCGATAGGCGTGATCTCCTCACCGGCGTTTTATATTCCAGCGGTGTTGGCCTTGGCAACGGTCGGGCTTACGGTGGCGCTCATCCGGGAGCGTGGGCGTCGGCGCGAGATTGAAAAAGAATTGGCAGATAGTCGTGCGCACCAAAACGAGCTGCGCAGCCGATTAAATCTCACCGATGCGGTATTCGCCAACAGCCCGGATGCGATCGTGGTGATGGATCCTCACGACCCGAAGGTGCCCATGCGCATCGTGGCGTGCAACGACTACGCGTGCCGGCTGCATGGGTGGACGCGAGAAGAGCTCGTCGGGCAAAGCATCGGGGTGTTGGAAACGGATATGGCCCCGTGGTCACCCGAACGAGTTCGCAGGTTAATCGAGTTAACCCAGTCGGGCACGAATCGGGGTGAGTTGACCCACGTGCGGCGCGACGGCTCGCGCTTCCCCATCGAATACAGCAATAGCTTGTTCAAGGTGGATGGGCGTGAGTATTTGTTGGGCTTTGATCGAGACATCACCGCCTATGTGGCGGCGGCAACTGCACTCCGCGAAAGCGAGACGCGGTTTCGGGTCATCATCGAGGCGTGCCCGATGGCGATCAACTTGATGGATCCTTATGATCGGGAGGCGCCGATGCGCATCCTCGATGCCAACCGTCGGTCCGCAGAGATTCATGAGGTGCCGCTGGCGGACTTCATCGGGCACAGCCTCGGGGATTATACCCCGAACCCGATTTCGTTTGAAGAAGCCCAGGCGAAGCTGGCGGAATTGCGCTTGTCAGGGACGATTCAAGGCGAGGGTTTTCATCGCACCGCCATGGGCCGCGTTTTCCCCATTGAATTTCGATATGTGATCGTGGTCATCGAAGGGCGTGAACTGATCTTGGGAATTGATCAGGACGTGAGTGCGCGCAAACGCATGGATAAGGAACTGAGCGAAAGCCGACGCCTGCGCGCGGTGGGCGAGATGGTGGCCGGCGTGGCCCACGAGTTCAACAACCTGCTCACGCCGATCAGCATGTATGTGGACATGGCGGATGACCCCGCAGCCCGCGCGGTTAAGAGGGCCGTGCAGCAGGCGTGCGACTTGACCAAGCGGATTTTGACCTTCGGGCGGCGGCCGGATGGCACCACTGCGGCGTGCGACGTGGTGCAGACCACGGAGGAGTGCGTGGAGTTGTTCAGGCCGACGATTGATCGACGAATCTATATTAAGCACGAACTGGGGCAGCGATGCGGAGTGCGCATTCGACGCGAGGACCTTTGCCAGATTATCATCAACCTGCTGCTCAATGCGCGCGACACGTTGGTTGATCGCATGCAACAACCGGCGGCGGAAGGGTGGATTCCGTCGATCACCCTGACGGTGGCCACCATGGCGGCGAGGCCAGGGCAGAGTGCCGACGGAACGGGATACTGGGTGCGGCTGCGAGTGACCGATACGGGTATGGGTATGAGTCCAGTGGTGCGCGAACGCGTGTTTGAGCCGTTTTTCACGGCTAAGCGCACGGGCAAGGGCACGGGGCTCGGGATGGCGACGACTTGGCACCTTTTGCAGGCGTGGGACGGTGCGGTGGAGCTGGAGTCAGCCGAGGGCATGGGCACGACGTTCGACATTTATCTGCGCGCTGCGCCCCTCGGCATTGAGGCGCCGGCAACGAGTTCGACCAGCGGCGAGACCGGCGGGCCGTCCGCTGCGGCCGAGAGCAGGCCCGCACTGGTGACTGGTCACGCCCGATCCGTCTTACTGGTTGAAGATAATGAATTGGTGGCCGCAGCGGTGATGCCGATGCTGATTCACGGCGGTTTTTCGGTGACTCACTTCGCGGACGGGGCCGAGGCTCATGCCGCTTTGGTGGCCGAGTTAGGTCGATGGGATTGTGTGCTTACGGATCTTAACTTGCCGGGAATGCAAGGTGCGGTGCTCGCCAAGCGTATCCGTGAGGCCGGCTATGCGGGGCGCATCGTGGCCTATAGCGGGATGATTGACGGGGCTTCGCGTAAGCAGCTGGCCGAAGCAAAGGTCTATGACGTGCTGCAAAAACCCTTTGAGATGGAAAAACTGTGGGCAGCTCTGCGTGGCGCGTGAAGCGAGGAGGAGGGAGCAAGCAACCAAAGTCGCCTCGGTTGCTCGTCTTACTGAGGTGAGTTGATCGCGGTGATCCACATGATTTCGCAGGCGCCACCGCCGGTGTCATCGCGGCTGAGGGACGAACGCCAACGGTAGCCTTGCGGGCCGGTCACTTGGACGAGGTAGCCTTTCAGGCTGACAATGTCGTGGCGTTTCACGTCGAGCAGTTGTTTGCGAACCGCCGGAGTCGCGGGGAGGCAATGCGTGTTGGCGGAGTGAGTGGCAATCAGGGAGGGTTCAAGCGGCTCCTCGCCGGACCAGGAGTATTCATACCAGCGTCCGGATTGGCTGATGTTGAGATCATTGATGACCACGGCGGTGGACATGGGGCCCCAGCCAAGCGCCAGGTCAACGGGCGCGAATTTCGCGCCGGCGTCGTTGCGATAACGTTCGCGTGATAGCACGACGGCTTTGATTTCGTAATGGGCGAGTGGGGTGATGGTGTTGTCACCGTTTTGGAAGGGCGCGGGGAGACTGGTGCTGGTCTGGACGGGATCGCGTGCGGCGGGCATGCCACGCCACGCGGCGGCGGGCTCGTGCGACCAGAACCAAACGCCCGCGACGAAAAGAATGAGGACGAGGAGCTTTTTCATGAAACGCGCGGTGCGGGGTGGTCAGCTTACAAAAAAGCCACTCGGGGTAGAGTGGCTTTAAGAGGAATAAAACGGGTCGCTGGCGCACCCCTCTACCACTTAGATTTTGCCGGCTTTGCGCTTTTCGACGAGGTTGTAGAAATCGAGGAAGAGCGGGTCGGCGTCGTTCGGGCCGGGGGCGGCTTCGGGGTGGTATTGCACCGAGA
>Ga0163150_10009548_pt1 | contig 10704 bp, 3 predicted proteins | sample OliLakLV19P2IB_FD_148628 | JGI IMG/M metagenome (GOLD analysis project Ga0163150, IMG submission 148628) | Freshwater microbial mat bacterial communities from Lake Vanda, McMurdo Dry Valleys, Antarctica - Oligotrophic Lake LV.19.P2.IB | ecosystem: Environmental > Aquatic > Freshwater > Lake >...
CACCGTAGTAGCGCACGAGATGCTTGCCCGCGTCGGGGACCTGGGTCACCACCGCGTGGACGAAGTCGAGCACATCGAGCACCACGGACGCGGCGCCCGTCCGCGGGTCGGGCGGGGTGGACCTCCGAGATCACCGCCGAGCCGTCCGCGCGGCGGAACCACTCCATGTGGGTCAGCCCCGTCTCCAGGCCCAGGGCCCGGACGGCCGCGAAACTCGTCGGGCTGAATGCGGCGAAGTCGCGCTCGTGCTCCTCTCGGGGCAAGAGCACGCAGTATTGCATCCAGGTATTCTCGATCACCGTGAGGGGGCCCGGGAGGTAGCGCGTGCCCGAGTACCAGGTCGGCTTCCCCGCGATCGCCACGGCCTCGAGCGTGTTCTCCTGGCCGGTCACGAACTCTTCCGCCTGGAGCGGGCGCTCGGGCGACGGGGCGAGCGCGGCCATGGCCTCCTCGAAGGCCGCGGGCTCGGCGATGCGGTACGTGCCCTTCGAGCCCAGGCCCGCGGGCGGCTTCACGACGATGGGGTAGCCGACCTGCTCGACGAAGGCGCGCGCCTCGCCGACGCTCGTGACCAGTTGCGAGCGCGCGACCGGCAACCCGGCGGCCCGCAAGACGTCTTTCATGCGCGCCTTGTCGCGGAAATTGCGTGCTGCCTCGACCGAGAGCCCCGGGATTCCGCAGGCCTCGCGGGCCTCGGCCGCGGGGATCTGCAGTTGTTCCAGCACGGCCAGGAGGCGCTCGATCGGGCCCATCTCCCGCGCCAGGGCGCGGCAGGCGTCGGCCAGCTGCGCCGCATCGAGGCAGTCCTGCACGCGCAGAACGCCGGCCAGCCCCGCGCGGAGGGGCGGCGGCAGGCGCTCGGGCTCGTCCTGCGTGATGACGGCGCCCCGGCACCCTTCCATCGCGGCCAGGGCGCGGATCCACGCCAGCGTGTTCTCACCCACGTACGGCGCCACGAGCACGGCGTTCGTCACGATGACCCTCCGGGGCGCCGCGCGGCGCGGGGCCCCCAGCGTACGCAGGACGCGCGAACCTGGAGCGTGCGAAACCAGCCTCCCATGTCCACGGGTTGATCGGGGCCCTGTCAGGCTTGCGCGAAAAGGCCGGTCCTGTCTGGGGAGTGGCGTCGGCGGTCGCCATCCAGAGCGCTGGGGTCACACCGTCCTTTGGCAGTTTCCCAACCTCGGGGGGTGCGGGGGCGATGCGACCACGCGCATGAGCCGGACCGCGGGATGCATAGCGGGCGTTCGAGGGCCGGACCGGTGGCAAGGCGAGCCGGACACCTGCACTCCCCACGCCGTCCCCGCAGGTAGCCAACCACCGGGGGCTCCGTACCCTAGGCGATCGGCGTCGAAAGAGAGGGCGGTGGGGGTCCGCCCCGGAGCGGGCGCCCGCGCACATGAGCCGTCGTCGCCGCGCCCTTTGGCTGCGAGTTCGCCTCGCTTCCCACGTTGTCCCCTCCTGTCAGAGCCGGGTCGCGCGCGATCGGGCGGCCGGATCAGTCTTGGTCTGCCACCTCGAGCTGCGGCACGCTCAGAGCGCCGGGGATCGAGCTCGCATCGCTGAACAGCGCGCTGTCCGCGAGGCCGTTGGCCGTGACCCATGCATCGTAGAACTGGAACCGAACGTCCGACTGTGCGCGGCCGCCGGGAACCCCTCGTTCAGCGCTTGCCCCCAGCCTTCGAGAAGAGGGCGTCCACGTCGCGCCAGAGCGCGCGGCACGCCTCCTGCTCGGGAGCGGGGAGCCGGCGGATCTGGAGCTCCTCCCGGATCCCGGCGAAGTCGCGGTCAGCGAGCCACCGCACCATGGTCGTGCGCACCTGCTCGTTTGCGGCCCGTCCACCGGCTTCGACACCGCTCGCCACGAGGGCGAGCTCCGCTTGCAGCCACTCGATCGCCCGCGCACGCCAGCGAGCCCGCTCGGCGTCGCTCAAGGTGTCGGCGTCCTTGCCTTTTCCGGTTCCGGCGAGCGCCGCCGAGCAGGCGGCGTCGTAGCGCCATCCGGCGGCGGCTGCGACGTCCGCCCGCTCGAGCGCCCTCGCGTAGAGCGCGGCGGATCCCGCGTCGAATCCGTGCAGGTACGCCAAGGCCGCGAACTGCGCCTCTTCCTCGACGGACGCGGGACGGTCCGTTCCCCGCAGCACGTCCGGAAGCCGCGGGCCGAGGGCCGCTTGGCGCTCTGCCAGCTCGGCGCGACGCAGGCTGCGGGCCCGCTCCTCGGGCTTCGACGCGCTCAGCTCGGCTGCGCTGCGAAACTCCCGCGCGGCCTCCTCGAACGCTGTCGCCCTCTGCAGGGCCTCGCCGAGGCGCTCGTGAGCTTCGGAGTCGCCGGGCGCAAGGCGCACGGCCTCTCGCAGGTGCACCGTCGCCTCGTCGAGCGCCCCGCCGTAGCGGAGGGCGATCCCGAGGAATCGGCGAAACGTCGCGGACCGGGGGTCGAGGCGTACTGCCTCCCGGTGTGCGCCGATCGATCCCGCGAAGTCGCCAGACGCGGACAGGACGAATCCGAGCGCGCGGTGAAACTCTGCCTGGGCCGGGGCCAGCTGGAGAGCGCGCCGCGCCTCCTCGATCGCTCCGCGCATGTCCCCGAGATCGAGCAACGTGATGCTGACGTTTTGGACCGGCCGGGGGTCGGTCGGGGCGAGGCGGGCCGCCTCGCGGCTCGCCGCGAGGGACTCCTCGAGATCTCCTCGGCTGCGGAGCGAGCTTCCTAGATTCTGGTGGACCGCGGCGAGGCCGGGCGCGAGGCGGACGGCCTCGCGGTGAGCCGCGACGGCGCCGTCGATGTCGCCTTTCGCCTTGAGGACGTTGCCCATGTTCGTGTGAGCCAGGGCCCAGTCCGGCCAGAGCCGCAGCGCCTTTCGATACTCGGCGATCGCCCCGTCGAGGTCATCGGTGGCCCGCAGCGCGTTGCCCAGGTTCAGGTGCGCCGACGGGTTGTCCTGCCGGAGGCGGAGAGACTCCCGAGCCGCGGCGATCGCCCCCGGGAGGTCGCCCTCCGCCGTGAGGGCGCTGCCGAGGTTGTTGTGTGCCTCAGGGAGACCGGGCGCGAACTGGATGGCCTCTCGGTAGGCCTCGATGGCGCCGTCGAAGTCGCCCTTGTCTTGCCGCGCGCGACCCAGCTCGACGAGGGTGGCGGCGTCCCGCGGGTCGATCCGGATCGCCTCGCGCAGCGAGGCGAGCGCACCGTCGGGGTCGCCCGCGCTCCGAAGGGTGACGCTGAGGACTCGATGCGACCTTGCCATGTCCGGCCGAAGTCGCAGCACCTCGCGACTCATCGCGATGGCCTCGACGTGGTCGCCCCGCAGCGAGAGTGCAAGGGCCAGGTTGGTGCGGACCCAGGGGGCCGATCCGGGGCGAAGCGCGAGCGCCGCCGTATAGAAGCGAATCGCGTCGTCGGCACGCGGCGGAAAGCTCTGCACGTTCCAGAGGCCGGCGAGGAAGTTCACCCAGAAGTCCCCGGGGCGGGCGGCGTCGATCTGCCCGGCAAGCTCCGCGGCGCCACGGCCGTCTCCCTGCGTTCCCAGCCGGTCCACGAGGTCGAGCAGGCTAGCGATGGGCATGCTGGACACGTCGGCCGTCGGAACGAGTGCCTGGAGCTCCTCGAGGGAACGGGCCGCGCGCAGTCGCGTGCGCCAGGGATCGGGATCGGCGGCCTCCAGCAGGGCCCCCAGTCGCGCTGCCAACCCGTCCAGCGGCGGGTCCGACCTCACGCACAACCTCCGCCACTCGTCCAGCGCGCCGACCAAGGCGCTGGCGACGGGCGAGGACCGGACCTCCGCGGCCAGAGCGCCCACGGTGCCCGCGCCCTCGGGGTCGAGACCGTAGCCGCGGAACGCCTCCGCGTACGCCCGGGCGGCCGGTTCGGTTTCCCAGTGCTCGCTGCGGCCCACCCGGATCTCGTCGAGCCGTGCGACCATCGCCTCGTCCTTCTCGCGCCCGTCGGCCCGCGCCCTCGTCGCGCGATCCTCCGCCTCGAACTCGGCCAGCATCGAAGCGGTTCGTGCTCGCACCGACTCCTCCGCGTCGCCGGACCGTGCGATCGAGTCGGCACCTCTGGCGGCCGAGACGGCCTCCTTCCACGCTCCCAGGTCCTCCCCCGCCGTCGCCTTGCTGCGCAGCAGCGTCGCCCCCTCGATGGCCAGCCCCACGGCGCGCGCGGCCTCGTCCGCCCGTCCGCGACGGCCCTCTTCCACCAAGTACCAGCCGCCGCCCCCGAGCACGAGGAGCGCCAGCACCACCGCCGACAGCGCGAGCGAGAGCTTGCGACGCTTGCGCTCCTCCTCCGTCTTCACGCGGGACTCGGCAGCGGCCCTCTGTGCGGCCTTCGCACGCTCCTCAACCGATGCGAGGTAGCCGCCGAGCTCGCGCACGACCACGCTCGCATCCTTCGGTCGGGCCATCGGCGCAGGGGCGAGACACGACTTCGCCAAGCCGACCAGCTCGTCGTCAGCGCCGCAACGGTCGAGCCGGGCCGTCGCATCGCCGAGGTCGGCCCGTACCGCCTGCATGAACGCGTCCCGCTCCTCGACGGCCGCGTACGGGGGCTTCCCGGTCAGGATCTCGCACAGGATGGCGCCTAGGGCGAACACGTCGGCCCGCTCGTCGAGCTGCTCGATCTCGCCGCGCGCCTGCTCGGGAGGCATGTAGCGGGGCGTACCCATCACGCTGCCCACGAGCGATTCCGAGCCCGTCCCCTCGCTGCGCACGGTCGAGATCACGGACAGCTCCGGCTGCTTGATGCGCTTCGCCTTGCGTTCGTCGGCGACGCCCCCCTGCGTGAGGACCTTGCCGAGGCCCCAGTCCACCACCAGCACCTCGCCGAAGGCGCCCACCATCACGTTCGCTGGCTTGAGGTCGCGGTGGATCACGCCGCGGGCGTGCGCGTACGCCATCGTCTGACCGATGGACTCGAAGATCGAGAGGAATCGGCGGCGATCCTGGGAGACCTTCTCGCGCTCGCCGAGCATCGACGCCAGCGTGCGCCCGCGGATGAGCTTCATCGTGAAGTAGGGGCGCTGGTCGCCGCGGACGCCCACCTCGTAGACGGGCACGATCCCAGGATGCTGAAGCTGGGCGCCGATCTGGGCCTCCTCGATGAAGCGCTGCAGGATGTCGTCGTTGTCCGCGTGCTCGTCTCTGAGGATCTTCATCGCGACATCGCGGCCTAGGTCGACGTCGTGACCCTTCAGGACGACGCCGACGCCCCCGCGCGCGATCTCCCCGACGATCTGGTAGCGGCCCCCGCCGTCCGCCAGGGCCCCCTTCCGTGCGGGTGGCGCGGCCGCGGCCGCCTCCGGCAGGAGGACCACGCGCGAGGCGAGCCTCCCGTGGGGATCCAGGCGCGCCAGCACGCTGTCGGGCTCGGGTGCCGGTCCGTAGGCGGCGTGCATGCCTGCCTCGAGGTACTCGGACCCGCTCATCGCCCCTCCGGAGCCGCTGCGGTCAGCGCATCGACCTCGCGCCAGAGGCTGCGCCAGGCTGCTTGCTCGCTGGCGGGCATGCGCGCGATCTCGGCTTCGCCTCGGACCCCGGCCAGGTCGGCGTCGAACTTCCACGGCCTCAGCTTGGCGAGCAGCTCCTTCGGATCCGACGCGAGCTGGCGTGCCATCTTGTCGAGATCCGCACGCAGCCACGCGAGAGCCTGCTTGCGCAGGCGCGATCGCGCGGAGGCGCTCAGGGCGGGTCCGTCCTTCCCCGCCCCGATGCTCGCGAGCGCCGCGCAGCAGGCCCCGTTGTAGCGATGCGTGGCCACGAGGTCGTCGGCGAGCGCGGGGTCGCGCGTGAACGACTCCTGGCAGAAGCGGACCGCGTCAGCGAAACGCCCCGCGTAGTAGGCGACCTTGGAATAGGCCTGCCACTCGTCAGCGTCCTTCGGCTGGATCCTCCCGGCCGCGACGTCGTCGAGGTTCGGGGCCAACGCGGCGTAGCGTTCCAGCCGGCGCAGCCCCTCGCCTGACGTCCCCTGCCAGCCGCGGACCCTCGCTCCGAGCTCCATGGCGCGACGGTAGGCTTCGAGAGCCTCGGTGAAACGACCCGAGCGGCGTAGCGCGAGCGAGAGATAGTAGTGGCCGTCTGGGTCCATCGGCGCGACGCGGATGGCCTCGTTGAGCGTCGTAAGGGCGCCGTCCAGATCGCGGACGTCGATCTGCGCGACGCCGAGCCGGGCGCGGGGGAAGCCCTGCTTCGGATCGCAGCGGATCGCCTCGCGGAACGCGGCCATCGCACCGGCCACGTCCCCGAGGTCATCCAACGCAAGCCCGGCGTTGCTGTGATGAAACCAAAGGTTGGGATCGAGGCGCGCGGCCTCGCGGTACTCGGCCAGCGCGGCGCGGGAGTCGCCCGCATGCCGGAGCTCGTTCCCCAGGTTGTTGTGCGCCTGGGGCACGGTGGCATCGAGGCGTATGGCCTCGCGGTACTCGGCGATCGCCCCGGCGTGGTCCCCGATCAGGGCGAGCACGAGGCCCAGGTTCACGTGCTCCTTTGCATTGCCGGGCGCGAGCCGAACGGCCTCGCTGTGCGCCTTCACGGAGCCCTCAAGGTCGGGGCCGGGCTTGTCGCGCAACGCGAGCCCCAGGTGGCCGTGGGTGATGGAATTCTCGGGCCGCAGTCGGAGCGCCTCTCTGAGCTCGGCGATGGCGGCGTCGAACCTGCCCCGACGCAGGAAGGCGTGGCCCAGGCCCGCGTGCGCGGTGGGATCATCCGGCTGGATCTCCAGCGCTCGCTTGAACTCGGCCGTCGCCTCGTCGAGCTGGCCCGCTTCGATCAGCGCGAGCCCGAGGTTGTCGTGGGTGAGCCTTGCGTCGGGCTGGAGGCGCACGGCCTCGCGGAACTCGACGATCGACTCGTCGAGAAGTCCCTGCGCGCGCAGGAGATTGCCGAGCGCGCCGCGCACCCCGGCCTCGGCCGGCTGGAGACGGACCGCCTCGCGCGCCGCAGCCAGCGCCCCCTTGGGGTCGCTGCGCGCCTGGAGGATCTCGCTCAAGACCACGTGGGGCGTTGCGAGGCTCGGAAGCAGCCGAGCCGCCTCGCGCGCCGCCACGAGCGCGCCCTCGAGGTCGCCCAGCGCCCGAAGGGCCAAGGCCAGGACGTTGTGGCCCTTGCCGTCGAGCGGGAAGAGCCGGATCGCCTCGCGCGCCTCTACGACGGCGCCTGCGAGCTCGCCGATCTCGCGGTACGCGCTGCTCAGGTTCGCGCGGGTTGAGGCATCGACCGGATCGAGGCGGATGGCCTCCTTCGACGCGGTTACGGCGCCGCTCCAGTCGCGCGTCTTCAGGAGCTCGTTGCTGAGGTTGTGCCAGGCGTAGACATCCAAGGGATCCAGTCGGATCGCCTCGCGGTACTCGGCGATGGCGCCGGCGCTGTCGCCCTGTTCGGACAGCACGTTGCCCAGGTTGACGTGGGGCGCCGGGTACCTGGGCCGCAGTCGAATCGACTCGCGGATCTCCCGGAGCGCGCGGGCGAAGTCGCGCTTGCTCAGGAGCGCGGCACCCAGGTTGTTGCGGGCGACGGCGTCGTCCGCCCGGAGCCTGAGTGCTTCGCGGAGCTCGGGGATGGCGCGCTCGACCTCGCCCAGATCCTGGAAGGCGGTCGCGAAGTTGTTGCGTACCGCCCCGGAGCGCGGACGGAGCGCCCGGGCGGCCCCGTAGTAGCGGAGGGCGTCGGCAAGGCGGCGGGGCTTGCTTTGGTACGACCAGTAGCCCGCCCCGAAGTTGGCGTAGAAGTCGCCGGGATGGCGCGCCTGGATGCGCCGAGCGAGGTCTGCCGCTGCTCCGGGATTGCCCGTTTCGCCCAGACGGTCCGTGAGCAGCACCAGGCTCTCGAGCGGCATGCTCTCGACGTTTGCCGTCCGGGCGAGCTCGCGGTACTCCTCGAGCTTCCTTGCCTTGCGCAGCCTGGCGCGCCAGGGGTCCGGGTCGGCGGCCTCTACCAGGGTTTGCAGGCGCTCCGACGGGCGTCTCAGGCGCATCCCTTTGGCCCACCACTCCCCGAGCCCGATCACGAGGGAGGAGGCGATCGGCGAGACCCGGATCGATGCGGCCAGGGCGCCGAGGTCGGCCGTTGCCTCGGGCTCGATGCCGTACCTCGCGAATGCTTCGGCGTACTGGCGCTCCGAGACCGCCAGGCTCCAGTCCTCGCTGCGGTCCAGCCGGATCTCGTCGAGCCGCGCGACCATCGCGTCGTCCCGCGCCTTGCCTCGAGCGCGGGCGTCGGCCGCACGCTCCTCGACCTCGAGCTCGGCGAGCAGGCGTGCGGAGGCAGCGCGCGTCGCCTCGTCAGCGTCCCGCGCGCTGGCGATCGCGACGGCGCGCCTGGCCGCGGACACGGCTTCCTTCCAGGGCGCGAGGTCCTGGCCGGCCGCCGCCCTCCCCCGCAGGTTCATCGCTTCTGCGATCGTTCCCTCCACGGCGCGGGCCACCTCTTCCGTCCTCGCGCGTTGCCCCCGCTCGATGAGGAGCCAGCCGCCCCCTGCGAGTGCGACGAGCACGATGACCGCCGCCGAGAGCGCCAGCGAGAGCCGTCGGCGCTTGACCTCCTCCGCCGCCTTCGCCCGCGCCTTGACCGCAGCCAGCTCGGCCGCCTTCACGCGCTCATCGACCGAGGCCAGGTGGGCTCCGATGGACTTGGCCACGGCGCTCGCGTCCCTCGGGCGAGCCTTGGCCGCGGGGGCCAGGCACGCGTTGGCGAGCGCAACCAGCTCGCGCTCGGCGCCGCACGCGTCGAGCCGGGTGTGCGCGTCCTCGAGCCTGCCCCGGGCGGCGTTTACCGCCGCCTCCTGGTCGCTACCGCTGTAGGGCGGCCGACCGGTCAGGATCTCGCAGAGGATGGCGCCGAGCGCGAATACGTCGGAGCGCTCGTCGAGGCTGTCGATCTCCCCGCGCGCCTGCTCGGGAGGCATGTAGCGCGGCGTTCCCATCACCGTGCCCATCTCGGAGTGCGATCCCGTCCCCTCGCTGCGGACGGTGGCGACCACGGTGCGCTCGGGCTCGGCCGGCCTCGACGTCGTCGTCTCGGACCGAGCGCGAGGGGTGAGAACTTTCCCCATCCCCCAATCCACGACGAGGACTTCTCCGAAGGCGCCAACCATCACGTTCGCGGGCTTGAGGTCCCGATGGATCACCCCCCTGGCGTGGGCGTAGGCCACTGTCTGGCAGATCGACTCGAAGATGGACAGGAAGCGGCGCCGGTCCTGGGAGGGATCGCGGCGCTCGGAGAGCAGCGCCGCGAGGGTCCGCCCCTTGATCAGCTTCATCGTGAAGTAGGGGCGTCGGTCGGCGCTCACGCCCAGCTCGTAGACGGGCACGATGCCCGGATGCTGCAGCTGCCCCCCGATCTGGGCTTCCTCGACGAAGCGCTCCACGACGTCCCCGCGCTTCGCGTGCTCGTCCCGGAGGATCTTCATCGCCACGTCGCGGCCCAGGTCCACGTCGCGGCCCTTGAGCACCACGCCCACCCCGCCGCGGGCGAGCTCGCCCGCGATCTGGTAGCGGCCTTCGGAGGTACGCGCCGCCTCCGCGGAGCGCAGCACCAGCACGTGGTCGGTGGCCGTGCTCTCGTCGCGCAGCAGGATGCCCGGGCGGGAACGACAGCGGGACCCGAGCCGGGCGAGTGCGCTCTTGGCCCCCGGGGAAGGCGGGTCGGAGGCCGCCCCGAAGGCGGCCCGCAGCCCTTCTCCCAGCCCGTCCCGGGGCAGTCCGTCCTCGGGGTCGTCGTGAATCGCGCTCAAGCAGGCCTCCATACCCAGGTTCGAGGGGAGGGCGTTTTTCGCGGCGACTATCCGGCGAGGAGTCCGAGCAGAGCCGCGCTCTCCCGTTCGACGTCCTCGGCAGAGCCCGGGTGGAGCTCCGCGACGACCTCCAGCAGGGCCACGCGGAACTCCGCCCGGGCCCGCGCGTACTCGTGGTGCACCCAGGCGGGGTCGGCGCTCCAGCGCACGGCGATCTCGCGGATCGGCAGCCCGTCCTGGAACCGGAGCCGCAGGAGGTCCACACGCCGCAGCGCCGAGTCGCCCTCTTTCGCTGCCCGAGCCGTCTGACGCGCTGCCGCCGCCTGCATGACGCCACGGGCCCAGGCCCGGTCGAAGACCCCCGAGAGGCTCGCGTCGCCGGAGTCCGCGTCGGTCTCCGGCAGGGGCTGCTGGGCGGGGCGGCCACGCCGATCCTCGGCCCGCCGCGCGACGTTGCGCACGACGCCGTAGAGGAACCCCCGGAAGCCCCCCCCACGCGAGGGCTCCACGCGCGCGAGGGCCCCGCCTTCGCGGAAGAACTCGACAAAGACCTCCTGCGTGGCGTCCTCGACCTCGCCCGCCAGCGGTCCGCCGCGCCAACGCACCGACAGATAGGCACGCACCGCGGGCAGGTAGCGCTCGGCGAAGGCCGTCCGAGCGGCCCGGTCCCCGGCCGCCGCCCCCTGGATCATCGTCCACCAGGTGGATTCGTCGGGCATGGCGAGATGCATCTTCCGCGGGGAGGTACGCAACCAGCCCCAGGTGTACACGATCCTGTCACGCTGCGCAGGCGGGCGCGGTTGCTCCGAGCTGGCCGCGATCCCGGCCGCCATGGCGAGAGGGGCGGCGAGCGAACCGCAGGAGGTCGGCTAGGGAACCCAGCCGGTCAGCGCGGCGGCCTGCCCCACAGATGCATAGGACGTAGTATGCCCCCCCGGTGGCGTCCGCGCCAGTGCCCCTTGCTCGGAGTGCCCCGG
>Ga0163150_10009550_pt1 | contig 10703 bp, 12 predicted proteins | sample OliLakLV19P2IB_FD_148628 | JGI IMG/M metagenome (GOLD analysis project Ga0163150, IMG submission 148628) | Freshwater microbial mat bacterial communities from Lake Vanda, McMurdo Dry Valleys, Antarctica - Oligotrophic Lake LV.19.P2.IB | ecosystem: Environmental > Aquatic > Freshwater > Lake >...
GCGGAGATGCGGGCGGGGGAGGAGCGTCAAGTGACTGGTAACGACTATGGCAAATGAAACAGATAAGCTGCTCGCGGAATTAACGGCAAAGCTGGAACGCGCGTTCGGCCAGCGGCTGTTGTCGGTGGTGCTATATGGTTCAGCCGCCGCGGGCGAGTTGCATGGAAAGTACAGCGACCTGAATGTCCTCTGTGTCTTGACCGTCATCGGACCCGACGAATTGCGGTTGGCGGAGCCGGTCATCCACTGGTGGCGATCGCATGAGAACCCCTCGCCGCTGTTTTTGAGCGAAGACGAGTTGCATAACTCCACCGACTGTTTCGCCATCGAGTTTCACGATATCGTGGAGTGCCATCGCGTGCTGGGCGGGCGGGACGTGGTGGCGGGGCTACAGATCGACGACAGCTTCTACCGGGGCCAAGTGGAGCACGAATTGCGGGCGAAGCTGTTGCGGTTGCGGCAGAAGGCCGGCGGGATGTTGAGCGATAAGGCGATGCTGATTCGGATGATGGCCGAATCGGTTTCGACATTCTGCAATTTGAGCCGCCATGCGCTCCGGTTGGCCGGGGCGCCGGCGCCAATGCACAAGCGCGAAGCGATTGGCGCGTGCGCGGGACAGTTCGGAATCGACCCCGCGCCGTTCTATACTTTGTTGGATCTGCGGGAAGGCGTGAAGAAGGCGCGCGACCTGGACCCGCCCACACTACTGGCCGCCTACATGAAACAAATTGAAGCGCTGACCGGGGCTGTTGACCTGTTGGCGAAGGGCTAGTAAAAAAAGAGGAACATTATGAAAATCGGATTGATTGTACTGGGCGTGATCGTGTTGCTGGTGCTGCTGGTGGGCGGGCAGATGGTGGGGGTCCGCAATGACCTAACCACGCAAAAGAATGGCATTGACGGCGCGTTTGCACAGATGGACGTCGTGCTGCAGCGGCGCGCGGATCTGATTCCTAACCTGGTGGAGACCGTAAAGGGCTTCGCTTCACAGGAAAAAGACGTGATCGCCTCGGTTGCCAATGCCCGCGCGGCATTGGGCGGGGCGCGCACGACGCCGGAAAAAATTGCCGCCAATAGCCAGTTGGATGGAGCGTTGAGCCGGCTTTTGGTGGTGGTCGAAAATTACCCGCAATTGAAGAGCGACGCTACGTTCATGCGGCTGCAGGACGAACTGGCCGGCACGGAAAATCGGATTGCGGTGGAGCGGCGGAAGTATAATGAGGCTGTTCAGAAGTACAACACAAGCATTGAATTGTTCCCCAACAACATTGCCGCGAGCATCTTTGGTTTCCAGCGCAACGATGCGTACTTCAAGACCGACCCGGCATCCCGCCAGTCGCCCAAAGTAGATTTCAATCAGAAGTAGGATTCATACCCCCGGCGGAACCGCGCCCTGAAATCCGAATTCATTTCCAAAAAGGACTGCATAACATGTCGGAAGTTTTCCGCAATTACATAGATGGTGAGTGGGTCGAGGGGCCCACGTTTGAGAACCGCAACCCCGCCAATACGGACGAGATCGTTGGCCTGTTCGTGAAGGGCAGCGCGGCCGACGTACACAGGGCGGCCGACGCGGCGCAGGCGGCCTTCGCCGGATGGTCCAACATGCCGGGCCCGGCGCGCGGCGCGCTGTTGTTCAAAGTCGCCGACATTCTGGAGAAGAAGTTTGACCAGTTGGGCGCGGAAATGTGCCGGGAGGAAGGCAAGACGCTGCCCGAAGCCAAGGGCGAAGTGCGGCGCGCGATCAATATCTTCCGCTACTTCGGCAGCGAAGGATCCCGCCTGCCCGGCCACCTGGTGCCAAGCGAGCGCGACCGGGTTCACATGTTTTCGATCCGCAAAGCGATTGGCGTTATTGGGTTGATCAATCCTTGGAACTTCCCCATTGCCATTCCGGCGTGGAAATTGGCGCCGGCGCTGGTGTGCGGAAATACGGTGATTTTAAAGCCCGCTTCCGTTTCGCCGCTCAGTTCCTGGCGGATTGTGGAAGCCTGCCATGAGGCGGGGATTCCGAAGGGCGTTGTGAATTATATCGCCGGGTCGGGCAGCGAGATCGGCAAAGCGCTGGTGACGGCGAAGCATTTGAAGGCGGTGTCGTTTACCGGGTCATGCGAGATCGGGGACTGGCTGCATGCCGAGGCGTCGAAGCGGAAACTGCGTATCCAGCTCGAAATGGGCGGGAAGAATCCGACGATCGTGCTGGCCGATGCCGACTTCAAATCGGCCGTTGAGAATGTCTGCAACGCGGCATTTTTCTCGACGGGCCAGAAGTGTACGGCGACGAGCCGGGCGATTGTGGAAGAGTCGATCTACGACAAATTCGTGGATGCGCTGGCGGAACGGACGGCTAAGTTGAAGGTCGGCAACGGCATGGAGCCGGGGGTCGATATCGGGCCGGCCGTCGACCAGGGGCAGTTGGATACGGATTTGAAGTACATCGAAATAGGCAAGCAGGAAGGCGCGCGGCTGGTATTGGGCGGGAACCGCCTGACCGGCGGGGCCTATGACAAGGGTTACTTCGTCGAGCCGACTATCTTCGCCGATGTCACTGAGAATATGCGGCTGGCGCAGGAGGAGGTATTTGGCCCGGTGCTGGCGGTTATGAAGGCCAAGGACTTTGCCGACGCAATGCGCATTGCCAATAACATTCCCTTCGGTTTGTCGGCGTCCGTGCAGACGACGAATTTGTCAAGAGTATTTGAATTCGTCTATGGCTGCGAAGCGGGGCTGTTGACCATTAACCTGCCGAGCGCGGGAGTGGAATATCAATTGCCATTTGGCGGAACAAAGGACTCGAGCTTCGGACCCAAAGAACAGGGGCCGGCGGCGATGGACTTTTACAGCGATTACAAAACGGTGTATCTCAAGTACTAACTCATGCGACTCGGACAAATTAAGTGGAATAACGAAGTTACGGCGGCGATCTTTGAAAATGGGAATGCCCGCCCGATCCCCGGTCATACGTTGTATGACCTGATCCGCCGCGCGGAGGTGGAGAATGCGGACCTTCCGAAACTGGCGAAGTCGATGGCGTCGAGCCATTCGGAACCGGCGGCCGCGCTGATTCCTCTGGCGCCCCGGGAAGTGTGGGCGTGCGGCTGCACTTATGAGATGAGCGCCAGTTTCCGCGACGGCGAACACAACACTCGCGAAGGGTTTTACGCTTACGTGTATAACCCGGCGAACCGGCCGGAGATCTTTTTCAAAGGAACGGCGCGGGTGTGCGTAGGGCCGGATCAGCCGATTGGCATCCGGTCGGATTCGCAGTTCACGGCGCCGGAGCCTGAACTGGCTGTGGTGCTGGGCAGCAAAGGCCGGGTGGTGGGTTATACCATCGCCAACGACGTTTCGGCGTGGGATATTGAGCGGGAAAATCCGCTGTATTTGCCGCAGTCGAAGGTCTACACGGCTTGTTGTTCGCTTGGTCCGGTGATGGTGACCGCGGACGAGATTGCGGATCCCTATTCGCTGGACATGACCTGCGTGATCAAGCGCGGCGAGAAGACGACATTTGAGGGTTCTACGTCGACGGGTAAACTGGGCCGGAAAATCGAGTCATTGGTCGAATATCTGTTGCAGTCCAATCCGGTGCCGTGCGGGTCGGTGGTATTGACGGGGACGGGCATTATTGTGACGCAGGAATCGGCGTTGGCGCCGGGGGACGTGGTGACGATTACGGCGAGCGGGATTGGGTCGTTGTCTAATCCTTGCGTGATTGTTTAGGTCAAATTGATGCAGGCATTTCAAACTCCCGTCATGAAATTCTGCCAAACTGGGCGCAGGCCGAACAAATGAAGCGGCTGGCTATTTCTATCGCTCGCGAGGTGAATGAATCGTGGCTTCTGCACTGCCGGAATTTGTCCCGTCATGAGGCAAACTTTGCTGGAACTGAGTATGATCTGGATACCCAACTTGAGACTGCGGGCCCGGAGCATATTGCCGGAGTGTATCGAGACACAACTTGAAGCGCGGAGTTGTCTACTCGGCCGATCACGTGCCGAGGTCCGGTTATCGTGGCGCCCCGAGCCCGACGCAGGCTGACAACACCGGAACTTTACGAGGGCGCTGCTCATGTAGCTCGACCAAGCGTTGCGATCTGCCACTAGGCGATAAAAATGGAGATATTAAGACTCTCTGAGCGAGTTGGCTCCGCAACTTGAATGCATCTCGAACCGTCACGCTCAGGCGCCGCAGTTTCGCTAGTGGGTTAGCAAGATAGTTCCCGATCCAGGCATGTCAAAATTGCTTTGCGATGCCGGCCTGTCTCAGCACTGCGTTGGCGGTGCGCCGGGACAGGATTTTCCCGTCTACAGGAAAACGCCGTTTCGTGATCCGGCTTTACCAGATTTCATGGTCACCCCTTCCCGGTCGCTCAAAGTGACATCCGTGCGTGCGTAGAACCTCCTTCACGTTTGGCGTATAACTGGCCATCAGCAGGTCAGGACGTCACCATCTTCGTGTTGGTACAGCACGAGGAAACTCGCGTTCCGGTGGCTGGAGACGCCGTTCAACTCCAGCAACTCGGGGATAAGGATTCTCCGCTTTTGAGCCAGAACATTGGGGGAATCGGCCTCGGCAACCAAGCCGGGGACATCCTCGCTCTCGGCCACCCAGACCCCAGCCTCCCTGTCCCACTGCACCAGAATCTCATAAACGTCGTGCGGGGTCGTGTTTTCCACTGGCCACATTTTATCAGACCAGAGCGCCCTACATCCTGCGCAACGCGCGCAGCCACGTGGCTATGCCGTGGAAGTGGTCAACGTGGTCTGGCGCGCTGTTGCCGGCAAAGCCCATTATGGCCAGCCGGCCACGCCGCATTTCAGAGAGTTGCTGCATGCCGCCGGGACCCCAGCGCAGGACGGGAAGGCGGCGAAATTTGAGTTGCCGAAGCAGCCAATCGGCAGTTTCCGTCGTGCTGGCAAACGTTCCGGGAAATACTTCGGAATGGGTGATCAGCATACGTTTGCGGCCCGCGGCGGCGTCTTTAGCGAACTGCAGGAAGACGTCCAACCCGGCGGGATCGACCGCTTTACCCACATATTCGCTATGGAGCCCGTCCATTAGCAGAACGGCATCAACGCGATTATAAGAATGCCGCAGAATGGCACGCACGGCGCCGTAACCGGCGCTGAATGACGAGAGAACGACCGGACGTTTTCCGGTTGCGGCGCCGGCTTCAGCCAGCAGCGCCTGGAAGGCTTCCGAGGTTTTGACGGCGTCTTGATAGACGTCTGAGCCGGAGCCAATCTGTATGGCGATCACAGTGGCGGCAGGGTAAACATCGGCGACGGATTGTTCCGGCAGCCAGGTATCGCCATGGAAGTGCAGAATGACAGGCGACGATGACCCCGAATGGCCGATGATCAATACCCGGCCAGCGCGGCGGCCCTTCGGGGACTTCTGCGTGATCCGGTCGTGGCTGCGCGTATCTTCCGTCATCGGCGACGGATTCTGGGCGATTTGAAAAGCCAAACCGGCGATCAGCGCGGCGCTCAACATGCTCCTATTCTACTGGGCGGGGCGGAGTGATCTTCCCCATGATCTTGCGGACGTATTCCTGCGTTTCTGGGATCGACGGAACGCCGCCCGCCGCGTCCACACGGGCCGGACCGGCATTGTAGGCGGCTAGGGCTTTGGCGATATCTCCGCCGTAGCGTTCCAGCATCTGCTTCAGATACTGCGTCCCGGCGGTAATGTTTTGATTGGGATCGTAGGGGTCGGACACTTGCAGGCTCTCAGCGGTCGCAGGCATGAGTTGCATGAGCCCCATCGCCCCGACGGGCGATACGGCGCAGGGCGAATATGCCGATTCAGCCTCAACAACGGCTTGGACAAGTCGCGCGTCCATTTTCTGCCTCGTCGCTTCCCGGTCTATGATTGGCTTTACTTCGGCGGCCGAAATGGGCGGACAGTCCGGCGGCGAGGCTGAAGCCACCATATTCCCGCCACTCCCCGCGAACGGCGGGGGATAGTTCTCGCGAATGGCGTGCATTTGGCGATCCACGCTAATACGCTGCCGTTCCAGACTGGAGACTGATTTGGCAGACGGCGGCTTAGCCGCTTGACCCCATGCGCTTGCCGAGTACAGTATTCCCGCCGCGAGCATTCTCCACATCTGTTCTCTTATCGGCAGCAGCCCGCCATCGCAAGAGCTAAGATTTTTCGGAGAGATTACAGCGGCGTTATCCTATATGAGGTGAGCGCCGTTTTTCCAACGCAGCAACCGATTCCCCGCCGCTCCATTGTTGGTGAGCTCCTTGAGGAGCGGCAGAGTCTTCGCGATGCCGCCCGTTCCGCGGTCGATACCAGCGCCCGCGCCCTGTTGGGAATGCAAACGCCAGACGGCTTTTGGTGCGGCGAGTTGCTGGCCGATATTTCGCTGGAATCCGACTACGTTCTGTTGGAGCTTTGGCTACACCCACCCGAACATGGCGTGTGGAATCCACCGTCAAAGATCAGGCTGGAGAAAGCATGCCGCCGCATTTTATCCCGGCAGATGGCCGAAGGCGGCTGGTGGGTCTATCCGGAGGGCCCGGCCGACATCAATACAACCGTAAAAGCATACACGGCATTACGCCTGTGCGGGCATTCGCCCGACTCCGAGCCCATGCGGCGCGCCTGCAACCGCATTCATTCGCTCGGCGGCCTGCAGGCCTGCAACAGCTACACGAAAATCAATCTGAGCCTCTTCGGCCTTTACCCGCGCAAATACGTGCCGACCATCCCGCCGGAACTGGTGCTAGTGCCCGGCGGCTCCCTGTACATGGGCGGCGTGCTCTACGAAATGGCGTCATGGACACGGGCCATTGTGGTGCCGTTGTCGATTGTACAATCGGTGGGTGGCGTGCGGCCGGCGCCGGACGGCGTCTCCGTTGACGAATTGATGCTGCCGGGGGTGAAACTCGGACTGCCGAAACGGGACCGGTTTCTTTCGCTGCTCTTTCATCAAGTGGACAAGCTGCTGAAGCTCTGGGAGCGGCGCGGGCATCGGGACGCGCGCACCGCGGCGATCCGGCAGTCCGAACGCTGGATGCTGGACCATTGCCGTAATAGCGACGGACTGGGCGCAATTTATCCGGCGATGCAGTATACGATCATGGCGCTGGAAGCGCTTGGCTATCCGGACGATCACCCCGATTTGATCGAGGCTAAAGCGCACTTCGACAGGTTGATCACCGAGACGGACGAAGAACTCTATTTTCAACCCTGTTTCTCCCCTGTCTGGGACACCGCTTATGCCGCTTTCAGCCTGGCTGAAGCCGGCTATCCGAACCCGGAAGCGCTGCGTAAATCCGCCGATTGGCTGCTTGCCAAGGAGATCCGGCGGCGCGGCGACTGGGCCGTCAAGCGGCCTCATCTGCACCCTTCCGGATGGGCCTTTGAGTTCAACAATGAGCATTATCCCGACATCGACGACACGGCCATCGTGCTGATGTGCCTGGAGTTTAGCGAGGCCTCCGATCCGGTGAAGCAGCAGGCCGTGGAGACGCGCGCGATAGCTTGGCTGAAGGGGATGCAGTCCCGCGATGGCGGCTATGCGGCCTTCGACGCCGATAACGACTGGGGCCTGCTGAACTCGATTCCGTTCTCCGATCACAACGCCATGCTCGACCCGACATGCCCCGATATTACGGGCCGCGTATTGGAGGCGCTGGCACGGCGCGGCGTGCCGAAGTCCGACCCCGCCATTCACGATGCCGTTCGCTATCTGGTCAACACCCAGGAGAAGAGCGGCAGTTGGTATGGGCGCTGGGGCGTGAACTATCTGTACGGAACTTTTCTGGCGTTGCGCGGTTTGCGGGCGGCAGAATATGACGATCCGAACCTTTACCGCCGCGCGGCCGATTGGGTGATTTCGGTGCAGAACGCCGACGGCGGTTGGGGCGAAAGTTGCATGTCCTACACGCATGACGACTTCGTCAGCGCCCCTTCCACGCCATCGCAAACCGCCTGGGCGCTGTTGACGCTTCATGCCGCGGGCCGTAAGGAATCGCCGTACGCTGAGCGCGGCGTGCGGTATTTGATCGACACGCAGGGGGACGATGGGTCATGGCCCGAGACGCTGGCCACGGGCACCGGTTTCCCGAACGTCTTCTATATGCGATATACCATGTACCGGCACTACTTTCCGCTCTGGGTTCTGGGACTCTATTCACAATGACACGACGCACTTTGTTGGCTGCTTCCGTTCTCTCCGCCTCGCGGGTCCGGGGGGCGAATGAACGGGTGAATCTAACGCTGGTTGGACTTGGCGGGCGCGGGCAGGATCACGCGCGTTTCTATTCCGAGGTAGCCGCCGCCAATATCGCTGGGATCTGCGACGTGAACCAGGCGGCGCGGGAACGCGGCGCGGCGCTAGTCGAAAAGTTGACCGGCCGCAAACCGAAAGAGTATTCGGATATGCGCCAGGTTTTCGACGACAAAAGCGTCGACGCCGTCTCCATGGCGACGCCCAATCACTGGCACGCGTTGGGGACGATATGGGCCTGCCAGGCCGGCAAGGACGTCTATTGCGAGAAACCGGCCAGCCACAATATCTATGAGGGCCGGCAGATGATCGCCGCCGCGCGTAAGTATGGGCGGATGGTGCAGGTGGGCTCGCAGAGCCGCTCTATCGCCCATAAGATGGAGGCCATTCGGCTGCTGCATGAGGGCGTGATCGGCAAGGTCTATCTGGCCAAGGGTCTTTGTTATAAACGGCGTAAGTCAATCGGACGCAAGCCGGACATGCCCGCGCCGCCGCCGGGTGTCGATTGGGACAAGTTTCTCGGACCGGCGCCATCGCGGCCGTTTAACGAAAATCGCTTTGCCTATAACTGGCACTGGTTCTGGGATACCGGTAATGGCGACATTGGCAATCAGGGTGTGCATGAAATGGACATTGCGCGCTGGGGTTTAGGCAAATCGGAACTGCCGAAGAGCGTTTATTCCTTCGGCGGTAAGTTTGTCTATGACGACGACCAGGAGACGCCGAACACGCAGACGGCCATCTTCGATTACGGCGACTCGCAAATGGAGTTCGAGGTGCGCGGGCTAATTACTCCGGAGGAAGGGAAGTTGGCCATCCGCGGGGGTAACACCGTGGGCAATATCTTCTTCGGGAGTGACGGCGTGTTAGTCATGGACCTGATGGGATATCAGGTGTACAAAGGCGAAGCGCAGGCGAAGGTAATGGACGTTCGTTATAAGGAGCCGCGCGCCTGGGATTCCGCGCCGCACATGGAGAATTTTGTGGAGGCGGTGAAGAGCCGGAAAACGGCGGACCTGCACGCCGAAATCGAGATCGGAGCCGGCGCGGCCGCGTTATGCCATATGGCGAATATCAGCTTCCGATTAGGCCGTAAACTGGCGTTTGATCCGCGGATGATGCGTTTCACGGGCGATGCCGAGGCGAATCGCATGATGACTCGCGAATACCGCAAATCGTATGTTGTGCCGGAGAATGTATAGTCCCCAAACATGGAGGACCCGGAGGACATTACCGAACTGTTGCACCGTTTCCAGGCGGGCGATGAGGACGCGAAATCGCAGCTTATCGACGCGGTACACGGCGAACTGCGAGTGATCGCCGCTCGTTATATGCGGCGCGAGAAAAGCGATCACACGCTGCAGACGACGGCGTTGGTAAACGAGGCCTATCTGAAGCTCGTCAATCTGAAGGCTGCCAACTGGCAGGACCGGGCGCATTTCTACGCGGTTGCCTCGCGCGTGATGCGCCGGATATTGGTGGACCACGCGCGCAAGCATATCGCCGGCAAGCGCGGCGGCGGCATCGACATTCTGCCGTTGAACGAAGGCATTGTTTTTACGCCAGGCCGGAGCGGTCAGATTGTGCAACTGGACGACGCGTTGACGCGTCTGGCCGTGACGGATGAACGGGCGAGCAAGGTGATTGAGCTGCGTTTCTTCGGCGGCCTGTCGGTGGAGGAGTGCGCGGAGGTGTTGGGAGTTTCCCCGCGCACCGTGAAGCGCGAGTGGATGTTCGCTCGCGCTTGGCTGCGCAGTGAGTTTGGCTTGGGACAGGAAGAAAATGCGGCTGCTGTGTAAACTGTCGCCGGGGTGCTTGGGATGTGCCGGGAGCGTTAATGCGGCGCACGGACGAGAATGACCGCGGACTTCGAAAAGGCTGGATTATTGACGACTCGGAACGGCCGCGTGTTGTTGTGCCGGAAGAAGCATTCGACGTCGTTATTGATCCTGCCAGGCGGCGTGAAGGACTCCGGAGAGACAGCCGAGGAGTGCTTGCGGAGGGAGGTCTGTGAGGAGCTGGGGGACGTTGGTTTGGCGACGCTCGTTTTCCTGGGAGATTACATCGCTCCAGCGGCGTTGGCGGGAAAAACGGTTCGCGTGGAGTTGTTTGCGGGCGAGTTGGAGGGGGAACCGCGCGCGGCGGCGGAGATCGAAGAACTTGTTTGGTTTGGGGCCGATGACGACCCGGCGCTGTTGGCGCCGAGTCTGCGGGATTTGATCTTTCCGGATCTCATTCGGAGGGGTTTGGTATGGGTATAACTTCTGATACGCTAAAAGTATGAAGACGGCGCTATCAATACCCGATGCTCTGTTCAAGGCGGCGGATAAACAAGCCGCGGATGAAAAGGTGTCTCGCAGCGAATTGTATGCGCGCGCGATGAAGCAGTACTTGGAATCGCGTCAGGATATGACGCTGAAGGAGCAAATGCGAGAGGCGTTGAAGCATATAGATC
>Ga0163150_10009551_pt1 | contig 10702 bp, 5 predicted proteins | sample OliLakLV19P2IB_FD_148628 | JGI IMG/M metagenome (GOLD analysis project Ga0163150, IMG submission 148628) | Freshwater microbial mat bacterial communities from Lake Vanda, McMurdo Dry Valleys, Antarctica - Oligotrophic Lake LV.19.P2.IB | ecosystem: Environmental > Aquatic > Freshwater > Lake >...
CCTTCCATCACCGCTCCCCCCGACGCCCTCACGATCGCTTCCACCACATGTTCGCGACGCACGTGCATCCCGCGAATGTCGTTGATTCTGCTGTCGTTCGTCTCACCCACCAGCGCGTTCACCGACCGCACTTTCTCATTCCCGGGCAGCCGCACCGTGTACCCGACCACGGCCTCCATTGCCGTACCGACGCTGAGCGTGTTGGTCAGCACGATCGGCGTCTCGATCTGCCCCAGCTCGTTCACCTGCGTCGATCCGGCCAGCTTGCCGAACGCGTTGCCGACGAACACCGCGCCCGCCACCTTGTCGTTGAACACATTCCCGCCGTGCGGCAGGATCGCGGTCACCCCGGTCCGTACGGTCGAACCCTCAATCAGAGTCTTGTGCCCGACCAGCACCCCGGCCACATCGGTGATCGCATTCGCCTTCCCCGGCGGAAACACCCCCGGCTTCAAACCAAGGTCGCGAGCCCGCACCGCCAGCGGTGAGGCGAACGCCGCACTCGAAGGCGCCCCAATTCCGAGCAGATCGGCGACCAGTGCCGCTACCGACGCGCTCCGTTGCGGCCCCAGTGACCTGCCCGCCGCAGCGCGAGGGCCGGTCACCAGCAGAACGGCCTTCATGTCGGCCCGGTTCGGATCGAACCCGTGAGCTCCGACCGGCCTGACGGCCTTCTGCAGCACACCCCCGTCGCCCGATTCCGTGGGACCATACCCCGGACGCAGGTCGAAACAAAGGTCGGCACCCGCCGGATCCACGTGCCCGAAGAACCTAAGGTCCTCCTGGGACCGGTAGACCATTGTCACCACCGGCTGACCGTCATCCGCCTTCACCGCCACCAACGCCGCGGCCACCTGGTCGAGCACGCCCTCGCGCTCGGCAGCCTTCACAGTGCCGCCTTTCCAGTCGTCCGTATTGACCAGAACGCAGGTGTTCAGCGCCACGGCTTTGCCCGCCAGCCCCGCACCCTGCAGCACCTTGTTGACGCCCACGTACCACTCGACCGGCGCCATTCCGTGGTCGCTGGCCACCACCACGTGATCCTCGCGCGACGCCAGCCCCAGCAGCGCCTCGGCCGCCCGGTTGACAGCTACGAAGCCCCACTTCCGCCACTCCCGATACGATTCGCCGAGCCCATACCAAAGATGGTCCAGATCGTCGATGGCGGACACATACGTAATCAACAGATCCGGATCGCGCTTGCGAGCCAGCCACTTCACTTCGGCAATCTGCTGCCGGACCACCAGTTCCAGCGTCTCCAAAAACCGCCGCTCGTTGATCAGCGTCCGCGTCCAGAGCGAACCCGCCGCATTGCCGACCGCCGGACCCACCTCGCGCTGCATCTCCCGTGCCACCTCGGCGTTCACCCGCGAATCGGCGTAGATCGCCATCTCCTGAATCGGAGTCTGCAGCAGCTCAAAGTCCGAGCCGTCCGCTGCCAGCGAGAACAGCCGAAACGCCACAAACGCCGGCAGTCCCTCCACTTCCAGACCCGCGCTCCAGTGCCTGGCCAGCGCCCGATTGCGCGGAGCCTCGATCTCTTCAGGCTGCGCACGAACCTCGACCATCTGGGAACCACTCCGAACCCGCAGGCCACCCGCAACCACCTCAGCCCGGAACGTCGACTTGCCCGCCATCCACTCGAAGCACACCGGTGCACCGGCGCACTCCACCTTCCGCACGCCCTCCCCGCCAGGCCGGACCAGCTGCCACGGCGCAAACGACCGGCTTTGGAATCCATTGGCCACCACCAGGTTCGGCATTGGGCCGGAGCCGACCGTCTGCGGCGTGAACGGAAACACCTGAGTGACCTGATGCGCGACGACGCGCTTACCCTGCCGAGCCGCCGTCAGCCAGATCGGTTCGGCTGTCAAACCCTCAGAGCGAAACCCGACCACGCGCTCCGTGAACGCATGCGCCGAGCGAGGCATCAGCGGCGTCTGGTTGTACAGTATCCCGTTGCCGCCTGCGTAAGTGCCGGTCCACAGCGCGGCGTGTCCGTTGGCGGTGGTGCTGGGATAGGCGGGCATCAGGCCCTCGGCATACGCGCCGGTACGCATCATGCCCCGGAGCGCGGTCAGCGGCTCGGCCGCGGGATCGGCCGTAAGCCGCTCATATCCAAGGGCATCGAACGACATGAAGAACACCCGGCTCCGCGCCGGCGCCACACAGGGAACCAGAAGCAGCAGCAGCCCCAGCCAGGCGGCCTTCCGCATATTAGGCAGGGACACTCGGGAGCCCGGCGAGTGCCATCGCGAGTTCCGATTCCTCGTACTGCTGGTCCGTTAGCTTGCCTGTGAAGTAGTCGGTGTAAGCCTGCATATCGAAGTGGCCGTGCCCGCACAGGTTGAACAGAATGGTGCGGCAAACGCCATCCCGCTGGCAGCGAAGCGCCTCGTCGATGGCGCCCTTCACCGCATGATTCGCCTCCGGCGCCGGCAAAATACCCTCGGCCCGCGCGAACGCCACGCCCGCCTCAAAGCAGGCCAACTGCCCATACGACCGCGCTTCGATCAGCCCGAGTTCCTTCAAATGGCTGACCATCGGCGCCATGCCGTGGTAGCGCAGCCCACCGGCATGAAATCCCGGAGGCGTGAACGTGGAGCCCAGCGTATGCATTTTGGTAAGCGGCGTCAAATGCGCCGTATCGCCGAAGTCGTAGGCATACGTCCCCTTGGTCAAACTGGGGCAGGCTGACGGCTCCACCGCCACCACCTGGATCTTTTTCCCGCCTCGGAGTTGTTGGCCGATAAACGGAAACGCGATCCCCGCGAAGTTCGACCCGCCGCCGGTACAGCCGACGATCACATCGGGGTAATCCCCGGCCATATCCAGCTGGATGATCGCTTCCTGGCCGATCACCGTCTGGTGCAGCAGCACATGGTTCAGCACCGAGCCCAGCGCGTATTTCGTATCCTCGCGCCCAGCCGCCACTTCCACCGCTTCCGAGATCGCGATGCCGAGACTGCCCGGGTGATCCGGCCGCTGCTTCAGGATCGCGCGCCCCGCGGCAGTCTCCTCTGACGGAGAGGCGATACAACGCGCGCCGTAAGTCTGCATCAACGCCCGCCGGTACGGCTTTTGGTGGAACGAAACGCGGACCATAAAGACGTCCACGTCGATACCAAACAGAGCCCCGGCAAAGGCAAGAGACGAGCCCCACTGCCCCGCCCCGGTCTCCGTCACCAGCTTCCGAACCCCGGCTTCCCGATTGTAGAAAGCCTGCGGCACGGCCGTGTTCGGCTTGTGGCTCCCGGCCGGACTAACTCCCTCATATTTGTAGTAGATGCGAGCCGGAGTATCGAGTAACTTCTCAAGTCTGCGCGCCCGGTATAACGGCGTCGGACGCCACTGCCGGTAGACGTCCCGAACTGGCGTCGGGATCTCAATCTCTCTTTCGGTGCTGACTTCCTGCTGGATCAACGCCATCGGGAAGAGGGGGGCCAAATCATCGGGCCCGAGCGGCTGCAGCGTTCCAGGATGCAGCGGTGGAGGAACTGGCCGGGGCAAGTCTGCCGCCAGGTTGTACCAGTGCCTCGGGATGCGACTTTCGTCGATTACGTACTTGATGGAGTCCGACATGGCCGGTGGTTTGATCTTATGTATATCACCTGCGTGTATCCGCGTCCTTACTAAGTGCGATACCCAGTCTTCTCCGGCTATTTCGCTGACCCGTTCGTGTGGCTGGCTGGCTCGACGTACTACGCCGTCGGCACCGGACCCGTCGAGGATGGCAGCAATCTGTTCCCCCTCCTCACCTCCCCGGATCTGTCCCACTGGCGGCCTGCCGGCGGCGCGCTGCAGCATCCAGGGCCGGAGCTCGGCAGCGATTTCTGGGCTCCTGAGGTTGCCTTTGCCGAGGGCCGTTACTGGATGTACTACTCGGCTGGGTGGGCAGACCGCGGGCATCATCTTCGCGTCGCCTCGTCGGACGTGCCCGACGGTCCCTACGTGGACACGGGCGTCGCACTCACCGATCCGTTCGTCTGCCCGTTCGCCATTGACGCCTCCCCCTTTCAGGACGACGACGGGAGCTGGTACCTGTTCTACGCCCGCGATTTCCTCGACTCCACCGACGGCGACTGCCGGGCCGGCACTGGCATTGTGGTGCAGCCGATGGCCAGCATGACGGAGCTGAGCGGCGAGGCTGCTACCGTGATTCGGGCTCGTTATGACTGGCAGCGCTTCCTGAACAATCGCCTGATGTACGGCCGGCGATTCGACTGGCACACCGTGGAGGGTCCCTGCGTCCGCAAACGCCTCGGCCGCTACTGGTGCCTGTTCAGCACCGGCCGGTGGGAAAACGAAACCTACGGCATGGACTGGGCCGTCTCGGACAGTGTGACCGGCCCATGGACGTTTGACGGCGACGCCTCCGGCGCCCGGCTGCTGCGCACGGTACCGGGCGAGCTGATCGGCCCGGGCCACAACAGCGTCATTACCGGACCGGATAGCGAGACCGACTTTCTCGTCTATCACGCATGGGATGCGGCGATGACGGCCCGGCGCATGTACATGGAACCAATGGTGTGGACAAACCGCGGTCCCCGTCTGAGACAATGAAACTGGTATAAATGGCGATCAAAATTCAGGTGCCGAAAAAGGCGGCGTTCGTGCGGTTCCTTTTGAACCCCTGGGGACGGGCCTTTTTAATTCTCTTTGTCGTCATCAACACCGTCCTGCTGGGTACGTTCGCGTTCTACTACACCAGGTACGCCAAGCTCATCGAAAAGAAGCTCTTTGCCGGACCGTTTGCAAACACCTCCATGTTGTTTGCCGCGCCGCAGGTGGTGATGGTGGGCGACACGGTGGAATTGAACGAAATGGCCTCCGCCCTGAGGCGCAGCGGCTATGCCGACGCTAAGGGCACGGCGCGGATGGGTTGGTATAACGTCCGGCCCGATGCCCTTGAGATCTTCCCTGGCCCCGACAGCTACTTCGATGACGAAGAAGCTGTCATCAAGGTGAAGGGCGGAAAGATCAGCCAGATCATCTCTCTGCGCGACAACTCCGAGCGCACGCAATACCTCCTTGAACCGGAGCTGATCACAAACCTGTTCGACCGTACGCGCGAGAAGCGCCGCATGGTGCGGTTTGAGGATCTGCCCAAAAACCTCGTCAACGCGGTGACCGCGACCGAGGACAAACGTTTCTTTCAGCATTCGGGCTTCGACCCATTGCGCATCCTCAAGGCCGCCTACATCGACTTCCGTGAGCAGCGCCGGGCGCAGGGCGCGTCGACCCTCAGCATGCAGCTGGCGCGCGGCTTCTGGCTGACGCCGGAAAAGACCTGGCAGCGCAAGATCGCCGAGACCATGATCACGCTTCACCTGGAGCAGAAGCTCTCCAAGGAGAAGATCTTCGAGTATTACGCCAATCACGTCGACCTTGGGCGTCGCGGCAGCTTCGCCATCCGCGGATTTGGCGAGGCGGCCCAGCAGTACTTCGGCAAGGATTTCCGCGACCTCTCAATTCAGGAGTGCGCCACGCTGGCCGGGCTGATCCAGCGGCCCAGTTACACCAACCCCGTGAAGTGGCCCGACCGCGCCCGCAACCGGCGCAATGTCTCGCTCACTCTGATGCGCGAGAACGGCTATATCGACGACCGGGAGTACGCGACGGCGGTGGAATCCCCGCTGGTCGTTTCCAAAACAGGCTCGGAATCCAGCGACGCTCCGTATTTCGTCGACCTTGTGAACGACTGGCTGCTGGATCAGTTCCAGAATCACGACTTCCAGAACAGCGCGTATCGCGTATACACCACGCTCGACATCGAGTTGCAGCACGACGCGGCGGTCGCCGTTCGCGAGGGCATTAAGGAAGCCGACGAACTGATCCGAAAACGCGCGAAAAAGGGCATCCCGTACCGCGAGCCGCAGGTGGCTCTGGTCGCCATGGACCCGGCTACCGGCGCGATCAAGGCACTGATCGGCGGGCGCGACTACGGCCTCAGCCAGTTGAACAGGGCACGGGCCAACCGCCAGCCTGGCTCGGTATTCAAACCGTTTGTCTACGCCGCGGCCCTGAACACGGGGCTCGAAGGCGGCAGCGGTGCGCTGACACCGGCCACGATGCTCGCCGACGAACCCACCACGTTCTACTACGATGACCGCACGTATGCGCCGAGCAATTTCGGCGACAAGTTCTACGGTAACGTGCCGATGCGTATGGCCCTGGCTAAGTCACTCAACATCCCAACCGTCAAGCTGGGCGAATCGGTGGGCTTTAAGGCGGTGCTCGATCTCGCTAAACGCGCCGGGCTAAGCATGGACGTGCGGGCGACGCCGGCGATTGCGCTGGGCTCGGCCGATGCGACTCCGATTGAAGTCGCCAGCGCCTACACCATGTTCCCGAGCCGGGGCGTTGCTTCGAAGCCACAGTGGGTATCCCTGATTCGGAGCAACCGTGGTGAATCGGTTTACGAGGGCAAGCCTGACCGCAAGGCCGTGCTCGACCCTCGCGTCGACTACCTGATGGTCAGCCTGATGCAGGAAGTGATGCGCTCCGGCACCGCGGCCGGGGTTCGCGGGCGCGGTTTTACGCTGCCGGCGGCGGGCAAAACAGGCACTTCGCGTGACGGCTGGTTTGCCGGCTTCACCTCAAAGCTGGTGTGTGTCGTCTGGGTCGGTTTCGACGACGGCAAGGACCTGAACCTTGAGGGCTCCAGGTCGGCTCTGCCAATCTGGACCGAGTTCATGAAGCGGGCGCACACGCACCGCGCCTACAAGAACGTCAGTGAGTGGGATGCACCCGAGGGCATCGTGAGTGTCGACGTGGACCCCACGACGGGGCAGCTGGCTACGGCAGGATGTCCGGCAGCTCGCTCCGAGGTGTTTATCTCAGGTACGCAGCCGGTGGAGCTTTGCCGCATCCATGGCGGCGGTGCTACGCAGGTGGCCGGGTGGGAGACCACTCCCGCGGCTCCGACCAAAGCGGCTGAAGACCCCAGCAGACCTGTTCGAGCCGCCCGCGGTGCTCCGGCGTCCAGCAACTCGGTGCAGATTCCCGCGTCCGGCGGGGCTGGCGACGTGCGCCCCGAGGAACCAAAGAAGCCTGAGGAAAAGAAGGGATTCTTCGGCCGGATCCGGGATATTTTCAAGTAGACGGCCCGTCTACCTTTCAAACCTCACAGCAGCCTCGGTTTGCTGCCACGGCTGCGATTCGGCGCACGTACCGGCGGTTTGTTTCTCCACCAGCAACGTGTTCGGGTCGGGCATACTGAGCAGCAGAATGCCTCCCAGGTTGCCGATCGCCAGCCGGCCCGGAGTCCGAGCCATGCTCCAGCGGTCATAGCAGTAGACGTTGCCGTCGGCAGTCACCTTCCGGAACGGCGCGTTGATCCGGGTGTCGTCGTCCTGCGGAGTGAAGGAGTACGGGGCCATCCTGACTCCCGGCAGCGACAAGCCCGCGGCGATGATGGGCACAGCCGGGTCAATGTAATCCGACACCAGGGCGAGTGACGGGCTGTAGTCCTGGACGTCTCGCAGATAAATGCCCGGGCGGAACCAGTTTCCCTGCGCGGTACCCACAATGTCAGGACGAAACGTCCCCCAGCGAGGCTCCGCTGTCCGCTGCACCTGACCATCCCAACTGGTCAGTTTCGGTTCGAACTGCGACTTGACGTCGTCTGGAAAATACTCGAAAGGCGAGACGTAATACGGGTAATCGAATGGGTAGTGCTCCAGCACAGCCAGACCCTCGGGCTTGCGCCGCATATCGGAAAGGCCGAAATCCACCCCACCCGTACCGTCGCCAGACGCCCCGGCATGTTCCCCCGCAAGCACTTTCTCAAACACCCGCACGGAGCACTTGACGATCACGCCAGTCTGGTCATTGAAGTCGTAACAGCTCTTCGACGGCGCGGCGTCAAAGATGGCCTTCAGCCGGTCCGACAACGAGCCAAGGTGGTTGAAATAGCCTCGCATCTGGCGGCACGGTTGGTAGTAGAGCTGGTAGCCCGAGCCGCCGGACGGATAGGCGGTCGACCAGATCTCCGTGACCCACATATCGCCCGGGAAGCGCATCTGGCGGACGGGAGTCGGGTCGCCTGGAAGAGCCATCACAAACGCCGAGTGCTTGGCCGGGAACAGGTGCACGGGCAGCGAAACGAAGCCAAGCGGCCGGAACGCGAGGAAGTCCTCAAGTGCAAACGGCAGCACGGAAAAGACCGGCCCGTCCGGGCAATCCGGCAGCTGGTTTTGCGGCTGCTGCGGCTGCTGGGCCAGGGCGGCAGAGGCCAGCAGGGCGAAAACACATAGCTTCATGGCTTGCTAACTCCCGGCTTCAGGTACCGGTCGAACCAGTCGAACGCATCGGCCTGCATGGCGAGGTCGAACTTGTGCGGGCCATCGTAGAACTTCGTCCGGTAGTGGTCTGAGGCGCCGGCACGGCGGAACGTGTCCGCCATCATGGCGTCGGCTCGCTCCATCTCAGACAAGGTGAACAGCTGATCCTGGCGGTTGTTCAGGACCAAAGTCGCAGCCGGAGCCCGCAGCGCCAGAATCTCCGGGAAGTCGAGCTCCTTCGGTAACAGTGGAACGTAAGTCATCCACGTATGTGTAAACGCCTTGTCGAGCAGGAAGTCGCGCCATGTAGTCATGAAGCCGACCGGAATCGCGACTTTGATACGCGGGTCAAGTCCGCCGAGGAAGACGGTGCGCATGCCGCCACCCGAGAGGCCCGCGCAGCCCAGGCGTTCCCGGTCGACCTCCGGACGCGCCGCCAGGATGTCGAGGGCTCGCTGATCCTCAACCAGGTAGACGCCGGGCCAGGTGGTTCCGGCGGAAAGCAGGCTCTTCTCCATGATGTGCTCATGGGCCGCGGCGAAAGCGTTGTATTTGGCGATCCCATCTGCGTCCGTGGGCTCCGGGTCGACTCCATTGGCGCGGACGCGTTCCGATACTTCGCTCACGCGCACCCGCCGGCTGCCAAACGGGAACGTGTCATGAACCAGGACAGCGTACCCGCGTTTGGCGATCTCGTTCGCCCAGGCTTTTCCTTCGTAATAGTGGGCCTGGTGCTTCTCGACGATTGGCCACGGGTCGTTGTCGACGCGAACGATTTTGCGCCACCCGAGAAACTTATTGCCGCCGTGATCGTGGAGGGCGAGGATGCCGGGGAGCGGGCCTTTGGCGCCTGATGGCTTCAGCAGGACGGCTTCAGTGGGCGGCCCCATGGGGAGCTGCCACGTCAGGAATTCGATGTCGAGCCCGTCGTACTCGACTTTCCGGGTGACGGTCACTTTGGGCGTGCCGCCGAGGTTCACCGGGGCAATGCGTTCGAGTGCGCGGGCCTGTGCAATGTTGCGCCACTGGTCGACGGACTGCCACTTTCCGGTGCGGAAGGAGAGGGACGCGGGACCGTCGCCCAAAACATCGCGCGAGAGCCACGGGCCATACGGGCCGAGCTGGTTCAGCCGCACTGGCTCGGCGGGCGACTGCGCGAATGCGACCGCTGCGATCAGGACCGGCGCGAAGCGAATCATTCTTCCCCTATTCTTGTCACATTGGAGATCGTACCAGTTTGGGGCATCGCCGGGGCGCGAGAGAGTTGTGGAATGTGATACGCTCGCGGCAGCTATGAAGTGTGGCGGGGTATTTTTGTGTCTGCTCGCCGGGACGGTTCAGGCCGCTACCCTGGAGCAGGATTTCGACAAGACAGTGAAGCCGTTTGTGGCCTCGTATTGCGGAGGCTGTCACGGCGGTAAAACCCCGGTCGCGCAGTTCAATATGCAGCGCTACGGCTCGATGGCTTCGGTTGTCGAGGACATTGGGCACTGGAACCTGGTTCTGGATCGGGTCGCGGCGAAGCAGATGCCTCCCATTGGCGGTAAACAGCCGTCTGAAGTGGAACGGCAGGCGCTGGTGGACTGGATTCGCGCCGTGCGTACCACTGAGGCAAAGAAGAACGCCGGGGACCCTGGGCAGGTGCTGGCGCGGCGCCTTAGCAACGCCGAGTACAACTACACGGTTCGCGATCTGACGGGCATCGACATGCAGCCGACGAAGGAATTCCCGGTGGACCCGGCGAATCCCGCTGGTTTCGACAATTCGGGCGAGTCCCTGAATATGTCCCCGGCTTTGCTCAACAAATATCTGCAGGCCGCGCGCGAAGTGGGCAACCACATGGTGCTGACTCCCGACGGAATTGCCTTCTCGCCACACACAATGCTGGTGGAGACGGACCGGGAAAAGTACGCCATTCAGCGAGTCGTCGACTTCTATCTGCGGCAGCCCACCGATTATTCCGAATATTTTCTGGCGGCGTGGAAGTATAAGAATCGCGCAGCCCTCGGCAAACCCCGCATGACGCTTGCCAGTGCGGCGGCTGAGTCGAAACTAAGCGCGAAGTACCTGCCGATGGTCTGGCGGATTCTGGGCGAGACGAAGGACCCGGCGACCGTCGAAGCCGGTCCGGTGAAAAAGCTGCGCACCATGTGGCGCGCGCTGCCGGCTCAGGGGAACGAGGAAGAGATCCGGAAGCAGTGCGTGGCGATGCGGGATTACGTGGTTCGCATGCGCAAGGTAACGGCGATGGAGTTCGTCTCGCCGATCGTGCGCGGACTGAGCTCCACGTCGCAGCCGCTGATGAATTACAAGTTCCGTCAGTTCAACGCCAGCCGCCGGAAGTTTGACCCGAAGGCACTTCGGATGGAGAACGACCCACCGCCGGAGGCGCCGGCCAACATGCCGCGGTACGCGGG